>Ga0181526_10004664_pt1 | contig 10570 bp, 13 predicted proteins | sample PEATcosm2014_Bin_35_FD_119750 | JGI IMG/M metagenome (GOLD analysis project Ga0181526, IMG submission 119750) | Peatland microbial communities from MTU Mesocosm Facility, Houghton, MI, USA - PEATcosm2014_Bin06_30_metaG | ecosystem: Environmental > Terrestrial > Soil > Wetlands > Peat | place...
CCACCTGGCGGTTCTCGGCCCGGCTTTTGGTGTGCCCGCTCATGAGCTGCAGGTAGTCGACGACCACCAGGCCGAGCCCCTCGCGCGCCTTGAGGCGACGGGCCTTGGCCCGGATCTCCATGACGGTGAGGTTCGGGTTGTCGTCGATGTAGATGGGGGCGTCGCCCAGGCGGCCGATGGCGTCGGAGATCTTGGGCCAGTCGGACTCGAGCAGGCGCCCGTTGCGCATGCGGGTGGCGTCGACGTGCGCCTCGGAGCACAGCATGCGCTGGGTCAGCTCGAGGTGGCTCATCTCCAGGGAGAACAGGAGCACCGGGACGCGGGCGTGCACGGCGGCGTGCTTGACGATGCCCAGGGCGAAACTCGTCTTCCCCATGGCGGGACGCGCCCCCACCACCACCAGATTCGACTTCTGCAGCCCGGCCAGGCGCTCGTCGAGATCGGCGTAGCCGGTGGGGATGCCGGTGATGGTGTCCCCACGGGCGTACAGGTTCTCGAGGTGGTCGAGGCTGGCGGCGAGAAGCTCACGCAGGGGCGCCATGGTGTCGACCACGCGCCGCTGCGCCACCTCGAACACCATGCTCTCGGCGCGGTCGACGACGGCGGAGACGTCCTCGGGCAGGCTGTATCCGAGCTCGGCGATCTCCCCCGCCACCGTCACCAGCCTGCGGAGCAAGGCGTGCTCCTCGACGATGCGGGCGTAGTGCGCGGCGTTGGCCGTGGACGGCGTGTTCACCTGCAGCGAGATGAGCACCGAGGCGTCGCCCACGGCATCGAGCAGCGACGACCGCCGCAGCTCGTCGGCCACGGTCACCGGGTCGGCCGGCTCTCCCCGGGCGTAGAGCGCCATGACGGCGGAGAAGACGTGGCCGTGGGCCGGCTTGTAGAAGTCCTCGGCCACGCAGCACTCCAGCGCCGAGGCGATGGCGTCGCGCGACAGCAGCATGGCGCCGAGCAGGGATTCCTCCGCGTCGAGGTCGTGGGGCGGGACGCGGCCACCGGCGGCCTGCAGCCGGGGGGCGCGCGGTTCCTCGAGGGCCTGCGTCATGGTCTCCTACCCTCGCTCACGGGGGCTGGGGAGAACGAGGGGTCGAACCCTGCGAATTTGCGGTGGACAACTGCGGATTTGCGGTGGACAAGCGAGCCGATCAGGCGTGCACGCAGGGACGCGGGCTGGGGATAACCCGCTGAGCGCCGGCACCGGCCCGGGCACGCTCAGGCCTCGCATGGAGCCACCCTGACAGGTGGCTGTTACGGCCGACCTCAGGAGCCGGCCACGACCTCGACGGTCACCGATGCCTCGACGTCGGTGTGGAGCCGCAACGGGACGACATGGCTGCCGACCGACTTGATGGGCTCGGCCAGTTGGATGCGGCGGCGGTCCACCACGGCGCCGGTCTGGGCCTCGATGGCCTCGGCCACGTCGGTGGCGGTGACCGACCCGAACAGCCGCCCTTCGGCCCCGGCCCGTGCGGTGATGGTCACGGTCGAGGCCACCAGGACGCCGGCCACCGTCTCGGCCGCCTGCTTGTCGTGGGCGTCACGGAGGTCCCGCGCCCGCCGCATGGCGGTGGCCTGGGACTCCACCCCGTCGGTGGCCACGAGGGCCCGCCCGGTCGGGAAGAGGTAGTTGCGGGCGAAGCCCTTGGCCACCTCGACGATGTCGCCCTTCTTCCCCACGCCCGACACGTCGCCACGCAGCAGCACCCGCATCAGGCACCGCCCTCGGCCGCGGCCTCCACCGGCGCGGGAGCCTCGGCCCCGTTGGCGGTGGCCGCCGCACCGTCGTCCGACGCCGTCGCCGGAGCGACCGCTCCGTCGGCGGTGCCACCGGTGGCGGAGGCGCCGGGCGGGGCGGCGGCCGGTGGCTGCGACGGGCGGGGCGGACCACTGCTGCGCTCGCCCCGGTCGCCGCGGTCACCCCTGTCGCCCCGGTCGCCACGCTCGCCCCGGCCCCGTCCCCGGCCGCCCGAGCGCTCGGTCACGGTGCGCTGGGTGTACGGGAGGAGCACGAGCTCCCGGGCCGTCTTGATGGCCAGGGCGATCTCACGCTGGTGCTGGGCACAGTTCCCGGTGACCCGGCGGGCCCGGATCTTGCCCCGGTCGCTCATGTACTTGCGCAGCATGCCGACGTCCTTGTAGTCGACCCACTCGATCTTGTCGCGACACAGGGCGCACGGCTTCTTCTTGATGCGTCGGGTGGCGTCCTTCGGACTGCGCCGGGTGCTGGTTCGTTCGGTGTTGCGTGCCATCGCTTAGAAGGGCTCCTCGTCGTAGCCGTACCCGGCGGACTGCTCGGCCGGGGCCCGCTCCGCGGTCCGCGGCGGCGCACCACCGTCGCCGCCCGGTCCGCGCCGCTCGTTCTTGGTCACCTGGGCCGTGGCCCACCGCAGGCTGGGGCCGATCTCGTCCGCCACCACCTCGATCTTGGACCGCTTGTCGCCGTCCTGGGTCTCCCACGAGCGCTGCTCGAGGCGGCCCGTCACCATCACCCGGGAACCGCGGCTGAGGCTCTCGGCCGCGTTCTCCGCCATCTCGCGCCAGCACACGACGTCGAAGAACGAGGTGGCCTCCTCCCACTCCTGGGTCTGGCGGTTCTGCCACCGCCGGTTGACGGCCAGCCCGAAGGTGGCCGTGGCCTGCCCGGTGGGGGTGAAGCGCAGCTCGGGATCACGGGTGATGTTCCCGACCAGCGCCACGTTGTTGCCGTTCGCCATGGTGTCTGCCTCCGCTCCTGCTCAGCCCGCACCGGTGCCGGCGCCGGCACCGGCCGCCGCCCGGCCACCGGACCTGGTCTTGCTCCGGCCCGCGACCTTGTCGGGCACGCGCATGATTTTGTGCCGCACCACCTCGTCCGCCAAGGTCAGGAAACGGTCGAGGTCGGCCGACGCCTTGGGGTCGGCGGTGTACTCGACCACGACGTAGTAGCCCTCGCGCTTGTGGTTCAGCTCGTAGGCGAAGGTCCGGCGCCCCCAGCGGTCGACGTTCCCCGGCGTGCCGCCGTTGGACCGCACCACCTCGAGCGCCCGGTCCAGGGCTCCCTGGATGGCGGACTCCTCGACCTCGGGGTCGAAGATGATCATCGTTTCGTACGGCCGCACGGGCGGCTCACCTCCCTCTGGACCCGGCACCAGCGGAGCCGGGGCTCCGCCCTCGCGGAGCAGGGTTCTGTGTGGCGCGGACCCGGCTGTCGCCGGGCCCCGGGCCGGGCGCCATGGTACCCGACGGGTGGGTCGCGCCTCCCCGGAGGGCCGCCGGGGGCCCGCCGGCCGGGGCCATCGGTGGTCCGCCGGGGGGTCTCACCGGTGTGGCGGCGAGACGATCAGGCGTATAACCCCAATGTACCCCCACGTCTGATCGCCCCGGCAGGGACCCCGGGAGACCGACCCCGGAGGTCTGTGCCGTGCATCGCGCCGGGCCGCCGGCCGGACTCCGGCGGTCAGGACGTGCGGGGCAGGTGGTACGTCTCGGCGTCGGAGGGAAATGTCCCCGCCCGGACGTCGTCGGCCCAGTTCCGCACGGCCTCCACGGCCACCCCGGTCAGGTCGGCGTACCGGCGCACGAACTTGGGGGAAGGCCCCGGGCTCAGGCCGAGCAGGTCGTGGAACACCAGCACCTGCCCGTCGCAGGCCGCCCCGGCGCCGATGCCGATGGTCGGGACGTCGACCTCGGCCGTGACCCGGGCGGCCACCACGTCGGGCACGCCCTCGAGGACGATGGCGAAGCAGCCGGCGGCCACGATGGCCTTGGCGTCGAGCAGGAGCGCCTCGATGGTGGCGGACTCCTTGGCCTGGACCTTGAACCCGCCCATGGCGTGCACCGACTGGGGAGTGAGTCCGAGGTGGCCCATCACCGGGATCTCGGTCGCCACGACGGCCTCGATCATGGGGACCCTGACCCGGCCGCCCTCGAGCTTGACGGCGCCGGCGCCGGCCCGCACCAGGGTGGCGGCGTTGCGCACCGTCTCCTGGGGCGACAGGTGGTAGCTGAGCCAGGGCATGTCCCCCACCACCAGGGCCCGGGTTTCGGCCCGGGCCACCGCCGCCACGTGGTGGGCCATGACCTCCACGTCGACCTGGAGCGTGTCGGCGTACCCCAGCACGACGTTGGCGAGCGAGTCACCCACCAGGATGAGGTCCACTCCGGCGGCGTCGGCGATGCGCGCCCCCGGGGTGTCGTAGGCGGTGAGCATGACCAGGGCGTCGTGTCCACGCGCACGCTTGCGCGACCGGACCTCGGGGACCGTGACCTTCGGCATGGGGCCTCCTTGCCGTCCAGCGCACGATGGCTGCCGGCGGCGTCGGGACCAGATCGAATTCCCAGTGTACCGTGCCGAAGTGGCATCCGACGGGCCTCCGGCCGCACCGGTGGAACCGGAGGGCGGCCCCCTCCCCACCACGTGCGGGAGCTGCGGCGGCGGCGGCGGCGGACTGCTCCCGGTGCACCGGGTGTACCTGGCCGCCGACGCCGACGGCGCCCTGCGGGTCACCCAGGTCCTGGCCGACGTCGAGTGGTGGTGCGCCGCCTGCCGGGCCCAGTTCCCGAACGAGCCGGCGGACGGCTGAGGCGGCGGTCCGGTCCGTGGCGAAGTCGCCCTACGTCATCGACTACCGGGGATGCTTCGCCTTCGAGGCGCCCCCGGAGGCGGTGTGGAGCTCGTTCGAGCGCGGCGAGCGGTTCGAGTCGTGGTGGTCGTGGCTGCGGGAATTCCGGCTCGAGGGCGGGCGGTTCGAGGACGGGGCCGTGCTCCACGGGTTGGTGTCGCCGCCCGTGCCGTACCAGATGCGCATCCGGGTCGTGCTCGAGCGCTGCGCGCCGCCCGAGCGCATCGAGGCCACCGTGCACGGGGACCTCCGGGGTGATGCCCGCCTGCTCCTGACGCCGGTGGCGGCCGGCACCGAGGCCGAGGTGACGTGGAGCATCGAGATGATGCAGCGCCCCATGCGCATGGCCGCCCGCCTGGCCCACCCCCTCATGCGCTGGGGCCACGACCGGGTGGTGGAGGCCACCGTGGCCGGGTACCGGCGCCACCTGGCGGCCGAGGCCGGCGAGGGACCACCGGGCTGACCCGACCTTCAGGTGAGACGGGCCAGGGCGAGGCCGGTGGCGAGCGTCACGGTGGCCCACGACATGGCCCGCAGCGCCTTTTCCAGGGGGGCCAGGAGATCCTGGCGCCCGAGCCCGCGCACCTCCCCGTCGGCCAGGGTGAGATGGCCCTCGACCGCCCGGGTGGACCGCCGCAGCAGCCGCGCCGGGGTGCTCAGGCTGCGCTGGGCCCACGCCAGGGCCAGTGCCCCCGCCGCCCCCAGCACGGCGGCCAGGTCCAGCGTGCCGGCCTGGGCCACGTACGCGGTGAGCACCGGGAAGGCTCCCCAGGCGGCGGCGAAGCCCAGGTCGCTGTGCACGACGCCACCGAACAGCTCGGCGTTGTAGGCCACCACCAGCATGGGGCCCACCACGATGAAGGGGACGAGCACCACCCCCACCTTCTCCACCCCGGCGACCCCGAGGACGACGGCCCCGGCCAGCGACAGCACCGACACGCCCAGCAGGACGCGGCCGGGGATGGCCGTCCGCAGCGGACGACCGTGCAGCTCGTCGAGGGCGTGGGCGGCCAGCCCCACGGCCAGGAAGAACGCCAGCACCGTGGCTACCAGACGGGACACCGACACGGCGGGGGCGAGGCAGGCCCCGAGCACCACGTACGACAGGTGCCAGGCCGTGTAGGGCGGGTGCAGCAGCGTCCACCAGTCACGCCATCCGCCGCGGCGCGCCGCGTAGAAGGCGGGCCGCGGCGCCTCAGCCACCGGACCGTCTGCCCCACATGACGAGCCCGCCGCCCAGGCTCATGCGCCGCACCCCCACCTCGGTGATCCCCGCCTCGCCCCACGCCTGCTCCGTCCACGCCAGGGGGTAGCGCCGGTAGTGCGACGAGATGTTGGGACCGAGGAACCGGCCCACCTCGAACCACTCCCGCCCGCCGGTGAGCGCACCGCCGATCGGCAGCACCAGGCGGGTGTAGCCCCACCACCACCAGCGCCAGAAGGCCGTCCGGGGGACCAGGAACTCCAGGTTGGCGACCACGCCGCCGGGCCGCACCACCCGGGCCAGCTCCCGCAGCGTGGCGGCCGGGTCCTCCACGTAGCGGAGGAGGTAGGTGAAGGTGAGGGCGTCGAAGGCGCCGTCGGGGAAGGGGAGTTGCTCGCCCCGACCCACCACCAGCTGCACGGTCCCCTGCGCCCCGGCCCGGGCCACGTTGGCGCGGCCGGTGCGGACCATGGCCTCGGTGATGTCGACGCCCACCACCCGGGCGCCGGTGCGGGAGGCCGTCTGCAGGGCCACCCCCGCCGTGCCGGTGGCCACGTCCAGGACCAGGCGCGGCGACGCCGCCGCCACGTGGCCCACCATCTCCCGGCGCCACCGGCCGTTCTGGCCGAACGACAGCCATTCCGCCAGGCGGTCGTAGCGCTCGGGGAGGGGCGAGAAGAGCCTGCGGGCGAAGCGGTTGTCCCGGGCGGTGTCGGAGGGCACAGTGCGACAATCGCACAGAAACCCCGCCGGGGCCGAGGGAAAAGTTGAGCGACGAACGCGCCGACGTTGTGGTGGTGGGCGGCGGCCCGGCCGGAGCCGTGGCCGCCCTGGTCCTGGCCCGGGGCGGGGCCCGGGTGGCGCTCGTCGACAAGGCCCGCTTCCCCCGGGACAAGGCCTGCGGGGACGTGGTGGGGCCCCGGGGCGTCCAGGTGCTGCGGGACCTCGGCCTCGAACGGTGCGCCCGCGGCGCCCTGCCCCTGGGCGACATGGTGGTCCTCGGGCCGTCGGGGCACCGGGTGCGGCTGCCGGCCCGGCCGGGCCGCGACTACCCCGGTTTCGCCCTGGCCCTGCCCCGGCGCCGCTTCGACCAGGCCCTGGTGGAGGCGGCCTGCGACGCCGGCGCCCGCATGGTTGTGGGGCGGGCGGCCCGGCTCCTCGGCGGAGCGGGGGGGACCGAGGGTGTCGAGCTGGACGGGGGCGGGCGCGTCCTGGCCCCGGCGGTGATCGGCGCCGACGGCGCCACCAGCGCCGTGGCCCAGGCGGCGGGGCTGGTCGACGACCGGCGCGTCCTGTGGGGGTTCGCCCTGCGCTCGTACCTGGAGGCGGCGGTCGAGCTGCCCCACATCGTGCTGTGGGAACCGTCGCGCCGGCGCGCCTTCCCCGGCTACGGCTGGCTGTTCCCCGGGCCCGGCGGCACCGTCAACGTGGGGCTCGGGGCCGGGACGCTCGGGGACCGGCGCGCCGGGGCCGGGGCCGTGCGCATGCTCCCCGCCTTCCTCGAGCACCTCCGGGACGAGGGCCTCCTGGCCCCGGGAAAGGAGGGGGCGGAGCCGGGGCGGTTGGGGGGATGGCTGAAGATGGGCCTGGTGGGGACCACCCCCGCCTCCGGTGGAGTGCTCCTCGTCGGCGACGCCGCCGGCCTCGTCAACCCCCTGCAGGGAGAGGGGATCGCCCACGCCATGACGAGCGGGCGCCTGGCCGCCGAGGCCGTCCTGGCCGGGCCGGGCAGTGCCGCCGGGCGCTACCGCCGGGACCTCGGCCGGGCCCACCTGCGCTACCACGGGGTCGCCGCCGCCGCCCACGCCGCCCTGGTGGGCCGGCCGGCGCTGACGGCCGCGGCGGGCCGGCTCCTCACCACGCCCGGGGTGGGTGCCGCCCTGGCCGGGGGGTGGTCGCTGTACTGGAACGAGTTGCTCGACGGGGCCGGGCCGGGACCGGCCCGGTTGGTGGCCGGAGCCGCCGGGGTGCTCGGGGGCCTGGCCTCGGCGCCCAGCCCGGTGCGGCGCCGGCTCGACCGCAGCTGGCCCGGCGGGGGGTGACCGGCGGCTGTTCGGTACGCCGTGGCTGTTCGGGAGGCTGTGGCTGTTCAGGAGGCCGAGCGCACCGGCACCGGGATGCAGTGCGAGCAGGCCCGGTACCCGGCCACCTCGGCGGCGTCGGCGGTCCGGAACCGCACCTCGTGGGCCGGGCCGATGCGGCGGGCGTGCGGGCACGACGGCACGCAGAAGACGCCCGTGGCGTCGCTGCCCACGAAGCGCACGCCCGCCGCGGCCAGGCGCTCCAGGCGGTCGAGGTCGACGCCTTCGGCGCTGAGGAGGGCCCGCTTGAGCGGTACCCCCAGGCCGTACTGGCCGATGTGCCCGTCGGTCCGGACCACGCGGTGACAGGGGATCAGCACCGGCACGGGATTGCGCCCCAGCGCCGACCCGACCGCCCGCACCGCCCGGGGCCTGCCGATCTGGCGGGCCACCCACCCGTAGGGGCGCACCTCGCCCGGGGGGATCTCGAGCGTCGTGCTCAGCACGGCCCGCTCGAAGGGGGTCAGGCCCGACAGGTCGTAGCGCAGGTTGCCGGCCCGGCCGCTGCGCAGGGCCGCGGCCAGGCCCGCCGGCGGGCGCACCGCGGGACGCGCCGTCCGACCGGTGGTGCGGTGGTGGTGCCGGGCGAAACGCACGCCGTCGCCGCCCACCACCGCGGCCGGCACCACGGCGCTGATGCCCTCGTCGGTGAAGGCCACGAACAGGTCGCCAGCCGGGCCGTGCACCAGGACGAAGCTGTCGCCGGGGTGCAGGCCCACCCGGTCCAGGACGGCCGGCACGAACCCCGGGGGGGCCGGCGTGCGCAGCCGGCGCAGGGCGGCCGGACCGGTCGGCGTCCGGGCGCGGGTGGGCGTGCGGTCGGTCATCGCTCCTCCTCGTCGGGGCGGCGGGCGCCCAGCTCCCGCAGGCGCTCGAGGCCCCGGGCCACGTTGGCCTTGGCCGTCCCCACCGGGCAGCCGAGCACCGAGGCCACCTCGGGGTACGTGAGCCCCACCACGTGGTGCAGCACCACCGGGACACGGTGCCGCTCGGGCAGGGTGCCGAGGAGGCGCACAAGGGTGCGCGACGCCTCGGCCGTGGCGGCCCGCTCCTCGGGGCCGGGGCCCGGATCGGCCACGTCGAGCGGGCGTCCGGGGGCGGTGGTCCGCGGGCGACGCGCTGCGCTGCGCAGCCGGTTGCGCCACAGGTTGAGCGTGATGGTGAGCAGCCAGGGCCGGGCCTCGAGGGCCCGCACCCGGTCGGACCCGTAGCCCTGCAACGCCCGGTAGGCGCGGACGAACGTCTCCTGGGCGATGTCGTCGGCGTCGGCCCGCGACCCGCTCAGGCGCAGGGCGGCGCAGTAGACGGCGTCGGCGTGGGCCCGGACGAAGTCGGCGTACCCGGCGTCGAGGTCACCGCTCAGGCACATCGGCTGGCCGCGGCCCGGTCCCGCGTCGTCGCCCATGTCGTCGCGTCGCGCAGCCACACCCCCTCAACCCCGGCGGGGACGGAACGGTTGCAGCACCGGTCGGCGAGTGCGGTCCTGCCCGGACGTCGCCGGGTCAGGCCGGTCCGGCCTGGTCGTCCTCCGCCACGTCGAGGCCGTCGTCCCCGTCCTCGTCCCATTCCTCCCAGGCCGGGGCCCGGCCGGACATGGCCGGAAAGGACATCACCACCAGGATGAAGACGAGGAACGTGACGATGTGGACCCCGGTGCACCACAGACAGATGGCCTTGATGCTGAACAGCTCGCGGGCGAACAGGTAGAGGACGAAGGCGATCCCGCTCACGACCAGGGCCAGGCGTCCCCATGCCAGCAACCGGAACCGCGAACGCCACAGCGGGGGCACGTTCACGCCCACCATCACCGTGTAGAAGATCAGCCCGAGCAGGGAGACGGGCACCCCGAAGATGTAGGAGTAGGCGCTCGTCGTGACCGCCGTGCAGTTGACGAACCCGCTCGAGGAGCAGATGGGCAGCACGCCCGAGAAGTGGTCGATGGTGAGGTACATCGAGATGCCGAAGCCCACGATCGACAGCACGAAGGCGGCGATCGGCCGCCACCGCGGCACCTGGGGCGTCCCGTCGTCGTCGACGTCGAGCTCGGCCTCCGCGTCGGGCTCCACCTCGTCGGCGGGCCCTGCGTCATCGGCGGTACGGATCGAGGCCAAGGGAGCCTCCTCAGCTCAGCTTGAGCGCTGTCTTCGCCTTGACCACGCCGGCGGCCGTGCACACCGACGCCGGCTGCTGGTGCGTCAGGGAGCACACCGCCGCCGTCATGTAGTTGGCCGTGCCCACGATGGCCTGTGTCACGGGATCGTTGGGGTTGGTCAGCTTGGCCGCGATCTCGGGCTGGTTGAGCCCGGCCAGGATGGTGGCGGGGTTGTAGCTCGGGCCGATCACGAACACCTTGTTGCCGAAGTCGACGAAGGGGTAGCCGGTCTGCTGGCCGAAGTGGCTCGAGTAGTTCGACCACAGGCTCTGCTGCTTGGCGGTGAGCGGTTCCAGGATCGTGCGGGTGCCCAGGGCGGTGGTGTCGTTCGTTTCGTGCTCGACCGGCACGAAGTCCACGTACTGGCTGGTGAGCGTGGCCTTATGGAAGGTGAAGGTGGCGATGGCGGGCGGGGTGTCGTACGGCGACGACGTGGTCTCCTGGAGCCCCGACCACGTGCCGAAGCGGCTGAAGGCGTTCACCATGGCCCAGCGCTCGGCGGCGCAGTAGGGGCAGAACTCGGCCCCGA
>Ga0181526_10004665_pt1 | contig 10566 bp, 9 predicted proteins | sample PEATcosm2014_Bin_35_FD_119750 | JGI IMG/M metagenome (GOLD analysis project Ga0181526, IMG submission 119750) | Peatland microbial communities from MTU Mesocosm Facility, Houghton, MI, USA - PEATcosm2014_Bin06_30_metaG | ecosystem: Environmental > Terrestrial > Soil > Wetlands > Peat | place...
CGGCGTAGAGGCCGGAGGAGTCGGTGGTGTAGGCGTCGCAACGGCCGGAGTCATAGGCCTTGACCGTCTCGTCGTCGGTGGCGAACACCACCGGCTCGAACTTCATGTTATGGGAGCGGAAATAATCGGCGAGGTTGAGCTCGGTCGTCGTGCCCTGCTGCACGCAGATCGAGGCGCCGTCGAGTTTTAAGGCCGAATCGACGCCGAGCTTCTTGCGCACCATGAAACCCTGGCCGTCGTAATAGTTGACGCCGGTGAAGAACATGCCGCCGGCCTCGCGCGACAGGGTCCAGGTGGTGTTGCGCACCAAGAGGTCGATCTGGCCGGAGGCGAGGATCGTCGGCCGGTCCTTGGCGTTGATCGGCAGGTATTTGACCTTGCTGGGATCGTTGAAGATCGCCGCCGCCAGCGCCCGGCATTCGTCGACGTCGAGCCCCCGGTAGACGCCCTGATCGTCGGGCAGGCCGAAGCCCGCCAGACCGGGGTTGGCGCCGCAGATCAGGGCGCCGCGCGCCTTGACCTCGTCGAGCGTCCCCGCCTCGGCGGCCGAGGGGGCGGCGCAGAGCAGCGCGGCCGCGGCGAAAAACGTCACGAGCGATCGCATGCGAAATCTCCCTTTTCGAGGCCGAACCCGCCTCGCCGCGTTGGATTCGCGGGCGCGGCGGCGCGCCAGGCCGGCCGCCAGTGTCGCGGCGAAGGCGGGCCTAAGTCAACCGCTGGGCTTCGCGCCGGCGCGGAATGCTGCTAGGGTTCGGCTGAAGCGTTCAACCGTCAGTCCACAGGTCGCTTTCATGCTCGCTCGCTGGCCCACCTCGGCTTTTCTCCTGATCGCCGCCTCGTCGGCGAGCCTCGCCGCGCCCGCCACGTCGGACGGCGCGAGGGCGATCGAGCAGACCTTCGTCGATTATTTCGGCAAGGCGGTCGTCGACAAGGGCATCGTTTCGGTCGCGCCGGACGGCGACGATTATGTCGTCGCCTGGGATCTGCAAAAGGCGCTCGACCTGGCCGGCGCGCCCAAGGGCGCGCTGCGGATCGACCGTTTTTCCTATACGCTGACGCCGACGGGCGAAGATTCCTGGACGATCAAGGCCGACCGGTTCCCGAGCCTCGCCTTCGACGTGCCGACCGACAACGGCAAGGAGACCGGCACGCTCGATGTCGGCGGCTTTCGCCTGGAGACGGCCTACGCCGGCGCCCAAGCGGATTTCCTGCGCTCGCTGGTGGCGGCCGATCTGCTCGCCGCCAAGCTTCATATCGCCGATGGCGCTCGCGGCGCCGATTTCGATCTCGCCCAGTCCGGCATATCGATCGAGACCCGCGCCAAGACGTCCGACAGCGGCGCCGGGGTCGACGTCGCGGTCGCCCAATCCGTGAAGAGCGCCAACGAGACCATTGTCGCGCCGCCGGCGAACGGCCAGAGCGCGCCGGTGACGATGACCTACGCCATCGGCGTCGTCGAAGGCGGCGCGACGATCGCGGGATTGCGCGCGCGCGAGATCGGCGATTTGTGGCAATACGTCGTCGCCCACATCGACGACGCCGACCCCCCCGCCGAGTTGAAGCCGCGGCTCCAGGCGACGCTGCCGCTGTGGAACGACCTGCAAACCAACGCCGAAATTCACGACGTGACGCTGCAAATGCCGATGGTCGAAGCGACGCTGAAGACGCTCGGCGAGACGATCGGGCTCAGCGGCTTCACCGCCGCCGGCGCCGCGGAATTCGGGGTCAAGATCGAGCAATTGGCGTTCAAATCGCCGCTGCTGCCGCCCTGGGCCGAGCGGGTGTCGCCGGCCTCGTTCAGTTTCGACTTGCGCGTCACCGACAACGGGCTCGACGAGGTCGCGCGGCTCGCGCTCGACGATCCGAGTTTCGGCGGCAAGGGCGAGCTGTCGCTGGAGACGCAGGACAAGATCCGCGACGTCCTCATCGCCGGGCGCCCGAAGCTCACCCTGTCGCCCGGCCGGTTCACCACCCCGACGCTCGATCTGACCTACGAGGGCGAAGCCTCGGCCGAGACGGGCGCGCCGAGCGGCCATCTGAGGCTCGGCGCCGACGGTCTCGACAAGACGATCGCCCTGCTCGAGGACATCGCCAAGACCGACCCGGACTTGCAGTCGGCGGTGCTCGGCGTCACCTTCCTCAAGGGCCTGGCGACGACCGGCGCCGACGGACGGCTGGTGTGGAACGTCGACGTGACCGAGGCCGGCGAAGTCTCGGTCAACGGCACGCCGTTGCCGATGGGCAAGTGATCGCCGACGCCTGAGAAAGATCGCGGCGCGCGCGACCGGTTGACGCCGGCCCCTCGCGCTTTTCATTTTGCCGCTCCCCGGTTGCGGAAACCCCTAGCGATGAAAAAGCTGACCGACGAAGCCAAGAACCGGTTGCGCAGCCGGTCGCGCCTCGTGCATCTCGGCCGCGACGCCGAGGCCTCGCAGGGCTTCGTCAACGTCCCGCCCTTTCGCGGCTCGACCGTGCTGTATCCGGACGTCGCCACGCTCAAGAGCCGCAAGCAGCGCTACACCTACGGCACCCACGGCACGCCGACCAGCGCGGCGCTTTGCGAGGCCTGGACATCGATTTCCGGCGCGGCGGGAACGGTCCTGGTCCCCTCCGGGCTGGCGGCGATCGTCGCCGCGCTGATGACGGCGCTCGCCGCCGGCGACCATGTCCTGATGACCGACTCGGCCTATCAGCCCGCGCGCCTGTTCTGCGACGCCATGATGAAGCGCATGGGCGTCGAGACGACCTATTACGATCCGACCATCGGCGCCGGGATCGCCGCGCTGATGCGGCCGAACACCAAAGCCGTGTTCGCCGAAGCGCCCGGCTCGGAGACCTTGGAGATGCAGGACATTCCCGCCATCGTCGGCGCCGCCCACGCGCGCGGCGCCTGCGTGGTGACGGACAACACCTGGGCGACGCCGCTGTTCTTCTCGCCGCACGCGCATGGCGTCGACCTGGTGGCGGAGGCGGGCACGAAATATCTGTCCGGCCATGCCGACCTGCTGCTCGGCCTCGTCTCGGCCAACGCCCAATGGTTTCCCCGCCTCCACAAGACCGTCGACATGATGGCGATCCCGGCCGGTCCCGAGGATATTTTTCTCGCCCTGCGCGGCCTGCGCACGATGGAGCTGCGGCTTCGCGAAGCCGAGCGCCAGGCCCTCGCGCTGGCCCATTGGCTGAAAGCGCGCCCCGAGGTGTTGCGCGTCATTCACCCCGCCCTGCCCGACCATCCCGGCCACGCCATCTGGAAGCGCGACTTTTCCGGCGCCTCGGGGCTCTTCAGCGTCGTTTTGCGGCCGGCGTCCGAGGCGGCGGTGGCCGCGATGCTCGACGGGCTCGAACTCTTCGGCATGGGCTATTCCTGGGGCGGCTACGAGAGCCTGGTCATCCCCTTCGACTGCGCCCGTTACCGCACCGCGACGCGCTGGGCGCCGGGCGGGCCGGCGCTGCGCTTCTCGGTCGGGCTCGAAGACATCGAGGACTTGAAGGAAGACCTCGATCGCGGCTTCGCCCGCCTCGCGGCCGCCTCCTGAGCGCCGGGGCCGAGCCATGCGCACGTTTCTCATCGACACCGACACCGCCTCCGACGACGCGGTGGCGATCCTGATGGCGCTCGCCGCGCCCGACGTTCGCGTCTGCGCCTTGACCGTCGTCGCCGGCAACGTCGGGCTCGAACAGGCGACGCGCAACGCGCTTTATACCGCCGAGATCGCCGGTTCGGACGTTCCGGTGTTCAAGGGCGCGGGCGCGCCGCTGACGCGCGCCCATGAAGACGCGCATTGGTTCCACGGCCGCGACGGCATGGGCGACCAAAACTATCCGCCGCCGCGCCGCGCCGCGGAGCGCGAACACGCGGTCGACGCGATCATCCGGCTCGCCCATGCCGAGCCGGGACTGACGCTGGTGACGCTGGGTCCCTTGACCAATGTCGCGCTGGCGCTGGCGCGCGATCCCGGCATCGCGGAAAAAATCGGCCGCTGCGTCGTCATGGGCGGCGCGCCGTGCTGCGAGGGCAATGTCACGCCGGCGGCCGAATACAACATCTGGGTCGATCCCGAGGCGGCGCGCATGACGTTCCGTTCGGGGCTGCCGATCGAAATGGTCGGCTGGCACGTCTCGCGCGGCGCCTCGGTGCTCGACGAAGCGGAAATCGCCGAAATCCTGGCGCTGGGGACCGCCAAGGCGCGCTTCGCGATCGAGTGCAACGGCCGCGCCAAGCAGGCCTATTTCATCCAGACCGGCGAGACCGGCCTGTCGCTCGCCGATCCCACCGCGATGGCGGTGGCGCTCGACCGCGCCGTCGGAACGAGCTGGAGCCGCCACACCGTCGAGATCGAATGCGCGAGCGCGCTGACGCGCGGCATGACCGTCGTCGACCGGCTCGACGTCGCCGCCGATGACAACAATCGCGAGGTCTGGCGCGCGGCGCTGCAGGCCGGCGCCAAGGCCGACATCTGCTGGAGCTTCGACAGCGCCGCGTTCAAGGCTATGCTGAGGCGCGCGCTGGCGGGATGACCGCCGGAGCGCGGGGGAAAGAGCCATGCCGCCCGACGGCAACCGACTTGGCGGCGAAACGTCGCCCTATCTCATCCAGCACGCCGGCAATCCCGTGCATTGGCGCCCCTGGGGCGCCGAGGCGCTCGCCGAAGCGAAGCGGCGCGACTGTCCGATCCTCCTCTCCGTCGGCTACGCCGCGTGCCACTGGTGTCACGTGATGGCGCACGAATCCTTCGAGGACGCCGACACCGCCGCGCTGATGAACCGCCTGTTCGTCGCCGTGAAGGTCGATCGGGAGGAGCGGCCCGACATCGATCAGATCTACATGAGCGCGTTGCACGCGATGGGCGAGCAGGGCGGCTGGCCGTTGACGATGTTCCTGACGCCCGACGGCGCGCCGATCTATGGGGGAACCTATTGGCCGCCGGCGCCGCGCTGGGGCCGGCCGTCGTTTCGTCAGGTGTTGCACGCGGTCGACGTCGCCTGGCGCGACAAGCGCGACGGGTTGGCTGCGCAAGGCGCTTCCCTCGTCGCCCACCTCGGCGAGATCGCCGCGCCCCGGCCGGGGCCGGACCTCGAGCCCGACGACTTGACCCGCGTCGGCGGCGCGCTGCTGCGCCTCGTCGATCCCTTCAACGGCGGCATTGGCGAGGCGCCGAAATTTCCCAATGCGCCGATCTTCCGCTTCTTCTGGAGCGAGTTTTTTCGACGCGGCGACGCGCGCTGCCGCGCCGCGGTGCGCGGCCTCATCGACGCGCTTTGCGCCGGCGGCATTTACGATCACCTCGGCGGCGGCTTCGCCCGCTATTCGACCGACGCCGAGTGGCATGTGCCGCATTTCGAGAAGATGCTCTACGACAACGCCGAGATTCTCGAATTGCTCGCCCTCGCGCACGCCGAGACGCCGACGCCGGTCTACGCCGCGCGGGCGCGCGAGACCTTCGGCTGGCTGATGCGCGAGATGCGCGCCGACGTCGCCTTCGCCGCTTCCGAGGACGCCGATTCCGAGGGCGAAGAGGGGCGCTTCTACGTCTGGAGCGCCGACGAGATCGACGCGGTCCTCGGCGAGGACGCGGCGGCGTTCGAGGCCGCCTACGACGTCAGGGCCGGCGGCAATTGGGAGGGGCGCAACGTCCTGCGGCGCGTGACGCCGGCGGGCGACGCCGAAGCCGAGGCGCGGCTCGCCGCGGCGAGGGCGCGCCTTTACGCCGCGCGCGAGAAGCGCGTCCGGCCTGCGCGCGACGACAAGATCCTCGCCGACTGGAACGGGCTGACGATCGCGGCGCTGGCGCGCGGCGCCGCGGTCTTCGAGGCGCCCGAATTCCTGGCGGCGGCGCGCGCGGCTTTCGCCTTCGTCGCCGAGACCCTGCGCGACGGCGAAGGCCGGCTCGTCCACGCCTGGCGCGCCGGCCGCTCGGGCGCCGCCGGCATGCTCGACGATTACGCCGCGATGGCGCGCGCCGCGCTGAGCCTGTTCGAGGCGACGGGCGAGCCGGAGTATCTCGCCGCCGCGACGCGATGGGCCGAGGCGGCGCAAGAAAAGTTCGGCGCCGAGGACGGCGGTTTTTATCTCACCGCGCGCGACGCCGCGGACGGCCTGATCCTGCGCCCGCGCCCGGGCCATGACGGCGTGACGCCGTCCGGCGCCTCGCTGATGGCCGAGGTCTTCGCCAGGCTCCACCATCTGACCGACGACCCGGTCTGGCGCGAAGCCGCCGAACGGCTGATCCGCGCCGCTTCGGGAGCGCGCGAAGCGCTGGCGCAGAACCCGCTGCTGCTCGCCGCGGCCGATTTTCTGCAGCGCGGCGGCTGCGTGGTGGTCGAGGGTCCGCTCGCCGACCCGCTGGCGCAGGCGCTGGCGCACGCGGCGCTGGCCGCGCCGGACCCGGCGATCTGCGTGCTGCGCCTCGACCGCGCCCTCTGGCCGCAAGGCGCGCCCGGCGGGCGGCCGGCATTGCCGCAGACGCCGGCGGCGATGGTGTGCCGGGGACAGACGTGCGGGTTGCCGGTGAGCGATGTCGAGGGGTTGCGCGGAGAACTGCGCGGGAGGTCGTGAGGCGCTTCTGGCGCGAGGCGGACGCAAGCGCTATGTTGAAGGAGAAAACGAGGCGCTCATGCCCACGCACCCCCGCATTACGCGCGATCCAAAAGTCCTGGCCGGCAAGCCCGTCATCAAGGGCACGCGCATCTCGGTCGAGTTCATCCTCGAACGGCTGGCCGCAAATTGGAGCGAGGCCGAGATCTTGGAGAATTATCCCCATCTCACGCGGGAAGACATCCTCGCGTGCCTCGCCTACGCGCACGACGTGGTGAGCGAGACTGGCGCGGTTCCAAGCGCGGCCGAATGAAAGCGCTGGCGAACGAGAACTTCCCGCTCGCCGCCGTCCGCGAACTCCGTAGAATCGGCTGGGACGTCGTCACGGTGAAGGAGTGGCGCCCCGCGACGGACGATCTCGATGTCGCGGGGAAAGCACGACAGGAAGGTCGGATATTGCTGACATTCGATAAGGATTTCGGCGAGCTTTTCCAGGAGACCCCGCCCGCCGCTCCCCACGCGGTCGTCCTCTTCCGGCTTCCGAACCTCTCGGCCGCGCAGACCATCGCCCGCATCGTCGGCGCGCTGACGTCGCGGAGGGACTGGCCGGGCGCGATCTGGGTCGTCGAGGCCGAGCGCATCCGATCGAGGCGTTCCGCCGCGCGCTGAGAGAGGAAGCGCCTCACCCTACGGCCGCCCCATACCGCGCCGGCGCCGCCGCCGCCTCGTCGGCGCGGCCGGCGCGTCGGCTCCATTCCTCGCTCCGCCTCTAATCCGTCGCTTTCCCTCGCGGACCGCCCGATTTCAGCAGCGCGAAATAGACGGGCCAGGGCAAAAGGTTGATCGCCCGGGCGATCCAGGCGAGCCGGCGGGGAAAGCGAATTTCGAACCCGCCGCGCTCGAAGCCGTCGCAGATGCGCCGGCACGCTTCCTCGCATTCCATCAGGAATGGCATCGGGTATTTATTGCCGGCGGTCAGCGGCGTCTTGACGTAGCCGGGGTTGACGATCTGCACGGTGACGTTGTGGCGGTCGGCGGCGAATTTCGCGCCGACGGCCAGCGAGATGATCGCCGCTTTGCTCGGCGCGTAGGCGCCGGAGTTGGGCAAGCCGCCATAGCCGGCGAGCGAGCCGGTGATCGCGATCTGGCCGCGCTGGCGCGCGCGCATGGCGTTGAAGACGGGATTGAGCCCGTTCGCCACGCCCTGCACGTTCAGCGCAAACGTGCGCGCGAAGCCTTCGCCGCCGAAATCGCCGGCCGCGTCCTGAAAGTTGCCGCCGGCGTTGAGGAAGGCGAGCGCGATGGGGCGCCGGCTCTCGACTTCGGCGACAAGGCGCGCCATGCCAGCGCGGTCCGTCACGTCGCCCGGCGCCGCGACGACGCGGCCTTCGCGGCCTTGCGCCTCTTCGACCAGCGACCCCAGCTCGTCGGCGCGGCGCGCGGTCGCATGGACTTCATAGCCGCGCCGCGCCAGTTCGAGCGCGACGCCGCGCCCGATGCCGGCGCTCGCGCCGGTCACCCAGGCCGCCCCATCCCCCGGTTTGGCGCGGTAGGTCATGTCGAGCCTTTCTGGTTCGGGCCGAGTTCGCGAAGCCGGCACGATAGCACGCATTTGCATTCGGCGGCGCGGCTTGACGCGGCCGGCGCGGCCATGGAAAAGACGGGGCGGACCGGAGCCGGGGCGCCGATGCGCGTTACGCTGATCGACAATTACGACAGTTTCACCTTCAATCTCGTCCATTACCTCGGCGAGCTCGGCGCCGACGTGTCGGTCTGGCGCAACGACGCGATTTCCGCGCCGGAGGCGCTGGCGCAAGCGCCGGACGCGATCGTCCTCTCCCCCGGCCCCTGCACGCCCAACGAAGCGGGAATCTGCCTCGATCTGGTGCGCGCGGCGAGCGCTTCGACGCCGATCCTCGGCGTGTGCCTCGGCCATCAGGCGATCGGCCAGGTTTTCGGCGGCGAAATCGTGCGCGCGCCCGCCCCGATGCACGGCAAGGTTTCCCGCATCTCGCACAATGCGCGAGGCCTCTTTCGCGGCCTCAACGGCCCCTTCAAGGCGACGCGCTACCACTCGCTGATCGTCGACCGCGATACGGCGCCCGAAGAGCTGGAGGTCAGCGCCGAGAGCGACGACGGCCTGATCATGGCGCTGGCGCACCGCGCCCTGCCCGCCTACGGCGTGCAATTCCATCCCGAGAGCATCGCCAGCGAGCACGGCCACGCCCTGCTGCGCAATTTCCTCGAGCTGGCGCGCGCTTTCAACCAAGCCAAGACCTACTGAGGGAAACGCCGGGGCATGGAAGCCTTCAAGCCGCTGATCGCCAAAGCCGCCGCCGGCTCGCAGCTCTCGCGCGCCGAGGCGGTCGAGGCGTTCGACGCGATTCTCTCGGGCGAAGTGACGCCGTCGCAAATGGGCGGCTTCTTGATGGGGCTGCGGGTGCGCGGCGAGACCGTCGAGGAAATCACCGGCGCGGTGATGGCGATGCGCGCCAAGATGCTGCGGGTCCGCGCGCCCGCGGCGGCGATCGACGTCGTCGGCACCGGCGGCGACGGTTCGGGCTCCTACAACGTCTCGACGCTCGCCGCCCTGATCGTCGCCGCCTGCGGCGTGCCGGTCGCCAAGCACGGCAATCGCGCCGCGTCGTCGAAATCGGGTGCGGCCGACGCGCTCGGCGCGCTGGGGGTCAAGATCGGCCTCGCGCCGGACGCGGTCGAGCGGTGCATCCGCGAGGCGGGCATCGGTTTCATGATGGCGCCCGCCCATCACGCGGCGATGCGCCATGTCGGCCCGACGCGCGTCGAACTGGGCACGCGCACGCTGTTCAATCTGCTCGGCCCCTTGTCGAATCCGGCGGGCGTCAAGCGGCAATTGATCGGCGTCTTCTCCGCCGCGTGGCTCGAGCCGATGGCGGAAGTGCTGCGCAATCTCGGCGCCGAGCGGGTGTGGATCGCGCACGGCGCCGACGGGCTCGACGAAATGACGACGACCGGGGTGACGAAAATCGTCGAATTGAAGGACGGCGCCATTCGCGCCTTCGAGGTCACGCCGGAGAGCGCCGGCCTCGAGCGCGCCGACCTCGCGGCGCTGAAGGTCGGCGACGCCGCGCACAACGCCGCGGCGCTGCGCGCGATCCTGGAGGGCGCGCGCAACGCCTACCGCGACATCGCCGCCTTCAACGCGGCCGGGGCGCTCATCGTCGCGGGCAAGGCGCGCGAACTCGCCGAAGGCGTCGCGATGGCCGACGAGGCGCTGCGGAGCGGCGCGGCGCTCCGCGTCCTCGAACGCCTTGTCACCGTCTCCAATGCGTGATCGAGTGCGGGCATGACCGATATCCTGCGCAAGATCGAGGCCTACAAGCGGCGCGAAATCGCCGATTCGAAGGTTCGCGTGCCGCGCGCGACGCTGGAGCGCGAAATCCGCGAGCAGACGCCGCCGCGCGGCTTCATCAAGGCGCTGGAGCGGGCGATCGAGGCGGGGCGGTTCGGGCTCATCGCGGAAATCAAGAAAGCGAGCCCGTCGAGGGGGTTAATTCGCGACGATTTCGACGCCCCGGAACTCGCCAGATCCTACCAGGCGGGCGGGGCGACGTGCCTTTCCGTGATCACCGACGCGCCGTCGTTCAAGGGCGCGCCGGAGCATCTGGTGCAGGGTCGCGCGGCGACGCCGCTGCCGATCCTGCGCAAGGATTTCCTCTTCGATCCCTATCAGGTGTTGGAGGCGCGCGCCTGGGGCGCCGACTGCATCCTCGTCATCATGGCCGCGGTCGACGACGAAACCGCGCGCACCTTGAACAAGAGCGCCCACGACCTCGGGCTCGACGTCCTCATCGAGATCCACGACGAGCGCGAACTCGATCGCGCGCTGGCGCTCGAAGGCCGGCTCATCGGCGTCAACAACCGCGACCTGCGCACCTTCGAGACTTCGCTGGCCGTCTGCGAACGGCTCATGCCGCTCGTCCCCCCGGACCGAATCGTCGTCGCGGAAAGCGGCATCGGCAGCCATGGCGATTGCCGTCGTCTGGCCGACG
>Ga0181526_10004669_pt1 | contig 10561 bp, 8 predicted proteins | sample PEATcosm2014_Bin_35_FD_119750 | JGI IMG/M metagenome (GOLD analysis project Ga0181526, IMG submission 119750) | Peatland microbial communities from MTU Mesocosm Facility, Houghton, MI, USA - PEATcosm2014_Bin06_30_metaG | ecosystem: Environmental > Terrestrial > Soil > Wetlands > Peat | place...
AACCGGAGACTATGGCGTACACCGATGCTGGCGCTATGCGGCCTAGTGTTCTTTTTTGCGCTGCACGCCAAAATTGCGGTTTACAACGGCGGCACTCCACAGAAGGTGACGCCCTCCACGGCATCCAAGCTCTGGGTTAGCGGACAGAAGCTGCAACTGCCGGCCGTCGATTTAAGTTCCAGCGCAATTTTCTGGATGACAGTCCTTTGCCTGTGGGGGTTATACCTGCAGCGGGAACGCCGCGTCCAAAGCGCGTTTCTGGCTCCTCGGCCAAACAGTCTCACGCTTCGTCATCTCCACCCTTTTCTCCGGCCTCCGCCTGTCCTAGGCTAGTTTTTCCCGGCTATTTTTTCGTTGTTGTAATTGGTTTCGGTGTTCATCCGACTAACCAGCCCACGCTGAGCGGAATCTGATATAGCGAAACCGCTTCACTTGAAACGAGGAAGTTCATGCAAGTACGCCGTCGGCACAAGGTCCTTGTGTTAGGGGCCGTGGCTGTGTTTTTAGTCGTCGCCGTCTTGATTGAAAGGAGGGTGCGCGCAGTCGTGCCCAGCGGTGCAAGTGAGCCGCCCAGTGACATTCCATACGCTGCGGTTGCTCCCGCCAGGCGCGAAACAATCGCCAATTCGCTTTCTATCGCCGGCCAGTTTAGTCCCTACCAGAACGTCGAATTGCACGCCAAGGTGGCTGGCTACATTCGCAATATCTACGTCGATATCGGGGACCATGTCCATCAGGGACAGGTGCTTGCAGTACTGGAGATTCCCGAACTCGTTGCCGAGGTCGATGAGGCGAAGGCCTCGGTCCACCACGCTGAGGAGGAGATCCTGCGGGCCCAGAGCGACGTCTCGCGCGCGGAAGCTGATAACGTCGCTCTTCATGCCAATGCGGTGCGGTTGGTGAACACCGACAAGGCACGGCCGGGATTGATCGCTCAACAGGAACTGGACGACGCAACCGCCAAGGACCGCGCCTCACAGGCGCAGGTTGACGCCGCTAGATCTTCGCTGGCAGCTGCCAAGCAGCAACTCGCAGTCGCCAAGGCCAATCAGCAGCACTACTCCGCCTTGAGCGATTACTCAAGGATTACTGCCCCTTACGACGGCGTTGTGACCTGGCGCTTCTCGGATACCGGCGCTCTGGTTCAGGCCGGGACCTCCAACACCAGCGGCCTGCCCATCGTCACCGTGGCCGAGATCGATGTGCTGCGCCTGCGTATTCCGGTGCCCGAGTCGCTCACCTCCAAAGTACGCATTGGCGATTCCGCCGACGTGCATGTACAGGCGACCGGCGAACACTTCACCGGCAAAGTAACGCGCTTCACGGACTCGCTCGATCCCTCGACTCGAACCATGCAGGTCGAAATCGACGTCCCCAATCCCAACTACCATCTGCAGCCCGGGATGTACGCGGATGTCCGGTTGAGTGCTAACAGTGTCTCCAATGCGCTCACCGTCCCCATCGAGGCTATTCAGCGCACGGACAACAAAACCAGTGTGCTGATGGTAGACGCGCAGAACCGCGTGCAGTCTCGCGAGGTGCAGGTCGGGGTGGAGAGTTCAAATAACGTGGAAATACTCGCTGGACTTAGCGAGGGCGACAGGGTCATTGTCGGCAATCTGGGCAGTTATCAACCCGGCGAGGTAGTACGCCCCAAGGCAAGCGCCTTCGCCGGAGAACCAAAGAGGCGGGGAGCGGATTAGCCATGTCGGGATTTGCGATCAAATATCCATTCTTCATCCTGATGCTGTGCCTCGGCATCATCGTCGTCGGCGTGACCACGGTGGCGCGCATGCCGATCGATCTGTTCCCCCAGATCCAGATTCCGGTGGTCGTGGTGGCAACCTTCTACAGCGGCATGCCGCCACGGCAGATCGAGGGCGACATCACGGACACCTTCGAGCGCTTCTTCACTCTCGGCAGCAACATTGACCACATTGAATCCCGCTCGCTAACCGGCGTGAGCCTGATCAAGGTTTACTTCCAGCCTGGAACGGACCCGGACGCGGCGGTCAGTGAAATCGCCAACCTGGCGATGGCCGATCTGCGGCGCCTGCCGCAGGGTACCTTGCCCCCGGTCGTGCTGAAGTTCGACGCGTCCAGTTTGCCGGTCTGCCTGGTGACACTGAAAGGCCAGGGGCTGACCGAGACACAGTTGCATGATCAGGGGCAGTTCAACGTGCGCAACCAAATCGCCAACGTGCCGGGGGCATCGGTACCGCAACCCTTTGGTGGCAAGTACCGACAAATTCAGTTTTACATCGATCCGGTGAAGCTGGAGGCGGCGCAGCTAAGCCCCATGGACGTGGTGCAGACGATTAACCAGGCGAATACGATTCTGCCGGCGGGCGACGTGCGCATTGGGCCCTTGGACTACAGCATCTACAGCAACAGCCAACTGCCCAACGTCCAGGAGATGAACGAGGTTCCCCTGAAGGCGATCGGCAACAACGTCCTTCGCTTCGGGGATATCGGCCACGCAGAAGATTCCTCCGCCCTTCAGTACAACATCGTACGCGTGGACGGACAGAAGTCGGTCTACCTGCCCATCCTACGGCAGGGCGGCAACAGCAACACCATTCAAATCGTCAACGGCGTACGAGACCGCATCCGAAAGCTGCTCGACATCCCAAAACGTCTCATCACCACCGTGGTATTTGACCAGTCGGAGTACGTGAAGATTGCAGTGGCCAACGTGCTCCGCGAGGGCACCATGGGCCTGGGTCTGACGGCCCTGATGATCCTCGTGTTCCTCGGTTCTCTGCGCGGGACCATCTCGGTGCTGCTGTCCATCCCGATCTCCTGCCTGGCGGCGTTTCTTTTGCTCAATGCGTTTGGCAGCAGCATCAACACCATGGTCCTGGGCGGCTTGGCTCTGGTGCTGTCGCGTCTGATTGATAACTCGGTGGTCGTGCTGGAGAACATCTTCCGCCACATGGAAATGGGGGAGGATTCACGCACCGCAGCTGAGCACGGTGGGCAGGAGGTCCAGTTGGCTGTACTGGCCGCGACCTTCACTACAGCTATCGTGTTCTTCCCTGTCGTCTTTCTCAGTGGTGTCAGCAAGTATTTGTTCAGCGCGTTGGCCCTGGGTGTGGTGCTGGCGCTGGCCGCGTCGTACCTGGTGGCGATGTCGGTTGTACCGCTGTTCTGCTTCCGCTTCATCAGGTCGGAACACGGAGATGAAGCTCACGGTGAGCGCGAAGGGGGATGGCTGGAACGAATGCTGGCGCCATTTAACCGGTTTTACGATCGTGTTCTCTCCAAATACGACGAGTCCGTGGAGAAGGCGCTGAAACGTCCCAAGATGACGATGGCAATCATCATGGGCGGATTTGTGCTCAGCCTGGCGCTGTCACCGTTCCTCGGGGTTGCTTTCTTCCCGCGTACCGACCCTGGACAGTTCGTCATCAATGTGAAAGCGCCCAGCGGCACCCGCATCGAACGGACTAACGACTACATTGCACGCGTGGAAAACGACATCCGGGAGGTCATCGACAAAGACGATCTGGAGATGATCGTCTCCAACATTGGGGTAAACGCCGATCTTTCCTCCATCTACACCACCAATTCTGCAATGCACACCGCGTTCGTGCAGGTACAACTAAATAAAGAACACAAAATCAGCAGCTTCGCTTACATGGACCGTGTCCGGCGCAAACTGGCCAGCGATGTTCCGGAACTCTCCACGTTCTTCCAGACCGGTGGACTGGTCGATTCCATCGTGAACCAGGGAATGCCGGCGCCCATTGACATCCAGGTCAGGGGGAATGATCAGCACGCGGCCTATGACATCGCCCTTCAGATGGCACAAAAGCTACGTCGCTTGAAGGACGTCAGCGACGTACTGATTCCCCAGGACCTCGATTATCCCGGCATTCAGCTTAACGTAAACCGGGAAATGGCGGCCCGGTTGGGACTCACTGCCCAGGACGTGGTGAACAATGTCGTCACCGCGCTGACTTCCAACGGCATGATTGCGCCCGGCTACTGGATCGATCCGCAGAGCGGCAACAACTACTTCCTCACCGTTCAGTACACGCCGCGACAGATTGCCGCCATGTCAATGGAGGATTTCAAGCAGATCCCGTTACATGCCAAGAACAATGCTGAGCCGACCATGCTGGAAAATGTGGCCGACGCAAAACTGATCAACACCCCAACCGAGGTTGACCACTATCAACTCTTCCGCGTCATCGACCTCTACGTTTCGCCGAAGGGCGAGGACCTGAGCAAGCTTGCGCACCAGGTGCAGAAAGTCATCGACCAGACCAAGCTGCCGCCCAACACCCGCGTGCAGTTGCAGGGCTCGGTGGTGGCCATGCGGCAGTCGTTCAAGAGCTTCGCGCTCGGCTTGTCGCTCTCCATCATCCTGGTGTACCTCATCCTGATGGCGCAATTCGCCTCGTTCATCGATCCCTTCGTCATCCTGCTGGCAGTCCCGCCCGGATTCACCGGCGTGATCCTCTTCCTGCTGATGACTCACACCACCATCAACATCATGTCGTTGATGGGCGTAATGATGATGATCGGCATCGTGGTGTCCGATTCCATCCTGATTGTCGAATTCACGCGTGAGTTGCGTCGCCGTGGATATTCCTTGCAGGAAGCTATCAAGAACGCCTGCCACGTGCGGTTGCGGCCCATCATGATGACGACTTTCGCTACGTTCCTCGGGCTGATTCCCCTGGCTCTGGCGCTGGAGGCGGGCAGCGAACAATACGCGCCGCTGGCACGTGCCATTATCGGCGGACTGATGCTCTCCTTCATAGTGACGCTCTTCCTGGTGCCGTCGGCCTACTACCTGATGCACCGCAGGGACGAGGAGCTGGAACGCCAGCGGGAGGTGCAGGCGTGAGGCGCAAGATGCTCCGGCTTGCGATTCCGTTCGTGTTGATCCATCTTCCGCTTGCCGCGCAGGTGGCGTCCCCTACGCCGCCGGCCAGCGCTTCCTCGCAAAGCGTGAGCTCTCCGACGCAATCGCCACCGTCGCAATCGGCGCAGCCAGATCAGCTCCCAGGGCAGTTACCCATGCCGCCAGGGGAATCCGCCCTGCCAGGCCACGCCCAGGTACAGTTGCCCACAACCGGCACTGCGCAACGCTTGACCGTGCAGGATGCCGAGGTCTTGGCCCTCAAGAACAATCCACAGATTTCCGTGTATCGTCTGCTCTCGCTGGCTTCAGGACAGGTCACGCGTGAGCAAAAATCTGCCTACTATCCCACAATTTACGGCAGCCTGACCGCCGTTTACCCAAAGGAGGGCAGCCGGATCTCCGCTGGGAGCCTGAACAACTCCATCGTTTATGAGCGAGCTGCGGGTGGCATCACTCTCTCGCAACTAATCACAGACTTCGGACGCACCAACAACCTGGTCGCCGCAGCTACATTGCGCGCCAAGGCGGCGGACATGAACGCCGCGGCCACCGCCGACGAGATCAAGCTGGCTGTTGACCAGGCTTTCTACAACTCTCTGCAGGACTTTGCCCTGTTGAAAGTAGCCCAGGAAACTGTGCGTGAGCGGCAAGTTGTCTCCGACCAGATTACGGCCCTTTATCAGAACAAGCTGCGCTCCCAACTCGATGTCAGCTTCGCCGATGTTAATCTGGCGCAGGCCAAGCTCCTTTTGCTGGATGCGCAGAACAACTACCAGGCCTCTCTGTCGGTACTCTCCCAGGTTCTGGGCTATACGCAGCAACAATCGTTCGAACTTGTGGACAACGAGACCACGTTGCAGCCGCCGCCCGATGCGGTCAGTCAATTGGAGGACGAGGCCTTCAGCAACCGGCCGGAAATTGCCTCACAAAACTACGAATATCAGGCGGCCCAGCATTTTCAGAAGGCCGAGCGCGACCTGCTGCTGCCCAGCGTGGAAGCATTGGGTGTAGTTGGTGGCACTCCCTATAGCAGCACCGTAAACGGTGTTCAGCCGTTTACGAGCTGGTATGGCGCCATCGGAGTCAATGTCAACATTCCAATCTTCAACGGCTTCCTTTATCCCGCCCGGTCGAAGGAGGCGGCGTTGCGCGCGCAGGCCACGAACGAGCAACTGCGCGACCTGAAAGACCGCATCGCCAACGATGTCCGGACCAGTTGGCTGAACGCCATCACAGCCTACAACCGCATCGACGTCAGCAAGCAGTTTGTCGATCAAGCCAACCTGGCCGTCAGCTTGTCGGAAACCCGCTACAGCCTGGGATTGAGTTCCATCGTGGAGCTAAGCCAGGCGCAGCTTACGCAGACGGAGGCGCAAATTCGATTTGCCGCTGCCAAGTATCAGTACCAGATCGCTCAGGCAGTGCTGCGCTTCCAGATTGCTGCACCTTAATTCTTTCGCTCGGCTGTCCCGCTTTTGGGTGAATAAAGACAGCTACGGGCGCGGCAGATTCGCTAACGACAACTGGCTGGGACATCAATGAGCAGGAAACGAAGAGCTCGGGATCGCGGCGGTGACATGGTGATGCCATTCGGCATAGCAGCGATTGCAGGCGTTCTGGCCGCCGCAGTGGTGGAGGACCTGCGCTACTTCGCCGAGGGTTCACCCGAATCCTTCCTCCACACGTGGCGCATTCAGCCGGTTTCGATGTTTGTAGGCTCGCTTGTGTTTATAGCGATTCTTTACTTGCTGCAGCTTTTGAATGAACGGGAACGCGCTTTGAAATATGCGTATCCCTACGTGCCGCTGGTGCTGCTTTCGGGAGCCAATCTGGCGGTCAAGATGAATCCCGTATGGGTTGTCGCCGTTGCGGCGGTGTGCGCCGCATGCAGCTTCCTGCAGGTGCGCATGGTGCGTAACGGCGGGTCGACTTCAGCCCGTTTGTAACAGGAGTTTGCGCAAACGGGACAGGGGCCTCTACGAGTAGCTGCCGATTGCCGACATCTCCGGCCGCTTCTCGCGGTTGGATCGTTGAGGTGGGTATATGAATCGCCGTCCCTTCGAAGTTGCAGTTTCAGTATTTGCCTTCAGCGTGATTTCGGAACTGCTCTGCATCCAGATGCTAACTGGCTCGCTGACCGTCTGGCTCCATCACCCGCACCGCTTGCTGCTTCTCCTCTCGATGGTTCTTGTGAATTTGCTGAATGCAGCAACCGCGCTGTATTTCAGCGCCCGGGCAGTCCGGGCGGAGATAAAGCTGCAACTGAGTGAAAGAAAGCAGAGAGCAATCGGGATGTACCTGAATCATCACCTCCGCAATGCGTTAACCGTGATTCAGGATGCTGCCTTCCTGACTAATGATGAGCAAATCATCAAACACTGCGATGACGCAGTCGCGAAAATCGTCAATGTTCTGGTGAGCCCGGAGTCTGGCCTGCATGATCCGAGTGAGGTTCTATTCGCAAAGGAAACTCCTCCGCGATGGTCAAGAGTGAAGGGCGTCTAAAACTAATTGGCGCTGGCTCACGCATCAGCTAAGCTGAACGCATGCCACAGTCCGTCGAGCAAGCGCTGCAGTTGATTCGCGAGGACCGGCCCGAGTCGCTGGACCGGGCGCTGGCGCTGCTGCAGAACACGGTGTACGCCTTCAGCATGAAAGTCTGCGGCCATCGCGAGGACGCCGAAGACACCATGCAGGACGTCCTGCTCAAGTCCATCCCGCATCTGGCAAAGTTCGACAACCCCAAGGCGCTGACGGTCTGGCTGTACCGGGTGGCGCACAACTGCTGCATGAGCCAGCGCAGAAAGACCGCGAATTCTCCTGCCAGGAACCTGTCCCTGGACGAGCTGATGCCCACCCGTTATGAGCTTGAGCAAATGTTGCGGAGTCCCGAGCCCACTCAGGAGCAGGCATTGCTGAGCGAGGAGGACATTGCGCGGCTTAAGCAGGCCATCATGACCGTCCCGCTCCACTACCGCATGGTGCTGGTCATGCACGACATGGAAGAGCTGAGCACAGAGGAGGTGGCGCAGATCCTGAGTCTGCGCGAAGGAACGGTGAGCCAGCGGCTGCATCGCGCGCGCCTGCTCCTGCGCCGGCAATTGGCCGAGCCTGAGGAAGGTGGCCCCATCACCCTTCCGTTCCTCCATGCCGCCGCCGAGGAGGTGGAGCGTCTGCTGCGGTGCCGGCACTTGTTCGCCGCCCTTTCCGATTACATGGATGGCGTGATTGACGACGCCATGTGCGACGAGATGGACCGCCATCTACATGACTGCGAGCCGTGTCAAGCTTTCCTGGCGAGCCTGAAGAACACCGTTGCCCAGTGCCATTCCTATGCGCCGGATTGCGACGAGGTCCGCGCCGAACAACTGCGCAAAGAACTGCTGCCCAAGTATGAGCAGGCGCTCGCAGCTCTGAGTAAAACATCCGGTGCCGGTGCCCCAGGTTCGCGCCCTGGTTTTGGGCGCTAACCTGGTGGAGATCCCAAGATGTGGAATCTACTGTGGAATAGATTTTATATATATGACGGTCCAGATCGTTCTCGATAAAAAGCTGCTGCGGGCTACCGATCAGGCGGCGCGGCGGACGAAGCGGAATCGTTCCGCGTTGGTGCGGGATGCCCTGCGAGAGTACCTCCGGAGACTGGAGGTTCGAGCGAGCGAAGAACGCGACCGGCAGGGCTATGTGCGGCAGCCGCAGGCGCGCAATGAGTCCGTCGCTTGGGAAGCGGAGGCAGCGTGGCCGGCAGAATAGCCCGAGGGGATGTCCGGCTTTGACCAGTTTTCGGAAAAACCACCGTCGACGACGAAATGATCTGAGAAGCTTCTCCTTCCCACTCTACCCATTGTTCTGGATAGAAAAATTGAGGCGCGGCCTCATCTGCGGCTAATTTCAGCCTGAACTAGGCTGCCTTGTCCCACTAGCGGCAAAAATCGGCGTTGCACAGTCTCCTGAGGTTCACCTCACCCATCGTTCCATTTCGGGAATTCTTGAAAATATTTTTGCAAAATCCTGTAACGCGGTTGCGCGTCACTGCGTTTCTTTGTGTGGCCCGGATGTAATTGGGCTGTGGGAATCGTTATTGAGCCAGCGTTGGCTGAGGCATAGGAATGGCAACGGCTTTCCAGTGAGCGGCTGCGTCGCCTCCTGAGTATCGGTAAGCGCATAATGATGAGTGGGAGGACCCCATGCCAAGTTGGATGTGGATCGTTTTCTTCGTCGTCGGATATCTGGTGGTAACGCAGTGGGTGCTGCCAAAGCTGGGCGTTCCAACCTGACGCACGGCCAGGGGGCCCGTCGGGTCCCAAGGAAAGGAATCTTCCTGCCTGACCTCATTGGCTAAAGAGAATTCAGATGAAAATTCGCATTAGATTCGGTGTCACGCTTCCCGGTATGGCTACTGCGGCGGCCGGTGACTCCATTGAGCAGCAAATCAAGTCTTTGCCAGGCGATGTAAGTTTTTCTGGTCGGAGCTAAACAACATGAATGCCAGTGCGTTTCATTCGATGGGCCGCGAAGAGCTCTTACATGCGCTCGAGATGTTCGCCAAGAACTGGCTGGCGCATGATGGCTGTTGGTTCCTCGCAGCTGAAGAGCGGCTGGGCATGGAAGCGGCAATCGAGCTAGACACGCGCGCCTGGGAGCGGTTTGCTGCTGTCGAAGCGCAGCGCATCATGACCACGTTTCAGGTTCCGCAGCAAGGAGGCCTTGAAGCATTGGAGACGGCGCTGGGCTTGCGTATGTACAGCCTGATCAATGCTCAGCGAATGGAATGGTCGCAGGACCGAACGCGCCTGCGGTTTTTTATGGATGTCTGCCGCGTGCAGGAAACCCGTCGGCGCAAAGGGCTTGCGGATTTCCCATGCAAGAGTGTGGGAACGGTCGAGTTCGAGACCTTTGCCCGAACCATAGACCCGCGTATTCGCACCACCTGCCTGCACTGTCCTCCGGAGACGACAGAGGGAAAATATTGCGGCTGGGAATTCAGTGTTGCGTCTGCCCCGGATTCTTGAAGAGCTGGCGCCTAAACAAACACGACTGTCTTGTTCTCGTACACCAGGATGCGGTTTTCCAAATGCCAACGCACCGCCCGTGAAAGCACGACTTTCTCCAAGTCGCGGCCTTTGCGCAACATGTCCTCGACGGTGTCGCGGTGGGAAACGCGCACTACATCCTGCTCGATGATCGGCCCATCATCCAGGGTAGCGCTGACGTAGTGGCTGGTCGCCCCAATCAACTTCACGCCGCGCTCGAAGGCTTGATGATAGGGCTTCGCCCCGACGAAAGCGGGAAGAAACGAATGGTGGATATTGATGGTGCGCAGCAGGTATTGAGCGACGAATTCCGGACTCAGGATCTGCATGTAGCGCGCGAGGATAATGAGATCCACGTCCTGCCCGAGCAACTCAAACACTTCCCGCTCGGACTCGTGCTTGTCTTTGGGATTGGTCAGCAGATGAAATGGGATGCGATGAAAATCGGCCAGCGGCTTCGCGGTCGGATGATTGCTGATGATCGCGATGATCTCGCAAGCCAGTTCGCCGGTGCTGTGCCGGTATAACAGGTCGGCCAGACAATGACAATGGGCCGAAACCAGGATGGCCACCTTCGGACGGTAGTCCGTCAGTGCCAGGTGGTAATTGATCTGGAAGCGTTCGGCCAGCGGCTCGAAATAGCGTCCGAACT
>Ga0181526_10004671_pt1 | contig 10560 bp, 15 predicted proteins | sample PEATcosm2014_Bin_35_FD_119750 | JGI IMG/M metagenome (GOLD analysis project Ga0181526, IMG submission 119750) | Peatland microbial communities from MTU Mesocosm Facility, Houghton, MI, USA - PEATcosm2014_Bin06_30_metaG | ecosystem: Environmental > Terrestrial > Soil > Wetlands > Peat | place...
CTCGGTTCAGCTTTCGTCGCGTCGCGCTGCGTGAACGATCGACACCATGGTGCCCTGCGGCCCGCTCGAGACCTCGACGCGACAATCGAGCTGCTGGGCGAGGGACTCGACGATGCTGGTGCCCAGTCCGGTCCGCGCGGACTTGGGGCCGTCATGGGTCCGGCCGACGCCGTCGTCCGATACGGTCAGGCGCCAGCCGGCTCCGTCGACGCCGTAGCCGACCACGATCTCACCCTCATCGCGGTCGGGAAAGGCATGCTTGAGGGCGTTGATCACCAGCTCAGTGACGATGAGCCCGAGGCTCACGGCCTGGTCCGAAACGGCGGTGCCGGCGGCGGCCCGCACCACGACCGACAGCCGCCGACGATCGCCGATCATCGACTTGGCGAGGCTTTCGGCGAGCTTGGTCAGATACGGACCGATCTCGATCTTTTCGCCCGGCGCCGAAGCCTGGAGCTGCTGCTGCACCGTTGCGATCGACATGATGCGATGGTGGGCGTCCTGCAGTTGCATCCGCGTCTCCTCCGATTGCACGGTGCGCGCCTTGAGCAGGAGGATGCTGGCGATGATCTGCAGGCTGTTGGCCACCCGGTGCTGCATTTCCTGGAGCAGCACGTCCTTCTGCCGCAACAGCTCGTCCTTCTCGCGCTCGGCGTCACGGCGCAGCGTGATGTCCTCGATCGCGAGCAGGACGGCCTGGTCGACGTGCTGCTCGTCGGACACCTGGCGGGCATTGAGAAGCATGACGCGACGTCCGATCACCGGAAACTCGTGCTCGATCTCGTAGGCCTCGATGGTGCGCCGCTGGGGAATGATGTCCTCCAGCAGGGTCCGCAACGCCGGGATGTTCCATTGCCCGCCATGGAGCTCGTAGAACAGGCGGCCGACCGTGCCCTCTGGCTGCGTCCCGAAGGTCCGATAGAACGATCGGCTCGCGGTGATCACGCGCAGCTGGCGGTCGAGCACTACCAGGGATTCGCGTACCGTGTCGACGATCGCGGCGGCCAGCGCGTGCGCATCCTTGACCTTGCTCAGAGGCATGCGAACGGTCCGCAAGTCGCAAATCCGGAGTTGAGCGCCAAGTGATGCGAGCTTCGGAATCGGTGCCCTACAGCATGTTCCGGCGAAGTGGACCCGGTTCGCCGATCAAGGACGTGCGCAACAACGGAATCTACAGCGCTTCCCGGGTCGAGGCGCCGCAACAAGTGGTTCACTATGACCGGGAAGCGCTGTAGCGGGGCCGGCGCTTGCCGCCCCGCCATTGTGCTTTGCATGGCGCACCCCACATAACAGCCACAGGCCAGAATCGGCGCGCTGCGGATATGGCGCACGCCGACGTGGGGTTGTCGCGTTCGTCCATTGCCTGAGAAGGGATATTCGTCTTGGCGCACAAGTTCAAAATCGGTCAGACCGTGGATCTCATGCCGAGGATGCTGCGGGCCGCCGCCGCCGGCGAATATGAAATTCGCCAGCTCATGCCTGCGCCGGACGCCGACATGGAGAACCCCTGCTACCGCGTCAAGAGCACCGCCGAGAGGCATGATCGGATCGTCCCCGAAAGCGAGCTCACCCTCTCGACCCGGGTCGATTCCGCTTTCTCCTGACGAGGCATAGTCGAGGCGAGCGGTGCCAGCGAGAGCCCGCTCGATCCTGTCGCTCTCCAGTCCGTCGCAGCCAGGTCGAGCCTGTCGCAATCAATCCCTCACAGCCTGAGCCTCTTCCATCCCCACAGGACCAGGGCGGCGCCGATTGCCGCGGCGATGAAGAGCGCGATCGATCCGGTGCCCGCGAGGTTCAGGAGGATGCCGAGGTGGAAGCCGATGAACGACCCGGCGATGCCGACCAGCACGCTGGTGACGGTTGCCCGATGGCGGCCGGCGATCTGGGTCGATATCCACGACGCCGGGAGAATTCGCTGAGCCAGAAATCCGGCCACGACGCCGATGAGAACAACGATGATGAAGCTGACGACCGGATCCACCGAGGTTAATCACGTTCGGGGTTGGATCCTGGAAGGACTTGCGCTTCTGCGCGCAGGCCACGGCGAATCCTCACCGGAACGGTCCGCATTCTTTGCTTCATGGTTTCCCAGGAACTCCCGACCGCAACGAAAATGAGCGCCACCGTCAGGGAAGAATACACCGCGTTTGCTGCAAGGTCGGCAAGAACCTGCGCCGTGGCCATGATGGTACTCCTTCGAAAGCCGCGCTATCTAAAGTCATATGGGATCGGCCGGTTCCGATTACGATGGCGCGGCGCAATATAGTTGACTTCCGTCAGCCGAAGCCTGCGCACGGCCTTGCAAGTTATGATTTACGCGATCGTCACCTTCACCGGCCGAGAAAGCTCTCGGTCGGTGGAGGGATGAAATCGTTCTTTACGACTATTGACCATGGACGCGCCGCTCCGTCGACGTCGGGATCAACAGCCCGAATCGGGGAGATCTCGGGCCGGCGGCGTCAGTAGCATCCGATGACGGGGATCGGCACAGGCAGACAGGGCGCAGGGCCGTACCCGTACCCGGGGCCGTACCCGTACCCGTTACCGTAACCGTTGTCGTAACCGTTGCCGTAACCGTAACCGTTGCCATACCCGCCATCGTACCCGTACGCAGGGCCGCCGTAGCCGTTGTTGTAGCCGCCGCCCTGTCCATAGCCGTAGCCGCGTCGGGCACCAGCCTGACGCATTCCGGCATGACCGACCGCGGCCCCGCCGCGGTGATATCCGCCGCCCGCATGTGCGCTGGCCGCGTGCGCTCCGCCACTGCGGGCTCCGCCCTGGTGTCCTTGACCAGCTGCGGAAGCACCTGTGGCAATCGAAGCGGCGCCGAGCGCCATGGCGGCGACGAGAGCAATCGCCTTTGTGCGAGTCATCAGCTCATCTCCTTCAGGTATGATCGTTCAGATGTGGCTTGGGAATTCGAAACGATCGGGGGGTTCAGATGCCTGTCAACGTCCGGTGGACGCGGAAGTTGCGCGCCGCCTCATCACCTTTACGGCATGAGGATGATCCGGCGCCGGGCGCTTTTCCGACAAGGTCGATCATAAGATCTCGCCGGCGGTGCGCGGAAAGCCCTGCAGCTTCGACGTCCGTCACACCGAGTGGGCTCTGACGCGGAACCACCGCCGGCAGTGGCGCGTTGCCAACATGAGATCCCGGACAGTGACATGCCGTGTGTGGACGTGAGCCGCAGGCGTGAGAGCAAGACGCGTGATGGCGGCAACACACGACCATTACGACGTCATCGTCATCGGCAGCGGCCCGGGGGGTGCATCGCTCGCCCAACGCCTCGCCCCCAGCGGCAAGCGCATTTTGGTCCTCGAACGCGGGGACTATCTGCCACGCAGCGAGAAGAACTGGAGCTCGCAGGCGGTGTTCGTCGATGCTGACTATCAGGCCGACGAAACCTGGACGAACGCCAAGGGGGACAGGTTCAGCCCGGCGCTGCACTACTATGTCGGCGGCAATTCGAAGGTCTATGGCGCGGCGCTGTTCCGCCTGCGCGAACGCGATTTCGGCGAGGTGGTGCATGCCGGAGGCATCTCGCCGGCCTGGCCGCTCGGCTATGACGTGTTCGAGCCCTATTATGCCGAGGCTGAGCGGCTGTTCCGGGTTCACGGCCAGCGCGGCGAGGATCCGCTCGAGCCGTGGGCGAGCGGACCCTATCCCCATCCCGCCGTCCGGCATGAGCCAAAGATCGAAGCCCTCGCGGAATATCTGCGCGATATCGGCCTCCACCCATTCCATCTCCCGCTCGGAATCCTGCTCGACGAGCAGGACGGCAGAGCGACCCCGACGAGCGCCTGCATCCGCTGCAGCTTCTTCGATGGCTACCCGTGTCCGATGAACGGCAAGGCCGACGCGCAGGTGGTGTGCATCGACCCGATGCTGGCGGCGCACCGAAACGCGACGCTGTTGACCGGGGCGTATGTGTCGCGGCTCGGAACCGAGGCGAGCGGTCGGAGGGTCGATGCCGTGCACGTCACCCGCAACGGCCGCGAGGAGGTGTATTCGGCGGATATCGTCGCGGTGGCGTGCGGCGCACTCTCTTCGGCGCTGCTCCTGCTGCGCTCGGCGAATGACGCCCATCCCGACGGCCTGGCGAACGGATCGGGCCAGCTGGGGCGCAACTACATGCGCCACAACATGAGCGTGATCATGGCGGTGATGCCCGAGCTCAACGATACAGTGTTTCAGAAGACGCTGGCCGTCAGCGACTTCTACTTCGGCGCCGACGACTGGACGTATCCGCTCGGCCTCATCCAGATGTGCGCCAGCAGCCACGCCGACCAGATCAAGGGCGAGGCACTGCCCGAATGGCTCGAATGGCTGCCCGACCTGCCCTTCGACGCCATGGCGCGCCACTCGATGGATTTCTGGCTGCAGGCCGAGGATCTGCCGCACCCGGACAACCGGGTCTACTACAAGGACAGTAAGGTTCATCTCGACCTCGTCGAGACCAATCCGCAGGCGCTGACCCGTCTCAGGCGCAAGCTCGAGCAGGTGCTCAACCGGGCCGGCCACGAGCCGGTGCTGCTCGAGCGCTCGCTCTATCTCGGCAAGGACATCCCGCTCGGCGGCACCGCGCACCAGGCCGGCACCGCGCGCTTCGGTGTCGATCCCGCGACGTCGGTGCTCGATCTCGATTGCAAGGCCCACGAGCTGGACAATCTCTATCTCGCCGACGCGAGCTTCTTCCCCTCGATCGGCGCGGTCAATCCGACGCTCACGATCATCGCCAACGCATTGCGGGTCGCGGATCGCATCGGCGAGCGGCTGTCGTGAGCGCGGCCGCCATCGTCGCGCTTCTCGTCCGCTGCGGGATGGTGATGCTGTTCCTGCCGTTCAGCGCGCTCGACAAGATTCTCGGCTTCGATAGCGCCGTGAAGCAGGCGCAGGAGGTGTTTGCAGCGCGCGGCATCGCCACGATCGTGCTGCTGTGCGGCCTCGCCATCGAGATTTTCATGTCGGCGGGCGTCGTCAGCGGGATTGCCGATCGCGCCTGCGCGGTGGTGATGGCGGTCTACTGCGCGGCGACCGCGATCCTCTTCAAGCGCTTCTGGCAACCGGGCGATTTCTGGATGACGGGCGACAGCAAGGGCCGCGCGCTGTTCTGGGATTTTCTCAAGAACATCTCGCTCGGCGCCGGCTTCCTGCTCATCACGATCGGCAGCAACGGGTCGGGGCTGGAGCAGTTCCTCGCGCAGCCGTTCGCCTCCAGTCATCCCTACGCGGAGCACCCATGAGCGATGAAAAGGACCTCGGGGACGGGACCGGCCCCAGGCCGTCGGTCCCGTTTTGGCACCTGTGGGTCGATGAGGACGGCGTCAGCCACCAGACGCAATGCCATTTGACGGAGTACGTGCTCGAGGGCGTCGGTGCGGCCGATCCGCAGTGGAACGACAGGCAACCAACGCATCCCTCCACCGTCGTCTTCACGGTCCAGCCGGTCGGCTGGATCGGCGATTGGCACGAGAACCCCGCGCCGCAGTGGATCATCGTGCTGTCGGGGCGCTGGTGGATCGAAAGCATGGACGGCACGCGCATCGAGCAGGGGCCGGGGGCGTTCTCGTTCGGCGAGGATCAGGGCTGCGTGGAGACCGGGGGCCGCAAGGGTCATCGTTCGGGCACGATCGGCGACGAGCCGGCGGTCCTGATGACCGTGCAGATCCACACCGATCCCTCGCGCCGATCCTGCCACATCCGGTAGCCGCGATGGACGGCTTCGAAAAATATGACGACCGCTTTCGTGCTATGGCGCTGCCCAACGCGCCGCTGGAGACGCTGGGCCAGGGTTTTCGCTGGCTGGAAGGCCCGGTCTGGTTCGCCGACCACGACTGGTCTGCCTCTCACACGCTGATGGCGATCTACACGAACGTGCGCGGGGCGGCGCGGCCGTGACCCTCATCGCCATCACGGCCTTTCAGCTGACCACCGCGGCGCCCGAGACATTGGAGCGCTTCTATGTGGAAGCGATCGGCTTCACCGCGGCCGGGCGCTCGGCGATCCCGGCGCGCGACATGGCCCTGCTGGGCCTGTCGGGGGGCGGCGTGCGCACCACGCTCCGCCTCGGCCCGCAGACGCTCGAGCTCGACAGCTTCGAGCAGCCGGGGCGCTGCTATCCGCCAGCCGCCACGGCGGCGGACCTGAGCTTCCAGCATCTCGCGATCGTCACGAGTGATGCGGCCGCGGCCTGGGCGCGCGCCCGGCATCTGGCGACGCCGATCTCGGCCGATGGCCCGGCGACCCTCCCGGCATCGTCGGGCGGAGTGACGGCGGTGAAGTTTCGCGATCCCGAGGGACACCCGCTCGAATTCCTGCAGCTGCCCCCGTCTGCCGATGCGCCGTGGCGGGGCGAGGGAAATCTCGGCATCGATCATTCGGCCATCAGTGTCGCCGACGCCGATGTCAGCCGCCGGTTTTACGAGCGCATGGGGCTTGCGGTACGCGGCGCCGGCGTCAATCGCGGCCCGGAGCAGGACCGGCTGGACGGTCTCGCCGGCGTGCAGGTCGAGGTGGTGCCGATGATCCCACTGGGCGGCACCCCGCACCTCGAGCTGCTCGCCTACCGCTTCCCGCGCGGTGCGTCCGATCCGCAGCCGCCGCGTCCCAGCGACGTCGCGGCGACGCGGATCGTGTGGGCCGCTGACTGCGACGCGCTGATCCACGACGCCGATCGCCATCTCCATCTGCTCAGACGGACGCCGGACTGAGAGCGTGGAACGCCGGTCGCCGCCGGCGCGCGCAAGATCGAGCCGTTCGCAGCCCGGCGGCCGTCAGATCAGCTGCTGCGCCTTGAAGCTCGTGTGGCCGTCGCGGCCGACGATGATGTGGTCGTGCACCGTGATGCCGAGCCCGCGCGCGACCTCGACAATCGCCTGCGTCATCTGGATGTCGGCGCGCGACGGGGTCGGATCGCCGGACGGGTGGTTGTGCACCAGGATGATCGCGGTCGACGACAGCTCCAGCGCCCGCTTGACCACCTCGCGGGGATAGACCGGCGTGTGGTCGACCGTGCCCTCCTGCTGCACCTCGTCAGCGATGAGGTGGTTGCGCTTGTCGAGGAAGAGCACGCGGAACTGCTCCTTGTCGGCGAACGCCATGGCGGCGCGGCAGTAGTCGAGCACGGCCGACCACGACGACAGCACGGTGCGCCCGCGCAGCTCGACCTTGCGCAGCCGCGCCGCTGCCGCGTGCACCACTTTGAGCACCGAGATGGTGGAATCGCCGACGCCCGGCACCTCCGCGAGCAGCCTTTCCGGCGCCGCCAGCACCTCGGCGAACGAGCCGAACCGCCTGATCAGATCCTTGGCGAGCGGCTTGGTGTCGCCGCGCGCGAAGGCGCCGTAGAGAACCATCTCGAGGAGCTCGTAGTCCGCCAGCGCGTCGGCGCCAGCCTCGCGAAAGCGCTGGCGCAGGCGGGCGCGGTGCCCGTGGTAGTGCGGCGGCGCCGCGGCGAGACTGCCGGATTCATTCTGCTGACTGCCCGTCCTGGCGGCCATCCGAACCCCCGCGCCGCGTCCTCGGCGTCCCGGGGTCAGCATGCCGAGATTGCGGGAATTTGCAATTGCCCGAGATCGCCCGCGGAATGGCGGCTCGTCCGTGCTGGGCGGCGACGCGTGCGACGGTGTCGCTATCCGCGGTACGGCGGCCTGTGCAGGCCGCGCGGCGACAGCGTGAAGATCTCGACGCCGGTCGCGGTGACGCCGACGGTGTGCTCGAACTGGGCGGACAGCGAGCGGTCGCGGGTCACCGCGGTCCAGCCGTCGGACAGCACCTTCACGTGGTGGCGGCCGAGATTGATCATCGGCTCCACGGTGAAGAACATCCCGGGCTTGAGCACGACGCCGTCGCCGGCGCGGCCGACATGCACGATGTTGGGCTCGTCGTGGAACAGGCGCCCGAGCCCATGGCCGGAAAAATCACGCACGATGCTCATGTGCTGGGGCTCGACGAAGGCCTGGATCGCGGCGCCGATGTCGCCGGTGGTGGCGCCGGGCCGGACCGCGGCGATGCCGCGCAGCAGCGCCTCGTAGGTCACCTCGATCAGCCGCTCGGCACGGCGCGAGATCCCGCCGACCGCGAACATCCGGCTCGAATCGCCGTGCCAGCCGTCGACGATGAAGGTCACGTCGATGTTGACGATGTCACCGTCTTTCAGCGGCTTGTCGCCGGGGATGCCGTGGCAGACCACGTGATTGATCGAGGTGCAGGACGCCCTGGTATAGCCGCGATACATCAGGGTCGCGGGCAGCGCGCCATGGGAGAGCGCGAAGGCCAGCAACAGCCGGTCGATGTGATCCGTGGTCACCCCCGGCCGCACCTCGTCGACCAGCCGGTCGAGGCATTCGGCGACGAGACGACCGGCGCGGCGCATCGCCGCGAAATCGGCCGCGCCGTGCAGCTTGATCTGTCCGGCCCGGCGCGGCAGCGCCAGCGCCGCATCCACATAAGTCATGGTCCGCTACTCGCGGTAGGGCGGCTTGTGCAGCCCCTTGGGAGACACCGTGAAAATCTCCGCGCCGGTCGCGGTGACGCCGATGGTGTGCTCGAACTGCGCGGACAGCGAGCGGTCGCGGGTCACCGCAGTCCAGCCGTCGGAGAGCACTTTGACGTGCGGGCGGCCGAGATTGATCATCGGCTCGACGGTGAAGAACATGCCGGGCTTGAGCACGATGCCGTCGCCGGAGCGGCCGACATGGACGATGTTCGGCTCGTCGTGGAACAGGCGGCCGAGGCCATGGCCGCAGAAGTCGCGCACCACGCTCATGTGCTGGGGCTCGACGAAGCTCTGGATCGCAGCGCCGATGTCGCCGGTGGTGTGCCCGGGCTTGACCGCCGCAATGCCGCGCATCATCGCCTCATAGGTGATCTCGATCAGCCGCTCGGCGCGGCGCGGGATCTCGCCGACCTGGTACATCCGGCTCGAATCGCCGTGCCAGCCGTCGACGATCAGGGTGACGTCGATATTGACGATGTCGCCTTCCTTCAGCGGCTTGTCGCTGGGGATGCCGTGGCACACCACGTGGTTGATCGACGTGCAGGTCGACCTGGTATAGCCGCGGTACATCAGCGTCGCCGGCAACGCCCCGTGGGACATCGCGAACGCGAACACGAAGCGGTCGATGTGCGCGGTGGTGACCCCGGGCCGCACCTCGTCCACCAGAAGGTCGAGGCACTCGGCCACGAGCCGTCCCGCCTTGCGCATCGCCGCGAAGGCGTCCGGCCCGTAGAGCTTGATCTGTCCGGTCTTGCGCAGCGGCGCCAGCGCCGCATCCACGTAGGTCATCTTGATGGGATCATCTCGATGGGGTCATCTTGATGGGGTCATCCTGGTCGTGCCAGCCCCGCTGCCGCACCGTTGCGGGTACCTGCGAGTTGGCGGACCGGCTGATGGCGAAATGCAATGTAGTCAATGCGCCGCGCGACGCAAGGATCGGGCCGGAGCGGGCGCCTCGCGGCCGACGATCGGCACGGCCGTCGCGATCGTGATCGTGTCCGGCGTCAGCACGCAGCGCCACGCCAGCGCTTCCACGCCGCCGGCCCGGGCGCGATCGAACGCGGCCGCATAGGCCGGGTCGATGTCGCCGGCGAGCGCAAAGCGGTCCGCGGAGCCGATCTGGATGACATAGATCATGACGGCGCGGGCGCCGGCCGCCACCGCGGCCGCCATCTCGTCGAGATGCCTGGCGCCGCGCGCCGTCACGCAGTCGGGAAACTCCGCGAGCCGCGGACGGCGCATCAGGTGCACGTTCTTGATCTCGACATAGCAGGGCGGCCGCCCGGCCTGCTCGAGCAGGAGATCGATGCGGGAATTCCTGCCGTACTTCACCTCGCGCCGCAGCGACCCGTATCCGGCGAGCTCCGGAATCACGCCGAGCGCCAGAGCCTCGGCCACCAGGCCATTGGGGTGGCCGGTGTTGACGCCGGCGAGCTCGACGCCGGCGCCGAGATCGACCTCGACCAGCTCCCAGCCGTGGGCGAGCTTGCGGTTGGGATTGGCGGACCGCGACAGCCAGATCCGGGCACCCGGTTGCATCAGCCCGGTCATCGCCCCCGGATTGGCGACGTGGACCGTGACCTGCTCGCCCGACGGCAGCACCACATCGGCAAGGAAGCGCTTGTAGCGCCGGATCAGGGTCGCCGGGATGAGCGGGGCCGGGAAACGCATGGGCGCGAGACAAACATCCGCTACGCCGCGATCCGGCCGCCGAGCTCGTCCTCGATGTGGATGCGCACGATGTCGTCGAACGAGGATTCGGCGCGGAAGCCGAGCGCGAGCGCGCGGCGCGCCTCAACGCGCTGCGGCCAGCCTTCGACGATGCGCATGATGGTGGCGTCGGGCTCGCGGCGGATCCGTGACGCGACCTTGTCGCCGGCGATGCGCCGCAGCGCCGCGATCTCCTCGGCGACCGTGCAGGATACGCCCGGCATGGTGAGATTGACGCGGGTGCCGAGCTGCTCCGGCGACAGCCCGGCGGCGTGGATCAGGAAGCCCACCGCGGCGCGCGGGGTGGCGTGCGAGTGGCGCACCGTGTCGGCGACCGGCAGCACCGCCTC
>Ga0181526_10004673_pt1 | contig 10559 bp, 8 predicted proteins | sample PEATcosm2014_Bin_35_FD_119750 | JGI IMG/M metagenome (GOLD analysis project Ga0181526, IMG submission 119750) | Peatland microbial communities from MTU Mesocosm Facility, Houghton, MI, USA - PEATcosm2014_Bin06_30_metaG | ecosystem: Environmental > Terrestrial > Soil > Wetlands > Peat | place...
AGCCTCGATTGATGATGCCCCCAGGGTATTTCGCCCCCAATGAACTGAACGCGCTGCTGCGTTCTGGCCCAGGAGGCATTGCACTCACACTCTGCCACTCTGCGGAGACTTCCGGCGTGATAGTCCAAGGCGTATCGTCGTCATTCAAGGCAAAATAGGTGTGATGCGAGTCGCCATCGCTGTTCGACTCCATCACCATCGTCTGGTCCCGCTCGTATTCATCGAAACTGAGATGTCCCCAACTATGTGTAACTCCATCTTTATCTTTCTGGCCTCCAAAGATAAGACCGCCGTTTTCTGTCCCCTCTTCATTATTGAAGAGCATCCCTGTAGCATAGCGATCCGCCCGAGGGTACTCCTTACCCCTGTAAAAGGCGCCTGGAAACTCGGCTTTATCCGATATAACCATGCGCGTGGTGCCGTCCGGTTCAGTAATGTTGATGCGATGCACCGTGATCTGATCGAAACTGGCATTGGACGGTGACCTGCGCGCGCCGAGCAGAATGACCGATGCAAACGCAATCGTGAGAATACCGGAGTAGGCCGTGAGAAGCTTCTGAGGCGTGAAAATGTTCATCGTGAAACCTTTCTGTGTTGATTGCTGAACTAGGGATCAAGCCCACACCCGCACCCACGCCATCCTTAACAGTCCCACCGCCAGAATCCCTAGCTTCTTTACCATCGGCACGCTTGCCCGATGCGAAAACACATCGTAGTTCGCGCGCTCGATCCGCTTGAGCAGGCCATGATAGATCGCGACCAGCACCCAAAGCGCGGGCCGGCTCTCTTTATCGATCAGCGGCAACAATGCCTGCGCCGAACGGTAATAACCCTCCGCACGCCGACCGATTTCCCTGAGCAGCGCGCGCTCGTTCTCTGTTGGCGGAGCGCCTGCTCTACGGTGCAGCAGAGAATCCAATGAGACTTTATGGGCGGCGAGATATTCGAGCGGGAGGTAGACCCGATTGCGCTGGGCATCTTCGGCCACGTCGCGAAGAATGTTGGTGAGCTGGAAGGCGATACCGGTTTCTTCAGCCAGTTTTTCCGCTCTCGGGTCCTGGTAGCCGAAAATGCGGATGCAGACCAGTCCAACGACCGAGGCCACGAGGTAACAGTAGCGGTAGAGATCGGCGAAGGCTGGGTAGGTATCTGGCGCCGAGTTTGATGCAGCATGGTTGAGGTCCATGGTAACGCCGGCTACCAGTTCGTCGAGCAGTGCGAGTGGAATCTGAAAGCGCTCGGTTGCGTCGCGCACGGCAATGAAAACCGGATCTGCGGAAACGATTTCTGCATGGGGGTTTGCGCAGAACTGGCGCCATTCGTTCAGCCATGCATCCAGTCTCTTGCGACGCTCTTCGATGGAGATGGTTTCGTCGTCGGCGAGATCGTCGGCCCGGCGCATGAAGGCATAAATGGCGCAGATGGCATTTTTTCTTGGTTTTGGAAGAGCGACAAAGGAGTAATAGAAATTTTTTGCCTCGCGCCTGGCGATCAGCCGGCACTCGGCGTAGGCCGCGTCTAATCGCTCCTTGCTCAAGCGGTCTTCTCTCGGCGAACGTGCCGGCCGAGGCGGAGGAAGGGCATCAGCTTGGCAGTGACGGCACGGAATGCCAGTGCGGCCTTGGTGCTCTTTGAGATTGCGGGCCTGGAGCTGAGAACGTCGTAGCTCTGCCGTTCGATGGCGCGCAGGATCTCAAGGCCGCCGCGGCTGAAGAGATCGAGGTCCATCGCCAGATGGCGATTTACCATTCCGATCAGCGGCAGGCCCTCTTCAAATAAGCCGCGCGCATAGTCGACCTCGCAACGCATCAGGCCGCAAAACTCCGGGGTAGCGATGCCCTCGGCAATGTTCTCATCGCTGACGCGGAAGAATTCCATATCCTTCTGCGGAATGTAAACACGCCCGCGAGCGTAGTCCTGGCGCACGTCCTGCCAGAAGTTGGCCAGTTGCAGCGCCGTGCAGGTCGCGTCCGAAAGCTTGAAACGCCCTTCATCCGCTTCGCCGCAGGCGTAGAGCACCAGGCGGCCGACAGGGTTGGCTGAATAGCGGCAGTACTGGAGCACATCGTCCATGGTTGCGTAGCGCGTGACCAACTGATCCTGGCGGAAGGCCGTGAGCAAATCGGCAAAGGGCTCCTTGGGAATGGAGCACTCGCGGATGGTCTTGGCAAGCGCGACAAAAACGGGATGGCGCGTACGGCCCTCGTAGCAGGCGTCAAGTTCGCGTTCCCACAAATTGAGGAGCGCCAAAGCCGCGGAGCGGTCGCCCACTTCGTCGCCCAAATCGTCGGAGATGCGGCAGTAGGCGTAGAGAGCGTGAAAATGCGGACGGAGAGCTTTGGGCAGGAACCAGGAGACTACGTGGAAGTTTTCATAGTGGGACTCGGCAAGGCGTTTGCAATAGGCGCGAGCTTCTTCAAGCGTGGGCGCTACCTCGGGGATGCGATAGGAGGGCGGCAGGGCTGCCCAACCGAGTTCGACGAGCTTCTCCTCGGGGAGCGCGTCCTTATTCGACGGCTCCGCTGCGCTGAGCGCCTCCGCTTCGTTGCCCGGTTGCTCGGTTGCCAGGGTCATCGGTTCGCCTCAGGGGACAATTGCGGTCTTGATCTCGCTGCTGCGGTTCATCAGCTTCTCAAAGACGCGGTTCAGTTCGTAAAGGTGAGCGTGGCCGGTGATGAAAGCCTGCGCCTGGAAGTGTCCCCCGGATATCAAATCCAGAGCCTTGCGACAGATTGCAGGGGTGTGATGGAATGTGGCGCGCAGGGTGATGTCACTGTAGTGAATCCGATTGGTATCGAGAGAGACGTGGGTTCCCTGCGCACATCCGCCAAAAAAGTTTACCGTACCGCCTTTGCGGACGAGCTCAACAGCCTCCTGCCAGGACTCCGGTACGCCGACCGCCTCGATAGCAATATCAACTCCGCGATTTTTCGGGGTCAGAGCGCGCGTATCCGCGATCGCCTTGCGAATGCTGCCGGTTTGCACCACGTGCGCGGCGCCCAACTGGCGAGCCGCCTCCACCTGGCCATCGTGCTTGACGACGGCGATGACTTCGCATCCGGCCAGCGCGGCTACGTGCAGAATCATCAGCCCCAACGGACCGCCGCCGATGACGGCTACCGTATCGCCGGGCCGCGGGCGCGAGTCTTCAAAGCCATGCACTGCACACGCCAGCGGCTCAGTGAGCGCAGCATGCTCAAGGGGAACGTGGTCCAGAACGTGAAGGGTATTCTTGGCTACGATACGAGCCGGGATGCGGATGAACTCGGCATAGGCGCCGTTGTTAAAGAGCAAATCGTCGCAGAGGTTTTCCTGGCCGCGCTGGCAGAAATAGCATTCCCCGCAAGGAGCGGAGTTAAGGGCAACCACGCGGTCGCCGGGAGCGAAATCCGTTACTCCTTCGCCTACCTCGATGATCGTTCCCGCCTGCTCATGGCCAAAGAGTGCCGGCGGCACGATCATGCGCGCATGGTAGCCGCGACGAAAGACCTTCAAATCGGTTCCGCAAGTGAGCGCCGCGCCCACGCTGACAACCAGCTCACCCTTTTCTGCTTTGGGAAAGGGGACCTGCTCGATGCGAACATCTTCACGCCCATGAAGGACGGCGGCCTGCATGGTGCTGCGCCGGGGGAGAAGCGCGTGCTCGACGGTTTTGCGGCCCAGGCTGACGGCGGATTCGACCGTTTGGCGACCCTTGACGACTACCGTTTCAACTGTGTTGAGGCCGGCTTCAACGACCGATTCGACTGTATTCAGGCCCCCCTCGACGACATCCTCGACCTTTTTCCGGCCCTCTTCGACTACGGATTCGACCGTCTTGCGGCCACGGAGGATCGCGTCTTTTACCGTGTTTGGCATCGATCTCCCCTAGAGTGCCCCTGCCCCGAGTGCAGGCTCAATCATAATCTTCATGGATGCGGCTGTGGGGTGAGACGCAACTTCAATCGCTTCCGCCGCCTGCTCGAGCGGAAAGCGATGCGAGATTAGCTGGGTCAAATCGAAGCCGCTACGATAGCCGCCCAGGACCAGATCGGTGACTTCGTTTTCAATTGCGGCGGAAGCTGAATAGGAGCCCAGGAGGGTCTTCTCGTCCATGCAGACCGCGCCTGGATCAAAGTTGGCTGTTCCGTGCTGGGTCTGGGCAAAGAGCATCACCTTGCCGCCGGGGCGCACCGCGTCCATTGCGGTTTGAATGAGCGCATCGATGCTCACGGCCAGGATCACGGCATCTGCTCCGCGGCCATCCGTGGCTGCACGGACGCGATCAATCACGCTTTCAGTTCCGGCTTGAATGGGCTCATGGAGTCCGAACCTGGCCGCGATGGCGTGGCGCTCGGGATAAAAATCCGAGGTCAGGACGCGCGCGCCGGTGCGGCGGGCGAGAGCTGCCAGCATCAGGCCGATGGGGCCCTGGCCAATGACCAGCACTGTTTCGTCGGCGGCAAGATTGAGCAGCTTGATTCCTTTTAGAACGGTGTTTACTGGCTCGATGAAAGAGGCTTGCTCAAAGGGGACGCCTGCGGGAATCCGGATTACGCCTCCCAGGGAAACGATCCATTCCATCACGCGAATGTACTCCGCAAAGCCGCCGCCGGAGGGCTCAAAGCCCGCGGTTGCGCCAACTTTTTTGTAGACCGGGCACTGGGCAAAGGTCCGCTTGCGACAGTAGTAACACTCGCCGCAGGGAATGTGGTGGTGGACCATCACGCGATCGCCGAGAGCGAACCGGGTTACGCCCAGGCCCACTTTGACAATGGTTCCAGCCATTTCATGGCCGAAGATGCGGGGAGCGGAGTGGGAGCCGGTATGGATTTTCTTCAGATCGGTGCCGCAGATGCCGCAGGTGGCAATCTTGACCAGCAGTTCTCCGGGGCCGATTTCGGGCACAGGCACGGTCTCCACGCTGATCTGGTTCACGCCGCGATAGATGGCGGCACGCATGGAGGCGGGAATTTTTGCTTCGAGCCGGTTTTCAGCCGGAGAAGTTTGGATAGTCATTACGCCTTCTGATGTAACTTTGTTCATCAAGAAAATCAAGCACGGATTCGGCGATGCTTTGAGCAGCCTTCTTACTATTTTCGCCCATCCGTATGAGTGCGGGCCACTGCCAGGGTCTCATAGTGCTGGAAACCACAAACCGGCTCATTTCGAATTGTCCATTCGCCGCAATAAAGCTATTTAAATCAGGCAGATGATCGTTATAACCATCGCTGATTCCTTTGAAGCAATAAAAGGGGATGCCGCGCATTTGGGCCAGTCGCGCAACGCCAGCGGCTTCCATATCCACCAGATCGGCCTTATAGGCTGCCGCAAGACGCCGCTTTTCCGCCTCATTGGCCACGATGGGGCTGGTGATGAGCCACCGCTCCTGGTCCCAAATTGCGACCTGAAACCGCTCTCCGGTCCGCGCATCGATCACGCCGGATGGCCTATAAACTCGTCCGGTCTCCAAGGCCAGGGTCAGGGCTCCCGCCCAGCCAATGGAAATTACAAAATCAGGAGTTGCCATTTTCTCGACCTGCGCAAATGCACGCGTTGCCGCGTCTACGCCTGCACCGGCGCAGGAAGCAATCCACTCGCCCTCATCGAATTTCCAGCGCCATAGTTCGACGCCTTGCGAGCGTTCGCGCCGCCATCCGCGGACCAGCGGCTTCAGTTCTCCGGGCATAGCAGCGATGATGGCGACTCTGGCCATGGGTTCCTCAGGGGCTAAAGCCCGGTCTCATTTTGTTGCTTTTCGGCACGACTGAAGTCGGGCCCTGATACAAAACATTCATCAATGACGCACGACATTACCAAAGAAGGACTGGCATTACGGCGCATACCCGTTGGCTCGGAACCACTCGATGGCGGCGCGCATGGCGGGGTAGATGGGGAGGATGCGGAAGCCCAGTTCCTGTTGCGCGCGGGCGCTGGACGCGTACATTTTCTTGCGGCCCATGCGGACTTCTTCAAGCGTGGCGCGCGGTTCGCGGCCTCGAATGCGGCCGGTGATCCACTCCTCGAAAAATGCGTAGGTGGCGGCTACGGGGAACGGAATTTTTACCGCCGGCGAGGGGATGCCGGTGATGGCGGACATTTTGTCGAGGATCTGCTTGAGGGTGAGGTTTTCGCCGCCGAGAATGTAGCGGCGGCCGGGCTGGCCCTGGGTGAGCGCGGTCACGTGGGTGCGGGCTACCTCAGAGACATCGACGAGGTTGAGGCCGGTATCGACGTAGGCGGGGAATTTGCGGTTGAGGAAGTCGACAAAGATGCGGCCCGTGGGCGTGGGTTTGGAGTCGTTGGGGCCGATGGGGGTGGTGGGGTTGAGGATGATGACCTGCTGGCCGTCCGCAGCGGCGGCGATGGCCTGCTGTTCCGCTTGAAATTTTGAGCGCTTGTAGTGGCCCACCATATCTTTGAGCTTGACCGGCGTATCTTCGTTGATGACGATGCCATCAGTACGGAAGTGCATGGTGGCTACGCTGGAGGTGTAGACGAAGCGCGGGACTCGGGCTTCGCGGGCCATGCGAAGGAGATCGCGGGTGCCGTCGACGTTGGCGCGGTACATTTCAGCGGGATTTGGAATCCAGAGGCGGTAGTCGGCGGCCACGTGAACAACGGCGTCGCAACCGGCGAGGGCAGGACGGATGGATTCCGGTTCGCTGAGGTCGCCCAGGTGGGTTTCGCCGTCGATGCCTTCGAGGTTTGAGAGCTTGCTGGTTTTGCGGACCAGAAGGCGAAGCTGAGCGCCTTGATCGGCAAGTGCTTTGGCTACGTTATGGCCGATGAATCCTGTTGCGCCGGTGAGAAAGATTTTCATTACGATTGATAAGTTATAAGTTATTCGCTGTTTGCAATCATCGTCAAGTTGTTAGGAGCCACATCGGAGGGAGTAAGAGATGGGCGATGCGTACACATCGCCTCAGCTTTGTCACGAAGCTCCTTCTGAGCTGCGCCCAAGCTATTAGCGAGATTTTCCTTATACACCCAACTCATTGCAGCTCTCTCGAGAGCGATTCTTGCGATAATCTCCACTCTGTACTGCTCAACTTTCTGTTCAAGCCTGCTTATCCTCTTCCCTTCCCGTTGAGAAAAAGCACCTATCAAGGCTCCGCCTAAAGTACCAACAATTGCAATGGCGGAAGAAGCGATTTGCGCGTCCATTCAACACTCTCCCAATACGGCATGTATGAGCCTAATAGAAAGGAGTATCTAACTTACTCCAACGCATCCGGAGCCAGAGCTATGTTCTTCTCTCCGGCGGCTTTCTTTTCGTTGTAGGCTTTGACCCAGTCTTCCCAGTGCTTGCCGGCGGCGCGATCTTTGCCGGTGAATTCTACGCGGGCTATATCGAAGTAACTTACTTTGCGCTTTTCATTGGAACTGGGCGTGTAGTACTGCAGAAAAGATTCGGCCAGCGTGGGACCGGTCTTCGAGTTGAAGATGAAGGCTTCGATGCGTTCGCCGTTTTTCAGAGTCAGCGTTATGTCGCCACGATAGTCGAGGGCTTTGCCGAGGGCCTGGCGCAGGTCTTCCTCGCTGGACAGCTGAGGGACCCAGCCTTCCAGTTCCTCGTGCTCCGCGCCGGGAGCCAGCTCCAGGGCTTCCACCTGTTCTATTGTGTACTTCTGGACTTCGGCGGTCATCGGCTGGTCTCCATCAAGCTGGGCTCGGTTTCGGCGATCTGGACTAATGGAACTCGGCCGTGGGGCATGGGCTCATTGAGCAGCTTGAGCGCGTGCTCGTCGCGGTAAAGGCTGAACGTACCTCTGATCATGCTCCAGAAGCCTGAAAGAGAGCCGAATCCCTCCACGACGGCGCTGGGTTCGTAGCCGCAACTCACCATGCAGTTGGCGCACTTGGGGTTGCCGCTGGCTACGCCGTATTCTTCCCATTTGGTGGTTTCGAGCAGCTCTTTGAAGGTATCGGTATAGCCCTCCTGGAGCAGGTAGCAGGGACGCTGCCAGCCGAAGATGTTGTAGGCGGGCGAACCCCAGGGGGTGCACTCGTATTTACGGTCGCCCATCAGAAATTCGAGGAACAGCGGCGACATATTGAACTTCCAGCTCGGCTTGCGATTCGACAGAATGGCGCGGAAAAGACGGCGGACGCGGGCGCGGCCGAGGAAGCGATTCTGGTCGGGAGCTTTGTCGTAGCTGTAACCGGGGGAAAGAACGATGCCCTCGACGCCCATATCCATCACTTCGTCAAAGAAGCCGCGAACGCTGTTTGGATCGGTGCCGTCAAAGAAGGTGGCGTTGGTAGTGACGCGGAAGCCGCGCTTGACGGCCTCCTTGATGCCTTCGACGGCGATATCGTAGCCGCCCTCGCGGCAGATGGAAAAATCATGATGCTCGCGTTGGCCGTCGAGATGGACGGAGAAGGTGAGGTATTTCGACGGTGTGAATTCGGGTAGGCGCTTCTTGAGTTCGAGCGCGTTGGTGCAGAGATAAACGTATTTCTTGCGGGCTACGAGGCCGTTGACGATCTCAACGATTTGCGGATGCAGGAGCGGCTCGCCGCCGGGGAGGGAGACCAGGGGAACGCCGCATTCTTCGACGGCGCGGAAACATTCCTCAGGCGAGAGCTGCTTCTTGAGAATGTGGGGCGGATATTGCACCTTGCCGCAGCCGGCGCAGGCCAGGTTGCAGCGGAAGAGCGGCTCCAGCATGAGCACCAATGGATAGCGCTTTTTGCCGGTGAGGCGCTTCTTCAGTACATAAGTGGCAACGGTCCACATTTGGGAGATCGGAACAGCCATAGGTTGTTTTCCCTCAGGGGCTGAAGCCCCACACTTTTTTGACTTCGTTCGACACGGCTAAATTCGTACCCTGATACAAAACTGCATTCCTTCACGGTCTTTGAAGTCGAGCGCTTTCAAAATCTGAAGCGACAGCCACAACGCGGTGGTTTCAAGCCACACGGCTCATGGCTCGCCGATAGCCGTTCAAGGCCAGCAGCGGGAAATATTGACGGTACATTTCGTAGGACAGGTAGAAGACCCTGGGGAAGCCCGTTCCAGTGTACAGTGCCTGCCGCGTAATGCCGGAGCCGGTGCTCTCGTCCCAACTGCCGTCGGGCTGTTGGCGAGTGAGCAACCAGCGGACGCCTTTGGCGATGGAATCGGAGCGGTCGTCGCCGGCGGCCAGCAGCCCAAGCAGGGCCCAGGCGGTTTGCGAGGGCGTGCTCGGTCCCACTCCGCGGGTGTTGGGATCGTCATAGCTGCCGCAGGTTTCACCCCAGCCGCCATCAGGGTTCTGCACCATGCGAATCCACTCGGCGGCCTGCTGAATCTGCGGCTCGTGATTATCGATGCCGATGGCCTCAAGGCCGCGCAGCGCGAGGAAGGTTCCGTAGAGGTAGTTGACGCCCCAGCGGCCGAACCAGCTTCCATCCGGCTCTTGCTCGCGGAAGATGAACTGGATGGCCTTTTCAACCCGCTTGTCAGAGCGCGTATAGCCGTAGCAGGCAAGCATCTCCAGGATTCTTCCGGTAATGTCGACCGTCGGCGGATCGAGCATGGCGTTGTGATCGGCGAAGGGAATGTACTGGAAGATCATCTTGGTGTTGTCTTTGTCGAAGCTGCCCCAACCGCCGTTGCGGCACTGCATGGCGAGAACCCATTCGACGGCGCGCTGCTCCACGTTGTGTTGGTAACCTTCGCGGGGATTGTCGACCTTGCTGAGCGCCAGGAGCACCTGGCCGGTATCGTCGGTATCGGGATAGAACTCGTTGTTGAATTCGAAGTACCAGCCGCCGGGCTCGGTCTTGTGAACCTTCACGGCCCAGTCGCCTTTGTGGCGGACCTCCTTGGCCAGCATCCAGTCCACGGCCTTGAGCATGCGGGGATCGTCGCGCTCGACGCCCGCCTCGCCAAGAGCAAAGACTGCCTGCGCTGTATCCCAGACCGGGGAGACGCAGGGGCGCATGCGGAAGGTGGGCTCGGGCAAATCGGCGCCGGCCGGCTCCTCGATGCCCAGCTTCTCAAACTCGTCGCGGGCGCGAATCACCTGCGGATCGTCCTCGGAATAACCCAGGCAACGCAGCGCGATGATGGCGTTCAGCATGGCGGGATAGATGGCGCCCAGGCCGTCGGTCATCTCCAGTCGCGCCAGCAGCCATTTTTCAGCCTTGCGCAGCGCCAGTGAGCGCACGGGGCGAAGGTGAACGGCTTCGGCCCAGTGCATGAGCCGGTCGAGCACGATAAAAAAGTTTCTCCAGGAGAGGATGGAGCTGCGGTCCCGGCGCAGGCGCAGGATGGAGTTGGCGCGCCCGCCTACAAACAGTTCATCGATGCCCTGCTCGGGGGGAATTTTCTTGTATGGCTTCTTGGCATAGATGATGGCCAGCGGCACAAGGATCGAGCGCGACCAGGAGGATATTTCGTAGATATTGAAGTAAAACCAGTTGGGGAAAAGAACAATCTCCGGCGGAATGGCAGGAACCGCATCGTAGTCGTACTGGCCCAGCCCGCAGAGATACATCTTGGTGAAGGTGTTGCACGCCACCACGCCGCCGTGCTTGAGAATCCACTCGCGACATTTCGCGAGCCTCGGGTCGCCGGCGCCAATGCCCAT
>Ga0181526_10004674_pt1 | contig 10557 bp, 7 predicted proteins | sample PEATcosm2014_Bin_35_FD_119750 | JGI IMG/M metagenome (GOLD analysis project Ga0181526, IMG submission 119750) | Peatland microbial communities from MTU Mesocosm Facility, Houghton, MI, USA - PEATcosm2014_Bin06_30_metaG | ecosystem: Environmental > Terrestrial > Soil > Wetlands > Peat | place...
AACAGCGTTCCCTGAGTCCGACCTTCGCCTTGTACAAAGCCCATAAAAAAATGCCCTCGCTTTCACGAGGGCATCTTCTCATTTATTTTCGGCCGGTCAACAGAGTTTCGTAACAGTCTGTGAACCGGAGGCCTTTTGTCCAGGAGCGAGACCGCGAAAGATGTAGTGGAGGTCGTGCCGGTCTACGAAGAACCTGACGGAGATCATTTGTCGAAGATCTTGAACCAGCCACGTTCGATTTCCTCGGCTTCACGCACATCTGTGCGCGCAACCGGAGAGGGAAGTTCATGGTGAGTGGAAAGAAGCAGACCCGGACATCCCCATCCTCAAGCAAGCCAAGGCGGAGTACGCGAAGTTGCAGTGATTCTTCACAGAAACCCATGTGCAAACCATGTTAGCGCCTGGTAAGTCTAATCAGACAAGCTCCTTCTATTACCACCATCCCTCACTCGATTGGTAAAGCGGGAAGCGCACGAAAAGTGCGTTTCCCGCTCCCGGCCGGACAGAGAATTAATCGATAGAAGACCAATTGTCGTAAGGGTTATATTCCTGGATGGAGGTCGCGGTCTTGGCCGAGTCTGGGCCCAAATCGCGTTCATAGACGAAGCCTTCCCGGCCGATCATGAAGCTCATGATTCCCGTTTCGCCATACTTCACGGGAGTTGCCAGGATGGCAAAGCCACCGGTCATCTTTCCGTTCACGATGTAGTTCTGCGCTCCGCCTGGTGCATCATCGCCCTGAGCAGTAAGGATGCGCAGTGTGTACCCGTCGATGACGAAGGGCTGGTCTGGCGACAACGACGTGAGGGACGACTTCGGAAACTCCTCAAGTTGCGCCGGCGGGCCGGTGCCGAGTGAATCCGAAGCGGGCCAATACAGGCCGTCCTGCTTCCCCGCCGAGCTGATGATGCGTTGCGCATATTCACCGGAGTCGCTGTTGTTGGAGTAGAACTGCTCTGCGTTGGCGAGTACGGCCAGCGCGTCTATGGTGAGCAGTTCGTTTCTGCCGATTTCGCGGGCGCGGATTTCCTGGGCGCCCGCAACTGCGTCGAAATACCAGCTGCCCGAAGCGTTCTTCGCCAGAGGCACGGGGAAGGCGAAGTTGTCCGCGCCGATGTAGAGCACGCGGCTGCCATCCGACATATCCACCCAGCGGTTCATCTGCTGGTATTTAGAGAAGAACTGCTGCATAGCGGCCTTGTCGGATTCGCTGTCTCCCGATGTAATGAGGCCTTTCGCTTCACCACCCAGCACCTTTGTCAGTTCCGTCTCATTCGTATTCTTCGTCGCCTGAGCGAGCGCGGTGGCCGCGTCCGCCGGCGATTGAAATGTCATTTGAGACGCTGCGTTGGTGGCGAATGCCAGATTGCCTGTGTCTACTGATTGAATCGTGAAGCCGAGACCAACAAGAGCGAGAATTCCGGCGAGCGCAAATCCTGTCCACTTCTTATTTGTTTTATTCTGATCCTTGTTCATTTTCAATCTCCTTAGATCTTTTGATTTGCCTTTCGTTTCGTTTTTCTGTGTACGATTCGGACCGTTAGCGGCGACGCCCGCCGCCGGAAGAGTGATGTTCAACAGGCGCATGCTGCCTGACTTGGTGTTGTTGAGGACGCTGCCTAGCCATGCTGGCGCGGCCACGAGTGCTCTCGGCGCGGTTGGTTCTGCCGTCGCCACTCATGCGCGAACTGCCGAGATTCGAGCGATTGTCGTTTCGGGCTTGCTGGTTATGGTCCTCGTTGTGGTAGCCGTTGGCAGGCGCTACACCGGGGCCGTTCATTCCCGCGTTGGGATTCTGGACTCCGTTGTTTCCGCCAATCAGGCCATGGTTTCCGTTGTTTCCGCCATTGGGCAACTGCTGACCGGCATTTTTGTCATCGTGCCAGCCGCCGTCAGGTCCGAAATATCCATTCGGGTGATAGCCGCCGTTTGGTCCATAGTGGGTGTCATCGCCGGGCTTGTAGTTACCGTCGGGGTGAAAGGTGCCGTTGTTGCCGTACCAAGCATGATTTTGTTATCCGGCCGCTCCGCCGTTGGGGCTGACACCGCCATGCTCCACACCGCCGTTACCGCCGATCAGGCCGTGGTTCCCGTTATCGCCGCCATTGGGCAGGTTCGCGGGACCCGTTCCGGGCACATCGTGGTGATAGGCTCCGTTCGGGCCATAGTAACCATTGGGGTGATAAGCGCCATTCGGGCCGTAGTGGGTATCGTCACCTGGGCGGTAGCCATTCGGATTGGTCGCGGGGTTATAAGGACGGCTGTTCGAGCCAGGTCCCCACGGGTGATAACCGTTATAGTTGGTGGTGTGCCAGGTGTTGTTGGTGATGTAGGTGTTGTGGTTAAAAATGATCGTGTTGCCGCCACCTCCACCCCAGCCTCCCCAGTTGCAGGCCCAGGCATGGAAGCCCCAGCCGAAACCGCCGCCCACTGCCCAGCCTCCGCCGCCGAAGGTTACGCCGCCGCCGAAACTCAGCACTGGCGTCGCAAAAACCACGGGAGGCGTGTACATCGGCACTACAATAGGTGCGCCGTAAACAATGGTTGGGTTGTACTGCGGCACATAAACCACTTGCGGATTCGCCGGTTGAATCACGATCGCGGTGGGTGAGGATGTCGTGACGGTGATCTGCGAATTCGATTGAAGCGTCCCAGCCGCTTGCGCTTTCGCGCGCATCACTTGCACCGCCGCCATCACATCCGACTGCTGGAAATGGAAAGCCTGGCCGAGGCTGGAGGTCCAGGACAGGTTGTTGGCTAGATTCGAGAGCACGCTGGGGAATTGCGTCAGCGCCTTAACGCTGGGATCCCAATCCTGCTGATCCACCGCTTGTTCCAGCGGTTGGCCAGTCAAGTTCGAGTTCTGGCCGAGCCACTGATTCGCTGCTGTGACATCATCCGGTACTGTTGCCGCTGCAAGCACTTGCGCCACAAGGGCGTCCGGGTAAAGCGCGATTGGCGCTACGAGGCTATCGAGTTGCCCCGACGAGAGGGGCGCAGGTGACGGTGCCTGAGCCTGTGGCTGGGAGTCGCTACCATTTGTCTGCGGCGCGTAGGAGTTCGACGCTTGCGATTCGTTGGATGGCTGCGAATAGCTCGAACCCTGTGGGGCGGCCGCAGGTGCCAATTGGGTCGTCGGTGGAGGAAGCATGGGCTGGCCGTAGCTGACCACGGCTTGCGGTGGCGCTCCGATTCCAACGGTACGCACCGCTTGCCACGGAGCCTGCTTCCCGTGAATGCCGTAGTCTCCCGCAATGTTGTCTCCATAAACGTGACCATGGAAGTTCAGGATGGTGCGCGTCACAGTACTGAAATGGATGAAATTTCCTTTCAATTCGCCCTGTATGGGTCCCGCTTGATCCGGGCCTTCGAAGTAGCCGGTGATGTGGTCGCCGTACTGGGCGATTTGCACGTGCTTGATGACCATCGAACCGTCCTTGATGCTGGTGGAATAAATGGTCCAGTTACCTTGCACGTTGACCGGGGTTTGCTGTGCCTGGGCGGCACCACTAGTAAACAGCGACAACAAAGCAAGGGTGAGCGTGCTCAGAGTCGCGTTGATTTTCTTCATGACTTCCTCCCTCTTTGATTCGCGACTGCTTCTCTTGCAATGTCGCTGCGTGGGAATAAAGCAAGGTATGCACCACAACTAAGTGCTTGAGGAGATGCAACTTGCGCCTGGCCGCACTTCACGGGGGTTCGAGAATTCACGAAATCTCAGGAAAAGCGGATGCGCTAATGTAGGAAAAGCCTGACACGGGAGAATCGTCCTGAGTTGGCGATAGAGCCTACGGAGGGAAAGTTTGTGTGGTCACAGCCTGTCGTGTACGCACCGAGTCCGTGGGTGTAGAATCAGCCACTTACGGAGAACGCCTTTGCAACCCGAACCCCTACTTGCCTTGGCTGCAACGGTTGCGGGGGAGCACCGCACCCGAAGCGCGCTCGACACGATTGTCCAAGGCCTCGCTAAGCAGCCTGGGATAGCACTGGCTCGTATCTGGCTGCTGGAATCCGGGGACATCTGCGACGAGTGCTTTCTTGGCAGTGAATGCGACGACCGCTGTGAGTGCCTCCACCTGGTTGCCAGCGCGGGCGGGTCCCTGACCGGAAAAGAAGACTGGTCTTTTCGAGAAGGATACTTCCGGCGCATCCCGCTCAGCAAAACAAAAGGAAAGGTGGGAGTCATCGGGGCGACCGGCAATTCGATTCGAATCGCCAACATTACACCAGAAAGCGAGTGGATCCGCAGGCCAGAATGGGCCAAGAGTGAAGGGATTCTTGCTTTCGCGGGCGAGCCACTAAAGTTCAGGGGAAAGATCCTGGGAGTCTTGGGCATTTTCAGTCGCGGAATCTTGACGGAGCAGGAGTTTACCTGGCTGCGCATGTTTGCGGATCAGGCGGCTGTGGCCATCACGAACGCACAAGCCTTCGAACAAGCGGGACAAGCTCTGGAAGAATTACAAAAGAGCGAAACGAAGTACCGTTCTCTTCTAGACCTTTCTCCTGTTGCGATTTACCTGGTGGACAATGCTGGACAATTTATCTCCGCAAATCAGGCAGGTTTGGGGCTGCTTGGCTGCGCAGCCCAGGAACTCCTAGGCATACCCGTTGGCGCCACCTACTCGCCAGAAGAGCTTTCTCGAATCAAAACTCCCATCGAAGCCATGGGTTCCGGCTTAACGCGATTTGAGCGGACCTTCTTGCGTAGAGATGGCGCCATGCTGACGGTGGAGGTTTCTCTTTCTCCCATGCTGCCGGGCGGACGGCAGGTGGTGATGAGAGACATCACGGACCGGAGGCGCGCTGAAGATGCGCTAAAGGAGCAAGCTCGCCAATTACAACAGGTCATTGATGTTGCGCCAGTCCACATGTTCATCTGGGAAGCGGACGCAAGTGTTTCTTACGGAAACCGCGCTACGTTGGACTATTTCGGCCCTATTCCGCGAAAAGATCCGATGGAGTTTCTCGATCTGGTTACCCATTCAGAAGACGTAGTGCCACTAAAGAAGGGGATACAAGAAGCCTTTAAGGATGGGGAAGCTTTTGAGACGGAGGTGAGAATGCGCCGGCACGATGGCGATTTCCGCTGGTTTTTGTATCGGCTGAATCCCCTTCGCGATGAACAAGGGCGAATAACACGCTGGTGTGGAGTTCGAACAGACATTGACGATCAGAAGCGGGCGCAGGAGCGAACCCAACGAGAAAACATCGCGCTGCGCGAGGAAATCGACAAGGCGTCCATGTTCGAAGAAATTGTGGGCACCTCGTCCGCTCTTCAAGCGGTACTCGTGCGCGTCGCAAAAGTCGCTCCAAGCGATACCACCGTTCTCATCACGGGTGAAACCGGCACTGGCAAAGAACTGATCGCGCGTGCGATTCACAAGCGCTCACCGCGGTCTTCGCGTCCATTTGTGAGTGTGAATTGTGCGGCTATTCCCCGCGATCTCATCGCTTCCGAGCTATTCGGCCACGAGAAGGGTGCCTTTACCGGTGCGTTGCAACGAAGGCTGGGACGCTTCGAATTGGCCGAGGGCGGCACAATCTTCCTCGATGAAATCGGCGAGTTAAATGCGGAGACGCAAGTAGCCTTGCTTCGCGTCCTGCAAGAGCGCGAATTCGATCGCGTGGGAGGCGCGCGTCCGATTCGGGCCGACGTCCGCGTCATCACGGCCACGCACCGGGACCTGCCTGCGGAGGTCGCCGCCGGCACATTTCGAAGCGATCTCTTCTATCGCATCAATGTGTTTCCGGTGAATGTGCCGCCACTGCGCGAGCGCAACGAGGATATCCTCCTGCTCGTGGAATATTTCATCGACCGCTATGCGACGAAGGCTGGGAAGAGGATTAGCAGTATCGAGAAGAAGAGCCTGGCTCATCTACAATCCTATTCCTGGCCAGGCAATATCCGTGAGCTGCAGAATGTCATTGAGCGCTCGGTGATTTTGTGCGACTCCGATCAGTTTTCCGTTGATGAAAGCTGGCTGACCTTGAAGCCCGCCGCAGTCCAGCCCCTGCGGGAGGACCTAGTCGATCAAGAGAAAAAGCGCATTGAGGCCGCCTTGGCCGAAGCCGGGGGACGAGTTTCGGGACCATCGGGAGCGGCGGCAAAGCTCGGCATGCCCGCGTCCACGCTCGATTCCAAAATCAAATCATTGCACATTGACAAGCGCCGCTTTCAAACTCACTGAGATTCGTTTACCTGCTTCACGAAGTTTCGGGAATTCTTGAAGTCTCCGGGACCGTTCCTTCCCATAAGTAATTGCGATTACACCACTTAGATTTGGCAGTGCCCTTGCATTTCTCCATGCCGGGCTCAATTAACGGTCAATCCGGGCGCAGCAAACGCCGAGCCGAAGCTTAAAGAGAAATCGAAAGGGTGATGTCATGGGGTTCGCACAAAGGTTGTTACTTCTGGCTGGCGCGGTGTTCGCTTACCACTTTTTTGTTGGCCTTGAAAGAACCGCTGCTGCCTCAGCCAATAACGAACCGGCGAGCACAGCGGACGCTGCCGCCGCACGCGGAGTCCCGGCGAAGAACTCAATGTTGATTCACGCTTCTTCAAGCGGCGTGTCCGCCGGGACTTCCGTTGCCAAAACCATCACCAGTTCGATGCCTGCGGATACTCGCCCAGGGACCATCCAGGTCGTGCTCAACGGCAAAGATGTCACTTCGAAATTTAGCGAAACATCTTGCTCCGAAGGCGTTTGCGAGACCGGCACGTTGTCGTCAGCAGACGGCCTGCGATCGCAGAAGAACGTTCTCTACGCCATCGGCAGAAAGTCCGACGGCACGCTGGCAAGTTCGCGGCTGCGTTTCAACGGGAAACCTTCGACAGTTCAGGCCGCATCTCGATCGCAAGTGGTCAGCAAAGTGTCCACAAAAGCTCAGGTTGCGCAAGCGGTTGGTAACAGCGCGGCAGACACCGGCTTCCTGCCCTCAGCAGTAACCTTCAAGACGCTGACGCCGGGAGGCTGGAACGGTTCAGGCCCATGGATACAGATCGGCACCGAGCAATTACCAGATGCCGGTTTTAGCTGTGCCGTTCCCGCGCAGGGCTATCTGGTGGTGGTCGTCGACCGGCAGACCCTGCTAGAGATACCCGGTGGGACACAGTGTGCTGACGGCATGCAGCGGCGGTTCGAAAACCACGCAGCCAACCGCCGGCCCGCAGATGATCCTGGTGATCGCAACGAGTGGCACGACCACCAAGAGCACCCCGTTAACCCTGAACTTGCAGTAACGCGAATGGAGTGCGGCGATTTCTTGCCGCACTCCGTTTTCCATTTTTCTACGCAGAGAGAAAGGGAGCTTCATGTGGAAAATAAGCAAATCTAGGGACAAGAAGCGTGTGGTCCTGAGCATCAGCGGAAGAATTAAAGCGGAAGAACTGCTGGAACTTCAAATGGCAGTGTCCTCGGAAGAAACACCACATAGCAAAGTAGATTTGGACCTGGAAAACGTTAGGCTTGTGGACCAGCAAGTGGTCACTTATTTAGCGTGTTGCGAGGAGGGTGGGACGACACTTCGAAATTGCCCTTCCTATATTCGAGAATGGATTGACCGGGAGAAGGTCGGACAAAATGACCCAAGCGACGGCGGGGATCTAGACTTGAGTTGCAACTGAGACGCGAATGGATCACCAAGTGGTCGGCCATTTGGATTGTTGCGTGGGCACCTCTTACATTAATCCGCGAGGAATTGGACCGCGGCGTATTCTACGCCATCCCTTTAGATGTTCCGTGGATTGAGTTGAACTACGGTTTCATCACGCTTCGCGCTCGCCCGCCTCCGAGCGGTTAATGATGAACAATCGCATTTTCAATTGACGCTTTGCAAGTTGCGGGTCGCAAAGCCTACTGCGCGAGTTTTCGTAACTCCGGTGAGGAGGACATCTTGATCGCTGATTGCTCTGCGGCATCTTTCACCGAATCCTCCACGATCAATTTCACGTTCTTTCCGTGAGTGAATGCATTACCCATGTGATGTTTTGACGAACCCTGCACGGTCTCCAACCAAACGGTCTTGCCAGATTTGTCCTTCACGGTCCATTCCAGTAAAACTACCATTTCTCTATTTGAAAAGGCGCCTAACGTCTTCGTCGCATCAACGTCGCCAAATTTTGGCACCAACACCACTTGAGCTTCTCCGGGTTCAGGCGTCGCGGCCACACGTGTCAAGCTAGAGAATACGCCCTTGAGCGCTGGCTCAAGTTCGGAGCAGGCAGCCCTTCCGACATCGAACGTTTCCTTGCCGGAAGCAAAGGACCCTTTCTTCGTTTGGGTCGCGCAAAATTCTGGTGTCAGAACAAGCGTAGCCTTGAGCTCCAGCGGCGTGCCTTCCGGCGGTTTCGTTTGTCCACTGGCCGTTGCCAATGCCACCGAATAAATAACTGTACACAACAGCGGTCCGGCGAAAGAAGAAAAGCGAGTTTGCATCAAGGGAGTCCTCCTCAAAATACCAATTCCAAAGAGATTGTTTCGCCCGTGCTCGTCCGAGTAACCGGAAATCGAAGCATGATCTTCTCCCGAGGGGCATTCTTCGGCGACGGAACATACACAAATCCATGAGTTGACGTCCCGGGCGAGAGCGTTTTACTCTGCAACTCCTTTTTCACGATGTTTTCCTGAATCCACGAGGCATCAGAGATCATTTTCATTGCAACCAACGCCCCTGTCACTGAAAGCGTGGCAAGGCTTGCCTTAGCGACTCGCTCCCCAGCTTTCGAGTGTGCATCCGGAGTGGAAAGGCTCGAATCGGCGGGGCCGTAGGTTATGCCGCTTTTATCAAATAGGAAGCTCTCCCCATCTGATGCGTTTTGAAGCACAACAAAAACCGGAATAAAACCCTTAGGCGTCAGTTCCGTGTGGAAGTAGGTCTTCTGCTCTTTGAGGTCCTCAACGGGTTGGACACCGATTGCGAGTCCCGCTTGCTCGGCTTTGGTCGGGTAATCAGTCGCTTGGCGCACCGGGTAGTCCGGAAACTTGTCCGCCACAGAAGCAGGCTGTACCAGCGATAGGGTAACGAGTATGCCGGCAATTCTAACGAAATCGAGCCTGGCCACGGAAGCTCCTGTCCTGGCGGTTGTCAACGCCGCTTCGTGTTCCACCCGAATTAAGTCCCCGGAAAAACTTTAGATGCTTTGAGGTACCGGCCTTGAATCGGATTGCCTTTTTACCCTCTAAACACCACGCTCAGTGTGTAGCTTCTCCCAGTGATGTAGTACCGTGAAACAGTTTTAAATGCTGCGGTTTTTGACCCGCACAAACCCACACATCTTCTGTCGTTTTCTGTCATTTTGCAACCCGACATTGCAAAAGCCATTGCAGAAGCGAGCCTGATTCCGACGCTGCTCCCGCATAGGACCTAACTCCTGATTCGTCGGATAACCGATAAAGTCCGGTCCCGCAACTAGATTCTGTAAAGTGCTCCCGTCACCGAATCGTCTCGCTCCAGAGAAAGCAGTAATACGTTCACAGTCCCGTGCGAATAATCGTTGAGGAATTCCTCAGTAAAGCCGCCCCAGTACTACAGCATGACCGGTTCGAGTGTCCCCAGCAGACGGCTCAGCCGCCATTACGACTGGGGCACTTGTCCGCGCGCACTGGCATTGTGAGGGTACGTGACGGTGGCCGCGTGCAACTCTGCAAGTTCGGAAAGTATAGTCGGGTCGCTGCTAGCTCTCCGCCTATCAAGTTCGTGACCTGAGAAGGAGTAGTTGTGTTCCGGTAGAAGAGGCGATATAGAAAAGAGGAGGAGAACCAAGTCTAGTCGCCTCCCCTTTGTTACCCTCTCAGGGAAACCGATTAGCCCGACGGAGTGGGGGGTTAATCGGATATGTGTGACTATCTCATCTGACTCCAAAAACACCCAAAAAGATACAGAAACCTTTGAAAGAATGGCTGGAAACTGGCAAGTGCGGGGACGTCTGTTAACGGCAGGCTGTGGAGCGTATCCCCATTGATACATTCTGAACTGCCTTTCTCTGCTGCTCTGTCATGGCTGCTCCATGAAGATCTGATGTACTTATGGGACTCGAGATATTCGTTGTGCTGACGCAGCTTTCGTACTACCGTTTATATCCCAAGCTGGGCATCTTCCGGTTGAGACTTGGGCGGAATCAAACAGGAGATGCAAAGCTGGGGACCAGCCCGGTGTGAGCCGGGCTTCTCCATTTCTGACTTCTTTTTCGTTCGAATTCGTTGCCTCAATGACGTTGATAGTCATTTCAAGGAAGCTTGCTAAGAAGTAGTACCGCTGACCACAGTGTGTTCATTTCCTCTCGATGGCCTCGATGGCGGCAAGCTTCAGCTGTATTTCGCGCATGACGATCATCAAAACTTCAACTTCTTATTTCGCCTGCGCTAGCCCCGCAACAGCTGCGGCAACTTTATCGAGTATCTGATTCCAGCCCTCTAATTCCCCGCTGTTTTTTGCGTTCTCCATGGTTTCATTTCCAATGAAGGTGAGTTTCGTCTGGCCGTTTCCAAAATCCTCAAAAATAACCACGTCGTGCGCATCGTCTATGGCCTCATGTTCTATTCCATAGTGCGCAGGCTC
>Ga0181526_10004676_pt1 | contig 10552 bp, 10 predicted proteins | sample PEATcosm2014_Bin_35_FD_119750 | JGI IMG/M metagenome (GOLD analysis project Ga0181526, IMG submission 119750) | Peatland microbial communities from MTU Mesocosm Facility, Houghton, MI, USA - PEATcosm2014_Bin06_30_metaG | ecosystem: Environmental > Terrestrial > Soil > Wetlands > Peat | place...
AGGGGCAATGAATCCCACAAGAGTGGAAGGGGGTTGCGAACGTACGCAGGTGGTAGAGCGGACCTTCAGGCCCGCCTCCAGCAGCAGGAAGAAAACGGTTCAGGCGATGAGATCGTTGTGCTCGTCGCCCGAATCTTGCAAGGGCTAGCGGTGGATAAGGGGGCCTGAAGGCCCGCTCTACCAGAACTACGCCTGCGAATGCGTCGTGATGGTTTCCAATCCGTGGGCGTCGGGGCCGGTCTCTCGCTGACGCAACAATAGCGCGAACAGCAATGCCAGAAAGCCCAGAATCGAGAAGATCCACATTCCCAGCGCATAGCCGTGGAAGTTGGTAGGCCCAGCGTGGCTTATATCGTTAGCCTTCCCGATAGCGAGATTGAAGATGAAGAAACCAATCTGCTGCAACAAACTCATCAGCGCGTAGGCCGTACCGAGCCGCCTCTCGTCCACGATGTATGCGACGGAAGGCCACATCACTGCCGGAATCAGGGAGAAAGCAATCCCCATCAGCGATACCGGCACCAGCAAGGAGATGCTGCTGTAGGCAATCATCAGATACACCGGCATCATCAAGAACGATCCGATGACCATGAGGGTGGCGCGCTTGCCAATGCGGTCGGCGAGCAGGCCGAAGAGAGGCGTGGCGATCATGGCAGAAAACGGAAGCAGGCTGTTCAGCCAGCCGGCCTGTTGCTGCGCCGAAGCAAAGGCAGCAGTCGAGCTGGCAGCCGCGCCCATCTGGGAGAGGAATTTGCTGGTAAACAGATCGATGGCAAACGTACGGAATGGAAAAATTCCGGAGTAGAACGTGAAACACAGTGCCACCACGTACCAATACGAAGGATTGAATTTCAGTCCTTCGCGGAAGCTCAACTTGTCAGGCTCGCTCGACTTACCGAGGTGGTAGCGGGTCTCGGCATAGGTTTCCTGCGCCCAGTAAACCAGGGCGCCGATCACGGCCGTCGAGCCGACAACCACGGCGAGTACGAGGGGACGATGCCAGCTCGGCTGGGCGTTGACTCCATTAGGGAAGAACGCGAACTTGGCCCATGTCGGCGAGTTGTCGGCTGCGATGGATGCTATGCGGGCAATCGTGAGATTGATGCCGAAAGCGAAGCTCAGTTCCTTGCCCTTGAACCATCGCGCCAGGGCAGTCGTAACAGCGACGATCTGCGACTCAGCGCCGAGTCCAACGACGGCGCGGCCGGCGACCATTAAATAGAAGTTGCCACTAAGGGACGTCAGCAGAGCTCCCAAAAGAATGAGCACGGAAAAGAACAGGAGAGATTTCTTGATGCCGAAGCGATCAATGAGGATGCCGCCGATCAGCAGCGTCGCCACCGCCGTCACGCTGTAGCTGGCATTCAGCCAGCCGAACATTGAAGCAGAGAAATTCAACTGCTGGAGAAAGATCCGCTCCAACGGGTTAATGCTGTCGTAGATGTAGTAATTGCCGAACATAGCCACGCTGACAAAAATCAGCACCTGCCAGCGGTACATCTTGCTGGGTTGCGGGCGGGCATCGACCAGCGGTGGGACTAGGGACATTCAGGCGGCCTCGATTGGACTGAAGCAGCAAAGATATCAGAAGCGGCCAGCAGCAGCCAGCAGCGAGGGTTCCGATAGCGCCAATGGGTTGGAGGCTCTCGAATCCGGTCTTTCCGAGTTTCGCGGAAGAATCGGAGGCATATATAGTGATAGCGACGGCGAGTCATAACAGACTCTCGGTCCTTAGCGATGATCACACGCGATCAGGCCGCCGACATCTTCGACAAGCTGCGGCAGCAAACGGCCGCTGACGAGATTGAGTTGCTCATCTCCGGCAGTCGCAGCGCGCTCACTCGTTTCGCCAACAACACAATTCACCAGAACGTTGCCGAAGAGAGTAACCAGATTTCGGTGCGTGTTTCCTTTGGCGGCCGAACCGCCCGCGCTACTACCAACAAGGCTGATGACGACAGCCTGCTCCGAGTAGTGCAATCTGCCGAGGCGCTGGCCAGAGTGCAGCAGCCCGATACTGACTTGCTGCCGATGCCGTCGCCAGAGGAAGTGACGCAGAACGCTGAAGAGTCGGGCGCGACAACTGTCCAGCGCTATTTTGACAGTACGGCACGTATCACGCCGGAAGACCGCGCCACCGCCGTCGCCCAGATGGTCAATGTCGCCACCAGAAACGGTCTGACCACGGCGGGTATTTTTTCTACCGCGGAACTTGCTGAAGGTATCTTCAATTCCCGGGGCGTAACCGACTGGCACGAACAGACTCTGGCTGAGGTTTCGATCACCATGCTGGGCGAAACGTCCTCAGGATGGCAGAAAGCGAACTCGCCGGATGCGGCACAGCTAGATTCGACATGGCTGGCAGAGATTGCCGCCCAGAAAGCCGTCGCCGCGAGAAATCCGCGTGACCTTCCGCCGGGCAAATACACGGTGATCCTGGAGCCTGCTGCGGTGCTCGACGCCGTCGGCTTTATGTTTTGGGACTTCGGCGGCGCAGCCTTGCTGGAACAGCGCTCGTTCTTGAACGATCGTATCGGAAAACAGCTTTTTGGGGAGAACATTACGGCCTGGGATGACGTGTATCATCCGCTCCAGACGGGTGTTCCTTTCGACGGCGAAGGGATGAAACGGCACCGGTTCAAGCTGATCGACAATGGCACTGTTACCGGCGTTACCTACGCCCGCTCCGATGCGCGGCGAATGCAACAATCCGAGATGGCCAGTCACGTGGGGCGGGTTACTCCGACAGGGCACGGATTTGCGCTGCCCAATGAGATCGGAGAGGCGCCCATGAATATCGTGTTCAGCGGTCCTGAGCTAGGTCGATCTCAAACCGTCGAGCAAATGATCGCCTCTACGGAGAGGGGAATCCTGGTGACCCGCTTGTGGTACATCCGGGAAGTTGATCCTTACGAGAAGATACTCACCGGAATGACGCGCGACGGCACATTTCTGGTTGAGGATGGAAGGATCCAGTGCGGAATCCGCAACTTCCGCTTCAATGAAAGCCTGATTCACATGCTGCAAAACGTCGATGCCATGGGCGTGCCCGTGCGCGCCAGCGGCGAGGAGTCGATGGATATGGTGGTTCCCGCGATGAGGGTTCGAGAGTTCAACTTCACCGAGACCACGAAGTTCTAACGGCACAACTACGTCCGGAGTGCGGCTGCGAATCTTCGCCGAGACGGGCGCGGCGAGAAAACCAATCCCAGTCCCTTCGGGGAGCGAAGTCTTCAGTACTCTTTTGCTCACTTCAGAACTTCCGGGACCGAGTGACGGCTCAAATAGTAACCATTGGATTGTGGTTACTTTGGTAACAGGCGCCCGGAGCCCCATCCGGAGTATCCTGTCCTCGTCACCATCATGTTTGCCAGCCGCCAGTCTGACTTGCGTAACTCCATCCGGTTCCCGCTGCACCTTGGAGTTACGCTGAAGACCACGGCAGGAGAATACCGCGCTGAGACGACAGATATCTCTGCCGGCGGCGTTTCGTTCGCAATCGACTCCCCGATCGAAGTCGGTTCACAGGTGGAGTTTTCAATTGAGATGCCGTCGGAGATACCCGGTGGCCGTCACGTGGTGAGGGTGATGTGTGTGGGGCGTGTGGTGCGTTGCACGGAAGAAGTCTCAGGAAGAACTATTGCGGTAGTGATCGATGGTTACCACTTCAAACGGCTCTAGGGGCACAAACCGGCACAGCCGGACCAAAACGAAGGACACAGGTGCGACGCGTGAGGCGCCCGCGGACGTGCCTGCGAAAGCCGATCGGCCACCGCTCCGAATTATTCTGGCCGACTCCGAGGCTATCTTCCGCGTGGGAATGAGCCGGATCTTCGCGCAATGGGAAGATCTGGACGTGGTGGCGCAGACCGAGACCTTGCCGCAAACTCTACATGCGGTAGCGTCAACCCCTGCCGATGTAATTCTCTTCGAGGTGGGACTGGCAGCCAGCCCAGCCGACGCGGTAAGCGAGATAGCGGCGCGCGCTTTGCCGGGAGCGAACCTGGTGGTGGTCACGCAGCGCGCTGGCGAACAGGAGACCGTGGATTTCCTTCGCCGGGGCGTTCGCGGAATTCTGGCTCGGGCCGTTTCCCCGGAACTATTAGTCCGCTGCGTCCGCAAAGTCGCGGCGGGCGAAACCTGGCTCGACAAACAGGGAGTCAATTGGGTGATCGAGGCCTATCGGACGCAAGCGCTGCAAGGAACTGCTCCCCAGCAACAGCTCCGTCTGAGCGACAAAGAAATGATGATCATCAGCGGCGTCACCCAAGGCATGAAAAACAAAGAGATCGCTTGCGAGGTGGGGACGACGGAACAAGTGGTGAAGAACTACCTGCGCAAGATCTACGACAAGCTGCATGTTGCCGATCGGCTGGAGTTGGCAATTTACAGCATGCACCATCGGCTGCTCGACGGCTATTCGTTCCCGCCATCTGACAATTCGCCCGAGGCGATCGGCTCCGCTCTGGAAGAGGTTCCAGCTACCAGTGCTCCGGCGCTGGTTCCTGGGCTGGTGCGGCCCGCCTGAGATAGACCGGCCAACACTTCGACAAGCAAGGTAAATGTGGACCATCCCCTTGGGTTGTTCCATCGACTCCCTTGCGATAGTGTAGTGCGTTCGAGCTTTCTTTTCCGAGGCAGCCAATACATCGCATGAATCGCATCGTCCGCAAGCCAGAGATGGCTTGCGCTTTTCTCCTGCTCGCTTTCGCGTCATTCCCCCAGGCGCAGACGGAATCGTCGCTGGCGCCCCCGTTGCGCAGTAGCATCGACGAGATTGCACAGCAGGTACTGAAGACCACGGGCGTGCCTTCAGCTTCCATCGCTGTCGTACAAGATGGAAAGATTGTCTACGTGCAAGCGTACGGGGCCGCCCGGCTCGATCCTCAAACTGCGGCCATGCCGCAAATGCGCTACAGCATTGGCTCCATCAGCAAGCAGTTCACCGCTGCGGCCATCCTCCTGCTTGCGGAAGAAGGGAAGCTGTCGCTCGACGATCCCGTGTCGAAATACATTCCCGGGCTGACCAGCGGCAACGAGATCACCATCCGCGAACTGCTGTCGCACACCTCCGGCTATCAGGATTTCTGGCCGCAGGATTATGTACCGCCGCTGATGCTGCAACCGATCAGCGCCGAAGGCATCATGGACCGCTGGGCGCGCAAGCCGCTGGATTTCGAGCCAGGCACGAAGTGGCAATACAGCAACACCAACTATGTGATTGCCGGAGCGATTGTGGAAAAGGTTTCCGGCCAGCCGTTGCTTCAACTCCTCAGCCAGCGGGTGTTCACGCCGCTGGGGATGAAGAGCGTGGCGGACACGAATGCTAACAAGCTGCCGCCGACCGACCCCACGGGCTATTTTCGCTACGCGCTGGGGCCGCTGCATCCTGCTCCCAAAGAAGGCCGCGGCTGGATGTTTGCCGCCGGCGAGTTGGCGATGACCGCAGAAGACTTGGCTAAGTGGGACATCTCCATCATCAACCAGAGCGTGCTTAAGCCGGCTTCGTATCGCGAAATGGAAACCGAAACCGTGCTGAAGAATGGTGTGGGAACCCGCTATGGGCTCGGCGTCTTTGTCACCAGCGTGAACGGGCACCGCGTCCTGGAGCACAACGGTGAGGTCTCGGGATTCACGGCCGAAAATATCGTGATGCCGGACGACAAGATCGCGGTCGTGGTGCTCACCAATCAGGATGCCGCCGAGGCAGAGTCGGAGATTGGCAACCAGGTGCGAGCGCTGCTGGTTAAAGCGGCCAGTCCCCAGGACCCGAAGCAGGATGCGCTGATGCGCAAGGTGTACGACGGTCTGCAGCAAGGCAAGATTGATCGCTCGTTGTTCACCGATAATGCGAACTCCTACTTCAACGACCAGGCTCTGAAGGATTACGCGAGCAGTCTCGGACAATTAGGTGCGCCACAAGAGTTCAACCAGATCCGGTCGTCGCTGCGTGGTGGGATGACCGCGCGTATCTATGGGGTGAAATATCCCAACAAGAGCCTGGTCATCATCATTTACGAAATGCCGGACGGCAAGATTGAGCAGTACTTGATCGCGGAGCAGTAGCGTTCTTCACGAATGAAAAAGAGCGGCCAAAGCGGCCGCTCTGCTTAAAGTTCATGAGTGAAGAAGCTGCCGGGCGCAGTTATTGCTTTGTGGCCATGTACTTCATCGTCGATCCCTGGAGCTTGTCGTCGTAGACGATGTTCAATGTCTTTCCGTCAGCGCTGATGGTCGTTTTGGCTACGCCAATTACCTTACCGTCGCGTTTGTCGGTTTCCTCAATAGTGTTCTTTCCCATGCTCTTTACGGAAACCGTTGTCACCCCGGGATCGCCTTTCATGGGAGCTTCGCTGCCGTCCATCTTCGCGGTGTAGGACTGACCGGTCGGACTGGTCATGGTCAGCTCGTCGCCACTTACCTTGTACGTCCAAGTGATCCCATTATCGGAAAGATTCTCCATCTTGGTGGTTCGCCAGGAACCGGAGATCGCATTGGCTCCTGCCGGAGCTTTTGCGCCCACTCGCATGGCTTCGCCTTTTCCGGTGACAGGCGCACCATTGGTATTGCTGCTGTCGCTGAATTCGAAGGTCATCGTGCTTCCGTCAGGAGAAACTGCCATCGTGGACGTCGTGACGGTCTTGCCGGCCTTCTTGTCGGTTTCCTGTACCTCGTGGTCGCTCACAACCTTGATTGCAACGCTGTCATAGTAAGGATGGCCCGTAACCTTCTGATCCTGTCCGTCAGCCTTGATGTCGATGGCTGGCACGCATGTCTTGCACTGATACATTCCGTTTTGCAGCAGGTAGACCGCGGGCTTCTTAGGAAAATCAACTTTGTTCATATTGACCTTCCACGTGCCGTCAAATGCGCTTTGGGCCGTCGCCAACAAAGGCGTCAGCAACAGTCCCATCATCGCGACCAAATAGACTTTCTTCATTGCAAACCTCCGTTTTTCCTTCCTGTGATCTGTGGCGACGGAATTATATCCAAATCCGGCTAATGTGCAACGGACGTTAGTGCGGCCACGAGGCCTGTAGGTGGGGTCTGGTAAGGGTTCGTTACTGGCCGCGAGAAGGGAATTAACTGAGGCAGCTTGGGAGCATTAGTCGCAACGTGAACCGAGGCGTGGTTGGCTTCCGTCCTGTGCCGTCTGCAGGGCAGCCGGATTCATGCAAGTTCCAGGATCTGGCGTGTGCGTGGCGACCGCTCGCACCGCTGGCGTTTGATTATGGTATGCCTGTGGAGGAGCAGAGCTCGGATTTGTTGAAGAGTTGGGCTGCTGATCGGTTGAGGTTCCGGTCTGTGGCGTGTCAGCGCCAATGTTTCGCTCAGGAGTCCGATCGGCAGTTCCCGGAGTGCTGCCGGTTGTTCCCATGGTCGAGGTGGAAGGCTGATTGGTCTGGCCACTTACGCCTGTCGTCGAGGTGGTACTGCTTTGCTGATCGCGGATGGTGGCATCCGGCAAAGAATTCTGAGAGCTCGGGTCCTGTGTCCGGTCTGCGTTGGCGTGGCGTGAGTTCTGATTCGACGCTCCGGTGCCGGCAGAACCGTTCTGCGACTGTGCCGACGAATGGCTGGAGTTGCTGGCGTCGCTGCTGGGGGTTGAGCTTTGCGCGAAGATCAGTGCGGCGGCCAGAACGGCCATGGCTGCGAAATACGTGAGGCCCTTCATGAGAACCCTCCGCCTGCCGCACTACTGGTAGCGGCAGCGCCCACTTTCTTAGATTGCCGTGAGGGGAGGATTGGTTTTCTATTTCTTCGCGATTAGCGAGGCCCACGCGGAGCCGAAGATTATGCGGGTGGGAGTTCTGTGATCGGTGCGATGGGGTCTATGTGCACGGGCCTTCGTGGCCTTTGCACTTCGACATGATTGCCGTCCGCAAACGGCCGCGCAGATCGTCGGGAAGTTCGTACAGGTGGGAGTCGCGGTAGATCTCGATGGTCATCTTCGTCGTGTTGCACACGACGTAGCAGTTGTGACACCACTGGAGATGGTCTTCCAACTCCGCCCTGGTTTGGGCGTCCATCGACTCATCAAGGTAATCGGTGAGCTCCTTCAGGAAATCAGAGCAGGTCACTTTTTGCCATCTCCACCAGTTCGATTTTTGAAATACTTGCTCAAGCGTTCACGCAGTTGCAAGCGGGCGCGAAGCAATCGGGACTTCACCGCCGGAATACTCAAATCCAAGGCATCCGCCGTCTCTTCGGTGGAAAGGCCCTCAACGTCGCGCAGGACAAATACAGTGCGGAAGCTGGGCGGCAATCCCTGGATTGTCTTGCCCAGAATCTCTTTCAGTTCGCCCTGCGTATACAGCTGTTCCGGATTCGGCGCCCAATCCGCCACTTCCCGTGGCATGGAATCTTCTTCGGTCTTGATGTCCTCATCAAGCGACACCATCCGTTCCGGACGCCTGCGGCGCAACCGCATCAGCGCTTCGTTCACCGCGATCCGCACCAGCCAGGTGTAGAACTTCGATTGCTCGTGGAAGTTCGCCAGGTTCTGATACGCCTTCAGGAATGCGTCCTGCACCACATCTTCCGCGTCCTCGCGGTTCTGCGTGATGTGCTGCGCAATCCGGAAAACATTGCGGTCGTAGCGATGGACCAGCTGCTCAAAGGCGCTGATGTCACCCGCTTTGGCCGCATGAACCAGTGCCAGCTCATCGCCGGCCGGTTCTGCTACTTTTGGTTGGATGGTCCCCATGTTTATCCAGATTCAGGATTTTGGACCGGTAACGCAACTGCCCTGCCCATTTTACCCATTCGGAACGGTATTCGGCTAACTGCGACGTATTTTTGGCATTGCGTGATTAGATCAGCACCGGCCCCGGCGGTCAAATATTCAACCTGGCCTCGACATTGTCGGGACAGAGCTACCAGCCGACTCCGGGCAGCGAGCAATTGCCGCCATTCTGCAACCAGCGTGCGCCCGAGTCGGTGAGTTCGAGAATGTTGATGGGGGCGCTGACCTCGTTGGGGTGAGCAGCGATCTCCAGTCGAATCAGCCTATCGATGGAAGCTGCCGAACCGACGCTTCGCGGGCCGCTGGGAGTCGCGACGTACGGCTTAATGCGCTCCCAATATCCCAGGTAGAACAACTCAGTGCTTGGCTTGCAATTGCCCGGACAGATAGTCGTCCTCGTCGTCAAGCTGTTTCCCGTGCCACTTCGCCGCAGTTCGATAATCCCGAGCATCGGCTGAGACTGGACCATTTGCGCGATCGCTAACTGTACAAGGTCTGATGTGTAGTTCGATGGCTGCACCAAAACTCGATACTGGCCTGGATCGCTGGCTTGCAGATTCGCCAGCAGGTTTTCCACCCTGCGTCTGAGAATTGCGGCAGTGGACGACACGTGAGTTGCGAACGTTCCGGGCCTGGCAAAGCCTTGCCGGATGGTGTCCGTCACGCGATAGCTTCCACCATAGTGCGCAAGGCCCGAGACGGTTGCGTAAACGTCCTGCGCTTCAAAAAGTTTGCACTCCGTGGCATTTCGATTCAGGCCGTATATAGCGCGGCTGTCGGCAGCCAACACAATCCGGTAACGGCTTCGCACCACGATTTCAGTAGTTGCTTGCGATGGCACCGCCGGGGCAGCGCAGATCATGGTGAGGATGACCAATCGAATCGCTGCGAGCTTGGCTCTCGGCCGGTTCATTTCGTTTGTCTCTGCAGTCTTCGACATAAGGCCACTGACATATAGAACACCAGTGGCTGCGAGAGTTGCAATTCTCCGGCACGATTAGGCTCGCAAGCTGGCGCTCGGCGCTACCTGGCGGCAACCACAGGCTTGACCTGACTGTACTCCGGGCTTTTCCAAAGCTCGCCGCCATATTCCAGGAAATTCGCCGTGGACTGTGCGACCTCCCGTCCGTAATACCGGTCAACGATGTGCAAGGAGAGGTCAATTCCCGAAGTCAGTCCGCCCGCGGTGGCAACCTTGCCGTTCTCGACGAAGCGAGTGCCGCTTACGAAGTGGACCGCCGGATACTGTTTCTGCATGTTCGCCGCATACATATGGTGCGTCGTGGCAGTTAGACCGTCGAGCAAGCCATATTTGGCGAGCATGGATGCTCCAGTGCACACGGACATGGTGACGTCTGCTGTTGCCGAGTTCGCCAGCACCCATGCCCTCTGGGTGTCGCTGCGGCCCCCTTGCGCGGGTATGACAATGATCTGCGGTTTGGGCGCAGTCTCAAAGCTATAGTTGGGAACGATCGTGAGTCCGTTGGCAGCGTTCACTGGTTTCAGCGAATCGGAAACCGTGTAGGTGTTGAACGGCATCACCATGTCGTCGCCGTCCGACTCATGCCAGGCCGTGCCTTTCGAGGTGAGCATGGCATCGCCAAACACTTCCCATGCGCCCGCGATGTCCATGACATTCGCGCCGTCAGAGATCAGAAATGCGACATTGATCTGCCCCTTGGCCGGTGGCTTCAAGGACGTGCTCTGCGCCGTTGAGGCGGCAACTTTGTACGGCGCTCTGGCGGCGCGGCCTATATAAAAGGCGCAATCCAACAGCGCAACCACGGCTACGGCGATCCAGAGCAG
>Ga0181526_10004679_pt1 | contig 10545 bp, 9 predicted proteins | sample PEATcosm2014_Bin_35_FD_119750 | JGI IMG/M metagenome (GOLD analysis project Ga0181526, IMG submission 119750) | Peatland microbial communities from MTU Mesocosm Facility, Houghton, MI, USA - PEATcosm2014_Bin06_30_metaG | ecosystem: Environmental > Terrestrial > Soil > Wetlands > Peat | place...
ATCGCCGGCTCGTTCGCCGTCCTCGAGGCGCTCAGGGATTTTGGCCTTGCGACGGGCGCCGTCCTCGTGCGGGCCGGGGTTGCCGTTGCCGGGTTGCGTGCGGCCCTCTTCGCTCCGGCCGTCGTGGCCGTGCTGCTCGTCGCCGTACTCTGGCGGCGGCTCCGCCAGATCGACGCCGCCGCCACGGTGCCGCAGGTCGAGATCCAGCTCCTGCGATCCATCTCGATCTTCGCGGCGCTGCCGCCACCGTCCCTTGAGGCGGTGGCGAGAGACCTCGTGCCCTTTCCCGTCACGGCCGGCACGGCCGTGATCACCGAAGGCGAGCAAGGCGACCGTTACTACGCCGTAGCCGACGGCCAGCTCGACGTCACGCGGCAGGGGCGTTTGCTGCAAACGCTCTCCCGCGGTGACGGCTTCGGGGAGATCGCTCTGGTGAACGACGTCCCGCGCGCCGCCTCCGTGACGGCGACGACCGATGCCCTCCTGTACGCCCTCGACAAGGAACCCTTCGTGCTGACGCTCACGGGGGCACGTATCGGCGTCCTCGGCGGCGAACACGATTATCACCGGTCACCTCGGAGGCGGCGCTGCGGGCGACACAGGTGCCGCTCCCCGGTTAAACGAGTGAGCCTGACGGAGGGGCGCCGCCGCTTACCTCACGAAGGCGGCAGCGGACCGGCGTGCACGCGGCGTCCCGTCACGACGAGAGGCGAGATGCGCACAAGGATGTCCTTCGGTCCGGACCAGGGAGTTTCCGCCCGCTCGCGCAGCCGTGGGCCGTCGAAGTGCGTGATGTCCTCGGCGCGGCCGTGCACGACGACGCTCCAGCCGGAGCGGCCCTCGGGGTCGATCCGGTCGACCTCGAAGACGACCTCGCCGGAGAGCCCCAGCATCTTGCGGCCCTGGTTCGTGCGAAACACGATCCCGTCCCCGTCCATCCCGTAGTTGACCGGGAAGATCTCAGGGCGTCCGTCGACGACGACGCCGAGGCGGCCGATGCGCTCGCCGGCGAGGAGCTGGCGGCAATCCTTGAAGTCGATCGCCTCTGTGCTCATGTTCAGCTCGACAAGATCCATCTCGGCCTCACTCTCGCGGGGGATGCTGCTGGGCAGACTGGCTGATACGACGACCGGAGACGAAATCCGCTCCGATGCGGACGAGGTGGTTGCGCTCGGCCGCCGTCCACGGGAGGACCGGCACGCGGGCTGCGTGCTCGGTGCGGGAGAGGCCGGTCGCCACGGTGGACGTCCCGATGACGAGCACGCTCCAGGCGTCGCGGGCGCGCTCGTCGACCTCGTCGACTTCGAAGGCGACCGTGTCTCCGGCTTCGGCTGCCTGCAGCTTGACGCCGGGCCCGGTCAGGAACCAGATGGCCTCGTCGGAGAAGCAGTAGTTCACCGGGAACACAGCAGGGACCTCACCGACCGTCAGTCCCACCCGGCCCAGCTGAGACGTGCCGAGGAGCCGTCTGCATTCGGCCTCGTCGAGTATCTCCATGCCCTGATCGTCGGTCAGCACCGCGGTCATTGTGTGCGGGGGCGCCCTGGCGCGCAAGGGCTGAAGGTCCCGAGTTCACGACGTGTGGGCCAAGGCCGATCGACGCCGTGGCGAGCGACCGGCCGCAGCCTCACGACGCCAGTGACCTCGCCCGGGCAGCGTGGGCACCGTAGGCAGATTCGAGGGCGCGGCGGGCGTGCGTGCGGCCGTCCTTCATGAAGGTACCCCACTCGCCCGTGTTGAGGAATTGGCGGTAGAAGCCGACACCGCGCACCTTCTCGTAAGGCACCGGCTCGATCATGAGCACGTCCATCTGCTCCTGAAGGCGCCTGAGGTTCGCCCGCGCCAGCTCGACCTGCTGGCAGGTGCGTACCTGGCTGGCGACATAGAGGATGCTGCCGCGTCGGTCCTGCCATCCGCTGGCGTCCTCACCGACGAAATGAGGCGGGTAGAAGCCGTTGATGGCGAGCGCCACGTCGCACGGCTCCTCCATGTCGAGAACGGGGCGCACGGGGAAGATGTCCACGATGCCGCCGTCGCACCAGTAGCCGCCGTCGAGCTCGACCGGTTCGATGAACAGCGGGAGGGCGATGGCCATGTGGATGGCGCGCGCCACGGGGAGGTCCGGGTGGGTACGCGGCCCGAGGTACTCGAGCCGGTTCTCCTCGATGTTCCAGATCGGGGCGTAGGCCGGGATGGGCAAGTCGCCGAGGCACATGTCGCCGAGCAACGTCCGGTAGGCCTTCTCGATCCCCTCACCCTTGACGAGGCCAGCGAAACCCTGCGCCCGTTTTGGCACCAGCGTTGCCAACAGCCGCCAGTCGACGTCGACGTACTCCTCGGGGCGCAAGGTGATCGTGAAGGCCGCCACCTTCTCGGCGCTCAGGCCGGCTGCGATCGGGAAGCCGAAGAGCGAAGAGCCCGAGCAGACCGAGATGACGGACGGTCGCACGCCCGCTTCCTCGAGGGCGCGCGCCGCCCCGACGACGGAGGCGAGGGCGCCGCTGCCCCCGGTGGCGACGAGGGCGAGGTGCTTGCCCTTGAGCCCGCCGAGGTGGAGCGGCCTCGGCGCCGCGAAGGGACGCAGGTCGAGCACCTTGTCGCGTTCGAAGGGGAGCGGGGCGATCGCCCGCCGCGTGTCGTGGAGGAAGCCGGCGTCCTGGCGGACACCCTCGACGACTTCGCGAGTGCGCGTGATGACGTTGAAGTACTGCCGGAGCCTGAAGATGTCGAGCACGCTGCTGAGCATGGCTCCAGGGTGCGCCCGGGGTCGACCACCAGCCAGAGTAATTCGTCCCTTTCTGGCTCCCACGCAGACGGTTGCGCCCGGCAGCCTTACGGGCGCCGGCCGGGCTGACCGGTGTCGCTCAGGTGAAGATGTAGGCCTGATCCTCTTCCAGCTCGGTGTCCAAGCCTGCCTGCTCCATGGAGTCGGGGACCCGCACCGGCTCGAACCGGTCGAGGATCTTGAGGATGAGGAACGTGACGACGAAGGCGTACGCCGCCACGAGGAAGGCGGCAGCCACTTGCTTGCCGAGGAAGGCGGGGTTGCCCGCGAAGAGGCCGTTGTGGCCGGCCGAGTTGATGGCGAGCTCGGCGAAGACGCCGACGAGGATGGAGCCGAGCAGCCCGCCGACGCCGTGCGCCGCCCAGACGTCGAGGGCGTCGTCCCACTTCATGTGGGCGCGGAACTCGACGGCTCCGTAGCAGATGCAGCCGGCCAGGAAGCCGATGATGAACGACGCCCACGTCGGGACGTAACCGGCGCAGGGCGTGATGCAGGCGAGACCGGCGACGGCGCCCGTGAAGGCACCGATCACGCTCGGCTTGCCTGCCCGCCACCAGCTGATGGCTGTCCAGGTGCACATGGCCGCTGAGGCGGCGATGTCGGTGTTCACGAAGGCGTGCGCCGCTACGCCGTTGGCGGCGAGCGCCGAGCCGGCGTTGAAGCCGAACCAGCCGAACCAGAGCAGCCCGGTGCCGAGGCCGACGAAGGCGACGTTGTGAGGAAGCGTCTTCTCACCCGGTGCGAACTTGCGTGCGCCCACGACCCAGACGGAGGCGAGAGCTGCGAAGCCGGCGCTCGTGTGCACCACCATGCCACCGGCGAAGTCGAGGACACCCCACTTGGCGAGGAAGCCGCCACCCCAGATCCAGTGCACGATCGGCACGTAGACGAGGAGGCTCCAGGCGACGAGGAACTTGAGGTAGCTCTTGAAGTGCACACGGTCGGCGAAGGCGCCCGTGATGAGGGCCGGGGTGATGATGGCGAACATCTCCTGGAAGACGAAGTGGGCCAGCGCCGGGATGTGGGGGGCGTACTGGTTCGGGGTAACCCCGACGCCCTTCAGGAACACCCACGAGAAGTTGCCGATGACGCCGCCGACGTTGCCGGAGAAGGCGAGGGAGTAGCCGACCGCCACCCAGATGACCGTCACGACGCCCATCGAGATGAAGCTCTGCATCATGATGGCGAGGAAGTTCTTGCGGCGAACGAGACCGCCGTAGAAGAACGCCAGGCCCGGTGTCATGACCATGACGAGCGCTGCGCTGATGAGCACGAACGCGGTATCTCCGGCGTTGATCACGTTCTTCTCCTTCACCGTTCGAGCGGGCTGTGGACAGCGGAGCGGCGGGCAACGACGACGCCTCGGCCGTCATTGGGCAGCCTAGAAAATCGCCAGGTGGCGTGCCTAGTGCCGAAGGTCCCGACTTGCCACCGCTGCGATGTCGAAACGCCGGGGCTCATCGCGGCTGCTCACGACGGTGGTCAGTGGTCGCGGTGCACGCTCTCGGGCGTGAAGGCGGGGACGCAGACCGAGACGTAGCGCGCTCCGGCCGGCGACGGTGTCGAATACTGCACCCAGGTGCCGGCGGGGGCATGCACCGCCTCGCCGACGACGACGACGATGGTGCCCTCTCGCTGGCGAACGGTGAGGGCGCCGTCGAGCACGAGCGAGTACTCGTCGAACTCCGGCGTCTGGCCGGGCTCGCTCCAGCCGGAAGGGCTTTCCATCACGGCGATCGAGACCGAGTCGTTGCCCGTTGCCACCCGCCCGATGAACTCCGAGATGAGCTTTGGGGGAAGGCCCGCCGCCTCGATCCGCACCGGCGCCTCCACGTGGCGCACGCCACCATCACCCATGACCGCGCCTCCGATCCCGATTCCGTTCACCGTGTAGCGCCCTCGCCCGACTCGCCGTCGACGCCACCGAGACAGTAGGCGAGTCTGCAGCAATCGCCGCTACGATCGCCGCGGCCCTGGTCGACAAGTGTCCGAGTGGAGCCACTCATCTCGAGAACCGTGGACATGGCCCCATGAACGTGAGCCACCTCGTGGCCGAGTACGGCTACCTCGCCGTCTTCGTCCTCGTCATCACCGAGAGCTTCGGCCTCCCTCTCCCGGGAGAGACGGCACTCATCGCCGCCGGCGTCTTCGCCGGGCACTCCCACGTCTTGTCCGTGTGGTGGATCTGGGCCGTCGCCTCGACGGCGTGCATCGTGGGCGGCAGCATCGGTTTCCTCGTAGGCGACAGAGGCGGCTACCGGCTCGTGAGGCGGTTCGGGTCGAAGATCCGCCTCGACGACGCCAAGTTGAAGGTCGGCCGCTACGCCTTTGCCCGCCACGGCGCCAAGATCGTCTTCTTCGGCCGCTTCGTCACGGTCGTGCGCACCTACGCCGCCCTCCTCGCCGGCGTCAACAAGATGCGCTGGCGTCGCTTCGCTCTCGCCAATGCCGGCGGCGGCATCGTGTGGTCCGGCATCTACGCCTTCGTGTCCTACGGGGCGGGCAACGCCTTGGCCCACCTCTCGGGAACGATCAACCTCGTTCTCGTCGGTGCCACCGTCGTCACCGTCATCGTCGTCGTGCTGCTCGTGCGGCACAAGACAAGGCAACTCGTCGAGGTGGCGGAGGCCGCCTACCCCGGACCGCTCGAGTAGTCAGGGCTTCCCGCCGTCCACCGTGCCGCAGGCGGCTGCGGCGGCGGCTGCCGACACCCCCGGCCACCGTGCCGCCACGAGCTCGAGCGAAGCGGCCCGTGCCTCATAGGAATAGGCCCGTGTCGAGAGGATGATCTCGTCCGCCGCCGTGCGGCGCTGCAGCTCGCCGAGACCTCGGACCACCGTGTCGGGGTCGCCGATGACATGGGTCGAGAGCGCATGCTCGGCGAGGGCGCGCTCCGCCGCCGAGAACGGGTAGAGGGAAGCTTCCACCGGCGAGGGAAAGAGCCCGAGACGGCCGGTGCGCAGTTGGACGATCGAGAGGGCGGACGCCTGTGCCAGCCAGCGGGCCTCCTCCTCGCTCGGGGCGCACAGGACCGAGACGGCCACCATCACGCGGGGCTCGCCCAGGAAGACCGACGATCTGAAGGACGAGCGGTAGAGCTCGAGGGCGCCGTCGAGGTGGCCCGGGCTGAAGTGGTAGGCGAAGGAGTAGGGCAGACCGAGGATCCCGGCGAGCTCGGCGCTGAAGAGCGAGGAGCCGAGCAGCCAGACCTCCGGAAGGTAGCCGCGGCCGGGGTTGGCCAGTACCTGGCCGTCACCCTCGATGTTGGCCAGGTAGCCGATGAGCTCCACGACGTCGTCGGGGAAGCGCTCGGCGTGCAGGTCGCCGTGGCGCCGCAACGCCCGTGTCGTGCGCGGGTCCGTGCCGGGTGCGCGCCCGAGCCCGAGATCGATGCGCCCGCCGTGCAGGGCCTCCAGCGTGGCGAACTGCTCGGCGACCACGAGAGGCGCATGGTTCGGAAGCATGACGCCACCGGAGCCGACGCGGATCGAAGTCGTGGCGTCTGCGAGGTGGGCGATGAGGACCGGGGGGCTCGAGCTCGCCACGGCGGGCATGCCGTGGTGCTCCGCCACCCAGAAACGCTTGTAGCCGAGGCGCTCGGCCAGCTCGGCGAGCTTCGTCGTCTCGGCGAGGGCGCGTGCCGGCGTCGATCCGCTTGCCACCGTCGCCAGGTCGAGAACCGAGAGCGGCACCATGACGGGCACAACCCCGACCGCCGGTTGCTGATTCCCAGCACCTGTGGCGGGCGGCGCCGGACTCAGCGAGCGGCGGCTGGCGTCACGTCGCCCGCCGTGCCGCGTCATGATGGCGAGGTGCGCACGAAACCCGGCTCGCGTTGGTCCATCGCCTCGCGGGACTCGGTCCTCTCCATTGCCTCGAAAGGCTCCGTCCTCTCCATCGGCAGCGTCGGGTCGGTCCTCTCGATCGGCTCGGTCGGATCGTGCGGCTCGCTGCTGTCGGTGGGCTGCTTCCTCTCGGCGGGCTCCTTGCTGTCGGCGGTTTGCGTGGCCTCTGTGATGTCATGGCGCTCCCGCGGCGCCGTGATGGCGGCGGTGTCCCGACACGGTTCGGGCGGAGACGGGAGTCGAGTCGTCCCCTGACGGCGATGCCGGCGACGTGCCAGGTCCTTGCCGATGGCGCCGTTGCGGGAGTAGCTTCGCCCGATCACGATGATGTCGGGGGGACGACCGGGGGTATCGATTGAACGCCCGGTACTCGTCGCATCGGGCCGGTCGACAAGGAGCACGATGATCTGTCCCCGCCTGGCGTTTCGGTCTTCGGCTCCGGCGGTGGCGTCGCCGGCCGGCGATGAGATCTCGCCGAGGGAGGCACGGGCGGCCACTGCCAGGCGGTCCGGGTTCGCCACGGCGCCCGTGCCGGTAAAGATCTCGCCGTGAAGCGTCCCGCCCACTCCCGTTCGGCGAGCCCCCTTTCTGAGGATCTCGCCGCCATCATCGGCGCCATGCCCGCTGCCGTCGTGCTGTTGCGCGATCGCCGCAGCATCGCCGAGGTGTCCGGTCGGTTCGCCTCGGTCTTCGGCCGGCCCGTGGTGGACCTCCTCGGCTCGGATCTCCTGCGCTTTGTCGCCCCTGGAGATGCCAGCCTCGTCGGCTCCGTCATTCACGAGGCGAGGTCGATGGCCGTCGGTTCCGTGCCGTCCAGCGTCGTCGCCCGCTTCGAACAGCCCGACGGATCGAGGCGCCTTGTGGAGGTGTCGGCCGCCCACCGCGTCGACGGCACGACGCGGGGGGCCACGGTCGTGCTGCTGCGGCCGCAGACGGTCCGTCACGGCTTGAACGCTGCCCTCATCCCGCACGTCGGCTGGCAAGACTCCGACGAGCAGTCATCGGCCATGGAGCTGGCCGAGACGGCCCTCGAGACGATCGTCGGCGTCCTCGGCTGCGAGCCGATCGCCCACGAGTGCTACTTCCTCACCCTCGATGGGGCTTCGGGCGCCCCGGTGCAGTCCCCTCAGAACCCCGAGACCGCCGACGCCCCGGTCTCCGGGCCCTGGAACGAGGTGCTGGCCGGTTCGCGGGGTTACGTCGATCTCGACGTCGGCTCGCTGTCGTTCGAGCTCAGGCAGTTCGCCGAGCGCAAGCACTACACGGCCGTGCGATGCGTCGCCGTCAAGGCGAGCCACAGCGACACGATCGTCGGTTGCCTCGTCGCCTGGGACCGCAAGGACCGTCCCCTCGTGGAGACGGCGGAGGCGACGTTCCGCTACGCCACCGAGATCGCCTCCCTCGCCCTCGGCCGTGCTCGAGTGCCTGCCGTGGCAGCCCCCGTGGCACGGCAACAGGCGGAGCCGTGGCCGTCGGACGTCGACGTCGTGACGGGCCTGCCCCTCGAGGAGACGCTCGTGCGCTCGCTCGACGAGATGATCGCCTCCGGGCAGCGGCCCGGGCTGATCTGCGTGCGCCTCACCGCCCTGTCGGAGCTGCGGGCGAAGTTGGGTGATTTCACCTCGGATCAGCTCATCCGCGTGTCGGCCCGACGCGTCAATTCGCTCATCCGCATGACCGACGAGGTCTACCGCACCGGCGAGGACGGTCTCGCCATCATCTGCACGGGCACGCTCGACGGCGATCGCCTCGCCGAGATCTCCGACCGCCTGCGGGAGCGCCTGAGCGTGCCGTTCCGCGTCGACGCCGATTCCCCGGTTGACGTGGCCGCCGCCGTCTCGTCGCTGCAGAGCCGGGAGGAGTCCGTGAGCGGGGCGTCGCTGTTGGCGGCGGCGCGGGGCTTCATGGCCTGATCCTGGCTCGGGCTCGGCCGCCGGCGGCCGAGGCGGAGCTGCTCGGGCGAGATCCCTGAGCGGCAGGCGGGGAGCCCGCCAACGCGCACCCCCTGCGTATCCTCACTTCGCGATGCCCGTGTTCCCCGGACCCGCCGCGCTCGGCCGCGGCGTGATCGTGCCCGCCGGGCGCCAGCTCCCCTCCGCCTGCGAGGGCTGGCCGCAGGTGGTCATCGACGACGCCGGCCTCGCCGATCCGGCTCCGCTCGCCGGCCGTCTGCACGAGCACTGGCTGTCGCGCCAGCCGTGTGTCGTCGTGCTTGCCGTCGACGCCGAGGCCCTTCGCGAGGCGGAGACGTGCTCGCAGGAAGTCTGGGAGCTCACGCCCGACTTCGAGTTCTCCCGCGAGCGGCTCCAGTTCCTCGCCTGGTCCAACAACTACGACCTGAGGGGCGATGCACCGGTGTGGTGGCACGGCCGCCGGGCGGAGCGGCTCGGCGCCACGACGGCAACGCCTGCGGCCACCGGTGCCGACGTCGTGCTGCCGGACGGGCGCCCCGCCTTTTGCGACGGCGGGCCCCGCCAGCCGATCGAGCTCCCGAGGGCCGTGGTCGTGCACCGCGAGACGCTCGAAGCCGGTTCGCTGCAACCCGACCGCCTCGACGCCGTCACGGCGCGGCTCGCGCCGGATCAGTTGGCGGCCGTCGCCCACGGGGCCGGACCGGCCCGGGTCATCGCCCCGGCAGGTTCCGGCAAGACGAGGGTCCTCACGGAGCGACTGCGGCACCTGCTCGCCGACCGCGCCGTCACGCCCTCGTCGGTGACGGCGGTGGCCTACAACAAGCGGGCGGCGGACGAGCTCTCCGAGCGGAGCGAGGGCCTGCCGGTGCACGTGCGGACGCTCAACTCCCTCGGGCTGGCCATCGTGAACGGCTCGCCTCCGTTCGCCCCGGCCGGAGAGCGGCGATCCGTGATCGAGGAGATCGAGGTGCGCCGCATCCTGGAGTCACTCGTGAGCGTGCGTCGCCAGCAGAACACCGACCCCTGGGCCGTCTACCTGGAGGCACTCTCGGCGATTCGCCTCGGCCTCTTGCAGCCTGCAGCCGTCGAGGAGGCCTTCCCCGACGCCGCCGGCGTCGCAGAGCTGTTCCCGCGCTACCGGGAGGTGCTCGCCGAGCGTGGCGTCGTCGACTTCGACGAGCAGATCTACCTGGCCATCGAGGTGCTGCTGCGGAGCGGTCCGGCGCGGCGGCGCGACCAGCTCGCCGCCCGTCACCTCCTCGTCGACGAGTTCCAGGACCTCACTCCCGCTCACCTGCTCCTCATCCGGCTCTTGTCGGCCCCCACCTATGACGTGTTCGGCGTCGGCGACGACGATCAGGTCATCTACAGCTATGCCGGGGCGACGCCCGAGTTCCTCATCGGCTACCGCCGCTGGTTCCCGGGGGCGGCGGAGTACGCCCTCGAGACGAATTACCGATGCCCGCCCGCCATCGTCGAAGGGGCGAGGAACCTGCTCGGCTACAACCGGCGCCGCCTCCCCAAGTCGATCAAGGCGGCCGACGACCGGACCGGGACGGCGGCGGACCTCACCGTCGACCGCTGTGCCCCCGAGCGACATGCCCTGGCGGCGGCCGAGCACATCGGGCGCCTCGTCGAGGGCGGCGCCGACCTGAGCGACATCGCCGTGCTCGCCCGCGTGAACTCGGCCCTCCTGCCCGTCCAGGTCACCTTGATGGAACAGGCCATCCCGTGTTCGGCACCGCTCGGGCCGGCCGTGCTCTCCCGCACCGGCATCCGCTCTGCTTTGGCCTACCTGCGCATCGGGGCGGACCCAGAGCACATCAGCCGGGTCGACGTCGCCGAGACGAGCCGCCGCCCGAGCCGCCGCATCGCCCGCAACATCACTGACATGCTGCAGAAGCGCTCCACGACCTCGGTGGCCGACATCCGCCGCCTGGGGCGGGCTCTCTCGGGAGGCGACGTCGAGAAGCTCCAGTGGTTCGCCGACGACCTCGAATGC
>Ga0181526_10004680_pt1 | contig 10544 bp, 10 predicted proteins | sample PEATcosm2014_Bin_35_FD_119750 | JGI IMG/M metagenome (GOLD analysis project Ga0181526, IMG submission 119750) | Peatland microbial communities from MTU Mesocosm Facility, Houghton, MI, USA - PEATcosm2014_Bin06_30_metaG | ecosystem: Environmental > Terrestrial > Soil > Wetlands > Peat | place...
CAGGAGATGAACCGCGAGGCCAACACGCTGCTCTCGAAGACCGGTGGGGTCTCCGGCCAGGGAACCCACATTACCGAATTGGGACTGGCCATGAAGGCAGAGATTGAAAAGGCCCGCGAACAGATTCAGAACGTGGAGTAGAATCTTCGGCACAATGGACTGAGGGACAATCGAATCGTGGCAGGCATTCTCTTCATTATTTCGGCGCCCTCGGGCTCGGGCAAAAGTACGCTGGTGAGCGAATTGCGCAAGCAGGTCGCGGGCGTGGACTTCTCCGTTTCATGGACCACGCGGGCGCCGCGCGGCTCTGAGGCGAATGGGCGCGAGTACAACTTTGCCAGCCGCGAACAATTCGAGCAGATGATCCAGGCGGGCGTCTTTCTCGAGTACGCCCAGGTCTTCGGCAGTTACTACGGCACTGCCCGCCAATCCCTTGAGGAGGCGCGCGCGGCCGGTCACGATCTGCTGCTGGACATCGATGTTCAGGGCGCCGCGCAGGTGCGCGCCAGGATGCCTGAGGCCGTTAGCATCTTTGTCATGCCGCCCAACCCCAAGGTTTTGCGCACGCGCCTGCGCAATCGCAGCCGCGCCGAGGGCGTGGTGAATGAAGAGGAAGTCTTCAGGCGGCTCAGCGAGGCCACCAAGGAGATTGAGAATTATCGCGAGTACGGGTATATTTTGGTCAACGACATTCTGGATCGCGCGGTGGCGCAGTTGGAGGCCATCGTGCTCGCCGAACGTTTTTATCGCAATGGCGAGGCGATCGCCTACCGTTCGCGCCGGGTGTTGGAAGTTGCCGCGGCCTGCCTGCAGCGAAACTCGCAGGAACGGCTCAAGCCGGTGCTGGAGGCCTTCGGGATTCTGGGTTCCAGCGGTCAGCAGCAGTTGGATTTTGGGGAGGACTCCGACGAGGAGACCTCCGATGACGAGAATGAGGGACGCCAATGACGATTGAGACCGGTTTCGACTCCAACTACCGCAAGGTTCTGGTAGCCGCCCGCCGCGCCCGCCAGTTGCAGAGCGGCTCCCACGCTCTGGTCAACAGCCAGTCCACCAAGGCATGCCGCATTGCCCAGGATGAGATCGACGCGGGCAAGATCGCCTACGTCAAGACGGACGCTCCGGTGGTGAAGCCGCTGGTCGAAGGACCTGCCGTTCCCATTCTCCTGAGTTAGTTTTTCTCTCTCCGGCACACCACCGCCGACGATTTCAACAGAGGCCAGTCCTTCTGACAAACTTTCTGCCGTCGCGCAAGCCGGAAAGCAGTCAGTAACCCATATCTGCACTCCGGCCTGGTGCCCCACGTCCCTCGCATTTGAGGACCTGGGAAAGCACGAAATCATCAAGGCACGATGCTAGGCATGAAATTGAACGGCGGCGAGCCTAAGGATGGCGGTAAAGGCAGGATGGCGTCTGAGGCTCTGGCTGGCTGCCAGGCAGAGGAGGGGGCACTCAAGTGAAATGTGACATCGTCCGAGAACTGCCGGAAGGCCCTCCTCTATTCTCTGTGAATGCCTTGATAGCCTTTGTATTCGCTCTCTTGCTTTTTGGCGTCAACAATCTGAATCTGATTTCGGCTTGGTCCCATCCTCCTCAAGGCTGGAACCCAGTTTACATAGGCCGCGATCTTGACGTTGCTCAACACCTTACGTGGATCAACGACATGAGGGATCATTGGCTTTCGCCGGATTTCCATGCGCCCGTTGTGACCAGACCCGGTCTGTTCTCGCCTCTGATGTGGAGCCTCGGGCATGTAGAAAGGTTTGGCATCGACGCTTCCCTCGTTTATGTATGTGCGCAGTTTCTGTTGTATTTCATAGGAAGCTATGCGCTGCTCGGATGCCTGCAGATCTTCACGGCGTCGCGAATACAAGCGTATAGCGTGCTGCTTTGCATAGTATGCGTGCTTCCGGTGGGATCGTTCGCAGGAGTTGCGAAGTTCCTCGCCGGCCGTACTTGCGAGAGCCCAGTCTTCTATGGAGCGCATGACGGGTTCTTCTTGCAAGGACCGCTTACGCTGACCGTTGGCACAGTCGCGGTTCTTGTTTCTCTGGCGCTGATCGGATCGTATGTCCGCAGCGGGAAAAACTTATTCTTAATGAGCGCCGGCGCGGTCACCGGGCTTTCCGGGTTGCTTCACCCATTCGAAGTCTTTGCCATTATGGCTGGCGCTTCGTTGTCTTTCTTTTGCATCGGGTGGCCTCGATTGCGCCGGCCCTTGACGGAAAGCCTGGCGATATGTCTTCCGGGCGCCCTCGCCGTGTTGCCTTATGTCTGGTTTTCGTCTCAAGTGGATTGGATGAGCCGAATTACAAAAATGAACCAGCCGGGCGTGGACAACTTACAGCATATTCTGTCCCAAGTCGGGATCCCGGCTACGGTGGCGCTGACGGTTCTGGTGATTGGTCCTCGAATGCAAGAGCCCTTGGATATTGTCCTGCAATGCTGGTTCGCGGGTACTCTGATCATGTTAAATGTTCCGCGGCTGCCGTTCTGGTCGCATTTACTCGATGGGTTCGCGGCAGTGACTGCTCTTTTGCTGGTCCGGCAGTTTTCAACTCTGCCGTCGCTGAATAAATGGCTGGTTCGGCGCCGCAAATATGCGTTCATGGCTGGAGGGGCCGTGTTTGCATTATCCTTGGCAGCTCAATCCATTCATCGCTATGTTGCGTTTCGAGACGGTAATCGGGTCGGCGGCTGGTCGGTTGCCTCCCATGAAGAAGTCGGGACGATCGCCTGGCTTCGGAAGCACGGCAAACCGCAGGAGCTTGTTCTGGTTCCGCAGGAATCTGCTCCTTGGGTTGCGACGGTGCCCATACATGCCTGGGCCAGCCACTGGTTGTTTAGCATGGACTATTTGGAACAGCAACGGTTGTCGAATGCTTTCTACGCCGGAGCCTTGGGTGAAGACGGTGTCCGCCGCTTTCTTCAGGATTGCGGCGTGAATTATGTAGCCGTCCCCTTGGGAAGTCCGGTAGCCGGTGCGCTTAGCTTACAGAGCAGAGCGGCCCAGATCGGATCTTGGTCTATATACTATTTTCCCGAGAACCGCATGCGTCCATACGACGCGCTGACCTTGCCTTCGGAATGCGCGGCCCATGCAAGCGATCGACCGTAATCGCCAGAGGCGCGCGCCGGGCTGCAACGCGGGGCTGTTTCAAAAAAGAGCAGCATTGGCGATTCAAGCCTCTAGAAATCGCCGACTGTGCCGATAAGAGTCACAGATTCCAGTGCGCGGATGCGCGCGAGAAGCGGTGATCATGGCGGCCATACAGGCGACCCTAGGCACGGCGACACATTTGCTGGTTCCGTTGCAGCTCTCCGGAAACACCACCGAGCAGCAGAACAAGCTCCTCCAGGAGTGTTTGGGCGAAGCGGTGCGGGAGGCCTACCGGACGGCGATCGAGCAACTGGACCGGCACAGCGCCCAGGCGGCGCTGGATATGGACATGAAACTTAGGCGCGAGATCGCGGCCGCCGTGGTGGAGATCATCCACCGTCACACAGTGAGCGACAAGTACAAGGATGAGGAAGTAGGTTCCGATCGCGTGTATCCCCCTACCTACCGCGTGCGGCCGGTCGAGGCTCAAGTGACGGAGTTGCGCAAACTCATTCCCAGCCTGGGCAGTTGCCTGGAGAAGCTGGCGCGCAAGCCGCTGGTCGAGGGAGCGGAGGCGTGGTTTGCGATTCCGCGCTGGCAGGCGGTGGCGCCCACCTACAACCAAGCCGTGGAGATTGTGCTGGGGCTTCTGGCTACGAGGCGCAAGTTCTCCAACCGCATCGTCGGCCGCCTGGGACCGACCTATCTGCGCCAGAGCGAGCGCTCCAAGCTGGCCGAGAAGATATTGGCCGAACAGCAGGAAGGGAACGACATTCTGGTGGTTGCCGCGCAGGCCGGAATGCTCCATCGCGGTTGCTCCGCCCGCCGCACCCGCGTAGCCATGGCCGGCAACGAGTTTGCCTTCGGCGTCTTCAACTTCGTCGCCACGCTCCTCACGCATTCCGAGCGGCTTTCATCCGGCGATACGCTCATGATCGACTGCAGCGGCGACGAGTATTCGGTACGCGGCGACTATACCTTCGATCGCGTTCCCCTCTTCGACTACGATATTGGCGGCATCGAATTCAGCATCTTTTATGAGGACCGGGCCCGCAACCTGTGGGGGACGCCGACCGGCTTTCTCTACAAGATGGTGTAACCTCAGCCGTTTCATCTACCCATTGCCGCCTGCCGCGTCTAACCGGCAGGCGGTATTCTTTTCTTCGATGATGCAAGTGCGAGTTCTCCCCTTTGGCGTGCTGAGAGATTGGCTGGGCGCTTCCTCGGCCACGGTCGAGCTGCCCGAGGGCGCAACGGTCGCGGAACTGCTGGAGCGGCTGAGCGCCGGCCAGGTTCCGCCCCAGTCTGCGCAGTTGCTTCGCTCCATTGCGGTCAGCGTGAATGCCGAGTTTGCCACTTCGGCCCAGGAGCTGCGCGCGGGCGACGAGGTGGGATTGCTGCCGCCGGTCTCGGGCGGCGCTGCGCCTGCGGAGAAGACTCGCGTTGGCGGGGGCGAGGAGCAGCCGCGGACGGCTCTCCTGACCCATGCGCCGATCGATGCGGAGCGGCTGATTGCCGCGGCCAAAAAGGGTGAGGACGGCGCGGTGGTGGTCTTTGACGGTATCGTGCGCAACAACTCTCACGGCCGCCGGACCCTATACCTCGACTACGAAGCCTATGAGGAACTGGCCGTCAAGCAAATGCGCGAGTTGACCAGAGAGGCAATCGAGCGCTTCGGCATTCGCGACGCCTTGATCGTTCATCGGCTGGGCCGCATTCGGGTTGGCGAGACCAGCGTGCTGATCGTTGTGTCCGCGGCGCATCGCGGACCGGCATTCGAGGCCTGCCGATGGCTCATTGACACCCTCAAGAAGACCGTGCCCATCTGGAAAAAAGAGACCTTTGTGGACGGCGCCGTGTGGGCAGCGGGCGAGCCGTTTCCCGCCGGCCTCTCCGTGGCGCCGCCGGAGGCTTCGCATGAAGGGTGATTCCAAAGGAGCCGGGGTTCAAGAATCCTGTCGGTGTTCCAGGTCCCGCTTCTTGAATCTGAGCTCGATATGGGTGCCTCAGGTCCCTCGCATTTGGGGACCTGGGATCGTGGCGCTGGCGGCGCTCTTCACCCTGGCAGCGGCCGTCCTTCTGGCTCTGCCGCTGGCCGCGCAGGAGGCCACTCTGCGTGTGGATGTAAAGCTGGTCAGCGTCTTTGTGAACGTGACAGACAAGAACGGCGCCATTGTAGGCGGGCTTGCCCAGGACGACTTTGCCGTAACCGAGGATGGCCGCCCGCAGCAGATCGCGGTCTTCGAGCGCCAGTCGGAGCTGCCGCTGAACCTGACCCTGGCCATCGACACCAGTGGCTCCGTCCGCAAGGACATGGCTCAGGAGGCGGACGCGGCGCGGCGCTTTGCCCACGCCATCCTGCGCCCCCAGGACCAGATGAGCCTGCTCCAGTTTGCCACCGATGTGCGTGAGCTGACGCCCTTCACCAACAAGGTGGCCCAGATCGATCGCGGGCTTTCCCAGTTGCGCGGCGACTGGGCGACGGCGCTCTACGACGCAATCGATCTGGGATCGCAGCGCTTGGGCGGCAAAGAGGGACGCAAGGTTCTCATCCTCATCTCCGACGGCGACGATACCGCCAAGAGCACCACCTACGCCCAGGCTCTGGAGGCTGCTCTGCGCAACGAGGTCATGATCTACTCCATCATCGATGTGCCCATCGAGGCCAGCGCCGGCCGCGACCTGGGCGGCGAGCACGCGCTCATCACCCTGGCCGAGCAGACCGGCGGCAAGAGCTTCTACGAGAGCGACGGCGGCCTCGACAAGGCCTTTGCCCGGGTCAGCGACGACCTCCGCACCCAGTATCTGCTCGGCTACTATCCGCACAACCAGGAGCCTGGAAAGCCCTTCCACCGGGTGCAGGTCACCATCCCCAGGGCCGCTCCCGATGCCTTCAATATCCGCCACAAGACCGGCTACTACATGAACTCCCCGGCCAAAGGCGACTGATTGCGGTGCGCCGCAAGACTCCTGGCAAAGTCTTTTCTGCTTTGAAATCGGCGTCGGCGCCGTTCCTGAAATGACATGAAACTCCTCAGCAAAGTCCCATTATTGAATTGAAATCAAGGATCTCCCCGCCTTTCGCCAATTCTCCTCAGGCTTCCAAGATATTGTGAAAACCAGCTTCGCTGCGCCCGGCCGTTTGCATCTCTTGCCGGGCCTGCTCCAGTGCCGTGTCGATGAGATTTCGTAATCCGAGCAGAAGTCCTGGGTGCCCCAGGTCCCTCGCATTTGGGAACCCTGGAAAGAACGAATTCGTCAAGACGCGGTACCAAGTGCATCCTGACCGCAAGGAGGTTGTGTGAACGGCAAACTGCTGATCGTTGAAGATGAACCCATCGTCGCTCTGGACCTGCAACAGGAGGTCGAGGAACTGGGCTTCGAGGTGACTGGCTTAGCTGAGAGCGCCGACGAGGCGCTGTTGGCAGTCGAGGAGACGCGGCCGGACCTGGCTCTTATGGATGTGCGCATTGTGGGAAGCATGGATGGCATCCAGACAGCCCGGCTGTTGCGCGATACCTACGAGATCCCGGTAATATTCCTGACCTCGTACAGCGACGACGAAACCATCTCCAGGGCGGCGCGGGAGATGCCCTATGGCTATCTGGCCAAACCCTTTCAAAGCCGCGAGCTCAAGGCCACGCTGCAGGTTGCGCTCCATAGAGCCAAGGTGGAAGCGGGGCTGCGCGCCGCGCATCGCAAGATCGCCGCAACCTTTAAGGGCATGCACGATGCGCTGCTGATGGTTTCGCTCACCGGCGACATTCAGTTCATGAACGCGGCCAGCGAGCGCCCGCCCTCCCAGGCAGCCGAGGGCGCGAACGAGGAAGCCGACACCTTTGATCTGGTCTCCGTGCCCATGGTGCAGCTGGACGGCAACGGCCATATCCTGCGCGTCAATCAGGCCCTGATGCGGGAGTCGGGCGTTGCGGCCGAGAGCCTGATAGGCCGCACCCTCAAAGGGCTGAGCATGGACCCCGATCCGCGCATCTCCAAGCAGTTGTTGCGCCGGCTGCTCGATGGCGATCTCACCGTTCCCACCGCCGCGCCGCGAGACCGTGCCCAGGGCGTGTTCACCTCATCCGGCGGGGCGCCGGAGATTCCCGGCTCCCATCGCACCGGGCAGTAGCGGCAACTGCATTTCTTTTCAATGCGGAGGAGATTACTTTCGAGGCCGAGATGTCCGAATCGGAGTCCGAGCGCGCAGTCGATACCGGCCTTGCCGGGTGGCTGACCGAGTCCCTGATGAATCCGCTTGGGAATTCGCCCATGCTGCGCACTCTCTTCGAGGGACATCCGGAGATGGTGTTGGTTGCCGGCGCCGACGGCCGAATTGCCGGAGCCAATTGTCGAGCGCTCGTAGAGTTCGGCTACTTTCGCCGGGACCTCGAAGACCAGCCCATCGAGATGCTGCTCTCGAAGGCCGCTCGCGAGCGCTATGCCCGCCATCTGCGCAAGTACCTGCTGCATTCCCCGCCACGCGCAAAGGGCTCGTTTCTGAATATCAAGGCCCGCGACTCGCGCGGCAACGAGTTCCAGGTGGATGTGACGCTGAAGTCCTTCGAAAACAAAAGCGGAACGTACGTAATGGCCGTTTGCCGCCGATTCGATCCATTCTTGGCGCGCAGCCGGACGCAGATCCACTCCCTGCTGGAGCGCTCGCGCGACTACGCCGTCAACCAGCTCGATGCCCAGGGCCGCATTCTTACCTGGAACGAGGGTTCCCGGCGGATCTACAACATGACAGCGGCAGAGGCGCTGGGACAGAACTATTCCATTCTCTTCACCCCTGCCGAGATTGCAGCCAGAGAACCGGAGCGGCAGTTGAAGGAAGCGTGTCGATCCTCCGAGTCCGTCCACTCCGCGGGATGGCGGAAGGGCGCGGCCGGCGAAGAGATTTGGGCGGAGGTCGAACTGGTAGCCGCCAGAAATATCTCCGGCCTGTTCAATGGCTTCATCAGGGTGATGCACGACTTGACCGGCCAAAGGCGCGCGGAAGAGAACCTGCGCGAGGCTAACCGGGTTCAGAGTGAGTTTACCGCCGAACTGGAAAGACGGGTAGCCGAGAGAACCCTGCAACTGGAAGCTACGGTGGAGGAGCTGCGCCGCAAGAACGAGGAGATTGCAACCTTTGCCGGTGTCGTCTCCCACGACCTGAAGGAAAAGGAAGTTCTGCTGCGTGAGGTCTACCACCGCGTGAAAAACAACATGCAAGTGGTTCAAAGCCTGCTCAAGCTGCGCGGCCGAGCCCTCTCCGATGGCGATGCCCGGGAGGCGATCGAGACCTCCGTGCAGCGGGTCCATGTGATGGCCATGGTCCATGAGCGCCTTTACCGCATGCCTGACCTCGCCAGTCTCTCGCTGGTCGCCTATCTCCGCGACGTGGCCCGGGGCGCCATTGCGTCACACTCGGTGCGGGCGGATCAGGTTGAATTCGAGATGGATGCGGTCGAGATTCCTCTTACCCTGGATCTCGCGGTCCCTTTCGGCCTTTTGACCAACGAGCTTATAGCCAATTGCCTCAAGCATGGCCTGCCCCATGGCCGGTCGGGCAAAATACGCGTCTCGGTCGCCCGCATTCCGGGCGCAGTGCGCTTCATTGTCGAGGACAACGGAGTTGGCCTTGCCAAGAACTTCGACGCCGCCAGAACCACCTCGATGGGACTCAAGCTGGCCGCCGGCCTGGCCCATCAACTCGGCGGAAGCCTTGAATTCACCTCCAGCAACGGCTGCCGCATCCAGGCGGATTTCACCCGCCTGGGCAGGCGCGTTGACAGCGGGAGTTGTGCGGATGGGGCGCTTGGGTTGGGCACAGGTCAAGAACACCAGTCCTCGCCCGCACCTATCAGGAATCGCGCTGCATCTCCGCGCTGCCTTCAAGTTTACGAAGGATCTCTCCCTGCCGCTGCGTCTACAATGGCATCATGACCTCTCCCTTATCCTCACGCCGCCGCTCCAAGACGCCTCCGCCCGGTGAAACCGGCCAGGAGGCGCTCTATCTGCGTTCCTTGAGCGAACGCCAAGTCGTTGTCCAGATCAAGCTGCGCGATGGGGAGACGGTGCGCGGCTGGATCGAGTATTTCGACGATGCCATGTTGCGCCTGACGCGCGAGGGACAACCGAACCTCTTCATCTACAAGCATCAGATTCGTACCATCTCCGAAGCTGGCCGGACGCGCGCTTCGCGGTCCGCGAGCGGGCCAGCCGGGAACGGGACAGTCTCAAACGGAGCGGCCTCTTGAGCGGCGTGGCCAGAGAGAAGCTCGACTGGGTTCCCAAGGCCTCGGCCATTGCCCGGGAGGCGGGGGCGCGGCTGCGCGAGTTTCTGGCTGCAGGCGTTGCCACCGAGTACAAGGGCGACGCGGATCTGGTGACGGTGGCCGACCGGACGGTGGAAAAGCTGATCCGGGGCCGGCTCGGCGAAGCTTTTCCGGAGCACGGAATCTATGGCGAAGAAGGTACGCGGGAGCGGCTGGGCGGGGAGTTCCGCTGGTATGTTGACCCGCTGGACGGAACCACCAACTTTGCCCACGGCTTCCCGCAGTTTTGCGTCTCGCTGGGCCTTGAGCAGCGAAGAGCCGAGCTTGAAGCCGGCGAGGACGGAACGCTGGCGGCCGCGGTCATCTACGATCCCATGCGCGATGAGCTCTTTGCCGCCGAGCGGGGACGGGGCGCGCAGTTGAACGGCAAGCCGATGCATGTTTCGCGCGTGCCGGAGTTGGCCGAGGCGCTGGTGGGTACCGGCTTTCCCAGCCACAAGCGGCACTTGAGTCCGAATGTCCACTTCTACCATGAGTTCACGCTGCGCTCCCACGGGGTGCGGCGGGCTGGCTCGGCCGCGCTGGACCTGGCCTGGGTTGCTGCTGGACGCATGGATGCCTTCTGGGAGTTCAACCTGAATCCTTGGGATACAGCGGCCGGGATTCTGCTGGTGGAAGAGGCAGGCGGGCGGGTGACGGATTTCTCCGGCGGCAAGTTCAAGCTCGACAGCCGGGAGATTCTGGCGTCGAATGGCCTGATCCATGATGAGTTGCTTGGGCTCTTCAGCGACATGTTTGCCGGACGCGCCTTGGCGCCCATCCTCACGCCGCGGGAGTTTGCCCAGCGGAGAGCGGCTCGGGCGGCCGCTGAATAGCTCTGTTGCCGAGTTCGATTCTTTTTCCGCCAGACCGGGCATCTTGGGCTTAGGATGTTAGCATCCCTTGGGGATGCCTTCCCGTGAATCCTGGTTTCAAGCGGCTGCTTCTGCTCGCCTTTGTGGCATTGGCCATCCTGCTGCTCTTTCTGCGCATGGCGGTCTTTACGCAGCATCGCGTCCGGCTGCCAAGGGCGGAGTATCGTCCCAGTTCCCTTGAGTTTGCGGCCCACCCTTCGGCTCCTCTGCGCGGCTGGGGCGACAGCTTTGGCGACGGAACGCCGGATTTCCTGCGCTTGAGCGATCCTG
>Ga0181526_10004681_pt1 | contig 10544 bp, 8 predicted proteins | sample PEATcosm2014_Bin_35_FD_119750 | JGI IMG/M metagenome (GOLD analysis project Ga0181526, IMG submission 119750) | Peatland microbial communities from MTU Mesocosm Facility, Houghton, MI, USA - PEATcosm2014_Bin06_30_metaG | ecosystem: Environmental > Terrestrial > Soil > Wetlands > Peat | place...
AATGGCTTGGCGGAGCTCGTCGAGCGTCTGCTCGGCGTTGTTCAGGTCGTACCAGTCCATGTACTGCTGCTGGAACCCGCTCTGGAGGAGATAGTCAGAGAGCGCCTTCAGCAGGTCCTCCATGCTCATCTCGGAGGCGGGCTCGGGAACGTATTTTTGGTAGCGAATGAATCTAGCCATTAGCAATTAGCCATTAGCGATTAGCTTTGGTCCTGCCCCTACCAGCGCCACTTTCTAGCGGTCACGCCATAACACCGGCCTGTCACCCGCATACGGCCGAGAAAGATGTTTTCAAGCGAATTCACAGTTTCAATCTTCGGCTAATTGCTAACTGCTAATCGCTAGTCGCTTCCTTAATTGAACGGCCTGCGGTGTCTCCGCAGATCTGGGACTTCATCGTCGTCATCAAGACGGCGTGGTTTTTCGCGCGGCGGCGGCTGCTTTTCGCCGGCGGTGAAGGTCCGCTCCTCGCTGCGGCCGATGCGTTTGTGCGCGTACAAGCCTTCGAGGATGAACTCTGCGCCGGAGACGAGCACTTCCGACGGCTCCTTGCCGCTCAGGCCGAGCGCACTCAGTTTGTCGAGCAGGCCCTGGATGCTGCGCAGCTTGTGCAGCATCTCCTGCGCGCTGGATGAATCGCGCAGCTGAATCTCGCCGCCGAGATCGAACCACTGCACTACCTGATTCATATTGCTGTTGCCGTGAAAATACTTGTCGTAGGTGCGGGCGACGGCAGCGCGAATGATCTCGCGCACCACGTTGTCGGCGCCCTTCAACTCGCCTTCGTATTCGAGTTCGAGCTTGCCAGTCATTGCCGGCATGGCAGCGTAGATATCGCCGACGCGCGGGACAACCAGCTTCTCGCCGGAACGAATCGCGCGGCGCTCGGCGTTGGAGATGACGTTCTCCAGCGCGCTGATGGGCAGGCGCTGGCTGACGCCGGAGCGCTTGTCGACGCGCTTGTCCTCGCGCGCCACGAAGGCGATCTGCTCGATAACCTGGCTGACGAACTGCGGAACCTGCAACTGATGGCCGTTGCGCTCGACCCATGCTTCCTGAGCGGTGATGGCGACGCCTTCATCGACGGTCGCGGGATAGTGGGTGCGAATCTCCGAGCCGATGCGGTCTTTCAGCGGCGTAATGATCTTGCCGCGCGCGGTGTAGTCCTCGGGATTGGCGCTGAAGACCAGCGCGACATCGAGCGGCAGGCGGACGGGATAGCCTTTAATCTGCACGTCGCCTTCCTGCATGATGTTGAACAGGCCGACCTGGATTTTGCCGGCGAGGTCAGGGAGTTCGTTGATCGCAAAGATGGCGCGATTGGCGCGGGGCAGCAGGCCGTAATGCACGGTGTATTCGCTACCGAGCTCGTGACCGCCCTTGGCGGCCTTGATGGGATCGATGTCGCCAATGAGATCGGCGATGGTCACGTCCGGCGTGGCGAGCTTCTCGACGTAACGTTGGTCCGGAGTGCGATAGGCGATGGGCGCGTCGTCGGGATTATTGACGACCAGCTCGCGGCAACGGCGGCAGATGGGATCGTAAGGGTTGTCGTGAATTTCACAACCAAGCAGATACGGCAACTGTGGATCGAGCAGCGTGGTGAGCGCGCGCAGGATGCGGCTCTTGGCCTGTCCTCGCAGTCCCAGCAGGATGAAGTTATGCCGCGAAAGGACCGCGTTGATGATCTGCGGGACGACCGTGTCGTCGTAGCCGACGATGCCGGGAAAGACCTGGCCCCCGTCGCGCAGGCGAACGATAAGGTTGTCGCGCATCTCGTCCTTGACGCGACGGTTGCGCACCCGCTCTTCGGAAAATTGCTGACTGCGGCGAAGCTCGGCCAAAGTTTGCGGAAGATGGCTCAAGGGCTGGATACCTCCCAGGGTCGCGGCCGCCCTCTTCCAGCGGCCGACATGACGGTTACGAATGTTCGTATTCTACGCCTAAGGAGATCACACGCGGGAGTGAGGGAAATCACAGGGGGGTTGCGAGTTGAGGGAGGGATTGTCTTGTGACGATAGGGATCCTTCGACTCGGACTGAAGTCCTCGCTCAGAATGACACCTTGAAGAATTGGGATTACTTTTCGCGGGCGGCGCGACTCTTGGCTTGATCGACGACGAGGCGAGCTTCCGAAGGAGTATCGCCGTTACCGGCTGCCGTTCCGCCCACGCCATTGGGTGAGAGCAGGGTCGCAGCTGCCGTCTCGTCGACGGCGCGCAGGCGCAGATCGCGCTGCGGGAAGGGAATCTCGATGCCGGCGTTGTCGAGCAGTTCCATCACTGTAAGGCCGACTTCGCTCTTCACCCGATTGGCATTGCTCTCCTGCATCACCCAGAACTGCAACTCGAAGTTGAGTGAGCTCTCGCCGAATTCCTTGAAGAAGACTGCCGGCACCGGCGAGGTGAGCACATTTTCGTTCGTTGTGGCGGCCTGGTCGAGCAACTTGCAGACCAGCTTGGGATCGGTGCCGTAAGCGACGCCGACCGGCAGCTCCACGCGACGCAACGATTCCGAGAGCGTCCAGTTGATTACTTTTCCGGAGATGAAGTTGCCGTTGGGAATGATGACCTCGGCACCCTGGAAGGTTCGCACTGTGCTGGAGCGGATGCCGATGCGCGTGACTTTGCCAGTGGTGCCGTCGACATCGAGCACATCGCCGATGTGAATCGGGCGTTCGAATTGCAGGATGAGGCCGGAGATGAAGTTGTTGACGATGTTCTGCAGGCCGAAGCCGACGCCCACGCCGAGTGCGCCGGTCAGCACGGTGAACTTGTTGAGCTCGACTCCGCCGGCGTTGACGGCGAAGAAGAAGACGAGCAGCAACAACAAGTAGTGCAGCGTGGAAGCGATAAGCTCGGGCAGTCCGCGCGAGAGATGGAAGCGGCTGAGAAGCTCTTCACGCACGAGAAAACGGATGATGGCGGAGACGGAATATCCCACCAGCAGAATCAGGAAGAAGCCGAGAACGCCGCCCAGGGTGACGCCGACCGAGCCGCCGGCGATGCGGTAATCGAGCACGGCACGATACTGCCTGGTAGTCCAGTCGCTGAGGCCGAGCAGGTTGACGGTCGCGGTCAACCAGATCAAAATTCCGCCCCATGTGAAGAGACGTGGCAACCAGCGCACAATGCCGTCGCGATAAGAGCGAACGACCGCCAGTTGCTGTGCGCCCGGGCGGTCAATCCCTTCCAGCAACAGCCGGGTGAAGACGCGCACGCCGGTCACCATGCTGATAGCGATGAAGGTGCTGTACAGGCACACTACTCCCAGAAACTGCGCCAGCCTGACATAGCCGAAGAGGTTTGCCGTGATGCAGGCACCAAGCAGCAGAACGGCGAGGCGAATTCCGAAGATGAGAAGCTGGTGCACGCGACTTTCTTCAGGCAAATGCGCCAAGCGCGGCGGGCTGACCAGATAAGCGAATACAGCGAAGACCGCGAGGTTGATGGCGAATTGAACCTCGCGCTTGGTAGCCGGAGAGAAGCCTGCCCAGGCCACGAACGCACTGAGGGCATAGACTCCGGCCATGCAGTACAGCAGCTTGCGAAAGCGCGGCTGGATGAACGGTGGCAACAGAATGAGGATGGGAACGAAGGAGATCAGGATGACGAGGCCGATGAGCGGAACCGGGGCTGCCGGCGCCAATAGGTAGCCGAAGAGAAACGGCGGCAGAAATCCAAGCGCAATCCAGTGGCGGGTGATGTGCCGGAGTTGCTGCTGCTCGGGGGTTTCGGCCTGCAGACCGCGAGCGAGAAGGTGCAGGCGAAAAGCGGCCCCCAAGGAGAGCAGCGCCAGCAGCGCGAGAGCGAAGATGGCGCCAGCATTTTCCGTGGCAAAGGCGCGAATGCCGAGCAGACGGGTGGAAGCTGCGAGATACATCTCCCCGGTCTCACCCGCCTGATGACGCTGACTGAGTTGCCAAAGGGGCAGGCTGTCCTGCTCAAGCAGGCGGCTATCCTGGAACTCGCGCGCCCGCTCTAACTCGTCCAGAACGTCCATCGCGGCTTCGTCCTGATTTGCCGCCTGAACCTGCAAGTTGACGATGACGCGGAGTTGATCCTGCGCTTGCCCCATCAACTGCCGCAGGCGATTGACGGAATCCTGAATGACGTCCTGCGCGGGACCGAGGCCAGGCGTGTTTTCGTTTTCCTGCAGCGTCGCGTTCCACGCCGGCTGCTGGGCGCCGATCTGCTGGACGGCTGACTGCGCGGCATTGGCCCAGTCGAGCAACTCGCGGCGAGTGCCGGCGGTTTCTTTCTGCTTGTTGCGCCAGAAATTGTCCTGCTCGCGCAGCTCCAGCGTGTTGGGCGTGGCCGCCAGAAGCGCGTCGGTCTCTTTTTGCTGAATGGCTAACTGATCCGAGCGATCCTGCAGCTGCGACTGGATGGCAGCGAGCTGGTCGGCGGTGGGAAGTTTCTCGGAGATGCCACGCAGCAGACGCTTCAGATCTTCGGAGCGGGTTGCGACATCGGGCAGCGGAATAGCGACCGGCTGGGGAGGTGTAGCGGGAGGTGCAGGCGCGGGAGGAGTCGTGGATGCCGCGGCCGGCTTTTCTTCCGTCTTGCCAAGTAAGAGTTTTGCGGCGGACTGCGCGGGCGCGGTTGTGGCCATCGCCAGCAGCAGGACAAAAATCGCGGCGAGAGCGTTGCGCAAACGGCTTGCGCCGAAAGTGGACGGCCGTGGGGACATGCTGCCGCCATTATCACCTATTGGAGCTGGATTTGAACGAAGAGTGTCGCCGGCTGAAGTCGCTGATTGCTACTTCTCCCGGGCTTGCGCGCCGGGGCTCATTGCGCTTCCGCCCTGCGAGGTCGATCTCAATAGCTGGTTCTGGTCAGAGGGTGGGGTGGGATGATCGTGAGGCGATCAGCCGCGATCGAGTTCTTCGAGCATGCCTTCCATTTCGGCGAGCGCGTGCTGATTGCGCGTGCGGCGGGCGCATTCGATACCCTGCTGCAGCAGGGTGCGGGCTTCGTCGATGCGCTCGGCGCGGGCGAGCGTCTGCGCGGCCATGAAGTAACCGTTGGTGTAGTCGGGATGCGCTGCCACTAGGAGTTTGAATTCGGCGAGAGCAGCATCGGTGTCGCCCGAGCCGGAGAACTCCAGGCCGAGGGCGTAGCGGGCGAAGGCGTCATCAGGCTTGGCGGCTAGAATTTCTTTCAGAGCGGCGATGCGGGTTTCGTCAGGCAAGGTGTGGCCTCGTGAGTTGATGATCGCACGGCGGCGCTTCTTCGGGAAAGAGAGGCGAGACCTTTCTTGTAAGGTTTTGCGGTCAGGGAGCGTTACCTCAGCGGCTAAAGCGAACGAACATCGTGCTGCTGCGCCTCCACGCCTGAAGGCGTGCTCCACCCGAAGGAAACAAGGCCAGGGTCCGCGGTGGATACAAGCTGACCACCCCAGTACAATTGGCATTTAGATCGGATGATCGCGAGGAATTGTGGCCTGTCCTTATTTCATGCCGGAGCGACGATTGGAGTCGGACTGGCCGTTTCCGCGACGGCTTCCCTTGGGCGCGGGATGGACCGGAACGTGCGCGGCACCGGGGCATGAGGGCGCGCAGCCGAATGACGAAGAGCTGAGGTCTGGCTGCAACATGGGGTACGCGAGGGCGTGCAGTCGCCTTCCCGTCGATCGTGCCGCGGACGCCGTGCGATTCGCACTGGGCGAGGAGCGTGACGGCATCCTGCACGTGTTGTTCGCGAGCGAGCGCGCGTACTTGCCGGCAGGGCACGGTGAGTTGTTGTACGAGAAAGCAAGTAAACAGTGGCTGCGGCGACATGAGAACGCGTGCGTGCAGCGCATGGCTGAGTGCTATGTGCAGGCGCAGGTGGAGCGGCGGGCTGGGCCTGAGAGCGAGAACAGAGACTAAGTGTGGCTATTCGCCGAATAACAATCGATTACACAGTCTATCCTCCGGGCTTTATTCCGGGCGAAAGTCCCTGCTGGGACTTTCGAACCTTCACGAAGGCGAAAGGTAAGGCACAGCTTCTTGGCTCTGGTGCTCGTGTATACCGCAATTTCAACCAAACGAACAAGCCTGGTCGTCCCTTTGGGAGTTGGTGGGGAAACAAGAGGTTTTGGATTTGGGATAGTACACGTTTTCGTAGCGCGCGGGAAACCGGTGAGCAAGTGGGCTCAACGCAACCGGTCGCTGCTTGACCTAAGGCAAACTTATGGAAGAGAACAACGGAAAGTTGATACCGAAGCCGGTGAGCGACTCGAAATCGGAGATGATCGAGCTCGTTCTGCCGAACGATACCAATCCTCTGGGAGCCTTGCTGGGCGGGCGTTTGATGCATTGGATCGATCTGGCGGGAGCGTTGGCGGCGCATCGCCATTCGCATTCGTATGCGGTGACGGCGTCGATGGACCACATCGATTTCCTTGTGCCGGTGCATGTGGGCGATATGGTGATCCTGCAGTCGGCGGTGAACCGCGTTTTTCATACGTCGATGGAAGTCGGAGTGAAGGTGCTGGTGGAGAACTACATCTCCGGCACGCGGCAGAAAGTTGCGACCGCATATCTGACGTTTGTTGCGGTGGATCGGCATGGGAGAAAACTGGCGGTGGCGCCGGTGATTCCAGAGACCGACGATGAGAAGAGGCGGTACGAAGGCGCGCTGCGGCGTCGCGAGGCGTCGCGGACGGAGCGCGAGAGAAGAATTACGGCGAGGCAGTAGTGTCGCCCGCATCGTAGTCACTATCGACGAAACAGCAGGTTCCTTCGGCAAGCTCAGGGCAGGCTCCGGGCACCGGATCTGCCGCTACCTTAACTGAATTTCCTTTTGTCCAGCCAGGCGATAGGTGATGCCGTTCCATTCGTAGGTGTAGAGGGTGTAGTTGGTCGCGCCGTCGGTGGTCGACTTGGGCACGCGAACGGTGACGGCGCCGTTTAGGGCCTCGGCGGCGGCGCTGCCGAAGGGCGCATCGCAGAAGCTGGTCTTGTTCGGCAATTCATCAACCGACCAAACCTTCGAAAACTTGAATTCCGAATACTGACGAAAGACGGTCAGCGTCAGGCAATTTTTCTCGCCTGCATAGGTGACCAGCAGGACATCGTGGCGCTCGGCTAATCCATCAAGATCGATGTTGGCGATGCGGGAGTCGTCGTCCTTCTCGTTGGGCGTGTGCGAGGCATCACGCCAGAGCTTGTGGATGGTTGCGGGATCGAGCCCGGTCGTCTTCGCCCACTTGGCTTCGTCGGACCGGTGCACCTGCTTCCAGTTCTGCGCAAAGAGCGAAGAAGCGAGGCAGAGCGCACAGGCGAACATGGCCAGAGCTCGCATAGAAGGAAGTTGATGATAAACCAACTCGCCCCGCTCTTCTGTGAGGCCAGGCGCTACGGCTCAAGTTCGCCCCGCAGAGCCATCACCGCCATTAGTCGGCGGCGGCCGCACGTGTCCGGACGCTCTCTCGCGCGGCGATCTCGAATGCCTGGCTGAGATCGTCGACCAGGTCGTCCACATCTTCCACGCCCACCGAAATTCGCACCAGATCAGCAGGGATGCTCTTCTGCTGGCGCAAATGCGCCGGGATGCTGGCGTGCGACATGTAGTTGGGCAGGCTGATGGTGGAGTTCACTCCGCCGAAGCTGACGGTGATGTTGAACAGTTTCGTCGTTTCAACAACTGCGCGAGAAAATTCAGGATCGCCGGTGACGAAGCTGAGCACCGCACCGTCACCGGAAGCCTGAGCACGATGAACGCGGAGCTGCTGGTCATCGGCAAGGCCAGGATAGTAGACGCGATCGACGGCAGGATGCGTGTTGAGCAGATCCGCAATCTTCTTCGCGTTGGCTTGCTGGCGATCGAGCCGCAACGCCAGCGTCTTTGAACCTCGCAGCAAGAGGAAGCTGTCGAAGGGCGAGAGCACCGCGCCTTCGCCGTTCTGGATGAGGTAGAGCTCGTTGCCGATCTCTTCGTCGTTGACGACGATGGCGCCAGCCATGACGTCGCTGTGGCCGCAGAGAAACTTGGTTGCGGAGTGCAGGACGATGTCAGCGCCGAGTTCGAGCGGACGCTGCAGGTATGGCGACATGGTGCTGTTGTCGACGCAGAGGAGCGAGCCGTTGCGATGTGCGATATCGGCGGCGGCGGCGATGTTGATGATCTGCAGCAGCGGGTTGGTCGGCGTTTCGAGGTAGACCAACTTGGTGTTCGGGGTGATGGCCGCGGTGACGGCGTCGAGGCTACTGAAGTCGACGTAGCGGACGGCGATGCCGCGCTTGGCGAGAATGCGCGAAAAGAGGCGATAAGCGCCGCCGTAGAGATCGTCGCAAGCGAGGATTTCTTCGCCGGGTGAAACCAGGCGTGTGACGGCGGTGATGGCGGCTAGACCGGTGGCAAAGCAGAAGCCGCGGCTTCCGCTTTCGAGCGAGGCGATTTGTTTCTCGACGACGGCGCGCGTGGGATTGCCACTGCGCGAGTAGTCGTATTCGCCGAACTCGGTCGCGTCTTCCTGTCGGAAGGTCGCAGTCTGGTAGATGGGCGTGTTGGCCGGCGTGAAGCGATCGCCAGGAGCGGGGTCGAAAGTCAGAAGTCGAGTGGCGAATTTCACGCGGCACCTCCGAAGGCAGTTGTCGGTTGCCAGTTGTCAGTTGTCGGTTTCGGGTTTGTGTCAGGGCACGGCTTTAGCCGTGCCGTTGGGGTCGCCAAAGACCCGGCCTTTAGGCCCTGAGGATGTTCGACATTGCAGGGGCTAAAGCCCTCATCCAAACATGCCGTGTTCGGCACGACTAAAGTCGTGCCCTGACACAAAGCGTCGGCACAAGGCTCGGAGCTACAGGCTAGTGGGTCGAAGCTTGAGGCTCGAAGCTCGTAGCTCGTGGCTCGAAGCTCGGGGCTAGGGGCTCGTAGCTCGAAGCCCACTGAACGTAGCTCGCGGCTGAGGTCAAACAAGTCGGCCATGACCGCGGCGGTGGTGGGCCAGCGTCCGGCGCCGCGTCCAGTCCAGACTTGTTGTGACTCGGAGCGGCCGGTATCGATGAGCAGGCAATTCTCTTCATTGCGGATTCGCGCGAAGGGATGCGACGAGTCGACCAGCGTGGGTTTCACTTCGAGATGAACGCGGCCGCCGGTGAGCCGTGCGGTGCCGACCAGTCGCGCACGGCCACCGTCGCGTGCGGCTGACTGCACCCAAGCGGGATCGATGGCGTCGATGCCGGTAGCGCTGACGTAGTGCGCATCGACGGCGGGAAAAGCGCGACGAGCGAGCAGGCGAAGCTTGCAGACGGTATCGGAGCCGGAGACGTCGGCGCGCGGATCCTGCTCGGCGAAGCCGTGGGCCTGCGCTTCAGCTACGGCCTGCGACCAGGAACAACCTGCGGCGAGACGATCGAGGATGTAGTTGCAGGTTCCGTTGAGAACGCCGGAGAGCGAAACGATATGGCCGTTGTCTGCCAAAGCGCGAACGGCTTCCAAGGCCGGGACTGCGCCGCCGACGGCTGCGGAGTAGCGTAGTGAGCGATGGCCGTCGAGCCGAACGTCATTCGCGAGCAGGAGCTTGTTCGCAGTGACGACGGGCTTGCCCGCGGCGAGTGCGGCTTTGACGAGATCGCCGGCAGGATCGGTGCCGCCGATTAGTTCGACAACGACGTCGACATCGTCGATGGCGTTCCAACAATCGCGTGTGAGGAGATTGCTGGGAGCGTGATCGGAGTGCAGATCAGGACGGCGAACGGCGATGCCGGTGACCTCGAAGAGTTCGGGATGCTTCGCCAGTTCCTGAAAGACGCCGAGGCCGACGGTGCCGAGGCCGAGCAGGCCGATCTTGAGAGGAGCCTGCGAGGAACGTCGCGCTGAAAGAACGGACTGATGGCTGCCGACAATGGTCGCGTTGTTTTCGCCCAGGGCGGCGACTTCGAATGGAACGCCGGTCTTGCGTCCGAAGGCGATGGCTTTCTGCTGAACAATCCTGCCGCCGATGGCAAGCGCGTCGGCGAAGTTGATCTCGTCGAAACGCTTCGCGTCGGAGCAGGTGGCGGGATCGCTGTCGTAGATGCCGTCAACGTCTTTGATGAGGCGGCAACGCGCGCCGAGCTGCTTGGCGAGGAAGAGCGCCGAGAGATCGGAGCCACCGCGTCCGAAGAGGGCAACGCGGCCGAGACGATCGCGGGCGACGAAGCCGGGAATAACGGCGACGCGGCCAAGCTTGAAAGTGTTCTCAATGGCGAGGATGTCGGCGCTGACCGGCTCGGTGTCGTTCGATGTGGTCTCGGCTATGAGTTGGATCTGGCTGGGGTCGAGGACTTGGGCGGGAATGCCGAAACGGTCGAGCTCGAGAGCAAGGAACGCGGTAGCGACTTCTTCACCGGTGGCGACGACGCGCGCGATGGCTTCGGGACAGGCGTCGCGATAATCCTGGATCGTGCCGAGCAGGCGATCGGTTTCGCCGGCGAAGGCCGAGACTACAGCGACGACGCGATACTGGCGGCGAATCCAGCGGTAGATCTCGTGGACGGCGCGCGGCAGTTCTTCGCGGGAGTGCAGTACTGAGCTGCCGAACTTGAGAACGATTACTTTGCGAGACATGGCTCAACCTCCT
>Ga0181526_10004683_pt1 | contig 10541 bp, 8 predicted proteins | sample PEATcosm2014_Bin_35_FD_119750 | JGI IMG/M metagenome (GOLD analysis project Ga0181526, IMG submission 119750) | Peatland microbial communities from MTU Mesocosm Facility, Houghton, MI, USA - PEATcosm2014_Bin06_30_metaG | ecosystem: Environmental > Terrestrial > Soil > Wetlands > Peat | place...
ACCGCCACGGGCGAGCCGCCCGACTGCAGCTCGTCGGCGTGTGCGACGACATCGGCCGGCTCCACGGCCACGGTGACCCTGACGCAGTCGCCGGCGCTCACCGTCGTGAAGTCCTCGCCGACGGGGACTTACTCGGCGGTCGGCCAGACCATCGTGTACGACTTCCTCGTCACCAACACGGGCAACGTGACGCTGCACGCGATCACGGTCACCGACACCGAGACGGCGCCGGCCACGCAGGCCAACCTCTCCCCGGTCGACTGCCCCGTGTCTACCCTCGCCCCGGGGGCGCACGAAGCATGCTCCGCCACCTACACCGTGACGCTGGCGGACCTGCAGCACGGTTCGGTAAAGGACACGGCGACGGCGTCGGGCGACCCGCCCGGATCGAGCACGCCGGTGACGTCGGCGGGCTCGTCCGCCACCGTCCGGGCGGCGTTCGCGGCCGTGACCCTCACAAAGGCTGCCTCCACGCTCATTCCCGGTGCGCACACGGACGACACGTTTGTTCTCACGGCCGAGAACGCCGGGCCGTCGAGCAGCGGCACGGTGGTGGTGACCGACGTCCTGGCACGCGGCCTCGAGTTCGTGTCCTCATCGGCGGCCGACGGATCGGTCTCCGTCTCGGGCCAGACGGTGAAGTGGACGATCCCGGACCTCGCACCCTCCGGTGCGGCGAGCAAGGCCGTGCTGTCGGTCGTCGTGGCCGTGGACACGACCTCCCCTGTGAGCAATAGCGCCACGTTCACACAGGTCACGCGAAACGGGTCGGGAGGCACGACCGGCAAGTCGAACGTCGTCACGATTACCCCCACCTACGCGGCGCTCGTGCTCACGAAGACCGTCGCCGACGCCTCGCCGCTGCAGGGCAAGAACGACACGTACGCCATCACGGTGCTCGACAAAGGTCCGAACTCGGCTCTCGGCATCGTCGTGACGGATCCGCTCCCGCTCGGGATGACGTTCGTCTCCGCCTCTGCCTCGACTGGGACAGTCTCCGAGGCAGCGAGATCCGGGCGCACGACTGTCACGTGGGACGTGGGCACGCTCGAAGCCGGTGCCCACGCAGCGCTCCACATCATCGTCAAGATCACAGCGGCCCCGGGGTCTATCAAGAACACGGCCGATCTCACCGACCAGTCGTACGACCCGACCGGGCAGACGAAGAGCGCGACGGCGTTGGCGGCTGTGGCGGCGCCGGTCGTCGTACCGCCGGCGCACACGGGCGAGCCGTGGTCGAGCCTGTGGTACTGGCTCCTCGTGATCGTGCTCATGGGCAGCGGGGTGGCCGTGCTCGAGTCGGGGAGGCGGCGCCGAAGGTACGGATCCACACCGCAGGGCTGAGCGCTGCCGCCCCGCAGCCGCCTCCGGCGCCGGCGCCGATAGATTCCTCCACGTGTTCCGACGGCTCGTCGCGCTAGGTTGCGCTGCCCTCGGGTCTGTCGCCGTCCTCAACCCTGACGCCGCCCAACTGGTCGTCGCCGTTGCTGCACTGGCTCTCATGGCCTTGTTTCTCGAGTCCTCGGGCCTGGCCAGGGCGACCGCCGAGGGTGTGCGAGCGAGAGTGTCCGGTGGAGTTGCCGACCCTTGGTCCGGACAGGCGTCGATGGATCACGGTCGGGGAGTTGTTCGTCTCGTTCTCCTGTCTCAGCCTCGGCGTTGAGTCGAACGACGGTCTTTCGGGACCGTCGTTCCGACCTCAACCGTTCCGACACAACAGGAGAACCCAATGCTCGCCTCCATCATCGGCCAGATCGGCCACCCCTTCTACCTCGCATGCGCCTGGCTGCTGGCCGCCTTTTTCGCGCTCGTTCCCAACTATGCGATCGCCATTGCGCTGTTGACGCTCGCCGTCATGATCGTGACCTTCCCTCTGACGCTTCGCGGCACGCGAGGAATCATGAAGATGCAGCTCCTCGCCCCTGAGATCAAGAAGCTGCAGGCCAGGTACAAGGTGTTGCCCGGCATGGGCGTCGCTGAACGCCAGGAGCTGCGTCAGCGCCAACAGCAAGAGATGAGTGCGCTGTACAGAGAGAACGACGTCAGTCCGGCGGGCGGCTGCCTGCCGATGCTCTTGCAGTTCCCGGTCTTCATCGTCTTGTACGGGACGATCCGCGGCCTCGTCCACCGAGGCGTCTTGAAGGGCACGCTTGCTCCCGATCCGCTCTACATCTCCCACGGGTCGAAGATCTACCTCGCGGTCCAGAGCGCCCACGGCCATCTCGTCTCCTTTGGGCTGAACCTCGCCGACTCGCTCCGCACACCGGGACTGGGCTGGGACGCCAGGCTGCCATTCATCGCGATGATCCTCGTCGCGATCGCTCTCCAGTACGTCCAGATGAGGCAGATGAACGGGCGTCGCCCGACCGCTGCGGCAGCCACTCCGCAGACGCAGCAGTTGCAGCAGTTGCAGAGGGTCTTCCCGCTCGTCCTTGCTGTGATCTACGTCTCGATTCCCGCCGGTGTGAACCTCTACTTCATCGTTTCGAGCCTGTTCCGCATCGCGCAGCAAGAGGTGATGTACCGCCGCGATCCGCACATTCGCGCGTCGGTCGAGATGTTGCGAGCCGAGGCGGCCCCGGGGTAGCTCTGGCCGTTATCTTGTCCTCCCACCGGCGCAGGCGGGGGAGATCCCGCCCGGTAGGCATCTATAGGCTGACGGCCGCCACGACTGACGCGGGGGGCGACGATGAAGGTGACCATTGTGGGCGGCGGGATGATGGGCCTCTGCACGGCGATGCTCTTGGCCGGAGACAGCCACAGCGTGCTGGTACTCGAGCGCGATCCTGCTCCTCCACCGGACCCGCTCGAGGCCTGGTCCTCCTGGGAGCGCAAAGGGGTCAACCAGTTCCGCCTCGCCCACTACTTTCTCAGCCGGTTCCGTACGGTGGCCAGTGCCGAACTCCCGCGGCTCACCGCCGCACTCGGGGCGGCCGGCGCTTGCCAGTACAACGTCGTCCACAACATCCCGGACGAGATGAAGGGCGGAGCGAGGCCAGACGACGATCGATTCGACACGCTGACGGGCCGGCGTGCCACGGTCGAGGCCGTCACGTCGCGCATCTGCGAGGAGACGCCGAACGTCACGGTACGCCGCGGTGTCGCCGTCACGGGCCTGCTGACCGGCGTGCCTGCCCGAAAGGGCGTGCCCCACGTGACCGGAGTCGAACTCGAGGGCGGTGAGCGAATCACCTCGGACCTCGTGATCGACGCCACCGGCCGCCGGTCGCCCCTGCCGAGATGGCTGGAGGCCGTCGGCGCTGCTCCGCCCAGCGAGGAGTTGGACGACTCCGGCTTCACCTATTTCGGCCGCCACTTCCGCTCACCGGACGGGACGCTGCCGTTCATGGTCGGTCCCCTCCGGCAGGACTACGGCTGCCTGTCCTGCCTCACCCTCCCCGCCGACAACGGCACGTGGTCGGTGACGATCGTCGCCAGCAGCCGGGACTCCACAATGCGAGGCGTCCTCGATCCACAGAAATTCGAGTCGGTCGTCAAGCTGCTGCCCCTGGCGGCGCACTGGCTTGACGGCGAGCCGATTGACCGGGCTGTGAGCTTCATGGGCAAGATCGAGGATCGCATCCGCGACTACGCACCAGGGGGTGAGCCGGTCGTGACGGGCGTTGCGGCCGTCGCCGACTCTTGGGCCTGCACCAACCCGTCGCTGGGCCGAGGTGCCAGCCTCGGCCTGCTGCATGCCGTCGCCCTCAGGGATCTGCTCCGCCGCACGGAAGAGGACGACCCGGCGCAGCTGGCCACGGAATGGGCGGATGCGACGAGCGCCAGCGTCGAGCCCTGGTTCCGCTCGACGGTCAACTACGACCGTCACCGGCTCGCCGAGATGCAGGCCGGCATCGAGGGCCGGCCGTACGCGGCCGACGACACGGAGTGGAACCTCATCAAGGGAGTCGAGACGGGCGCCCTGGGCGACGGTGACGTCCTGCGGGCCAACCTCGAGGTGGCTATGGTGCTTCGGACGCCCGCCGAGGTGTTCGCCGACGAGCGGCTCGTGAAACGGTTGAACGAGCGCCCGGCCGGCGAAGCGCCCCGCATCGGGCCGGACCGTTCGGATGTGCTGGCGGCGCTGGCCGGCTAGCACCCGAGCATCGGAGAGAGGGACTGATGGACGTTGACAGTGGGGGTGTGAACATCCACGTCGAGGTAACCGGCCCGCAGGACGGGCGACCCGTGCTCCTGCTGCACGGCTTCCCCGACAGCGGACGGCTGTGGGACCGTCAGACGCCGGCGCTCGCCGAAGCCGGCTACCGCGTCATCGTCCCCGACCAGCGAGGGTACGGGCAATCGGACAAGCCTGCCGATGTCGACTCGTACAGCCTCATCTACGCAGCGGCCGACGTCGCCGCCGTCCTCGACGCTCTCGAGGTCCAACGGGCCCACGTCGTCGGCCACGACTGGGGGGCGGCTGTCGCCTGGGTCGTGGCGTCGGTTGCGCCGGACCGAGTCGACCATCTCGCCGTGCTGTCCGTCGGCCACCCTCAGTCGTTCGCCGCCGCCGGCCTCGAGCAGCGCGAGAAGTCCTGGTACATGCTGCTCTTCCAATTCGAAGGCATCGCCGAGCAGTGGTTGAGCGCCGACGGCTGGGCCAACTTTCGGGCCTGGAGCCGTCACCCTGACGCCGACGCCGTCATCAAGGCTCTCGAGTCGGACGGATCGCTCACACCGGGCCTCAATTGGTACCGGGCCAACCTGCACCCGCGCGTCCTCGTGCAGCCGCCGCTCCAGCTGCCCGCCGTGCAGGCACCCACGCTCGGGGTGTGGAGCTCGGGCGACGTTGCCCTCACTGAGCAGCAGATGACCGGCTCCGAGGCGTACGTCGCCGGCAGATGGCGCTACGAACAGATGACCGGCCCCGGCCACTGGATGCAGCTTGAGGCGCCCGACGAGGTCAACCGGCTCCTGCTGGACTTCCTTCCGAAGTAGCCGGGCGCCCGATTCCGGGCCGTCGATCCGACGCCGGAACGACGCAGCCACCGCCCGGCGGACACGGAGAGGGCGGGCGGATTCTCCCTCACTGAATGGTGAGGGCGTTCGTGACGAGCGTTCCGACACCGATGGCCGTGATCACCGTGTTGTAGGCGAGACCGCTGGCGCGAGTGTCGGTGGTTGCACACTGGAGGCTCACCGTGCCGCTGCCGCCGAACTTCATGGCGCCCATGAGCGTGATGCCCTCTTCCGACAACGATCCCGGCACGCTCGGGACATCTGCGTCAGAGTCATCGACGATGGTGTTCGGATACGAGAGCGGCGATGACGACGACTGCTCCCGCACCGAGAACACGACCCTTTGGACCATGTGAAGCCTCTCTGACCCGTCGATGATGCGCAAAGGTGCTTTCCGTCTCTCTTCGTAGCGCGGATCAACGTCCTCGGCCGAGCGCAGCCGAGGACAGCCGGGGGCGTGCCGCCCTGAGTACACTTCTGCGTCGGCGCCAACCTGGTAGCCGGGCGGGAGGGGACAAGATGAACGGTGCTGGCGCTGCCTGTAGGTCGCACCGGCGCCGGTGTTGGCCGGGCGCCCTCAGGGGTCTCGCCGTGACCGCCGGTCTTCTCGCGGCGAGCATCCTCGCCGCTCCGCTTACGGCTGGCGCTGCCGCAGCGCAGAGTGGTTGGCAGGTGAGAGACGTCTACCCGCCCCTCGTCAATCCCATCACGGGCATCTCCTGTGTGACGAAGACGACGTGCGAGGCCGTGAGCTCCGACAGCTCCTTTGCTTACAGGACGACGGACGGCGGGTCGCAGTGGGCTGTCCAGCAACTCGCCACCAACTACGGGTACAACCCGCCGGTCAGGATCAGTTGTGCCTCAATCAGCGTGTGTGTCGTGGTGTCGGACGGCGTTCCGCAATCCACGGACGATGCCGGATCGTCCTGGACCGACGATTCTGTGCCCTCCGGCAGCAACTCGGACATCGTCGGCATCTCGTGCGCGGCAGGCTCGCAGGTGTGCGTTGCCGCCACGTCGGACAGCCTCGAGTACACGACGCACGCCGCTTCGACGTCGATCTCCTGGAAGGCCGGGACGCTCCCGGCGGGCACCTTCGATCTCGGTGACGTGACCTGCCTCAGCTCGTCCACGTGCATCGCCGTTGGCGGCCATTCGGGCGCCTGCCCCTGCAACGCCGTCGTGCTGCAAACCGCCGACTCAGGCGCCACCTGGACGTTGCAGGCGAACCTGACCGCATCGAGCGAGGGCCTCTCGCTCGTGACATGCCCGACCACGAACGAGTGCCTCGCTTCCGGGCCCGACGGGTGGTTCGAGACCACGAATGAGACCGCTGGTTCGCCGACGTGGAGCAACGAGACCGGCCCGTCAGGTTTCGACATCTTCCAGATCTCCTGTCCCTCCGCCAGCGATTGCTATGCGGGTAGCGGGAGCGACGTGTTCTCGACCGATGACGCCACCAGCCTCAGCGCAACCTGGAACGACGAGGCACTGCCGGTCAGCGCCAACGTGAACATCGTCTACGGCATCGACTGCCCCTCGACAGCCGTGTGCCTCGCTGTTGGATCGACCAACGGGTCGCCGAACGTCGGCTTCGTCGTGACTACGTCGAACGCCTCCAGCGGCGCCACCGCCAATTGGCGGAACCAGCAGCTGCCGACGACGGTAGGCGAGGTGGCCGGCATCGCGTGTCCCTCACCCACGACGTGTGAGGCCGTTGGTTACGCCTCTGAGACCGGGCCTGTGAAGATACTCCGCTCGACAAACGGCGGGACGAGCTGGGTCGAGCAAACCAACCACCCAAGCCCGCCGGGCGAGCAGTCGCTCAACGCCGTTGCCTGCCCGTCGACCACGGTGTGCTTCGCGGTAGGGCGCGCCGCTGGCGTCCCGATCATCTTCAGCACCTCGAATGCCGGATCGTCATGGAAGAGCGAGGTGGTGCCGTCATCCATCACCGCGGGGGATCTCCTCTCCATCGCCTGCGTGTCCGCGAGCGTGTGCGAGGCGTCCGGTAACAGCTCCAGCAACGGGCTGCTGCTCACGACGACGAACGGCGGCGCCGGGGCGGCCGGCTGGGTCGTGCGTACGCTTCCCGCCAACACCGGCCCGATCGAGTCCCTCTCCTGCCAGTCGGCGAAGGACTGCGTGGCCGCAGGGATGGAGCCCTTCCAGAGCGGCGGCGAAGTCCTCTACACGACGAACGCCGGCCAGTCATGGAGCATCGGATCGCTGCCGAAGACGACGGTCCCCATCAGCGGCCTCCTCGGGCTGGCATGCACGTCGACGACGGTCTGCGAGGCCGTCGGGTATGAGGGCACCGATGCCTTCGTGGGCACGGCCGTGGCTATCCGGACGTCCGATGGCGGGAAGGTGTGGAGCAAGCCCGAGAGCCTGCCATCGGGCATCACGGGCCTCGTTGCAGTGTCCTGTCCGTCCAGTGTTGTGTGCGAGGCGGTCGGCAATGCAGGCGATTCCGGCTCGATGGCGATCGTGACGACGGACTCGGGCGCGAAATGGGTTCACCAGGCCTTGCCGTCCGCCCTCAACTATCTGACGGCCCTCACCTGCCCGTTGACCAGCTACTGCCAGACGGGTGGGACGAGCCTGTCCGGAGGCGGCGTGCTGGCCACCTACTTACCGCCGACGCTGACGCTCACGACGAGCAAGCTGCCGAACGCCGCCATCAAGAAGGCCTACTCAGCTCGACTGGCAGCCAGCGGGGGGGCGGGGTCGTACACGTGGCTGCGGTCAGCCGGCTCGCTGCCGAGCGGTCTTGTCCTCAGCTCGAGCGGCGTGATCTCCGGCAAGCCCACGAAGAAGGAAACGTCGACCTTCACGGTGGAGGTGCGTGACGGTCTCGGTCACTCGGCGACGAAGAAGCTCAAGGTGACGGTCACGTGAGGCTGCCGAGGTCTCGAGAACCGAAGAGGAGTCGCGTGTCGCGAAGCTTGTTCACTAAGCCGGCATCCATCGCTATGGTGGTCGTCGGCCTCGCCCTTCTGAGTGGGTGCAGCTCGCCTGCCGCGCCCGGCACGTCCACCACGGCGGCTGGTTCCTCCTCGGCGCCGTCATCGACGGCGGGGTCCACCACCACGTCGTCGCCGGGGGCGGGGTCCACGACGTCGTCGTCCCTCCCGAGCACCCTTGTCGGGGACACCGTCCTTTGGAAGGGCACGGTGAGCATCCACGGCGCCGCCTCCGTCTCGGAGTCGTGGTCAGCCGGCGAGGAGCTGACGAACCTGCAAACAGGGGCCAGGCTCGATTGCGCCCAGGCCGCGGCGCAAACCGATGCCACCACCTACGTCGGGAGCCCGACTCCAATCTGGAACATTCCCGAGCCGGACTCCGGTATCAGCATGGTCCCTTATGGCAACACGCCAATAACCGTGGACGTCGACACCGACATCAGCAGCTACAAAGGTCCCGGAACGTACACGCAAACCGCCGGTGGCGGCGGTGGGGTGACGATCGGCGCAGCCGCGCTGAGCTCGGGCAACTTCACGTACTGGATCAACCCGTCGAACGGTACGACCTGGACGATGGTGGAGAACGCCGACGGGTCAGGATCCTTCACCTTCGCCAAGGCGTGGGCCGGGGGCGATTCCGCCACGAGCGGACCGTCGATCGCAGGAACCGTCACCTGGACCTGCCAAAACCTCTCCTGATACGTGGGCGGTCACTGCCCGACTCGTCCGTCGATGCGTTCGCGCAAGAAGTCGGCATGCCCGGCGTGGCGGGCGTACTCCTCGATCATGTGGACGAGCACCTCGCGCAAGCTGATCATCTTGCCCTCCGCGTAGCTGCCGGCCACGTCCAGGCTCGGAGCCTCCTCGACGAAGTGCTCGGAGAAGCCGACCTCCTCCCGCCAGTCGGCCCAGGCGGATCCCACGACCTCCGGGTCGGCCACCGCCCCGTTGAAGGCGGCCTCCGGGTCGCCGTCGCTACGGTAGAGCGAGGCGGCGTCCTCGCCGGCGAGGACGCGGCGGAACCAATGACGCTCCACGTCGGCGAGATGGCGCACGAGCCCGAGCAACGACAGGTTCGACGGCTCCACCGAGCGGCGAGCCATACCGGCGGCGTCGAGACCCGAGCACTTCAATTCGATGGTCAGGCGGTAGTCGCGCAAGTAACCGACCAGCGTCGTGCGCTCGTCGGCGAAGCCGCCCTCGCTGCGGGGGTCGTCCTCGGGATGGACGAACATGTCGGACCATCCGAAGCGGCGAGTGACGCCTTCCTCCTGCGGCTCGGTGTCGCTTCCGTCGCCGGACCCCGTCTCGCGGTCGTCTGCCATGTCACCAGAGTGGACGATTTCCGGCAGGCCGCGCCAGCCTTTCCCGCCACGGGCGGCCTCACCGTCGACGTGAGGCCGGCATGAAGATCGGCACGTCCAGAGCCTCGAGTCGGCCAGGGAGGCGGCAATCTCAGGGTTGGAGAGGGCTGGCGACGCGGGAGAGCTACAGTTGAGGTACGTCTCATTCGAGACAGAGCACACCTCCGCGCGTTCGGAGGAGATCGGGGGTCCCCGTGGGACCCGTCCCACTCACGCCGCTTTCGCCGAGGTTCCGGCCGCTCGTGATCAGCGGCAAGCGGCGAGGCACTCTGTCCGACGACACGCTGCATCTGCAGTTGGGGTTGAGTGAGCGCCCCGACCGCTGCTGGGTGGAGGCCTTCTCTCAGCGGGACCCGGCGAAGTCCGTCTTCGAAGGTCGCCCGGCCTCCCAGCTGCCGAGGATCGAGGGTGACGAGATCTGCTGGTCGATCAGACAGGCTGACCTCATGTCTGCGTGGTGGTACCTCGGTCGCTGCGTCGACCGCGCCAACGTTGCGAGCGCTCGTTTTCGCGCCGCGCCAGCGGTGGGAATCCGCTCAGCCCGATGAGCTCACCTCGACTCGCCCGCTCAAGCGTTCACCCGTCACGGCGACACACGAGGGCAACCTCGTGGTGACCGAACAGCCAGTTGTCGACCGAGCCGGGCCTGTGGACGCCGTGGCCTCCCCTGAGGCGGTGCAGCTCGGTTCTCGGCTCGACGAGCACCACGCCCCCGAGACGAACGGGTGGATGGCCGTCTGCCGGCGCTGCGGGGCTCAGACCGACGGTCCGCAGGGGGGTCACGTCCCGAACGAGCGACGACTGGAACGCGCCCGGCAATGGCTCGAGGCGCAGTCGCGAAGCAGTGGAATCGACCGCGCCAGGAACCGGCGCAACACCTGAGCTTCGTGCCCGGTGACACGCCGGCAGCTCATGTTTCCGGCGTGTCACCCATGCGGGGCTGCTTCTACACCAAGGGCATCATGACGTGCTTGATCTGGGTGTAGTCCTCGACCGAGTACATCGACATGTCCTTGCCGTAGCCACTCTGCTTGTAGCCGCCGTGAGGCATCTCCGGCGTGAGCAAGAAGTGACTGTTGATCCAGACCGTTCCGTACTGCAGGTGGCGAGCCACGCGCATCGCCCGTGAGCTGTCACGGCTCCAGACCGATGACGCCAAGCCGTAGTCCACGTCGTTCGCCCAGGCCACCGCCTGCTCCTCGTCGGAGAAGCGTTGCACGGACACGACAGGCCCGAAGACCTCCTGCTG
>Ga0181526_10004687_pt1 | contig 10539 bp, 12 predicted proteins | sample PEATcosm2014_Bin_35_FD_119750 | JGI IMG/M metagenome (GOLD analysis project Ga0181526, IMG submission 119750) | Peatland microbial communities from MTU Mesocosm Facility, Houghton, MI, USA - PEATcosm2014_Bin06_30_metaG | ecosystem: Environmental > Terrestrial > Soil > Wetlands > Peat | place...
GCTGCGGAAAAACTCGTCCCAAGAGCGGTTTTGAAAGGGCACGAGTTTATTCGTGCCGATAAGTCGATTGGATTGACGCCGGCTTTAGCCGCTGAGGGATGTATTTCACAATTTTTCTCGGAACTTCTGACTTTTTCCGCAGCCTGTTTAGCCCCTGAGAGCTGTGATCCTATCCATCCTCTGCACGTTCGCCCGCACTTTGCCGCTCGCTTGAGCAAAACAGATCTTCGTTGTCGCGAACTGATAGCGGTCCTGACTCGCCTCAGTCTGCCCGTCCTTCTTCTCGTGACTCCCAAACAAGCCGCGCCGCAGTCAGGTCTTCAATCGCCATGCCAACCGATTTGAAAACAACCCGTCCATCACGCGGGATCCCCACCGCTTCCGCCCCCGCCAGAATCTCGCCAATCTCCACCCCCACGCTGGCGCCGGAGAGACGCACATCGCCCGATTCGCGCTCGACACAGGAGCGGGACTCCGCAACGACGAAGCTCGATTGCATCACTTCGTCGTCGAGCTCCCGCAGCGTCGAACCTGTAGCTCCAACGGCAAGAACCAGCGCGTTCGGTGAAAGCCAACGGCCTTGCAGAACCGGTTGAGAAGCCGACGTCACCGTGAGCACAACATCCGCCGCAGCCGCCTCTTCGATAGCAACCGCGTGCGCATCGGTCTCAAGCGCGAGCCGCTCGGCATTCGCAGCAGTCCGGCTCCAAATCCGAATCTCCGCCAGCGGCCAGACGTGCCGCAGCGCCTCGATATGCGCGTGCGCCTGCACGCCCGATCCCAGAATCCCAAGACTCTTCGGAGCCGCCGCAAAATGCAGGGGAGAAATCGCCGCGAACGCGACAGCAGAAACCGCCGCCGTCCGCATCTCGGTAATCAGCCGGCCATCAATCACCGCAACCGGCTCGCCCGTTGTGCGCCGCAACAGCTCGATCACCGCCATGTGCGTGGGCAGCTCGAACTCAGCATTGCCCGGATAGAAGGTGACCGTCTTGACGCCCATCCAATCGCCGGCAATTGCAGGCATCACGGCGAACCAGCCGTTGTTCGCGCCGTCAGCGTTGCCGGCGCGCAAAATGACGCGCGGTGGCTGGTCAACTACACCGGAAGAATAATCGACAAGGGCTTGGCGAATGGCGGGAATCAGGGCTTCGTAACTGAGGTGCTGCCGCACTTCCTGCTCGGAAATGTACAAGGAATCGATTCCTTCAATGCGTCGAAGAGGGTGCGAAGAACGCGGGTCAGTTGGGCCGATTGCTCGAATTAGAGCGCCTGCGAAAACGCTCATCCACAGGCTGACGGCCCTGGAATCCACCTTCTACCGTGTGCCAGTGGTCGATCGCCGTCTCGCCCGTGCGCCAGCAGAGCAAAACAATTTCATCATCGAGGCGGCATGGAAAATCCAGAAGCCCGGCATCGAGATCCTTCACCTGCACGCCAATGGCATCGATCTCCGCCACGGTCTCGCGCATGCGCTGGGTCTGTGTCTCCACTTCAGCGCGCTGCTTGGCGACCTTGCCGACATTCACATACATTCCGCCGGCGACATAGATGCGCTGCGCCAGCGCGGAAAGCTCCGCTTCCACCTGCTCCGCCGCCTTCTTGCTATCCAGTGCGCGCCTCAGCAGGGATTCCAACACAGGGAGCAGCGATTGCGCTTCTTCAATCGTAAAGGTCTTCATAGGATTCTTTCCTCTCAGGATACGACGAAATGAGCCGTCGAAACCAGCGATTCTCCGCGAGACCGGCAGTTACCAGTGATGGAAAACCAAGGTACTAAATGTGTAAAACAAGACACTCAAGGGCTGGTCGAGTCATGCCCCAGGCGTCCCTCCACAATTCGATGCAAATCGAAGCCGACGCGAAACAGATTCTTGGGTACGAACATAACCGGCCAACAGGCTTCCTATTTCCGAACCCCAGATTTCTGAACCCCAGATTTTGGAATATCGGAAGCACGTTCCTTATCCGCCGCAATCCAGGACGCCACCGCGCAAACAGCGATGATGGTTCCGATCACAGCGAGCGAGAGAGTGATGGGAACATCGAGCCACGGCGCAGCGAGCATTTTCAGCGCGACAAAAGCCAGCAAGACACCCAGGCCATAGTGCAGATAACGAAACCGGTCAAGCAGGGCCGCCAGCGCGAAGTAGAGCGAACGTAGTCCCAAAATTGCTGCGATATTTGAGGTGTAGACGATGAACGGATCGTGCGAAACAGCCAACACCGCGGGGATCGAGTCCACCGCGAAGAGAAGGTCTGTGATTTCCACCGCAACGATCACCGGCAGAAGCGACCCCTTCGCCGGCTGCAGTCGGCGAATCCAATCCGGGATAGCCGCGTGCGCCGACCCGCCGCGAACCAACCTCCACGCCGCAACCAGCAGCACGAAACCGAAAACCCACGAGATCCAGCCGAAGCGCGTAAGCAGCGAAACACCGGCCGCAATGAAAAGCCCGCGCAAAACAATGGCGCCGGCCACTCCCCACAACAAGGCGCGATGCTGCCGCGCCGCATCGATGCGGAACCCCTGAAAGAGCACGAGAAAGATAAAGAGATTATCGATGCTGAGAGAAGTCTCGATCGTGTATCCGGCCACAAACTCAAGTGCCCGCTGCCGGCCCTGCGCCATGCCGATCCAGGCTGCGAACACCGCGGCGGCCAGCACCAGCACGGCCGTCCAAAGCCATGCGGATCGTTGAGCCTTCGATCCTTCACGGCGGTTCGCAGGCAGATTCGCATCGATAATCAGCAGCAGGACCACACCCGCGTGGAACCCAAGCCACCAAACCCACGATGCGCCGGCAATCATTTCTGGATGCTACAGGAAAGCGGCATTGGCCCTTTCGAGAAATAGGACTCTGTATCAGTATTGCGAAGCAGAATGGTCATTCCAGAATATGAAGATGCTTGCTGTATTGGGGCCCGGCCATATGCCGGATCGCCTTGTCCAATGTGACGAGGACGCCGTTTTCTATCACAGCAAGCCCCAGCAAATAAGCGTCTGTGATTTGCTGGTGGCCGAACACCCTGTCAGCAAACGGTGCAGCCAGCGAGGCCCAACCCGACGCTATCGGCCAAAACCGGTAACCCGCAAACTTGGTTAAGGCGGCTAATATTTGGCCCGCATCGTCGAGGCTAAGGCCGCCCACACTTGGATTTGTTGAAATGCGAAGAAAGCCTGCTTCCGAGAAGGCGCACAGCCCCCAATCAAGCCCCGGAGTTCGGAACCACTTCATCACCGTGGCTCGATGGGTGTGATCTTCGTCCGTGAGAGCAATCAGGACATTCACGTCGAGCAGGTATCTCGGTTTGCTCAATCGTCGTCCTCTTCAAGAGCCTTTTTCACCATTTCAGTGGTGATAACTCTCCCGCGTGAGCGAGCTACAAGGAGCCCATTCGGCAGCCTTTTGAGCCGTGGCGAAATGACTTCTGCACGGCGCGCCTCATTGCCCTTCCGCACCAGTTCGCTGATGGCCGTGCCAAGCGTAACGCCGCGCCCTTTGGCGTAGAGCGTTGCCAGTTGGTAGACATCTTCATCGAGTGCGACAGTGGTTCTCATAAAAGCAGTATGCACCATATTAACGATTGATGCAAGATAGCTGGTTGATGCATTATTCAGTTTTGATGCAATGGGACGTAGAAGTGTGAAGGAAAGAGTTCCGCATTCTGCGAGCATAACTTTGAACTACGAACTCTGAACTGGTCGTCACCTCTGATCGATGATCCGGATCGTCTCCAAAAACACATCCCCATCAATCGCCAAACTCCGCGCGCTCACCTTATCCATCGTGTCCTGCGCCGTATGGTGGTAGCTATTATTCGGTCCGTAATCGAGATCGATAATATCGATCGACGGCACGCCGCGCTTCACAAACGGCATGTGGTCGTCATCCACCGGCTCTTCCTGCTGAAAGAAATACCGCTCGTAGCCAAACTTCTTCGCCGCCTGCCGCACCAGCTCCACCAGCCAATCCGTCGACCGGCTCTCGCGCTGAATATCGAGATCCTTGTCCCCAATCATGTCTGCCAGCATGAACGCCTTGATGCGCCCCAGCGTGCCATCCCGTCCCCACTTAGCCGCCAAATGCCGGCTTCCATACGTCGAATCTGAATCCGACCAGCTCCGAATTGCTTCCTCTCCGTCGAAAAACACCAGCCACACCGAGTACCCGTCCAGCTTCTTCCCCCCCGCCGTCTGCGCGCGAAGCTGATCCGCAATCCCCATCAACAACCCCGTCGTCGCTCCGCCGTCATTCGCTCCAACAAAGTTGATGTTCTTGAGGTAGTAGTTGGTCTCATAGTGCGTCCCGAGCACAATCACGCCATCTTTCTTGCCCGCGAACCGCACAATAAAATTGCGCATGTTCACCGGCCCGATCGGCGTATCGGCGGTGAACGCATCTTCTTCCAGCGGATCATGCTGAAAGTGCGCGCGAAGAAGCACCTCAGCCTTCACGTGCCCTGCGCTAGTCGGCCAGCGCGGCCCAATGGCCACAAAGTCGCGCGCGTACTCATACGCCCGCTCGCCGTTGAATCGTTGCGCATCCGCGCCTAGCGCCACCAACAGCGCCATCCCCGCCGCGAAGCACCAAAAACAGAAAAAGCCCCGTGCCCCATCCATTTCGCGCACTTTGCGAAATGGGTGGGAATCCACGGACCTCAACCAAGCCCAGCACACTACGAAGCATCCTCTTTGCCCTTACGCCGCGAGGGGTGCACCCACCAAGCCACGCCAATACCGATCAAATACAGGCACAACATCGGAATCGCATAGATGCACATCGTCCAAGGGTCGGGACTGGGCGTGATAATCGCCGCCACCAGAAACACCGCCAGAACCGCATAGCGAATGTTCTTCCACAAAAACTGCGGGCTCACAATGCCGAACAGCGCCAGAAAGAAAATCAGAATCGGCATCTCAAAACTGATCCCCAGCCCCAGAATGATCGACAGAAAGAAGCCCGTGTACTCCTCGATCGTGATGATCGGATTGAAGTGCTTGCCGAAGTCCACAATCAGAATCTTCAGCGCCCCTGGCAGCACAAAAAAATACCCAAACGCCGCACCCGTCAGAAACAAGCCCACCGTGGCCACCATGAACGGCACCACAAACCGCCGCTCCTTCTGGTAGAGCCCCGGCGCAATAAAAAGCCACACTTGATACAGGATGAACGGCGACGCCAGAATCGCACCGCCGATCAGCGACACCTGCAGATACAGGTTCAGCGCATCCATGGGATGCGTGTAGTTCAGCTTGATGTGCAGCCGGTCCAGCGGCTGCTGCACAAGGCCGTACAGCCTCTCGTGAAAGAAATACGCGATCGCGAATCCCGCGCCAAGATAAATCGCCGAATGCACAATCCGCCTGCGCAGCTCGTCCAGGTGCTCCATCAGGCTCATACCCGGCAGCTCTGCGCGATGCGTCACAGCCTGCCGCGCCTTCTCAATCGGGTCCACGGGATCAACCATTGGGCCTTACCGTCTCCGTCGCAGGAGCATTTTCATTTCCACTTGGAGACTTATCTTCCCCGCCAGGCGCCGCCTGCTCAACTTGCCCCATCGGGTCGAGCACGGCCACCTTTGTCGCAGCAACCGTGTCGCCAGTCGAAGGAGGCAGAATCCGCGGAGACCCATCCTCCGCGCCCGCCGTCTCCTCACTCTTAATCTCGGAATCACTCTTCACTTCGGAAACCGGCGGATACATTCCCTCCGAATAGGGCGATTCCGAAGAAGGCGACTCCAAAGCCTTCACCACATCCGGCGTAGCCGACACCGACTCCTGCGCCAACTGCTTCCGCTTTTCCTCTTCCTTCTTGCGCCGATCCGCGTCCTCCGACAGCCGCAGCTCCTCTTCCATCTGGAACTTGAAATCGTTCGAGGCCTTGCGGAACTCGAACATCAGCTTGCCGATTTGCTTGCCGATCTGCGGCAGCCGCCGCGGTCCAAACACCACCAGCGCAATCACCATCAGGATCAGCGAATCAGCCATCCCCAGGCTGCCAAGTTCAATTGGTGGCGGAGTTCCCATGAAGGCTAATGATACCCGCCCGATCTCCCCAGCGACAAAGACCTGTCGTCGGAAACCTCGCCCCGCGCACCCCGCTCACCAACATCCCTCAATGCGCAGGCATCTCCATCTTGTCTTTCTTCTCATCCTTCGCCCCGCTATCTGCGGAACCACCGCCCACCCCGCTCTCCACCCCGCCCGCCGCACTCTTCCACGCAGCCTGCACCGGCGCAGGCAACTTATCCATGTGGCTCAGAAACGTCGTCACCTGCCACATCTCCTGCTCCTTGAGACTCGTCTTCCACCCCGGCATGCCGCTCAGCCGCACGCCATGCGCAACGATGTAGAAGTTCTGATTCTCCGGCATGTCCGGCGCGTCCTCCGCAAACTGCGGCGCGCGCGGATAAAACGAGTCGCCGAACGCCGTATGCGTGTGAACCACATCCCCATGGCAGCCCGCGCAGTTCGTCTGGTAAATCTTCATCCCCGCCGTCAGATTGTCGTCCGTAGCCTGCAACGGATTCTGCACGCTCGGCGCACGCCGATCCACAGCAGCATCCAGCGCAGGCATGGCAATCTTCATCTCCAGCGCGCCCATTTGCGCATCGGCGCGAGGATCGACAAATCCGAAGCGCACGTAGCAGACCAGCACCAGCAGAACCAGAACAACACCAGTCGCAAGCCCAATCAGAAATCTGCTCATAGGGAACCTCCCTCTCATCGACTCTAAACCGCAACCCTTGGAGCGTGACGGACATTCCTGTTAACGAAGACAGCCTCGAAGTGCCGTCAATATCAAGCTCCCGCAGTCCTCTGTCTCAAATTCAACGGTTGCGCCAATACCAAGGTGTCGACCAATACCTTCGTCTAAGTGACTTTTGCGGGTTTCACGGCATATGCTGGTACGCGTTTGGCTTCCCTGTTCCTCGTCGCTTAAAAACACTCACAAACCGCAATGCCTCAAGCAACGAGATCGGCAAACCCGATTTCGTCAGATTCGCTTCCAAGGCAGACGTTTTCGCGCCCATGCGGATTCAGTTGAACGCAAAGGAGGAAAGAAAATGGCAAATGTGACGTATGAAGTTCAAGCTAACGACGCCGCCAGCGAGGCGAGCGTCGCGAGAGTCGACATGAAGTTCGAAATCGTCGTTATCCCCGTCTCGGATGTCGACCGCGCGAAGGAGTTCTACGGGAGGCTCGGGTGGAGGCTCGACGCCGACTACGACAACGGTAACGACTTCCGCGTGATTCAGTTCACGCCGCCTGGCTCCGGATGCTCGGTCATCTTCGGCAGGAACGTCACCGGGGCGGCTCCCGGTTCGGCCCAGGGTTTGTACTTGATCGTTGACGACATCGAGACAGCCCGCAAAGAGCTGCTCCGTCGCGGCATCGAGATTAGCGAGGTATTCCACGACGCCGGCGGCATGTACTCAGGTCCGGATGAGCCCTACCTGTTCGGACGGCGACGGGTCAGCGGTCGCGATCCCGAGCATCGCAGCTACCGGTCGTTCGCCTCGTTCAAAGATCCGGACGGCAATGGCTGGCTGTTCCAGGAGATCACGACGCGGCTGCCCGGCCGCATCGAGGCCACGGCGACGACCTTCGCATCGGCGAACGATCTGGCGAGTGCGTTTCGGCGTGCGGAGGCAGCCCACGGCGAGCACGAGAAGCGCACCGGGCAGCGCGACGCGAATTGGCCAGACTGGTACGCCGCCTACATGGTGGCTGAACAGTCCGGTAAAGAGCTGCCGCAATGAGCGACTACGCCGGGACCGGCATCGCTCCCGGCGGGAGGTCGAGGCTCTCGATCGCGTTTTCCTGGAGGAAGCATGAGCACCGCAACAACCACCGTTCGCGTCCGGCGCGAACCGGAACTCCTCGGGCAAACTGTCGTTGTCATCGGCGGCAGCGCCGGCATTGGGCTCGAAACGGCACGACGAGCGCGCGCTGAGGGGGCCACGCTGATCCTCACCGGCCGGAATGCCGAGCGCCTCCAGCTCGCCGCCGGCGAGATCGAAGCCCTGACCATAGCGGCCTTCGACGCCACCGATCCTGTTTCACTCGAGCGATTCTTCCGCGACCTGCCGGACACGATCGACCATGTAATGGTGACAGCTGGCGAGCCGCACTACGGGCGTCTTCTCGACATGGACTTCGAGCAGGCGCGCCGCGCCCTCGACACGCACCTCTTGCTGATGCTCCAGGTCGCCCGCAACGCCGCTCCCAAGGTAAGACCGGGAGGTACGCTGGTGTTCATGGGCGGTACCGGCGGCCGCCGCCCACGCATCGGACTGGGGGTCGTGACGACAGTCACCGCTGCGCTCCCCGCCCTCACCGCCAGCCTCGCGCTCGAACTCGCGCCCGTCCGAGTCAACCTCATCGCCGCCGGCTTCGTCGATACACCGTTGTCGGCATCGCTCCTCGGCGATGAGCTCGACAACCGACGCAATCGGCTTCGTGCCACACTTCCCATCCGGCGCGTCGTCACAGCGGCCGACGTTGCCGCGCTCGCCGTACACATCATGACCAACACCGCTCTCACCGGCGCGACCTACGACGTTGACGGCGGGCAGCAGCTCGTCGCCGGCTAGCTGAAGAGGCGGCATGATCGTCATTGGCCGCGGCGCGCCAGCGCCCCATTAGGATTTTTGAGCCGCAGCGAGTCGCTGATCGTTGAGCAGAATTCCAAGTCTTTGTATGTCGTGCCGGCTCGGGACAGGAGAGGTAGACAGGAAACCCTGGAAAGCAGTTTTACTGATCCTGGTTTCTCTTGCGGTTGCAGCGGCAGGATACGGGCTGGTTCTCGTGCGACGAGGCTTCAGCGCACTTGATACACCATCGGCGATTGAGGAGTTCGCGGCCACGACGGCACGCAAAATGGCCGTGCCATCCGGGTATCGCCAACTTCGCAATTCCATCCCGCCTTCAACAGAGAACATTCGGGCAGGCATGCAACATTTCGCCGATCATTGCGCCACGTGCCATTCGAATGACGGAGGGGGCCAGACGTTTATCAGCAAGGGCCTCTATCCGAAACCGCCCGACTTGCGTGCAGCTGGGACGCCGCAACTGTTTTCAGAAGAGCTTCGCGCAGGCTTCAGATCGCTGCGGGCTCATGCGGCAAAGTCGGCAGCCTGATCTGAAAGACGCGATCAATGCCCCAAATCTTCCTGCAACAGGAGGGCTTCGATCTTCCGAGCTGTCCAGTTTTGACTAGAAGCTGTTTCATAACTCCGTTTTGAAAGGGCACGGCTTTAGCCGTGCCGCAAAGGACACGGGAAAACCGCGGGCTTTAGCCCCTGAGGGGTGGGTTTTGAAAAGTCTGAGGCAGTTATGAAACAGCTTCTAAGCAAAATCGGGCACACCCCCTATCACATGTAGGACGGTCGTCATCGCTGATGCCCAGTCATCAAGGAGGAATCATGAAACTCACAGGCAAGAAGGCTCTCATCACCGGCGGAAACAGCGGCATCGGCCTGGCCACAGCTCGCCTTTTCATCTCTGAAGGCGCGGAAGTCGCAATTACGGGTCGCGATCAACAGACACTGGATGAAGCGGTCGCCGAGCTGGGATCGAAAGCGCACGGCTATCGCGCCGACGTTACCGTGGCGGACGACCGCAAACGGCTCTTCGCGGATCTTGCCAAGGATTTCCGCAAGCTGGACATCGTCTTTGCTAATGCGGGAGTCTCCGGAAGGACTCCTACGGGCGCGACCGACGAAGCAGTCTTTGAGAATATCGTCCGCATCAACCTCAACGGCGCTTTCTTCACCGTCAACTCCGCCGCTCCTCTGCTGAACGACAACGCCAGCATCATCTTCAACGGATCGGTGCACAACTATCTGGGCCAGGCCGGCCTGGCCGCCTATGCGGCCACGAAGGGCGGGGTGGTCTCCATGGCGCGTGCGATCGCTGCCGACTTGGCGCCGCGCAACATTCGCGTGAATGTCGTCGCGCCCGGAGCGACCAAAACTCCCATCTGGAAGCGCGGGTCTCGTGCCAATGCCTCTGAGGAACAGTCCGCCAAACTCGCAGACTTCTTCTCCTCTGCGATTGCTCTGGGCCGATGGGGCGAACCGGAAGACCTCGCTAAGGCTGTGCTTTTCCTTGCCTCCGACGATTCGTCGTACATCAACGCGGTTGAGCTGATGGTTGATGGAGGATTAACGGGTGCTCCCTTCGGAGCTCCCCTTCTTCGCGGCTGACCGTAGAGAATGGGTCGGCGCCAAATCGCCTAGGCACTCACCGAACGTGGATAGTTCCTCAAATGTGGGCTGGTGTCTATCGATCCGCCAATTCGCTTTGCAGAGAATTCGGCCCGTTTGCAACACAATAGCGTTGGAGAGAGATTCTGACCCACTCCGCGCCAAGCGGCTGGCAAAGTGTCCAAGGGGGCATCACAGAAACTCGGGATGAGGATTGGTCTTCGTTCCGAGGGGTGGCCCGAAGATGGTACCCCCCCCACCCCCGTCCCCCCCCCCTTCCCCCCCCCCCCTGGTGGGCGTACTATTCCAACACACCCCAAGGAC
>Ga0181526_10004694_pt1 | contig 10525 bp, 5 predicted proteins | sample PEATcosm2014_Bin_35_FD_119750 | JGI IMG/M metagenome (GOLD analysis project Ga0181526, IMG submission 119750) | Peatland microbial communities from MTU Mesocosm Facility, Houghton, MI, USA - PEATcosm2014_Bin06_30_metaG | ecosystem: Environmental > Terrestrial > Soil > Wetlands > Peat | place...
GAAATGAAAGACCGAGCCGAATCACTGCTGCAAGAGAAGTGTCCTTCGGAAACCCAGGAATAGCTGTTAGAGCATAGAAATGCGTAAACGGGCCTGAGGCTCCTTGGCATAGGGCTAGCTGGACACTATCGGAGGGGTCGCCGCTTGCAGATCGTGATTTAGGCGCTGATATCACTTTTGCGGATTGCGAGTGGGCACTATTCAAAAGACTGAACGGGCCGTTGCACAAAGAGTGCGTGGTCCTTGTTTTCTGCCCACCAATCTTTCCACTTCTGGATGTTTTCGGGAGTGACTGGGGCGGTGAAGGGCAATGGAGGATCTTTGACCATCAGGGCGAGCACACCGATAAGACAAGCGTGATAGGGCTCTGCGAGGCAAGTCTCACGGTCAATTTGGGCTGCCGTTGGTGTTACGGTCCAAATGGCTTTCCAGGGTATTTGACCGCTGCCGTAGCAATAGATGGAAGGTCCGCATGCTTTGGATCGCGCTTTTTCCACGACGGCTTCGGGAACACTTAGGGCGTTGACGAGAGCATCGACGGCGGGCTTTCCGCCGAGGAATTCGAGCTTGCGGACGGATTCGTTCGCGAAGGCGCCAGCGAGTTCGGATACGATGCGATCAAACATCTCGCGGTCACCCAGTTGGGCCAAAGCGACCTGAACATTTCCCGGAATGAGCGACCAGTGCGCGTTGAAGGGTACGGAGCGCTCAAATCCCATTAGAGCGTTCTCTTCCGGGGACGGAAATCGGCGAAGGACGGACGTAGCTGAGCTATTGCCGGACGCAGCGATGGCCAGGATTGCGTCGGGATAGCCCCACTCGACTCTGCGGGCCAAGCATCTCAGGTACGGATCGGAAACATGGGGATAGACGGGAAAGCTGAGTTGTTGGCCTTCGTGTGCTGCCAGATATTCTTTCCATTGCGCGATGCCGGCAGGAGAGTAATCGGCTGCGGGAAGGCCGGGAACGCGACGGCGCTGGCGGATGGAGTCGATCGCTTGAAGAAACCAAGCACGTTCGTCGACCTGGTAATCACCGAAATCCTGGAGCATCGCTGGATCCTGGGCGTGGTCGACGAGGTAATGGATGAGAGCGAGAAGCGCGCGATCGTCCCCGATGAAGGCTAGGGGTGCGAACGTGTTTTGAGCAGTTTGCGGTTGACTCAATTGAGAGTCGAGCCTACTGCGGGATGATTCATCGCCCAACTTGGCGAGTGCCACCTTTGAGGCGGCTACCCATTGTGGACAACGACTCCCCGGAGCGGTGTCGAGAGGCCAAGCAGCAATCCTGCGGAGCGCCGGAATAGCGTCTTCACCGGCTACGGATGCCAAGGCATAGAGATCAAACGACCAGGGAACTTCGTTCCTTTCACAATAGCCCTGAAGCCGGTCGAGTAAAGCTGCGGCATGTGAAGGATTATCGTCCTTACAGGTTTGTGAGAACGCCGGTGTGGATACGAGCGGCGTAATTGCGAGGGCCAGAATAGCGATGGATATCCAAGCACAAGTAACTGTTGCGCCAGGAAATCGCAGACAATGCCTCCCGTTGATGGTCCAAACTGTCATGACTCAGTGTAGTTAGAACGGATGCGGCGGAGATTTCTTGCAACGTTCGATTGCGCAAAGAATCATGAAAGCAAGATTGACGGAGACCGCGAACGGTTAGACGTCATCGAGGGCTGCGGGGATCTTCTGGCAGGTTATGGGGACATTTCTAAAGAGCTTTGACAGTTTCGAGCCGTTTCGTTGACTTATCTCAGGGGCGCAACCTAAGATGAGCGCGCGGACTAGGATTTTCTTCAATGTTGGCGGACGCGAAGGCGAAAACATGGCCATGAAATACCGTGTTGTCTATTGCTTTCTGTTGTTGAATTGAAGGGGGGAACTGATGGCAGTCGAGAACGGCTTGAAGCGTTTATTGGTGGGAGCGCTGATTGCCTGCGCGACGTCTGTGGCCCTTGCAGGGCAGGCAAATACAACTTTGGCGAAAAAGATCACGGAAGCGGCGACTGCGAGCGAGGGTGCATCAGGGTATAACAAACCACCGAAAAACATTTTGGATGTGATGCACGCGCCCTCTCCGCCAATGCCGGAGGTGAGCCCGACAAAGGACACGATTCTGCTGGTGTCGTGGCAGGATTACCCACCAATTTCGCGTGTAGCAACACCGTTCTTGCGACTTGCCGGAGTACGAGTAGAACCGAAGAATCACAGCAAACATGACACGCCGGGTGGTTACGGAATCACGCCTTGCGTCAGGGACTTCGAGTTAGTGCACGTCGCCGATCGCGCGCAGATTCACATCGCGCTTCCCGAGGGCGCGTGCCCGGGCGAGCCAACCTGGGCCGCGGATGGAAAGCAATTCTCGTTCGTGAATCTCGCTCCCGATGCGGTCGAACTGTGGATCGGCGACGCAAAGACCGGCAAGGTTCGGCAAGTGCCTGGAGCGCGCCTGAACCCAATGTTTAGTGACGAGATGCAATGGATGCCTGACCAGAAAACGCTATTGGTAAAACTGGTGCCGGAGGGGATGGGTGCACCGCCGCCCGAACCAATCGTGCCGAGTGGGCCGAGCATCCAGGAGAGTGCAGGAGAAAAAGGACAGAGCAGCACGTATGAAAACCGCGACACCCTAGGGAGCAAGCACGACGAGGATGTGTTCGATTACTACGCGGCCACGCAACTGGCATTAGTAGATGCGGCCACGGGAACGATCACTCCCGTGGGAAAAGTGGGGAATTACGAATCGCTGGATCCTGCGCCGGATGGGAAGCACTTCCTGGTGACCAGGATCCACAAGCCCTATTCGTACGTTACTACTTACGATCGGTTTCCGCAGGAAGTGGAAGTGTGGGACGTGACGGATCGGGCACACGTGCGAGCGCATACGATCGCGTCGCTGCCGCTGGCGGATCGCGTTCCCATCGGAGGCGTTCCGGTGGGTCCGCGGGATTTTTCCTGGCGTGCCACGGAACAGGCGACGCTGGTCTGGGCGGAAGCGCTGGATGGGGGCGATTGGAATGTGAATGTTCCGGCGCGGGACAAGATTCTGCTGCAGAAAGCGCCGTTCGACTCGCCGGCGGTGGAAATCACACGAACGGAGCAGCGTTATATCGGATTCTCGTGGGGCGAAAAACCGGGCGTAGCTGTCTTGAACGAGTACGATCACAACCGGCACTGGAGAAAGAGCTTCGTCATCGACGTCGATGAGCAACAAGCAAAGCCACGGTTGCTTTGGGATCTTTCGACTGACGAGAGGTATGCGAACCCCGGATTGCCCGTGAAACGGCAGCTCGCCAACGGGTCCTGGGTGGTTCGCCAGGACGGGGAGTGGATTTATCTTGCCGGAGTGGGCGCTTCGCCAGATGGGGACCGGCCTTTTCTGGACCGACTCGATCTGAAAACCCTGAAATCCGAGCGTCTGTTTCGTAGTGACAAGAGTTCTTACGAACAGTTTCTTTCGTTCACCCGGCCGGACACACGGACGTTTCTGACGTGGCATCAATCACCGATTGACCCGCCGAATGCGTTTGAGCGAACGCTGGGACCGCCCATTGCCGCGCCGGCGGGAGAAGCGGTATTTGCTTCCACGAGCGTGGAGATAACGCATATTCCTGATCCGACGCCGGCAGTGCGAGCGATTAAGAAGCGGCTGGTCAAGTACAAGAGGGCCGACGGGCTGGACTTGTCGTTCACGCTATACACGCCGCCCGGGTACAAAGAAGGATCGCGCGTCCCGACGATACTCTACGCCTATCCTCTGGACTATGCGGACGCATCGAAAGCGGGGCAAGTGGCAGGCTCGCAGGAAACCTTCACGCGGCTGCGACAATATAGACTACTGCTGTTGGCGGGGTACGCGATCATTGACAACGCGTCGTTCCCGATCGTGGGCGATCCGAAGAAAGCGTACGACACTTATCTGGAACAGTTGGTCGCAGATGCGAAGGCCGCCGTGGATGAGGCGGTGCGACTAGGGGTTGCCGATCCCGACAGAATAGGAGTCACTGGACACAGCCACGGGGCATTAATGACTGTGAATCTGGTGGCGCATTCTGATTTATTCCGCGCGGGAGTGGCGACGAGCGGCTCGTATAACAAGACGCTAACGCCATTTGGGTTCCAGAACGAGCGGCGATCGGTATGGGAGGCGACGGACGTGTATTTGAAAGTTTCGCCATTTTTCTCGGCGGACAAATTGAAGACGCCACTGCTAATCGTGCACGGAGCGGAGGATGCAAATCCTGGAACAACGCCATTGCAAGCGAGCAAACTTTACGAAGCCATCCGAGGCAATGGCGGTACGACACGGTTGGTTCTGCTGCCGCATGAACCGCATTGGTACACGGCAATGGAGTCGAACGAGCAGCTTATCTACGAGATGCTGCAGTGGTTTGACAAGTACGTGAAGAACGCGCCGCCGAGGTGAACATGCCGCGCAAAGCCTCCGCACGCTTGACGCAGGGGCTGGCGGCGTCATCTAACCGACGGGGACAAATCAGGTGAGAGCGATCATCCACGCCATAGCCAGGGCTTTGTTTCATGCAGGGGGATTCGGATTACTGACACTGGGGACGTTGGATTCCTCGCCACTTGTGGTGCCGGTAGGCAACGACCTGCTTATGTTTGCCCTGAGCGCACGCTATCACGAGCGCATGCTGTACTACGCGGCGATGGCTACGGTGGGCTCGCTTATCGGGTGCCTTGCGACGGACTGGATCAGCCGAAAGAGCGAAGGCGGGCAGAAAAAGTTCGTGTCGGGAAAGCATCTCCAATACATCCGGAAGCAGGTGAAGAAGCGCGCAGGGTGGGCACTTGTGGTGGCCTCGCTGATGCCGCCGCCGTTCCCATTCACGGGGATTGTGGCGGCCGCAGCAGCATTCCGGTATCCGCGAATAAAGCTCTTGGGTTTTGTAGCAGTGGCCAGATTTGTTCGGTTTGTGATCGAGGGGACGCTTGCGATTCATTATGGGCGATGGATCATCAAGCAGGCGGAATCGCCGATGCTCGAGCACGTGATGATCGGACTGATTGTGATTTCGATCGTCGGGAGCGTGTTTACCATTTGCCGGTGGAAATACAAATGAGCAGCACAGTGAAAGGCCCGGAAACGTCCGGGGGTGAGGAAAGGATAGTTGGACCTGTTCCCGGGCCCTTTGATCAGTCATTGCCTTATGCTGAGCCGAGGTCCGGCCATTTGGTATTGTCAAAACTGACAGGTCTCAGTGGGTTTTCCGTCTGCCTGGCAAGGGCGTTCCATGTTGCTGGGACCAGTCTGTTTAGCGTGACCAGTGATAGACGATGCCAGCGCCTACCAAGAAATTGTTCTGGTGGTTGTTCGTGGAGTTAGCGAAAGTGGTGAGATAGTAATCGATCTGAATGACGCGTACCGCAAAACGAGAATTTACTGGTACGTCGATGCCTCCGCCGATCCGAGTAGCAAACTCAAAAGAGCCAGCCGCGACACCGGCAACTCCGCCGCCGGCATGAGTAGACCCTAAGAGGATTTGGGCGAAAGGTTGCGGCTGGTGGCTACCTTCCAGCCAGGGTTGCGGGATCTGGTAGCGTGCACCTGCCAAAAAGGAGGTGAGAGTGAGTGAGTTGCCGAGTGGGGCAGCACTGCTGGTGTGCTCGGCACTGAAATCGGCAACGACGGACCAGGGGCCACGAAAGAGCCACGAGCCGGAGAGTCCTCCGCCATTCAATCCAAAGCACCCACATTCTCCAGGGCCCGCATTGGTGCGGACCCAGTGATAGCTGGCAGCGACATCACCGGAATATGTGTCTTGGGCTCGAACAGCGGAAGAGCCCGCCAGGAAAAAGAGATCGGAGAGCAGGAATGATCGCATGGCAAGTTCTCCTTGAGATCGCATCAATTGGCCGGCACCGAAATAGTGGCTGAAACATTGCTGACGACGGTGTCTTCGTAGGAGCCACCAGTAGAAGAGGTGATAAAGAGATAAGCCGCCGGGGGCGGGGTAACCAAGCCGGAGAAGATCTGGTTGCCGTCCATGGTTACGGTCATCTGGCCCTGAACAAGAGAATAGGTGTAATTGTGCGTGATGGAGATGCTACTGGAGACAACGGCGGGAATGTTGGTGTTCACGTTGAAATAGGGATGCTCGAAAAGTGCGCTTTCGCCGCGGGTGACAGCGATGTAGGGCACCGGCGGTTCTCCTGCATTGTGATACGTGTCGAGTTCGAAGAGTAAGCCGGGAATGCCTTCCGCCCCTAAACCCATTCCGACCGCTCCCAAACTGGTGGTTGTGGCGCCCAAGGATGGATCTGCCAAGAGCACAGTAAAGCCATCGGCTGGAAGAGCGCTCGGATTGCTGAAAGTAACACTGAAGCTGATTTGAATGTCGCCCGTTGCGATGAGGGTGGGCCAAACCATCTCGCCGTGCTGATCATTGGTGGCGGTGGTCAGCTGAAAGCTGCAGGACGGTGCAGGAACGGCATCGCCCAGGGCAGACCAATTGGTGTTGCAAAGATTAGGAACGCCTGAGAGCGGGCCGACGAAGAGTCCCGCTGAGCTGCTGGTGACGGAAGAAGTGACGCCGTTGCTCACCACAACATAAAAAACAGCGCCATTGTCAGCACTGGTGGCGGAAGGCACCGTGTAGCTCGAACCAGTCGCTCCCGGAATTGCCGCGAATGTCGAAGTGCCCGGGGCGGCCTCGTACCACTGATAAGTCAAGGGCAGAGAAGAGGTAGCCGTGACTTGATAGGTGGCGGATGCCCCGACGCCGACATATTGCGTGACGGGTTGCCCGGTGATCTGAAGCAAGATGCCATTGCCGACGGCAAGTGTGGCGGGTTGGGAGGTGGCCTGGCCATAGCCATTGGTTACGATGACATAGTAAGAGTCCTGATCGTTGGCAGTGGTGGTTGCCGAGGAAGGAACGGTATAGGTAGCGGAGGTAGCTCCGGCAATTGCAGTTCCGGCGGTTTGACCAGCAGGAATCCTGTACCACTGATAAGAAAGGGTTGGAGTGCCGGAAGCCACGACGGTGTAGGAGGGGGTGCCGCCAGGAGCGACGGTCTGTCCAACGGGCTGAGTGAGAATGGTCGGAGGGACATTTCCCGCGGTGACAGTGAGGGTAGCATCCGTGCTTGTCAGCGTACCGCAGGAGTCGGTGACAGTGGCGTAATACTGATCGCCGTTATAGGTATTGTCCACAGGGGGAGTGGTGTAGTTGCTGAAGGTTGCGCCGGAAATAGCTATACCGGTCGTTCCACCGGATGAAATCTGATACCACTGATACGTGATTTGTCCTATGCCTTGGCCCGAAACTGAGAATAGACCTGTTTGGGTGGGCGCCAGGGAAAGACTTGATGGATTCGAGAGAATAGAAGTCGATCCCACAACAACGGCGACAACGCTGGAATTCACGCTTGCCAAGCCGTTGGTTATAGTGACCGAATAATTACCCGCATTGGCGGGCTGGGCCGAGGAAACTGTGTAGGTGGAATTTGTGGCGCCTGGAATTGCGGTTCCGTTGAAATTCCACTGATAGTTGGAAGCATAAGCGGCAGTCACGGAGAGGGTCAGAGTGCTACCGGTGCAAAGGCGCTGGCTGACGGGTGGAGTCAGAATTACGGGAGAGCTAAGTGTAATCGTGGTGATGACAAAAACAGTGGGTTCATCGACGCTGGTTGCCGTGATGGTGTAAGTGCCTGCAACCAGGGGAGGAGTCCAGACGTTTCCGCTGAAAGTTCCCGCACTGGCGGTCCAGATAACGGCGTTGGTGGCGCCACCGCTGGCGGTGGAGGTAAAGGGAGTCTGGGCCGGCGCGATCGTCTGGTTGGCAGGTGAAATCGGAGTCAACGTAACTGGAGTTGGAGTGACCACGCAAGCGGTGGAAACCACATCGCCCTTGGAATTCGTGACGGTCAACGTGTACGTTGTGGTTGAGGTCAACAGTGGTGTTGGATAGGAGGCTCCGCTGACTGCTGACGAGGTAATGTCGGAACTCCCCACTCCATGCGAACCGATAACCGCGGTCCCGCCGGAAAAACTGGGGAACAACTGCACTGAGGAGTTATAGGGAGGCGTGGTGGAACTCGGGACCAGACTCTTGACGAGCGGGGGAGGAAGCAGAACCGTCAGAGTTGCCGGCCCGCTGGTGGCGGAACCAGCGGAGTTCGTCACGGTGACCGCAAAGACTGACCCGCTGTCGCCCGCGACGGTAGCGGGGGTGGTGTAGATGCTGGAACTAGCGCCGCTGATCGGAACACCATTCTTATACCACTGGTAGGTCATGGTGCCGGTGCCAGTGGCGGTAACACTGAATGTGGCGGTCTGGCCAACCGGGACGGTGACGTTGGCGGGCTGCGAGATGGTTGGAGCCACAGGCCTGTAGCCTTGAAATCCTCCCGCACATCCCGAGAGACTGAAAATGGCAATAGCGACAGCGAGAGCAGTCAGGAGTTGAGGGGCGGCATTTTGCCGGAAGGAATGCTGGCGGGAGAGCCAGCCAGGAATGCGGGCACAGAAACTACAATCAACAGACCTGGGAGCAGGTAGCATGGGGAGGAAACTCCTAATCTAGCTTTATCCAGATCAGAAGTGCTCGCCATGAGAACGAGAGATGTGATTGTGCAAAGAGCTGATAGCAGGTTCGCGACAGATGCTCTAAGTGTATTGGTATGAACAAGCTACCGCTCGTTGGCAACAAATCAGCTCCCCAAGGGGAGTCTTATTTTGGCAACGCAGTTTGGGCGGTTCTCCACGACGTGGTGGAGCACGACGCGAGAACCGCGGAGAGGCGGCGAGGTTAGAAGAAGAACTTGAGGCCTAGGCGAATGTTGCGGTCGCCGCCACTTTGGACGAGCGGATTGGCGAAACCGACGCCTTCACTGACCAGGCCGGCGTCGTCGACGAAGGGATCAATGCCGGCGCCGACAATCGAGCCGAAGTTGGGGTGGTTAAAGGCGTTGGTAAAATCCGCATGGAATTGCAGGCGGTAGCGTTCCGAGAAGTTGAAGGTTTTGAAGACAGCGAGATTGAGGACGTTGGTGTGGAAGTCGCGGAGGATGTTTCGGCCGGCGTTGCCGAAGGGGGTGCCGAAGATCTGATCGGCCATGGCGGTGTTGGCGATAAAGCGGACGTCCGCTTTAGAGACAGGAGTGCCGGCCACATCACCCCTATTGATGGAATTGAGACTGACAAGCTGAGTTGAAGAAAGAGAGCAGGCTGCGCCGAAAATGTTGCAGGCATCACCGGCGTAGATCCCTACAGAGTCAACAGGAGCGAGGGGGCTGCCTACGAAAGGACGCAAGGCGCCGTCGGGAAGGCCGAAAGCAGCGTTGAAATTGGAATCGTATGGGTTATCGGGGGTAGGCGGAGCGGAGCAGGCGCCGCCGCCGCTGGCGCAATTTAGCTGGAACTGCGAGGGGGTGAAGGGCTGTCCGGAAGAAAGCGTGTAAACACTGGAGACAGCCCAACCGCCGAAGGTGTGACCGAGCCAGCCATGCTGGGAACGGAAGAAAGGAATTTCCTCAATGACCGTCAGGACCCAATTGTTGGGGAAATCGAGACCGGAGAGACCATACTCCTGATTGGTGTAGTTGACCTGGCTCTGGGAAGTGGAATTAGTAGAACCTGCGGCAAAAGTACCGAAGATTTCGCTGGCGTTATCCATGGTCTTGCTAAAGGTGTAGGCGGATTTGAGAGTGAGTTGGTTCCAGACGCGATTCAAGCGGAGTTCGGTCTGCAGGGCGTTGTAGTTGGAATAGGCGGAATTGGTGCGACTGAGAAGGACGCCCTGATTGCAATTGACTGTGCCGACGGCTTCGGGAACAGAAGCGTCCGCAGCGGGGCAGGGAGTGTAACCCGTGGGGAGGAGACTGGGATACAGGTTGGAGAGTCCGAGAATATAGGGATTGGCATCGATGGTCTGGAAAAGATTGCGAGCGGCGTTGCCGACATAGCGAACTTCGAAGACTGAATTCTTAGCAACTTGCTGCTGAACGCCAAGAGACCAGGAATAAACCTTATCGGGACTGAAAGTGGGAGAGATCGTGGTGTTATCAAAAGTGCGGGGATCGAAGACACCGGTCTGCAAGAAGGGAGCGAGAGCAGTGCGAACCTGCGGACCGAAGGGGTTGAGAGGGATAGGATTCTCGGCGGCGACGGAGCCGGAGAGAGTATCGTTCAAAACGATAGGAGCGGATTCGGCGATGTTGGAATAAATGTTGTAGTAGGGAGGATCGTAGGCGAGACGGAAACCGCCGCGGATGACGGTCTTGCCGTCACCGGAAGAGAAAATGCTCTTGCCAGGAGACCATGCGAAACCGACGTTGGGTCCCCAGTTATCCGTGGGGGAAGGGATGAAGGGGAAAGTGGTGACGCTGAGCGGGAGAGAGGGATCCCAGAGAGGCGAACTGCCGGACTCATTTTTGACGGTGTTCTGGTGGAAGAGGTTGGCGGGCTGGGTAAAGTAAGACCAGGTGAGACCGAGATTGACGGTGAGATTGCGAGTGAGTTTCAGGTCGTCCTGGAAATAAAGGAAGGTATCCTTCTC
>Ga0181526_10004695_pt1 | contig 10524 bp, 9 predicted proteins | sample PEATcosm2014_Bin_35_FD_119750 | JGI IMG/M metagenome (GOLD analysis project Ga0181526, IMG submission 119750) | Peatland microbial communities from MTU Mesocosm Facility, Houghton, MI, USA - PEATcosm2014_Bin06_30_metaG | ecosystem: Environmental > Terrestrial > Soil > Wetlands > Peat | place...
CGCCGGGCTTGCCAAACGAACAGGTCAGAGCCCGGCTGCGTCGATCAGCGCAAATCCTTCTTTCCGGGCGACGTCGGCGAGGCGGTCGTCGAAGGTCACCAGTTCGAGGGACGGCGGCCGGCGCTCGGCGGCGACAAAAGCCGCGCCGAGCTGCAGGGCGTCGGCCGCCCGCAGCGAGTGAACGCGCAGGAACCGGATCGCGCTTTCGCGCACAATCTCGCTCGGCTCGATTTCAAGCCACACGGCCGCCAAGGTCCTCAGCCGAACATAGGCGAGGTCGGCGCGCTCACGGTCGAAGCGCCCCTCGCGCTCCAGACGCGCCAGCGCCGAAACGCACTCGACTCGTGTGCTCCACCAGACCGCCATGCCGGGGTCCAGCTGGACAAGTCCTGTCACGAAATCTGTCCCAGCCTCTTCGATGAGGAGCGGAACAATCGCCGACGCGTCCCAGAACTTCACCGACCTTCCCGGCGCTCGGCGATCAGGATATCGACGGCCGACGCGCCCGGGTCCGCGCGTGGCGGCCGGACTGTCAGGAATAAAGGGGGCAACGCGCCACGACCCGGTCTGGCGAGCCCTTCGCGGACAAGCCGGGCGACTCTTCCAGCGTCCGCGCCGTCGTCGTTATCGAGCGCCGGCACGAGCCGAGCCACGGGCCGGCCTCGATCTGCGATCAAGACCGGCGATCCGTTCCTAAGACCGTCGATCAGCGCGCTGAGATTGTTTTTTGCTTCGGTTATGCTGGCTTTTTTCATCAGGCTAGAATAGCTCGATTGCCGCACGCATTCAAGCATGCGTCGCGACGGCGTCCTGAGACGCTGGGCGCACCGCTTTCATCGTCCGGCGGGGTGTCGGAGCGCCGGTGGCGCATGGAGCGTTGCGCCGAGCGGAATTGCATGGCAACCGGACGCTCCATGTCCGACGCCTCGTTCGGTGAGGCGTCGCGCTTCGAACCTGGCAAATTCCGGGGAGACCGGGCCCATGTCTATGCTTGTTCGTTGCCTCGCGCTGCTGGCGCTGGCGCTGGGCGGTCTCGCTCAGAGCGAGGCTGCGCAAGCAAGTGACGCTGCGCCCGTGCAAGTCTCTTCCGACGTGAGCTACGAGCTCATCGGCGGTTGGGACGTCGAGAAGCTCAACCAGATCCTCACCGTCGACGCGCCGAAATTCTTCGGCGTGAACGTGGCTTACACACCAGCGCGCAACGGGGTGAAACTCTATCGCGTCACCTATGCGTCGGTGATCCCCGAGCGCGGGAACAAGCCGACCGTCGCGACCGGACTTCTCGCCGTTCCCGACACCGGCGCGGCAAGCTTTCCGATCCTCTCCCACCAGCACGGCACCGTGTATGGGAAAGACGAAGTCCCGTCGTTTCCGGATCAGTCGCCGGAAACCCAGCTTATGCTCGCGCAGTTCGCCGGGCAGGGCTACGTCGTCATCGCCGCGGACTATTTTGGAATGGGCCAGTCGAGAGAGCCGGAAGGTTATGTGGTGAAGGCCAGCCACCAGCAGGCGAGCTACGACCTTCTGGTCGCCAGCCGGGCCGTGCTCGCTCAGCTGGGCGTGTCGACGCCCAAACTGTTCCTCGGCGGATGGTCGCAGGGCGGCTTCGCGACCATGGCGTTCCTGGAAAAGCTCGAGGATTCGGGCGTCCCGGTCTCGGCGGCGGCGACCGCCTCGGCGCCGGTCGACGCCTTTGCGCTGATCAGCGGGGCGCTGGATTTCCCGCGGAAGAATGACGCGCCCTGGCTTACCACCATCGTCATTTTGTCCGCCTTCTCCTTCGAAAACTATTATGGCGTTCCAGGGCTCGCGCGCTCGGTGATCAACGACGCTGCGTATGACGCCGCCCGCAAGCTCTACGAGAAGCAGCCGGTCGACTCCGCCGAAATCCCGACTGACCTGCGCAAGCTGGTCCGGGCGGACTATTTCGATCCGCAATTCTTCGCCGCCTCGGCCTACGGCCGGCTGCTCGCCGAGAAGACGACCGCCTACCGTTGGGTCGTGAAGAGTCCGGTCCGCAACTATTACGGGGAGGCGGACGAGGCCATTCCGACGGCGCTCGGCCAGCTCGCTATGACCTATCAGCACGCGATGGGGGCCGGGAACATGCAGGTCGAGGCGATCTCCACCGGCGAGACCGACCACCGCGGCACATTCGCCACCGCCGCGCCGCAGTGGAAAGTGTGGTTCGACGGCCTGTAGCGCTTTCGGCCATTTGGCGCCCGAGCGCGCGTGCGCCGCGCTTGCCAAAGCGGTGAGTTTGCCCCAAAGACGCGCACGAATTGGCCGGTAACGAAGGACTCTAACCCCTTGCGCAACAACGCCATCGTTCAGGTCGGCCGCGGGGCGCTCGCGACGACGTTCGGCGCCAACCTGCCGCTCGCGCTGATCGCCGGGCCTTGCCAGATGGAGAGCCGAGCCCATGCGCTCGAGACCGCTCAGGCGCTGAAGGAGATCGCGGCGCGGCTGAACGTCGGGCTGGTCTACAAGACGTCGTTCGACAAGGCGAACCGCACCTCCGGCTCGGGCGCGCGGGGGCTGGGGCTCGAGGCGGCGTTGCCGGTCTTCGCCGAGATCCGGGAGTCCATCGGCCTGCCGGTGGTCACCGACGTGCACGAGAGCGCCCAGTGCGCCCGGGTCGCCGAGGTCGTCGACGCCCTGCAGATCCCGGCCTTCCTTTGCCGCCAGACCGACCTCTTGGTCGCGGCGGCGCGCACGGGCCGCGCGGTCAATGTCAAGAAGGGGCAGTTCCTCGCGCCCTGGGACATGACAAACGTGGTCGAAAAGCTCGACGCGGCCGGCGCCGGCGACGTGCTGGTCACCGAGCGGGGCGTCAGTTTCGGCTACAACACGCTCGTCGTCGACATGCGGTCGCTGCCGATCATGGCGCGCGAGACCGACGCGCCCGTCATCTTCGACGCCACCCATTCGGTCCAGCAGCCCGGGGGGCGGGGGACCTCCTCGGGCGGCCAGCGCGAATTCGTGGCCGTGCTGGCGCGCGCGGCGGTCGCGGTCGGGGTCGCCGGGGTGTTCATCGAGACCCATCCCGACCCCGACCATGCGCCCTCCGACGGGCCGAACATGGTGGCGCTCAAGGACTTCGAGGCGCTGGTGGCCGAGTTGCAGGCCTACGACCGCGTGACCAAAGGCCGCGGCCGGGCGGCCTAGAGAACGCTTGTCATACGCCGGTCGCGTGCGCGAGATATTTTGGTCACAGGTCCGTTGCAAGAGCGCATCATGGACAAGTACATCTTCAGTTACGCGACTGCGAGCGACCCTCCCTTGAAGCGCGGGATGATCCGGCTCGTCGAGAAGGCGACCGGGCAGCCGAAGCTGAAGAAGATGTACCTGGACAACCAGCAGTTTCCGCGCCCGAACGAGAATTTCTTTCAGGCCGCGGTGCGCAAGCTGGCGCTCGACGTGCGCTACGACGCCGGCGCCTTGGCTGCGATGCCCGCTACGGGTCCGGTCGTCGTGGTCGCCAACCACCCGTACGGCGTGCTCGACGGGATCGTCATTTCCTGGCTCATCAGCAAGGTCAGGACGGACTTCGTCGCCCTCACCAACGCGGTGCTGATGCGCGCGCCCGAGGTCAACCGCTTCATTTTGCCGGTCGATTTCAGCGAGACCGATGAGGCGCAGAGGACCAACATCGCCTCGCGCGCCGCCGCGCGCGCACAACTCGAGAAGGGCGGGGTGGTGGTGGTCTTTCCCGCCGGCGCCGTTTCGACCGCCCCCGACAAGCTCGGCCTGAAGCCGGCTGTGGACTGGCGCTGGCAACCGTTCGTCGCCCAGCTGATCCAGCGGTCGAAGGCGGTCGTCGTGCCGATCTGGTTTTCAGGGCAGAACAGCCGGCTGTTCCAGATCGCCAGCCACGTCAGCTACACGCTGCGCATCTCGCTGATCTTCCACGAGGTCCGGTCGCGGATCGGCACGGCTTTGCCGGTGGTGATCGGGGCGCCGATCCCGTACGCCGACCTGGCGGCGATCAAGGACCGTCAGGCGCTTGCCGACGCCTTGCGCGACCGCGTCTATGCGCTCGCCCGGCTCGGGCCCGGCGTGACGAAGAAACGCAACCCGGCCGAGCGGCTGCTGAAGGCCGCGCTGAAAACGCAACGGGCGGCCTGACAGGAGGGGCGGCGTCTCGCCCCGCTTCGGAGCGCGAGACGCTCTCTCTCCATGCGGTGGCGCCCGAAACGCGCCTGCAATTGCCCGAATGTCCGGGATCTGCGAGAATATCCCGGTCAGGAGACGCACATGTCGCAGGCCACGGTGGGAAAATGGGGCGACAGCCTGGCGATCCGCGTTCCCCTCGACATCGCTCGCGCTTCGGGCCTGAGCGAAGGCGAGCGGGTGGACATTGAAACGCTCGACGGCGATATCCTGATTCGCCGCCCTGCCGCGCGAACCCGCGGGCGCAGCGAGGCGGAAGCCGCCGCGGCCGAGATCATCGGCGAGAGCAAACGCTTTTCGCTGGGCGCAATTTCGATCCGCGACCTCATCGAGGAAGGCCGTCGCGGGTGAGTGTCGTCGTCGATGCGTCCATGGCCATCGCTTGGCTCTTCGCCGACGAACGGACAGATGCGGCCCATGCCGTGATGCTGCGCGTCGTCTCCGGCGGCGCGTTCGTCCCGTCGCTGTGGCGCCTGGAAGTCGCCAACGTGCTGCGCAACGCCGTCCGCCGCGGGCGCTGCGACGAAGCCTATGTCGATCGCTCGCTGGAGCGGCTCGGCCGACTTCCGGTCGAGATCGACGACGAAACCAGCATGCACGCCTGGACCGCCACGCGCGCCTTGTCCCGCGAGCAGGGTCTGACGTCCTACGACGCCGCGTATCTCGAACTGGCCGTCCGCAAGTCCCAGCCGCTGGCGACATGCGACGCGGACCTCATCGCCGCGGCGGGCCGCTGCGGAGTCGAGGTCCTCACCGCCTGAATGTCCAGCCGGCGCGTCCAACGCCAAAGACAAATGGCCAAACACCGGTGCGGGGCGCGATCTCACCCCCGCCCGCGGTAGGGCGCGACGCCCTGGTCGGGGATCCAGATCGCCGAGGGCGGCTTGCCGCTTTGCCAGAAGACGTCGATCGGGATGCCTCCGCGCGGATACCAGTAGCCGCCGATCCGGAGCCAGCGCGGCTTGAGCGTCGCGACGAGGTCCTTGCCGATCCTGACCGTGCAGTCCTCGTGAAAGGCGCCGTGATTGCGGAAGCTCATGAGATAGAGCTTCAGCGACTTCGACTCGACGATCCATTTGTCCGGAATGTAGTCGATCACCAGATGGGCGAAATCCGGCTGGCCGGTCATCGGACAGATCGAGGTGAATTCGGGCGTCACGAAGCGGACGACGAAGTCGACGTCGTCGTGCGGGTTCGGGGCGCGGTCGAGGGTCTTGGCGTCGGGCGCCTCGGGAACCTTCGACGCCCGGCCGAGATGGGCGAAGGCGGGTTTGGGTTGCTTGGTCATGGGGCGCGGGATATCCGGCGCGCCGGACGGACGCAAGGCGGGGCGGCGGCGGCGCCGCCCTACTTGATCTGCCCCCCGCCGAACCCGGCCGAGACGGAGCCGCTGATCCGCACGCAGACGCCGTCGGCCGTGACGAACCCGGGGTTGCCGCCGATATTGCATTTCTTGAGGTTCTGAGCGTGCTCGGGCGGCTTCGCCGACTTGACCTGCGACGGTAGCTCCGCGCCCTCCGCGGCCGCTGCGCCAAGGGCGAGAACGGCGAAGGCGAGCCAATGGACCCGGGCCATGCGGACTCCCCTTGGACACATGATCGGGTTATGAGGCGCCGGGCGCCGGGTTGCAACGGGGACTTGCGACTCGGTCCGCCATCCCGCAGGAGTGGGCTCACGAGCGGAAGAGGGGGAGCGGCCGAACGCATGAACATGACGCCTGCTGTCGCTCAGCGCCCGGCGGCGCAACCTTGGGCCGTGATCGCCGGCGCTTTGCTGGTCGCGGCGGGGGTCTTTCTCGCGACGGCGGAGGGGCAGGCGGTCCTCGCGGCGGTGGCCGGAGCGGGCGGTTTCGCGCTGCTGCGCCGGGCGCGCGCCGAGCGCCCCTATTCCCAGGCGCTCGTCGTCGTCGACGCTGCCGCCTTCGCCCTATTCGCGCTCGACCGCAACGACGGCCTCGGCTTCTGGCAATTGCCGGGGCCGTGGATCGACGTCCTCCGCTTCAACCTGCCCTCGGCCGTCATCGCCCTGCTCGTCTATTCGGCAGCCGCGGCCATGGCGCTGATCGCGGGCTACCGCGGGCTTCGGATCGTCGAGGCGCTGAGCCTCATCGCCGTTCCGTTCCTGTTCAACGTGCTCATCGTTGTCGGGGCGGACTGGCACATGGCGGAGCTCGGGGCCGCGGTCACGCTCCACGCGGCCCTGCCGTTTCCGGTTCAGGTCGCGATCGGGCGGGCGATCACGCTTTGGCTGCTTGGCGAGGCGATGCTGGCGCTGATCGTCGCCGTTAGCCTCAACCGGCCGCCGCGCTCCCTACGGGTGGTCGCACTCTTCGCGGTCAGCGGGGTCTTCGCCGCGGTCACGCCGCTCATCGCCAACGCCGCCCAACTCGTCACCCAGCCGCTGCTGGCGATCGTGTTTTCCAGCCTCTGCGCGGCGCTGGCGCAGGGCGGCCTGTGGGCGATCGTTTATCTGATGACCGGCGTCGCGCTCGACTGGCTGGCGGGGCGGCCGCCGCGCTGGGACGCGGCCTGGGACCACTGGCGCACCGGCGTGGTGAAGGGCGCGATCTACGGGGCCTTGTTCATCGGCTTCATCCTGATCGCCGCCTTCGTCCTGCGCATCCCGGGCGTGCCGGCGTTTCTCAGCGCCTTCGCGCTCGGCGCCGGGCCCGTGCTCGGGGCGGCGCTTTTTCCGCTCGCCATGACGGTCGTCGGCAGCGCCGACGGAACGCCGCCGTTCTTCGGCCGACTCAGGCGCGCCTACCGCGATCCGCGCGCGCCCGTGCGTGGCGTGGTCGTCGGGCTGGGGCTCGCGCTGGCCTACCAGGCCAATCTCGCCGCCTCCGACGGCGGGACGCGCTTTCTCGCCCTGGCGGCGATCGGCGCGCTTTGCTACGCTGGCGTCGACCTCGGCTTCGACGCCTACGCCGTCGCCGCCGGCGAACGGACAAAGCTGCAGGGCTGGCGCCTAAACGCGCTCGGGGCGGCTTTAGGCGCGCTCGTCGCCGGCGCGCTCGGCTGGTATTTCGATTCCGCCCAGCTCCAGGTGGTGATCGCCAAGTTCTGGGCCTACGCCGACGTCAATTACCGCCAGAGCGGGCGGCAGCTTGGCGATTTCACCACCTATCCGATCTTCAACAAATACGGCGCCGTGAACCTCGGCGAGGTCGCCGGCGGCGTGCGGCTGTTCTGGGCCGAGTCGGTCGCGGGCGTCATCAACTGGTCGCTGGCCGCGCCGCTGTTCTCGATCAACTACGTGCTGCTCGACGCGGCCCTGCAGCGCAGCCTGCGGCCGATCAAGACCCTCCTCAGCCCGACCGGGATCGAGGGCGTGGTGGCGCAGGGCGTGCGGGTGCTGCGCTGGGGCCTGTGGATGGCGCCGATCATCAACTCGTTCCTGCGCCAGTCGCCCGATCCGAGCTGGTACAATCAGGACGGCGCGGTCCGCACGGCGGTCGTCATCGGCGCCGACGGCGCCCAGACGCCGGAGGCGTTCCGACGGTTCAGTCTCGTCCTGTTCCTGGGACTCCTCGCCTATGACTGGCTGCGCATCCTGATCTGGTTCGACCACATGGGGCTCAGGGTCGCGAGCCTCGTCAACCTGTCGTTCCTCGGCGGCGACCGCGCCGACGAGGCTGCGGCGCGATTCGTCGGCCACAACGCCCGCACCCGCGCCATCCCCGACGGCATCCGCCGGTTCATGACCTGGGCGCCGCTCCTCATTCCCTTCTATATTCCGCGCGGGGGCGAGTGGGACTTCGCCTGGACAGGGGCCGAGAAGCTGGCGCGGAGCGGGCCGATCCCCGAACCGGTGCGCACGCTGGGCCTCGCCTACGCCGGCGTCATCGCGCTCTCCACTGTGGCGGCGGGCGCCGTGATCGTGCGCGAGCGCCGCATATCGGGGCGCCCGGCCCCCTGGCTCGCCGGCGCGCCGCCCGAGCTTGCCCGCAATCCGCAATTCTACATGGCCAACAACGGCGCCGTCGGCGCCCAGATCTTCCGCGACGGGCGCGGCGCGGCTTTCGTCATGGGGGCCGAGCGGGGCGGGGGCGGCATCGACCTCATCCGCCGCCCGCTCGATCCGTTGCAGGCGCGCGGACATTTCTTCTACGTGACCGAGGAGGGCGAAGCCCCCTGGTCGATCGGCTTCGAGCCGGTGCGGCGCGCCGGCGAATACCGCATCGAGGAGCCCGGCTTCCACCGTCTGGCCATCGTCCATGCGCTGAACGGGATCGAGGCGCGGATGGAGATTGCGCCCGATCGCGGGCAGGCGGCCGTGCTGAGCTGGAAGATCCGACTCGCCGACCGGTCGGGGCAGGGCCGGCGCCTGCGGCTCACCAGCTTCTGCGAGGTCGCCGGGCACGAGACGGAGGCCTATGCGCGCGACCTCGATTTCGCCGGCATGCATGTCGAGACGATCTTCGTGCGGGCGCTGAACGCCATCCTCGCCCGCAACCGCCTGCTGCGCTCGGCGCGCGCCGACCGCGGCGAGACCGCGTTCTTCGCCGTCAAACCCGGCGCCGGCGCCGAACTCGTCGGCTACGAGGATTCGCGCACACGCTTTCTCGGCGAGGGGTCGCTGGCGAAGCCGACCGGCTGCGAGCCCTGGCGCTGGCGCAAGCTCGACGACGAAGGCAAGCTCTGGACCTTCGACCCGGCGGCGAGCTTCACCGTCGACATGATTGTGCCCGCGGACGGCGCGGTCGAGGCCGAGTTCATCATGGGCCGCGCCGACAACGCCGTCTGGGCGGCCGAACTCATCGCCCGCCGGCTCGACCTGCCGGCGATTCCCGAGCCCGACCTGGAAAGGCGGATTTACGAGACCCGCGCCGTCGAGCCGTCGCCCGCCCTCCCGGCCCGCTGGCCGTTCGCCTTTTCTGAGGACGGCAAGCGGCTTGATCTGACTCATCGCACGCCGCGCCCATGGGCGCATGTGATGGCGAACGAGCTCGGCATGTCGACCATGACCTCGAACGACGGCGAGGTCTTCTCCGCCTTCGCCAACGCCCGACAGAACGGCCTGACCGCCTTCCGTTTCGGCAGCGCGACCGTCGAGCAGCCGGGCCAGATCCTCTACGTCCGCGACCTCGACGCCGGGGAAACGGACTCGCCGGGCTTCGCGCCGTTCCATCGCGACGACGCGACCCACGACGTGTCCTACGAGCCGGGCGTAGCGATTTTCAGGAAGCGCCGCGGCGACCTCGAGATGGAAACCGTGGTCTTCGTTCCGCCCGCCCGACCGTGCGACGTGCGCATCCTGACCCTGCGCAACGTCGGCGAGCGCCCAAGGCGGTTGCGCGTCGTCCCGTTCTTCGATCTGGCGCTTGAGGAAAGCCCGAACGAGAGCGTCGGCAAGATCCGCGATGAGACGGTCGGCGCGACGCTCCTTTTTCAGAACCGCATGAACGACTTCGAGCGCGGCTTCGCCTTCGCCGCGACCAACCTCGCCTCGCCTGCGACCGAGACGGTGCGGACGCGCTTCTTCGGCGGCCCGGGGCGCGACATCCATACCCCCGCGATGGTCGAGACCGGTGCGCCCGACCGGTCGGCCGCCGACGATGGGCGGCGGGTCGCGGCCTTTGTCGGCGACGTCGAGCTTCCGCCCGGCGCGGAGGCCCGGATCGTCGTTGTGTTCGGACAGGCCAAGAGCCGCGCCGAGGCGCTCGCGGCGGCGGGACGGGTTTCGGTCGCCGAGGCCGAGGCCGACCTCGCCGCGACCCGCGACTCCTGGGCAGCCCGGCTCGGCAAGGTCGAGGTCCGCACGAACCGGCCGGACTTCGACCGGCTCGTCAACGCCTGGCTGCCCTATCAGCTCTACGCCTCGCGGCTGTGGGGCCGCGTCGGGCCGAATCAGCGCGGCGGCGCGACCGGCTACCGTGACCAGCTTCAGGATGTCCTGCCCCTCGCGCTCCTCGAACCGCGTCTGACGCGGGCGCAGATCGTGCTCCACGCCAGCCAGCAGTTCCTCGAAGGCGACGTGCTGAAATGGTGGCATCGAGCGCCGAACGGCGGCACAGGCCTTGGACAGCGCACCAAGGCGAGCGATCCCCACCTGTGGCTGCCTTACGTGCTGGCGCGCTACGTGCGCGAGACGGGCGACGCGAGCGTGCTCGATGAAGTCACGCCTTTTCTCGAAGGCGAGGCCGTGCCGGACAACTTGGAGACCTGGATCGTCATCCCGCGCGCCTCGCGCGAGACCGCCACGGTCTACGAGCACGCGCGGCTCGCCATCGCCTTCACCCTCGGCCACCTGGCCGAGAACGGGCTTCCCTTGCTGAGGGCGGGCGACTGGAACGACGGCATCGACACGCTCGGGCGCCGCGAGATCGGTTCGAGCGTCTGGATGGGCTTC
>Ga0181526_10004699_pt1 | contig 10521 bp, 9 predicted proteins | sample PEATcosm2014_Bin_35_FD_119750 | JGI IMG/M metagenome (GOLD analysis project Ga0181526, IMG submission 119750) | Peatland microbial communities from MTU Mesocosm Facility, Houghton, MI, USA - PEATcosm2014_Bin06_30_metaG | ecosystem: Environmental > Terrestrial > Soil > Wetlands > Peat | place...
CCAGGCCGGCGTGCCCGGCGCCATCACCATCGCCACCAACATGGCGGGCCGCGGCACCGACATCCAGCTTGGCGGCAATGCCGACATGCGCATCCGCCAGGAGCTCGTGGGCATCGAGCCGGGCGCCGAGCGCGACGGCCGCATCACCGACATCAGGGCGCAGGTGGCGCGGCTGAAGGAGAAGGCGCTCGCCGCCGGGGGCATGTTCGTGCTCGGCACCGAGCGCCACGAGAGCCGGCGCATCGACAATCAGCTTCGCGGGCGCTCCGGCCGCCAGGGCGACCCCGGACGCTCGAAGTTCTTCCTGTCGCTCGAAGACGACCTGATGCGCATCTTCGGGACCGACAAGCTCGACGTGTGGCTGGCGCGGCTCGGGCTGCAGGAGAACGAGGCGATCATCCATCCGTGGATCAACAAGGCGCTGGAAAAGGCGCAGAGCAAGGTCGAGGCGCGCAACTTCGACATCCGCAAGAACCTGCTCAAATTCGACAACGTGATGAACGACCAGCGCAAGGCGGTGTTCGAGCAGCGCGTCGAGCTGATGCGCGACGAGAACGTCGTCGAGACCATCACCGACATGCGGCACTCTGTGGTCGACGAACTCGTCGCCAAGCACGTGCCGAAGAACGCCTATCCCGAGCAGTGGGACACGCCGGGCCTGAAGGAGGAGCTCGACCGCGTGCTCGGCCTCGCTCTGCCGGTCGACCAGTGGGCGAAGGAAGAGGGCATCGCCGACGAGGAGCTGCTGTCGCGCATCGAGCGCAAGGCCGACGAGCACATGGCCGCGAAGGTCGCGCAGTGGGGCCCCGACGTCATGCGCTACGTGGAGAAATCGATTCTGCTGCAGACCCTGGATCATCTGTGGCGCCAGCATCTGCTCATGCTCGAGCATCTGCGCCAGGTGATCGGGCTGCGCGGCTACGGCCAGCGCGATCCGCTCAACGAGTACAAGTCCGAAGCCTTCAGCCTGTTCGAGGCGATGCTCCAGCAGCTGCGCGAGGCGGTCACCGCGCAGCTCATGCGCGTCGAGATCGTCGCCTCGCCGCCACCCGGCCAAGAGGCAGGCCTGCCCAGCGGGCCGCCGCCGCAACCTCCGCCGGGCCTTCCCTACATGGAGGCGCACAAGATCGATCCGACCACCGGGGAGGACGAGATGGCGCTTGCCGATTCGGCGTTCGCCACCGCCGGCGTGGCGGTGGCGGAGCGCGCGGTGACGCGCAAGTCGAACGATCCCACCAGCTGGGGCAAGGTCGGGCGCAACGAAGCCTGTCCGTGCGGCTCGGGCAAGAAGTACAAGCATTGCCACGGTCGCTACGCCTGAGCTGAGCCCGGCTCCGCGCGCACCTTCGGTGGAATTGCGCGACCGACCGTGGGGACGGGTCGGGCAGCCGCAAGCTCGCACGGGATCAGTCCAGTCGTCGGTATCGAATCAGTGCAACCCTGACCAGCGACTGTCGAAGGTGCCAGTCGGCACGACCGGCTGAGCGCCGCTCAACAGGCCGGGGTTGTTGTTCGCCGAGCGGACCGAGGGCTCGTCGGTCGTCCGGGCTTCCTCCGCCGGCTTTTGCGGCGGCTTGGCGGGGGCGGCATTCGCGGCCGCGCTCGGTGCCCGAGCCACGGGTTTCGCGGCCGGCACCGGAGGTGCGGCCTTGGCGGATTTCGCCTGCTCCACCGCGTTCTCGGACTTTTGCGCCGGCGCTGCCTGCGCCGGCTCGCTGCTGAACAGGCGGGTGAACAGGTTGCCGGACTCGGCCTGCGGCGGCGGTTGCGGCGGCTTGGCAGCGGCAGCCGGGCTCGACGGCGCCATCGACCGGGTCACCGGCACCGAGCCGGTGGTCGTCGCCTCGGCGATCTGCGGCGGGCGCGACGGATTGAGCGCGTCGAGGATCGATGACGGGGCATTGGGCTCGACGACGGCGCGCACCGTGCCGTCAGGGTCGCGGATCAGATGGGGATGCAGCTTGGCGAGGAACACCGGATGGGTCCCACCGTCGGTGCCGGTGCGCACCGGTGCGGCCGGCGTGCCCTGGCTGATCAACTCGGCGGTCTTGACCTCATCCTGCTTGGCCTTTTCGGCGACCGCGGCCGCCAGCTCCGGCGCGACCTGGTAGGCCGGACACCGGCCCGCCGGACTGAAGCTCAGCGCCGGCGGATTGCCGCCCGCCGGCGTCGCATCGGCGACCGGCGCGGCGTCGAACACGTAGTGCTTTTCGCAGAAGTCCACCTTGGGCTCGAGGTGGGTCAGCTCGAAATGATCGTTGCCGACCTTGAGCACCTTCCAGAACGCCATGTTCGGATTGTTGCGGTGGCGCGCCATGTTGAGCGGCGTCATGCGGAACGGATAGGCCTGCACCTGGAACGATCGCTGCCCCCCGAAGAACGATTCGCGGGCGAGCGCATAGATCTCGGAGATCTCCTCGTCCGTCATCGCGTAGCAGCCGCGCGACGAGCAGTCGCCATGGACCATCAGGTTGGAGCCGGTGAAGCCGTGGGCCTTGTCGTACGGGTTGGGATACCCGATGTCGAACGACAGATAATAGTGCGAGTTCGGATTCATCTGCCCGGGGTTGATCGTGTAGAAGCCCTCCGGTGCCTGGCGATCGCCTTCCCGGGTCTTGGGGCCGAGCTCGCCCGACCAGCGGCAGATCGGATAGGCCTTGAGCAACGCGAAGCGGCCCGACGTGTCCTGCTTCCAGATCTCGACCTCGGACTCCTCCTTGAAGAGCCGCACCAGGATCGGCGACTCCTTGGGCATGCCCCGTCTGTCCAGCTCGCCGAGCATCTGCAACGACAGCGGCTTCATCGACTTGGCCGCAGGCGACAGGCTGTCGGTGTCGCAACCGGCGAGCACGAGCGGTGCCGCACAGGCCGCGGATGCCAAAAGCGCGCGGGCGACGACGATACGGAGATTCAACCTTGCACTCCCCGACGGACACCCCTGTTGTCCGATTAGACGACCGTTACCGTTAAGATGCGGCTATCGCAAGGCAGGACAAAGACAGCCGCACCACGTCAGGGTCGACATGGTGAACGAAGGGTAAACGATCGTCAAAGGTTACGTCCGATTTCCAGGAATTTTTCTCTCCGGTGCCGACGTACCGCGGCCCGGTCGAGATTCCCCAGCGACCGCAGCGCGTTCGCGATGGCCTCGCCGGTCGACGCGATCGTTCCGCCGGGATCGCGGTGGGCACCGCCGATCGGCTCGGTAATGATCGTGTCGATGATGCCGAAGCGAGAGAGGTCCTGCGCGGTGATCTTCATGTTGGTGGCCGCCTCCTGCGCCTTGGAGGTATCGCGCCACAGTATCGAGGCTCCGCCCTCCGGGGAGATGACGCTGTAGATGGCGTGCTCGAGCATCAGCACCCGGTTGGCGGTGGCGATCGCGATGGCGCCGCCCGATCCGCCTTCGCCGAGAATCACCGCCACATTGGGCACCCCGAGGTTGAGGCAGGCTTCGGTCGAACGGGCGATGGCCTCGGCCTGCCCGCGCTCCTCGGCGCCGATTCCCGGATAGGCGCCGGCGGTGTCGACCATGGCGACGACCGGGATGCCGAAGCGGTCGGCCATCTCCATCAGCCGCGCCGCCTTGCGGTAGCCCTCGGGGCGCGCCATGCCGAAATTGTGCTTGAGGCGGGTCTCGGTGGTGGCACCCTTCTCCTGGCCGATGACGCAGATGCTCTCGCCGCGAAACCGGCCGAAGCCACCCACCACCGCGTCGTCGTCGCCGAACTTGCGATCGCCGGCCAATGCGGTGAAATCCGTGATCAGCCCGCCGATATAGTCGAGACAGTGCGGACGCTCGGGATGCCGCGCCACCTGGGTCTTCTGCCACGGGCTCAGTCCCGCATAGAGATCCTTGAGCGCCTGGGCGGCCTTGGCCTCCAGCCGGCTGATCTCCTCGTCGACCGCCACCGCGTCGCCGCCGGCCTGCATGGCGCGCAGCTCTTCGACCTTGGCTTCGAGCTCGTACACCGGCTTTTCGAAGTCGAAGTAGCTTCGCATCGAGCGTTCACACCGGCGGTTCGACGAATAGCCCGCGGCGGCCGCCGCGGGGCCGGAAACTGGCTCCGGCGGGTGGGCAAGTCAAGCAATCGGCGGCCCGCTGGCCGCAGTCCGGCCGGCGCCTCGGCGGGCCATACCCGGCCGCGGCCGGCAGGCCGGAGAGCGCAATCCGCCGCACTAGCTGTCTGCCAGCGGATGCAGGTCGCGCACCATGCTTTTCAGCCGTTCCGCCAGCACGTGGGTGTAGATCTGCGTGGTCGAGATGTCGGCGTGGCCGAGCAAGGTCTGCACCGAACGCAGATCCGCGCCGTTCTGCAGCAGGTGGCTGGCAAAGGCGTGACGCAGAACGTGCGGGCTCACCTGATCGGGTCGCAACCCGGCCGGCGCGGCGAGCGCCTTGAGCTCGCGGGCGAAGTGCTGGCGGGTGATGTGGCCGCTGTCCCCGAACGAGGGAAACAGCCATTTCCCATCCACTGCGCGGCCGGCCTCGGCGCGCAACGCCAGATAATCGATCATGGCACACCGTGACGCCTCGTTGAGCGGCACCATCCGCTCCCTGCCGCCCTTCCCGCGCACGATCAGCATGCCCTGCCCGCGATGCGCCGCCGTGGCCGGCAGGGCGATCAGCTCGGAGACCCGCAGACCGGTCGCGTAGAGCACCTCCAGCAGGCAGGTCATGCGCGCCGAGCGCAGCCGCTCGCCGATCGGGCCGGACTGATCGTCCATCGCCCGGCGGGCGCTCGCCAGCAGCCGATCAACATCGGCGATCGACAGGATCTTCGGCAGCGGACGGCCGCGCCGCGGCCCCTCGATGGCAGCGCCGGGATCGTCGCCGCGATGGCCCTCGGCATAAAGGAACCGGTAGAGCTGACGGATCGCCGACAGCTTGCGGGCGACCGAGGCGGCGCTCAGGGTCCGGCGCGCGAGCGCCCCCAGATAGGCGCGGATGTCGTCGCTGGTCGCCGTCGCCACCGTCGCGCCGGTGCCGCCGACATGGGCAGCGAAATCCCCGAGATCACCGCGGTAGGCGATGAGGGTGTTGGCCGCCGCCCCGCGCTCGGCGGCCAGCATGTCGAGAAACAGGTCGGTGAGGCGAAGGTCGGGCGTTTTCGCGCGCCGGGGCATGGGGCACCTGAAGTCTCAGCGCGGCGGCTTGGCGAGCCGCTCGGGCGGAATCGTCACGGTGATCTCGCGCGGCTTGGGCTGGACGAACGTCGCGAGCGAGAACATGGCCCCGTAGGCGAGCCCGGCCAGGACTCCAAGCGCCAGGATCAGGCGGATCAGGCTCGGCATGGTCCAATACTCAGGCGCTCGTCCCCGGCAGGAGGACCGCAACGTCGTGGCCGCGAGGGTTGCGACAACCGGCGGTCAGTCGATGCGACACTGTCCGGACGTTGCGGGCGCGGTCCGGTTGGCGTGCCGGCAAGGCGCAACAGCGATCTGGCGCCTTAGGCGCAGCTTACCACCATGTTTGAGCCGCGCTGGCAAGAGGCTCCATGCCGGCGTATACGAGGGCGCCGGGCCATTCTGGTCCTGCGGCGCACTTTGACCTGGAATTGCAATGAGCGATATTGCGGCATCGAGGATCGCGGCGCCGGAGTCGCGGCTTGTCACCACCCTCGGCGATCGTTCGATCGTCCTCGTCGGCATGATGGGCGCGGGAAAATCGTCGGTCGGTCGCCGGCTGGCGAATCGGCTCGGCATCCCCTTCGTCGACGCCGATTGTGAGATCGAGGCGCGCGCCGCCATGACGATCCCGGAATATTTCGAGCGTCACGGCGAGCAGAACTTCCGCTCCGGCGAGGCGCGCGTGATTGCCAACCTGCTGAATCAGGGCCCCCAGGTGCTGGCGACCGGGGGTGGTGCCTTCATGCACGCCGACACCCGTGCGGCCGTCCGGCGCCACGGCGTCACCGTATGGCTCAAGGCCGACTACGAGGTGTTGCTGCGGCGGGTCAGGCGGCGCAGCGATCGCCCGATGCTGAAGACCGCCAACCCCGCCGAAACGCTCAAGGAGCTGCTCGCCGTGCGCGATCCGGTCTATGCGCTGGCCGACGTGACGGTGTGGTCGCGCGAGGTGCCGCACGAGACGATCGTCAACGAGGCGATCGCGGCGCTGGTCGACTGGCTCGATCAGGAGCCGCAGCGTTCCGCAGGCGTGCCATGACGGCCGCGGTGCGCGCCGGTGATCCGGTCGTCGTCAACGTGGCGCTGGGCGAGCGCGGCTACGACATCGTGGTCGGCCGCGGGGTCATGGCCTCGCTCGGCGCCCGCCTCGCCGCGCTGCGGCCGGGTGCCGGGGTGGCGATCGTCACCGACCAGACGGTGGCGGGCCATCACCTTGCGGGCGCCGCGGCCGCGCTGGAGGCGGCTGGGTTGCGCTCCTCGTCGGTGGTCATTGCTCCCGGCGAGGGCTCGAAGAGCTGGCGGGTGCTCGAGGAGGTCTGCGAGGCCCTGCTGAAGCGGCGCATCGAGCGCGGCGACCTGGTCGTGGCGCTCGGCGGCGGGGTCGTCGGCGATCTGGCGGGGTTCGCCGCCGCGATCGTCCGCCGCGGCATCGGCGTGGTGCAGGTGCCGACGACGCTGCTGGCCCAGGTCGATTCGGCGTTCGGCGGCAAGACCGGCATCAATTCGGCGTACGGCAAGAACCTCATCGGCGCCTTCCACCAACCGATTCTGGTGGTGGCCGACACCACGCTGCTCGACTCCCTGCCGGTGCGCACGTTCCGCGCCGGCTATGCGGAGGTGGTCAAGTATGGGCTGATCGGCGACGCAGGCTTCTTCTCCTGGCTGGAGACGAGCTGGCGCGATGTCTTCGCCGGCAGCCCGGCGCGCGAGCACGCGATCGCGGTGAGCTGCCGCGCCAAGGCGCAGACCGTCGCCCGCGACGAGCGGGAGACCGGGGAACGCGCTCTGCTCAATCTCGGCCACACCTTCGGACACGCGCTGGAGGCCGGCGCCGGGTTCTCCGATCGGCTGCTGCACGGCGAGGCGGTCGCCATCGGCACGTCCCTCGCCTTCGGGTTCTCGGCCCGGCTCGGGTTGATGGCGCAAGAGGACGCCGACCGCGTCGACCGACATCTCGCGGCGGTCGGCCTGCCGAACCATCCGGCGGATATTCCTGGTGGGCTGCCCGGTCTCGACGACCTGATGGACCTGATGGCGCAGGACAAGAAGGTCAGCCGCGGCAAGCTGACGTTCATCCTGGCGCGCGGAATCGGCAAGAGTTTCGTGGCACGCGATGTGGATCCGGCCGAGGTCCGCGCCTTCATGGCGGAAAAGCTCTCGTTGCGATGACATCCGGAGACTGGCTCGCACTGGCCGCGATCGTGCTCTGTCTCGCCGTGTCGTTCGTTCTGGCCGGCAGCGAGACCGCACTGACGGCATCCTCGCGCGCCCGCATGCTGCGCCTGGAAAAGCAGGGCAGCGACCGCGCCGCCACCGTCAACCGTCTGATGCAGACGCGCGAGCGGCTGATCGGCGCGCTGCTGCTCGGCAACAACGCCGTCAACATCGGGGCCTCGTCGCTCGCCACCGGCGTCCTGCTCGCGTGGGGCTTCGGTGAGGCCGGCGTGCTCTACGCCACCGTCATGATGACGGTTCTGGTCGTGGTATTCGCCGAGGTGCTGCCAAAGACCGTCGCCATCAACGCGCCGGATCGGGTGGCTCTCCTGGTGGCGCGGCCGATCTCGTGGCTGGTGCGGCTGTTCGGCCCGGTGCTGATGGCAATCGAGGCCATCGTCCGCTGGATCCTGGCGCGGTTCGGAATCGACATCGGCGTCAACCAGCCGATCCTGTCGGCGCACGAAGAGCTGCGCGGCGCCGTCGATCTGTTGCATCACGAGGGCAGCGTCGAAAAGCTCGATCGCGACATGCTCGGTGGGCTGCTCGACCTGCGCGAGCTCGAGGTCTCCGACGTGATGATCCACCGTACCGAGATGATCACCGTCAACGCCGGCGATCCGAACGAGGAGATCGTGAGCGCCGTCCTCGCCGCTCCGGTCACTCGGGTGCCGTTGTGGCGGGGCAGCCCGGAAAACATCGTCGGCGTGCTGCACGCCAAGGATCTGCTGCGCGCCATCCAGGCCGCCGGCGGCAATCTGGCGCAGGTCGACGTATTGGGGATCTCGTCGCCGCCGTGGTTCGTGCCCGACACCACGCCGCTCGCCGAGCAGCTCAAGGCGTTCCGCCGTCGCAAGACCCCGTTCGCGTTGGTCGTCGACGAGTACGGCGAGGTGATGGGCCTGGTGACGCTGGAGGACATCCTCGAGGAGATCGTCGGCGACATCGAGGACGAGCACGACGTCGCGGTGGCCGGCGTCCGGCCGCAGCTCGACGGCTCGGTCAATGTCGACGGAGGCGTTCCGATCCGCGATCTCAACCGGGCCATGGACTGGAGCCTGCCGGACCAGGAGGCGACCACCATCGCGGGTCTGGTGATCCACGAGTCGCGCTCGATCCCGGAGCCCGGCCAGAGCTTCACGTTCCACGGCTTTCGCTTCCAGGTGTTGCGCCGCAACCGCAATCGCATCACGGCGCTGAAGATCACGCCGCTCGGCCGGCGCGCCGCCGTGGCGCGCACCGCCTGATCCGATGGGTCAGGCGCCCGCCTCGCCCGGCGCGGCGGCGTGGATCGCGAGCGCGTGCACGCCGCCGGCAAGCTCGGCGGAGAGCGCCGCATTGACCATGCGATGGCGCTCGATCCGGGTCTTCCCCTGGAAGGCCCGGGCCACGATATATACTCTGAAGTGGGTCTCGCCGCCCGACCGGTGGCCGGCGTGGCCGGCGTGCTGATGCGACTCGTCGATGACGCGCAGGCTCTCGGGCGTGAAAGCTTCGGTCAACTTCTCTGTGATGTGGTCGGACGTCCGCATCGCCGTGGCCCTGGTTCCACCGGATCGGCATCTCGCCGCCGCTGATGGTGACAAAACGATCGCGCGGTGTTTGTCAATGCCTTGCGGCGTGCCGCCTCCGTTCCGCATAATCGGTGACGATGAAATTCGACTCGCCCATATTCGATCGCATCCGTGTCAAGCCCAGCGAGGATCGCCGGGTGCGCACCGACTGTCCGGCGTGCGACTGGCCGGGCTGTGGCGGCGAGGCGAGCCACCGCGCCCCGAAGGGGCGGCTGCGTGAAGGCGAATACTGGCGGTTCTGCCTCGATCACGTGCGCGAGTACAATCAGTCCTACAATTTCTTTGCCGGGATGAGCGACGACGCCGTCGCGCGATATCAGAAGGAGGCGGTGACCGGCCATCGACCCACCTGGAAGATGGGCGTGGGACGCCGGCCCGCGACGGGGCGGCCGGGCGACATCGGGGTCGAGCCCGGCTTCGCCGACGACCCGCTGGGCATCCTGCGCGAGCTCGGAGGTCGTGCCGGCTGGCGCCCCGAGCGCCCCGCCCCGGAAGGGCGTACCATCCGCAATGCCGAGCGCAAGGCCCTCGACGTGCTCGGCCTCGAGATCGAAGCGACGTCGCCCGACATCAAGGCGAGGTTCAAGCTCCTGGTGAAACGCCACCATCCCGACGCCAATGGCGGCGATCGGTCCTGCGAGGACAAGCTGCGGCAGATCATCCAGGCCTATAACTACCTGAAATCCGTTGGATTTTGCTGACCGCGACGGGAGCAATTCTCTGCCCGCGATGTTTCTGCTAGCTTGATGCCGACATCCGAACCGCGCGACTTGACCAAAGCGGGCCTCCGGCGTTCCGAGGCCACGGAGGCGTAATGACGACCGCAGCTCACGACAGCGCCGGCCTGCCTGACATGAAAGTGTCGATCCGGCAGGTCTTCGGCATCGACAGCGACATGGAAGTGCCGGCCTATTCCGAGCCCGATGCGCACGTGCCGGACATCGATCCCGACTATCTGTTCGATCGTGCCACGACGCTCGCCATCCTGGCAGGATTTTCCCGCAACCGCCGGGTGATCGTCACCGGCTATCACGGCACCGGCAAGTCGACCCATATCGAGCAGGTCGCGGCCCGGCTCAACTGGCCCTGCGTGCGGGTGAACCTCGACAGCCACATCAGCCGGATCGATCTGATCGGCAAGGACGCGATCGTGATCCGCGACGGCATGCAGGTCACGGAGTTTCGCGACGGCATTCTGCCGTGGGCGCTGCAGAACAACATCGCCCTGGTGTTCGACGAATACGACGCCGGCCGTCCCGACGTGATGTTCGTGATCCAGCGCGTGCTCGAAGTGTCCGGCAAGCTCACCCTGCTCGATCAGAACAAGGTGATCAAGCCGCATCCCGGGTTCCGCATGTTCGCCACCGCCAACACCATCGGGCTCGGCGACACCACCGGGCTCTATCACGGCACCCAGCAGATCAACCAGGGCCAGATGGACCGCTGGTCGATCGTCACAACGCTCAACTATCTGCCCCACGACAACGAGGTCGAGATCGTGCTGGCCAAGGCGCAGCACTATCGCACCGCCGCCGGGCGCGACATCGTCAACAAGATGGTGCGGGTCGCCGATCTCACCCGCAACGCCTTCATGAACGGCGAC
>Ga0181526_10004700_pt1 | contig 10519 bp, 7 predicted proteins | sample PEATcosm2014_Bin_35_FD_119750 | JGI IMG/M metagenome (GOLD analysis project Ga0181526, IMG submission 119750) | Peatland microbial communities from MTU Mesocosm Facility, Houghton, MI, USA - PEATcosm2014_Bin06_30_metaG | ecosystem: Environmental > Terrestrial > Soil > Wetlands > Peat | place...
GGCGCGGCTCGCCGCCGCCACCGCGCAACGCCAGGTGGACGAAGGCACGCTGCAAAGCGACCGCGCCAATTACGCGCGCTTCGTCGGTCATCCGCCCGGCGCCTTGGTGCAGCCCACGCTGCGTCCGGCTTTGCCGATGACAAGGGACGAGGCGCTGGGCCTGGCCGCGGTCAAGAACCCGAACGTGATCTCGGCGCTGTTCACGGAAGAGGCGTCGCGCGATTTTGTCACCGCCACCGAGGCGCAACTGCTGCCGAGCGTCAACCTGGTCGGCCAGGTCAACCGCACCGACGACCCCAATTTCCTGCCCGAACACGAGATAACCTACGGCGTGATCCAGGCGCAGCTCACCGTGCCGATCTACGAGGCGGGCGTGATCTATTCGCAAAGCCGCCAGGCCAAGCAGCAGGTCGGCCAGAGCAAGAACCTGACCGACGACGCGCGGCGCTTTGCCGTGCAGGGGGCGATATCGGCTTGGGAGACCATCCAGGCGCAGCGCGCCAACGTGATCTCGCAGATCACCGCCATCAAGGCCGACGAGACCGCCTATGAGGGAACCAAGGCGCAGCAGAGCGTGGGCATACGCACCATCCTCGACGTCTTGAACGCCGAGCAGGAGCTGTTTGCCGACCGCGTCAACCTGGTCAAGGCGCAGCACGATCTCGCCGTGGCCGAGTTCAACCTGGCGCAGCAGGTGGGGCGCCTGACCGCCGTCGATCTGCAACTGCCGGTCGATCTTTACGACGTCGAGCGCTATTACAAGGCAGTGCGCGGCAAATGGTTCGGTTTTGGGCCCGATCAATGAGGCATCGCAAGAGCTAGCAATTTTCCCTGGCTTCCCATACTATATGTTGTTTTTCGCCTATAGGGGGCGTAGAGGGAAGAGACCGTCATGTCGGAATTGAACCGCCAGGAAGACCCGTCGATGGAGGAGATACTCGCCTCCATCCGCCGCATCATCGCCGAGGACGGCGACACCACCGCGCGCGCCGGCGGCGCGACCATCGACCAGGAGCGGCAGGATATCCTCGAGCTGACCGACCGCATCGAGGCCGACGGCTCGGTGGTGTCGATCGCCTCGCGCAAGGCGCGAGACAGCCAGACATTCGCGCGCGTAGCGCCCGAACCGCCCCGGCCGGAGAACGGCCGGATCATCTCGGAAGCAGCCGCCGCCGCCGCCATGGCCTCGCTTTCCGAACTGGCCAAGGAAGCGCCGCACGTGAAGGTGGGACCGGTGCCGCCCGAGAGCAAGGCGGTCGAGGACCTGACCCGCGAGATGATGAAGCCGCTGCTCAAATCCTGGCTCGACAGCAACCTGCCGGAGATCATCGAGCGCGTGGTGCGCGACGAGATCGCGCGCCTCTCCCGCGAGGCCCGAGAGCGCTAAGCCTTGCCGTGACGCGGGCACCCGCCTAAAACCAAGGCGGTATGCTCGATAAAACCTTCGACCCGGCCGAAATAGAGCCCCGCATCTACGCCCAATGGGAGAAATCGGGTGTGTTCGCGGCGCATCCCGATTCGGGAAAACGGCCCTTTTGCATCATGATGCCGCCGCCCAACGTGACCGGCAGCCTGCATATGGGCCACGCGCTCAACCACACGCTCCAGGATATCCTGATCCGGTTCGAGCGCATGCGCGGCCGCGACGCGCTGTGGCAGCCGGGCACCGACCATGCCGGCATCGCGACCCAGATGGTGGTCGAGCGCCAGCTCGAACAGGAAAACATCTCGCGCCAGGATCTGGGCCGCGGCGCCTTCATCGACCGGGTGTGGAAATGGAAATCCCAAAGCGGCGGCACCATCACCCGGCAATTGCGCGCGCTCGGCGCTTCGCCCGATTGGAGCCGCGAACGCTTCACCATGGACGAGGGGCTCAGCGCCGCCGTCCGCAAGGTGTTCGTGGCGCTTTTCAAGGAAGGACTGATCTACCGCGACAAGCGGCTGGTGAATTGGGACCCCAAGCTGCACACCGCCGTTTCGGACCTGGAGGTGGAAAGCCGCGAGACCAAGGGCTCGCTGTGGTACCTGAACTATCCGATCGACGGCCGGCCGGGCGAATTCATCACCGTCGCCACCACCCGCCCCGAAACCATGCTGGGCGACACCGGCGTGGCCGTTCACCCCGACGACGAACGCTATAAGCGCCTGGTGGGCAAGCATGTGATCCTGCCCCTGGTCGGGCGGAAGATTCCCATCCTCGCCGACGAATACGCCGATCCGAAAACCGGCAGCGGCGCGGTCAAGATCACCCCGGCGCACGACTTCAACGACTTCGCCGTCGGCCAGCGCCACCAGCTGCCGCTCATCAACGTGCTCGACCGCGACGCCAGGCTCAACGGCGAGGCGCCCGAGGCTTATCGCGGCATGGACCGGTTTGCCGCGCGCAAGAAGATACTCGCCGATCTCGAAACCGGCGGCTTCCTCGCCAAGACCGAGCCGCATACCCTGATGGTGCCTTACGGCGACCGTTCGGGCGTGGTGCTCGAGCCCTGGCTCACCGATCAGTGGTATGTCGACGCCAAGACGCTGGCCAAGCCGGCGATCGAGGCGGTGGAGCGCGGCGCCACGGTGTTCGTGCCGCGGCAATGGGAGAACACATTCTTCGAGTGGATGCGCAACATCCAGCCCTGGTGCGTGTCGCGCCAGATTTGGTGGGGCCATCAGATTCCGGCCTGGTACGCGCCCGACGGCAAGGTGTTCGTCGAGGAAAGCGAAGCCTTGGCCATGAACGCGGCGGCCAAGCATTACGGCAAGCCCACCCCCTTGCAACGCGACGAGGACGTGCTCGATACCTGGTTCTCCTCGGCGCTGTGGCCGTTCTCGACGCTGGGCTGGCCGGAGAAGACGAAATATCTCGAGCATTATTATCCGACCGACGTGCTGGTGACCGGCTTCGACATCATCTTCTTCTGGGTCGCGCGCATGATGATGATGGGCCTCAAATTCATGGGCGAGGTGCCGTTCAAGACGGTTTATATCCACGCGCTGGTGCGCGACGAACGCGGCCAGAAAATGTCCAAATCCAAGGGCAACATCGTCGATCCCATCGCCACCATCGAGACCTATGGTTGCGACGCGCTGCGTTTCACCCTCACCGCGCTGGCGGCGCAGGGGCGCGACATCAAGCTCGCGCAGAGCCGCATCGAGGGCTATCGCAACTTCGCCACCAAGCTGTGGAATGCGGCCCGGTTCGCCGAAATGAACGGCTGCAAGCTCGACCCGAAATTCGATCCGGCCAAGGCGCGGCTCACGGTCAATCGCTGGATCGTCTCGTCGCTGGCGCGGAATGCGTCGCGCGTCACCGAGGCCATCGAAGCCTTCGAGTTCAACGCCGCCGCCGATGCGCTCTATCATTTCACCTGGGGAACTTTCTGCGACTGGTATGTCGAGTTTTCCAAGCCGATCCTGACCGGCGCGGATGAAGAGGCCAAGGCCGAAACGCGCGCCACCACGTCCTGGGTCTTGAGCCAGATCGTTCATCTGCTGCATCCGGTCATGCCCTTCATCACCGAGGAGCTGTGGAAGAATTTTGCGGGCGAAAAGGCGGGTATGTTGATATCCTCGCGCTGGCCCGCGCTCGACCCGGGCCTGGCCGACCAAAACGCGGCGGCGGAGATGGATTGGGTGGTCGGCCTGATCGCGCAGATCCGCACCGCGCGCGCCGAGATGAACGTGCCGCCGGGCAACGAGATTCTGGCCTATCTCACCGAGGCCGGCGCGGAGCAGAAGGAATGGATCGCGCGCCACGGCGATCCGATCAAGCGCCTCGCCCGGCTCAAGCGGATTCACCCGGCCGATGCCGGAGCCTCGGCCAAGCAGAACTCCATCCAGGTGGTGGTCGAGAACGCCTCGCTGCTGCTGGATTTGGCGGGCGCGGTCGACATCGGCAAGGAGCGGGCGCGGCTCAGGAAAGAGGCGGAGGCCGTGCGCGGCGAGCTTGACAAGATCGCCGCCAAGCTCAGCAATGAGCAGTTCATCGCCAAGGCCAAGCCCGAGGCGGTGGAAGAGCAGCGCGAGCGCGAAGCCAACGCCCGCGCGGCGCTCAACCGGCTCGCAGCGGCACTGGATCGGATAGGCGGCGCATGAGCAAGGCATTCACCCGGGAAGGCGACGAGGCGCCCGACGAGGTCGACGCGGCTTCGGTCGAGCATTCGGAACTCCCGCCCGGCGCCAAGAACTACATCACGCAAGCGGGCTTCAAGAAGCTCCAGGACGAACTCAAGCATCTGGTCAAGGACGAGCGGCCCAAGGTGGTGGAGACGGTCGCCTGGGCGGCGGGCAATGGCGACCGCTCGGAGAACGGCGATTACATCTACGGCAAGAAGCGCCTGCGCGAGATCGACGGCCGCATCCACTTTCTGACCAAGCGGCTGGAAATCGCCGAAGTGGTCAACCCGGCGGCGCAGAAAAACCGCGACCAGGTGTTCTTCGGCGCCACCGTCACCTATGCCTCGGGCGGCGGCGTCCAGCACAAGATCACCATCGTCGGCGTGGACGAGGCCGATGCCGACCGGGGCCATGTCTCCTGGGTCTCGCCCGTCGCCAAGGCGCTGTTGAAGGCGCGCGCGGGCGACACGGTGGAGTTGCGCAATCCGCGCGGCGCCGAAATCCTCAAAGTGGTGGCGGTCGAATACCCCGGCCAATAGGCCCCTAGCAACCGGCCGCGCCGCTTTGTATGGTGCGCCCCTGAATTCGATGGGCATTTGACAGGGAGACGGGCCATGCCCGACGCCAGTAGCCGCAAGCCGTTCGACAAGTCGAAGCTGCCGAGCCGCCACATCACGGTCGGGCCCGAGCGCGCGCCGCACCGCTCCATGTTCTACGCCATGGGCGTGACCGAGGAGCAATTGACCCAGCCCATCGTCGGCGTCTGCACCACCTGGAACGAGGCGGCGCCGTGCAACATCTCGCTGTCGCGCCAGGCCCAGGCGGCCAAGAAGGGCGTGGCCGCATCCGGCGGCACGCCGCGCGAATTCACCACCATCACCGTCACCGACGGCATCGCCATGGGCCATGCCGGCATGAAATCCTCGCTGGTGTCGCGCGAGATCATCGCCGATTCGGTCGAGCTCACCATGCGCGGCCACAGCTACGACGCGCTGGTCGGACTGGCCGGCTGCGACAAATCCCTGCCGGGCCTGATGATGTCGATGCTGCGCTTGAACGTGCCTTCGGTCTTCATGTATGGCGGCTCGATCCTGCCCGGCCGTTTCCAGGGCCGCGACGTCAGCATCGTCGACGTGTTCGAAGGCGTCGGCATGCACACCGCCGGCAAGATGACGGATGAAGAGTTGCACGAGCTCGAATGCAACGCGTGCCCCTCGTCCGGTTCCTGCGCCGGCCAGTTCACCGCCAACACCATGGCCTGCATCTCCGAGGCCATCGGCCTGGCGCTGCCCGGCTCGGCCGGCACGCCCGCGCCCTATGATTCGCGCGACGCCTATGCCGAGGCCTCGGGCGAGGCGGTGATGAATTTGTTGCGCCTGCGGCTGCGGCCGCGCGACATCGTCACGCGCAAGGCGCTCGAGAACGCGGCCACGGTGGCCGCCGCCTCGGGCGGCTCGACCAACGCCGCGCTCCATCTGCCGGCCATCGCCAACGAGGCCGGGATCGATTTCGACATCCACGCGGTGGGAAAGATTTTCCAGCGCACGCCCTATATCGGCGACTTCAAGCCGGGCGGCAAATACGCGATGAAGGACCTGCACGGCGTCGGCGGCGTGCCGGTGCTGATGAAGGCGCTGCTCGACGGCGGCTTCCTGCACGGCGACTGCATGACCGTCACCGGCAAGACCATGGCCGAGAACCTGAAGCACACGGTCGTGCCCAAGAACCAGGACGTGGTGCATCCCACCTCGAAGCCGCTCTCGCCCACCGGCGGGCTGATGGTGCTCAAGGGCAATCTCGCGCCGCAAGGCTCGATCTGCAAGGTCGCGGGCATGCAGGGCATCCAGCTCAAGTTCCGCGGCCCGGCGCGCTGCTTCGACCGCGAGGAGGATTGCTTCGCCGCGGTCGAGGGGGGCCAATACAAGAAGGGCGACGTGCTGGTGATCCGCTACGAAGGCCCGCGCGGCGGCCCGGGCATGCGCGAGATGCTGTCCACCACCGCCGCGCTTTACGGCAGGGGCGCGGGCCACGACGTGGCGCTCATCACCGACGGGCGTTTCTCCGGCGGCACGCGCGGCTTCTGCATCGGACACGTTGGTCCCGAGGCCGCCGTGGGCGGGCCGATCGGCCTGTTGAAGGACGGCGACATGATCGTGATGGACGCGATCAACGGCACGCTCTCGGTCGAGCTCTCGGACGAGGAATTGGCCAAGCGGCGCAAGGCCTGGCAGCCGAGGAAGACCGAGTACCAGTCGGGCGCGTTGTGGCGCTACGCCCAGACCGTGGGCGACGCCGAAAAGGGCGCGGTGGTGCATCCCGGAGCCAAAGCGGAAACCCACGTCTTTGCCGACATCTGAGGTCGAACGCCGGGAGCACGAACGCAAGACGCTGGTTACCGGGGCGGTGCTGATCTACACCCTCGCGCTGACGGCGCGGCTGCTGCCGGTGTTCGTCCACCCCTCGCTCAACTATCCCGACGAGATTTTCCAGAGCACCGAACAGGCGCACCGCCTGGTCTACGGCACCGGCCTGGTGCCGTGGGAATTCGCCTATGGCACGCGGTCCTGGTTCCTGCCCGGGGTGCTCGCCGGGCTGATGGAATTCGCGCGGCTGTTCGGCCCCGGCCCGGCCATTTACCTCCCGCTCATCGGCCTGACCCTGGCCGCGCTGGGCGCGTCGAGCGCGCTCTGCGCCTTCTTCTGGGGCCAGCGCTTCTACGGGTTGTGGGGCGGCGTGCTCGCCGGCGCGTTCACCGCGTTGTGGATCGACCTGGCCTATTTCAGCCCGCGCCCCTTGAGCGAGGTGGTAGCGGCGCATGTGCTGGTGATCGGGCTCTATCTGATGGCGCCGGGCTATGCCGTGTCGGACAAGCGGCGCCTGCTGCTCGCCGGTTTCCTCTTGGGCCTCGCGGCGATGATGCGGATTCAGCTGGCGCCGGCGGTGGCGCTGATCGTGCTGTGGCCCGAAGGCGCGTGGCGCCGGAACCTGGCGCCGCTGGCGCTGGGCGGATTCATCGCCTTCCTGCTGTTCGGCCTGCTCGATTGGGCGACCTGGAGCTATCCCTGGGAATCGCTCTACCGCAACGTCACGCTCAATCTGTTCTACGACGTCAGCGGATTTTGGGGCACCGAGCCCTGGTACGCCTATATCGATCTGCTGGTGACCTATTGGACCGTGCCTTTCGCCATCCTGGTGCTGGTGCTGGCGCGCTTCGGCGCCTACCGCGAAAAGCGCATCGCGCTGGCGGCGCTGATGATCTTCGCCGTCCATTCGGCGATCGGCCACAAGGAGTGGCGCTTCATCTATCCCGCGATCCTGCTGGCGGTGATCGCGGCCGGGATCGGCGCGGGGTTTCTGCTCGACCGCTTCAGCCGGAATTCAAGGCCGGTGCTGTTGGCGGTGCCGGCGCTGGTGATCGTGGTGCTGATTTCGGTGGTGCTGCTGCGGACCCCGAATTACCGCGAGCTGTTCAGCCGCGACAGCGCGGTGATGCAGGCCGCGGTCGAGGTCTCGAAGCTGAACAACGTCTGCGGCATCGAGCTTTACGGCGTTCCGTGGTGGTGGTCGGGCGGCTACAGCCTGATGCACCAACCCGTGCCGCTTTACTGGCTCGACGGCGCGCCGGAATTCGCCGCGCACCAGGACGCCTTCAACACCGTGATCGCGCTGGGCGAGACGCCGGCGCCGTTCGCGAAAACCGCCTGTTTCGGCGCGGTCTGCGTGGCGCAACGCCCGGGCGTCTGCGCGCCCTACCCGATGCAGAAGCCCGCGGGCCCCGCCGGCATTCCCGCGAGCATGGCGCCCGAATTGAAAGGCTGAGTCGTGAAAGCTCGCACGCTGCGCAGCGCATCCGATCTCGCCGAAGCCGGGCTGATCGCGCCCGCGCGCGCGGCCGAGATCGAACGGGTCGCGCGACGTTTCGAGCTGGCGGTGACGCCGCAAATGGCGGCGTTGATCGAAGAGGCCGAAGATCCCATCGGCCGGCAATTCATTCCCTCGGGCGCCGAATTGGAAACCGCGCCCGATGAAATCGCCGATCCCATCGGCGACCGGAAATTCTCGCCGGTCAAGGGCATCGTCCACCGCTATCCCGACCGCGTGCTGTTGAAGCCCTCGCATCTCTGCCCGGTCTATTGCCGCTTCTGCTTCCGCCGCGAACAGGTGGGACGGGACGGGGAGAATCTTTCCGCGCGCGAGCTCGAAACCGCGCTCGATTACATCCGCGCCCGCGCCCAAATCTGGGAGGTCATCGTCACCGGCGGCGATCCGTTCCTGTTGTCCCCGCGCAGAATTCGCGCGCTCACGCGGGCGCTCGACGCCATCCCGCATCTGGGCGTGATCCGGTTTCACACCCGCATGCCCATTGTGTCGCCGCTCTCGATCACCCCGGCGCTGGTGAAGGCGCTCGCCGCGAAAAAAGCGGTTTATGGGGTGGTGCATGTCAATCACCCGAAGGAATTGACGCGTGAAGCGCGCGTGGCTTGCGCGCGCCTCGTCAAGGCGGGCATTCCGCTTTTGTCCCAGAGCGTGCTGCTGAAGGGCGTCAACGACGATGGCGCGATTCTGGAAAAACTGTTCCGCGATCTGGTCGCGTTGCGGATCAAGCCTTATTACCTGCACCACGCCGATCTGGCGCGCGGCACGGCGCATTTCCGCGTGAAGCTGGCCGAGGGCCGCGCCTTGATGAAGCGCCTGCGCGGCCGGGTTTCGGGTCTGTGCCAGCCCACCTACGTGCTCGATTTGCCCGGCGGCTTCGGCAAGGTGCCGGTCGGTCCGTGTTATGCGCGTCCCGGCGATGCGCCGCATGAATGGTTGATCGAGGACGCGGCGGGCCGTCTCCACTGTTACCCGCCGAACACAGGCGCGAAGGATTAGCGTCCGCCGCCGCGCCGGCCGTAAATCGCGTTTCTTTCCAAGGGGATAGTCTTTTGGAGTCGCGCCCGCGAAAAGCGGCGTTTTATTGCGGCGCGCGCCGCGAAGCGGTAAAGTTGCAGCAATATCAAAGGCGGCGCGGTGCCTGGCCGGATGGGCGGGTGCCGGGCGCGTGATCGTGTCGAGAATACTGGGTGCGTGAATGAACCGGATGGCCGCGCGCGAATTCTTCCGCCTCGGCGCCTTGGCGTCGGCGGCGTTCTTGGCGTTGGCGGCGCCGGCCTTCGCCGACGGCCCGGCTGTGACCTATGCCGGCACGTTGGTGCGCGGCGGCGCGGCCATGCCGCAATTCCAGCTCGCTTTCCCCGACGATGATTCCGGCAAGCCGGCGAATGTCCCCGGCAATCTCCAGGTCGACGTGACCTCGCCCGACAAGAGCGTGTACAGCTTTTTGTTTTCGCCGCGGCCGCAATGGGGCTCGAATTACGAACCCGCCACCGGCACCACCAGCAGCAGCGCCGGCGTCGCTTGGAACGACCGGCTCGGCGGCAGCAAGTTCTATGGCGGCTTCGGCCTCGTGGGCAGCGTGCTCAGCCCGGGCGCGGACGATTTGGCGCACCGCATCCAGGGCTCGCCGCCGGCGTTGTACGGCACGGTGCATTTCGGCTACGAGCTGAGCGGCGAGCAGAACCTGTTCTTGTCCTACGATCACGCGCATACGATGGACTTCACCAGCGACCGCGGCGAATTCGGCGACAATCTGCGCCTCAATTACGGCGTGAAGTTCTAACCCGCTCCCTCGCCGTCGTTCCCGTTCCCTCGCCGTCATTGCGAGGCCGCCCGGTTTTCTAAAATGGGGCGGCCGAAGCAATCCAGAGACGATGCCCTGGATGAAGGTTACCGCGCCCTTCGACTACGCTCAGGGTGAGGCGCTTTTCTTAATGCCGTCACCAATGTTCCTCATGCTGAGCGTAGTCGAAGCACGCAAGATCGTATTGCAACAGGGTTTAATTCCAGCTTTTACCGCACCGCCTCTGGATTGCTTCGCCGCTTCGCATCCGCTCGCGGCTCGCAATGACAGAAGAATCCTAGCGCTCCGACGCGATCTCGCACACCACCGGCGTGTGATCGCTCGCCTTGTCCTGGCCGCGCGGTCCCTTGTCCACCGCGCAGGATTTGAGCCGGTCGGCGGCCTGGGGCGAGAGCAGGATATGGTCGATGCGCAGGCCTTCGCCGTTTTGCCAACGGCGCTGCTGGTAATCCCAAAAGGTGTAGAGCCGCCCGGTGGGGTGAAGCGCGCGTAAGCTATCGGTCAATCCCAGATTGATGAGCGCGTGGAAACGCGCGCGCGATTCCGGCCGGCATAGCGCGTCATTCGCCGTGATCTCGGGATCGAACACGTCCTCGTCGGTGGGACAGACGTTGAAATCGCCGGCCAGCGCGAAAGCCTGTTCGCTTTCGAGCAGGGTCGCGGCATGGTTTTCCAGGCGTTTCATCCAGGCGAGCTTATAGCCGAATTTCTCGCCCGGCGCCGGATTGA
>Ga0181526_10004703_pt1 | contig 10515 bp, 8 predicted proteins | sample PEATcosm2014_Bin_35_FD_119750 | JGI IMG/M metagenome (GOLD analysis project Ga0181526, IMG submission 119750) | Peatland microbial communities from MTU Mesocosm Facility, Houghton, MI, USA - PEATcosm2014_Bin06_30_metaG | ecosystem: Environmental > Terrestrial > Soil > Wetlands > Peat | place...
GCCCGATCACGTGGATGGACTGCACGCCCGTCACGGCGAGCCCGTTGCTTGCCGAGGTCATCGGCTACCTCGAGGATCCTGACCTCGAGCCCGACAAGCGAAACCACGCCGAAGCCCTCCTCGTCGATCTCCTCGAGCCCGTCCCGACCGCCAGCTTCGACGTCCGAATGCCCACCGACGATCGTGCCCGGAGGGTGGCTGATGCCCTCGCTCGCCACCCTGCCGACAACCGCACGTTGGCCGAGTGGGGTCGAGACGTCGGCGCCAGCAGCCGGACGTTGGCTCGCACGTTCCTGGCTGACACGGGACTCCCCTTCGGGCGTTGGCGTTCCCTGCTGAGGCTCCGCGCCGCCACCGTCGCCCTCGCCGGCGGCGAGCGAGTGGCCAACGTCGCCTCGCTCGTTGGCTACGAGTCGACCAGCGCCTTCGTCTCGGCGTTCCGCCGGGAAGCCGGTGTTACTCCGGCGACGTACTTCCGCACCAGGCCGGGCCCGGGCCCCGTTGACAGGGTCGAGGCTTAGGTCGGATCACTGGAGGGCTCGGGCAAGCCCTCTGTCGTTCAAGAGCCGCTCACGTTCGAAGGCGTATCCGACCATCCACGACGGAACGAGCCGGTACAGGCGTACGTCGCCCCAGTCGAGGGGGGAGCCGCCGTAGTGGGTGGTCCAGTGCGCAAGCGTCTCCCCCCAGAGGGGATCCGAGGGCCCCAGCCGCTCCGACTGCCCATGGGCGAACACGGCGAGCTCCTCGTTGTCCACATGCGCGACGCTGACAGCGGGGCGTACTTCCAGGTGGTGGGCCTTCACCGACGTGGCGCTCGTGCTCCACGTCCACGTCCCGTGCAGGAAGTGGCCGTCGACGGCGCTGATGCGGGGTTGCCCGCCAGCCGTCACGGTGGCAAGCGAGACCACCTTCATGCCCGAGAGGAGGCCGACGACGGAGGCAGCCGACAGCGTGCGGCCCTCGTTGATGATGCCGCGCAGATGCTCGCTCGCGCCGGCATGGGAGGAGTCGAGAAGTTGCTGAAGCCCTTGGAGCTCGGCTTTCGTTTCGAGCATGTCAGGCCTGCTGGAAGGACAGGTTTGGCAACCGGCGAGGTACGGCGACGTGCCCTGCCCCGTGGGGACGGGGCTGGAGCCTCGAGTGATTCTCGTTCACCCGGCCACTGTAGAAGCGGGCACCGATGGGTCCAAGACAGCCGGCGGCCAACCTGTGTCGTGGAACGGACAAACTCCACTCACGTGCACGTTGGTGTCCCGCCTCCATCGGCGAGGCGGCTCGGTGCACGACCAGCAGGGGACTCGCGAGGGAGGGCTCCGTCAAGACTTCGTGTTCGCTGCCGGCAGGACATGGGGGCCGCTCGCCAGCGCCCTCCCGAGAGCGAGATCGCACGCCTCATCGAGGCTCATCGAACGGCCGAGGGCGTAGAGGCGCTCGAAGTCTTCGCCCAAGGAGGCTTCGAGCCGCGAGCGACTCTCGTCCCGCAGCCTCGCCTCGGGTCGCGTCCAAGTCCAGGTGCGCGCTGGCGCCCTCGCCAACCCTTCGGCGAACCACCCCTCCTGCGCCCCCCAAAGGCGCGCTCCGAGCTCGGCATCACCCCTTTTCGTCGCGCAGCAGGCCAGCAGGAAGATCATGTTGGCGACGCTGAGGGGCAGTCCGATGCGACGCGTCACTCGGAGCGCCTGCCGGCAGAGGGGAACTGCGGCGTCTGCATCTCCTTCGAGGATGTAGTACAGGGCCCGCTGCCCCGTCGACACGACGGTGAACCAGCCGGATTCCAGCTCCTCGGCGAGCCTGAGCGCCTCCTCGGAGTACGCACGCCCGGCGGCGATGTCCTCGCTCGCGAGACAGTCGGACGCCAGCGAATAGAGCTGCGCGTAGACGAACATATAGTCGCCAGCCTGCCGCAGGCAGCTGAGGGCCTCGAGGTGCAGTTCGGCCGGTACGGACGAGGTCGGCGCGAGGGCGTGCAGCGCCAGACCGACGAGCCGCGGTTCGGCGAGGTGGCGGGCGACTGACAGGGCCTCCAAGCCGATGGCGGTGGACTGATCGATACGCCCCTCCAGGTACTCACAGTTGGCGAGCACGGAGAGCGACTCGGAGACGATCGCCTCGTCGCCGATCTTGCGGCCGAGCTCCACAGCGCGCTCGGCGTAGGCGGCGCCTGCGAGGAGGTCTCGCCGGTCGACCGGCCCGAGCAGCAGGCCGACCATGTAACCGGCAGCCAAGAGAGCCTCGGCGAGCACGTCGTCCGGCTGTTCGCCGCAGGCGCCGAGGGCGGCGCGGAACTCGGCGACCGGCTCGATGTGGTGCCGGCTCCAGAGGAAGCTCGCAAGTGCCGTGCCCATCCGGAGCACGTCGCCGGCACGCCCCGGCTCGGAGGAGAAGTATGAGAAGGCCGTGCGGATGTTGTCGTACTCGGCGTCGAGGCGCCGGAGGAAGACCGCTTGCCGGCTCCCGATGAGCTCCGGACCGGCCGCCTCGGCGAGGGAGAGGTAGTGACTCGCATGTTCGAGCCGCGCCTGCTGCAGTCCGGCGTCCCCGGCCGTGGCGACGAGCTGGTCGCAGGCGTACTGTCGGATGGTTTCGAGGAGTTTGTAACGAAGCGAGGCGGAGGACCGCTCGGTCGTGACAAGGCTCTTGTTCACGAGGGATCCGAGGACGTCGTCGGTCTCGAAGACACCAGACGTGCCGGTCTTGCAGACCGCCTCCGCCGCCTCGAGGTCGAAGCTCCCGGTGAAGACGGAGAGCTTCATGAGCACGTGACGTTCCGTCTCGTTCAACAGGTCGTAGGACCAGTCGACCATGGCCTGCAGCGTCCGCTGGCGGGCGAGGGCGTTACGGCTGCCGCCGGTGAGGAGGCGGAAGCGCTGGTCGAGCCTGTCGCTCAGGTCGGAGAGCGACATCGTGCCGAGGCGCGCCGCCGCCAGCTCGATAGCGAAGGGCACTCCGTCCAGCCGCCGGCAGATCGAGGCGACGAGGGGAGCCACCTCCTCGCTCAGCACGAAGCTGTCGTCGCGCGCTCTCACCCGCTCGATGAACAGCTCGACGGCATCGGAGTGCTCGATCTCCGCCAGGGCGCTGGTTCCTTCGTCAGGGAGCGAGAGCGGCCGAAGGCGGTAGACGCGTTCGCCGTCGATGCCGAGCGGTTCGCGGGAGGTCGTCAGCACGCGGACGCGAGGACAGTTGCGGTCGATCAGCTCGACGACCTTGGCGCAGGCGTCGATCACCTGCTCACAGTTGTCGAGCACAACAAGGACGCGCTGGTCTCGCAGAAGATCGAGTAGCCGCTCGAGCGGTGGCGCGCCGGCCTCTTCTCGTGCACCGAGGGTGCGAAGGATGGCAACGGGCACCTGCTCGGGGTCGCTCACCGTCGAAAGGTCGACAAACCAGACGCCCTCGCCCATCTCGTCGACGAGCTGAGCGGCGACCTCGAGGGCGAGACGCGTCTTCCCGGACCCGCCGGCGCCGGCGACGGTGACGAGCCTGAGGGAGCCGACGAGGGCGCCGACCTCTGCCAGCTCGGGCTCCCGACCCACGAAGCTGCTCAGATAGAACGGGAGGTTGTTGGGCAGCTCAGGGTTGTCGAGCGAACGGAGCGGCGGGAACTCACTCTCGAGGCCCTCGGCTGCGAGCTGGAAGATCTGCTCGGGCCGGCCAAGGTCCTTCAAGCGGTGGGACCCGAGGTCCTTCAAAACGACGCCGGGCGGCAAAGCGTCGCGCACGAGCGCCCCCGCTGCGGCCGAGAGCACCACCTGGCCACCGTGGGCGATGGCAGCGACGCGGGCCGCCCTGTGGACGTCGTAGCCCACAGGGCCGGCAGCGGTCTCGGCGGCCTCGCCGGAGTGGATACCCATGCGAACCCGCACCGTCTCACCGGCGGGCCATCGCTTCGTCGCCAGAAGCCGCTGCGCCTCGATGGCGGCTTCGACGCAAGCGACGGGTGAGGGAAAGGTTGCGAAAAAACCGTCTCCCTGCGTCCCGACCTCCTTCCCGTCATGAGCCCGCAGGCTCGAGCGAATGATGCCGTGGTGTTCGGCAAGCAGCTCGGCATACAGCGCGTCGCCGATGCGCCGGAGGAGCACCGTCGAATTCTCGATGTCGGTGAAGAGAAAAGTGAGCGTGGGCGTCCCACGACTCTAGGTGAGGAGGACGCAATCCCGAATGGCGTTGACAGCTCCGGCTGATCGGGCTGCCGCGACACCTGGGTGCCGGCCTGAGCTCCCCTTCGATCCGAGGCCTGTCGAAACGGGCTCTGCTGCGCTACCTTGCCAGGCGTGGAAGCCTCACTCACTCCAGGGCGACCACTGATTCGGCTGATGCTCGCCGACGTCGACGGCACGCTCGTCACGTCGGAGAAGCTCCTCACCCGAGGCGCCGTTGCAGCAGTGCATCGGCTGCGGGACGCCGGCATCTCCTTTGCGATCACGAGCGGTCGCCCTCCCCGGGGCATGGCCATGCTCGTCGAGCCGCTCGACCTCGAGACACCGATCGCCGCCTTCAACGGCGGACTTCTCGTCGACGCCGACATGACGGTGATCGAGCAGCGGCTCGTTCCGGCCGACCTCGTCGGGCCCATCACTGAGCTCATGGGCTCGTTCGGGCTGATCGTCTGGCTCTACCGGGGCGCCGACTGGTACGTCCCCGACACAAACGGCCCCCACGTCGCCCGCGAGGCTTGGACGGTCAAGTTCGACCCCAAGGTCTGGAAGAGCCTCAACGGCTTCACCGACGGCATCGTGAAGATCGTCGGCGTGAGCGACGACCACCAGGCGGTGTCAGCGGCTGCGGTGGAGGCCCAGAAGGAACTCGGCAACCACGTCACGGCTGCTCCCTCCCAGCCCTACTACCTCGATGTGACGCACCCCGACGCCAACAAGGGCGCTGTCGCCAAGTACCTCGCCGACCGGTTCGGCATCTCGACCGACGAGATCGCCACCATCGGCGACATGCCCAACGACGTGCTCATGTTCGCCCACTCCGGGCTGAGCATCGCCATGGGCAACGCCGACCCGCAGGTCAAGCGGGCAGCTCGGCGAGTCACGGACACGAACGACGACGAGGGTTTTGCCAAGGCGGTCGAGAAGTTCGTCCTACCGGCGGTCTCTGTGTGAGCCGTCAGAGATCTCGTCGCCTGTCTCAGATGGTCACCACCAGCTTGCCGACGGCGTGACCCGTCTCGAGGTGCCGCATCGCCTCGGCGGCGTCGCCGAGCGAGCACGTGCGAGAGACGACCGGTGAGATCTTCCCCTCGACGGTGAGATTCGCCAGGGTCGTGAGATCGTCGCGGTTCACCTTGGCCATCATCGGGAACAGGCGCTCCTTCCTGATCTTGCTCGTGACAATGGCGCCGAGAGGCAGAACCAGAGGGCCGATCCAATTACCCGGATGCGGTGCGATGAGGACGACTGCTCCCCTTGAACGGATGCAGCCGCGCAGGTCCTTGAGGGAGCGATTTCCTACGGTATCGAGGACGACGTCGTAGCGATGGCCGGTAGCTGTGAAGTCCTCCGAGGCGTAGTCGACGACGGTCGTCGCACCTAAGGACCTCACCGTCTCGAGGTTCGCCTTGCTACACACACCGGTGACAACCGCTCCCATCGCCGCCGCGATCTGCACGGCGAAGGTCCCGACTCCGCCGGCAGCTCCGTTCACCAGGAGCGTCTGGCCAGCCTCGAGGTTGGCCCGGCGAACCGCCTGAAGGGCTGTGAACCCCGCCATAGGGAGAGCGGCCGCTCGCTCGTAGCTGAGACCCTCCGGCTTGGCAACCAGCTCGTTCCGCTCCTCGGAGACGCCGTACTCGGCCAAGGAGCCAGCGCACATGCCGAACACGTGGTCACCCGGCTTGAAGTCGGTCACGTCAGCTCCCACGGCCTCGACCACGCCCGCCGCGTCCACGCCGCAGGATGGGCGCTTCGGTCGCCGGAAGCCCGAGCTAAGCCGAACGAGGTACGGCTTGCCCCGCATGAGGTGCCAGTCGTACGGATTGAGAGACGCCGCCACCACGCGCACCAAAACCTGTTTCGGCCCCGGCGACGGGAGAGGCACATCCTCGAGCCGCAAACCGTCAGGGCTGCCGTAGTCAATTCCTACGATCGCTTTCATCGCTGTCCCATCGTTCGCTGTCTCCCCCCGGTGAGCTTACATCGTAAGTCTGCCATTTACGTAGTAAGCTGTCAAGAGTGCGGACGCAAGCTTCGCGGTCACAGCGGGCGAGTTCGGCGCCACGAGTGCCGCTGAGCAGGAACCACGTGCTGCGCGCCGCGATGGAGCTAGCCGATGGCGCCGGACTCGCCGCCCTGACGATGCGGGCCCTCGGCGATTCGCTCGGGGTCGAGGCGATGTCGCTCTACAACCATGTCGCCAATAAGGAAACGCTCCTCCAGTCCATCGCCGATCTCGTTGTCGCTGAGATCGATCTGCCCCGGCAAGGTGAGAAGTGGGAACCTGCCGTCCGGCACTGCGCTCTGTCAGCTCACGCGGCGTTCATGCGACACCCTTGGGCCTGCGGTCTCGTCATGGGGCCGGTCAGCAGTCCGGCCGTGAGCCCGGTCGTGGAGGGGAGGCTGGCGTATATCGAAGCGCTGCTCAGGTGCTTTCGAGAAGGCGGCTTCTCCCCGGCACTCAGCTATCACGCCTACCACTCGATCGACAGCCATGTGCTCGGCTTCACCCTGTGGGAAATCGGGCACTCAACCTCCGGGACACTGCTGACAGACGAGCTCGTTCAGCAGTACATGAACTTGCTCGGGCGAGGGGCGTTTCCCTACCTGACCGAGCACGCCGCGCAGCACTTTGGTGGGCTCGGTGACGGGGTTGAACAGAACGAGTTCGAGTTCGGGCTGGATCTTGTGATCGATGGCTTGAAGCGGAAGCGGCGGCGGGAGAAGCACGGTGGCACCCCTCGGGGTGGTGGTTGAGAATGCCGCCTCGCTGGTTCGTGGCGTGAAGCGCTATCCGTACGTCGGGTGCTGAGGCCAGCCCTCGGGCGAGTCCTCCCAGTCCTCCTGTCGCCCGTAGGGCATGAGATCGAGGATGTTGTTGACGAACAGAACCCGATCGACGCCGCGGGCCGTCGTGTTGTAGGTGCGGTAGATGTCGTCGCCGTCGCGCAGGAACGCGTTGAGCATGAAGTAGTCGGCACCGGCATCGCGGCTGAAGGTCGTGTCACGCGATGACAGGAATGGCATGGTCCATCCCATGCGGGCCTTGTAAGCCTCGATCTGGGCAATCGGCATGTTCGAGACCGTTGCCCAGCTGACGCCGCACTCGGCAAGCCCTGCCAGATTCGCCACGTTGTTCGTGAAGTGGGTGCAGCCTGGGCAGAAGTCGTCAGGACCGTTGTCCATGAACTGATAGACGGCGAGCTGGTCTCGTCCGTCGAATAGCTCGAGAAGCGTTCGGGGACCACTCGGGCCCTCGAAGACGTAGTTGTCGAACTTCACCATCGGAAGCCGACGACGCCGTGCTGCGAGGGCGTCAAGCTCCCGCGTGGCATTCTTCTCGGCCTTCAGCAAGTCGTTCCGCTCCTGCTGCCACTCCTCTGCTGACACGATCCTCGGCATCGCAACCATCTTCACTCCTTGATCGAGCTCGACCGTCCCGCGGGAGCTGCGGCGACGTCTCATCCTTTAACACTGCAGACTCCGCTCCCCCGTCAAACTCATCGCGGGCCGGTCAGGACTCGGCGACCAGTCTCTCGAGGTTCTCCAGGCTGGCTTCGATCCCGGGCCGCCACCGCTGGCCGCCTTTGACCGCCTGTTGCAGCCAATCGGGTGAGCGGCTGCAGTCGAAGAACTCCGTGACCCGCGTGCGGCCGACGTCCAACGGCTCGAGCCGCCATCCCCACTGGTGATATGCCCGTTCACCGACACCGGACTGGAACTCGGGTTTGTCGATCGAACGCATGACCGGCTCCCACACGATGCGCCGGTCCGGCTCAAACTCGACCACGCGGTTCTCCATGACGTAGTCGCCCATCTCGTCGTTGAACATCTTCATGGCGAAGACGTCGCCAACCTTCGTGATGACCACGTCCTCCACCGCCGTCCGCACCATCCCGGATCCGTCCAGCTCGGGATGCGCGGCAGGGTGGGCCAGGACGGAGAAGATTCGCCCAGCCGGCGCCGGGATGTCACGCGACAGTGAGATCGACGGTTCAGCCATTGTTCGACCCCAGCTTGAACTCGGCCCCGCAGAAGCGACCGCTGCTTTGGACGTCGGACGGTCGGAGGTCGGTCCAACAGGTCACTCCGTCTGGTGGTGAGGTCCTTGTCGTCATGGTGCCTCCTCTCGTGATGGCGATGTCGTGAGATGAGACGGCACGACCGTCGGTCAGTCATCGCCAGCCGGCAACATTTACCATGCGACGCGGCTAGACCGGAGCCCATGAACCTCGACCTCCACGTCTTCCGTTTCGACTGGGCCGGGGGACCGGCCGGTATCGGTCCAGGTGTCGCCGACCTGGCCGAGCGGGCCGAGGGCATCGGCGTGCGGACGCTGTCGTTCATGGACCACTACTTCCAGATGGACCGAATGGCCCCCGCCGAGCACCCGATGCTGGAGGGTTACACCGCGCTCGGCTTCGTCGCCGGCATGACCGCGCGCCTGCGGCTGCGCCTGCTCGTCACCGGCGTCACATACCGCCACCCTGGCGTGCTGGCGAAGACGGTCACGACGCTCGACGTGCTCTCCGGCGGCCGCGCCGAACTAGGGATCGGAGCCGCCTGGTACGAGCGGGAGCATCTCGGCCTCGGCGTCCCGTTCCCGCCACTCGCCGAGCGCTTCGAGCGGCTCGAGGAGGCGATACAGATCTGCCTCCAGATGTGGAGCGACGACGACGGCCCGTACGACGGGAAGCACTACCGCCTGGCGGAGACGCTCTGCCGGCCGCAGCCGGTCAGCAGCCCCCGACCGCGGATCCTCATCGGTGGGAGCGGCGAGCGGAAGACGCTGCGCCTCGTGGCGCAGTACGCCGACGCATGCAACATCTTCGGTGGTGCCGAGGAGATCGCCAGCAAGATCGACGTGCTGCGCCGCCATTGCGAGGCGCTCGGGCGCGACCCCAACGAGATCGAGGTGACGGCCATGTACCGCGACCTGCCACCAGGCGCCAGCGTCGACGATGTGGTGCGTGGAGCCGAGGCGCTCGCTCAGGTCGGTGTCTCGTCGCTGGTCACCGGGCCGGTGGGCGACGATCCGGCTGGCTGGCTGGAGTCGACGTTCGGGCCGGCGATGGAGGCGCTGGCGGCGATCGAGCCCGTCCGACTCTGACCGCCGGGCCCTGTCGACGGCTGACGCGATTGAGCCGCCGAAAGCGGTACAACGGACGCGAGCGCTTTCGTGCCGACTTGTGCGATGGAAACCCTGTCGTCCGGCTGCGCGGGACGGCTGCTCTGCTACGGGTAAAACAGTGAAACCCGGGGCAACACGCTCACCTTCATGAGTCAGGGGGACCTTATGTCCGACGACCGCCTGGTGCCCAAGCCGACAGCGTTCGTACTCTTCGGCGCCACCGGGGACCTGGCTCACCGATTGGTACTGCCCGCCTTCTTCCGCTTGGCGCAGGCCGGGCTGCTCCCCGAGGATTGGCGCCTCGTCGGTAACGGCCGTGGTGACGCCTCCCACGAGGACTTCCAGGAGCGAGTCCGCAACAGCCTGGAGGAGTTCGGGCCGAAGCCGTCCGAGGGACCATGGGAGGAGTTCAGATCGCGCCTCCGCTTCGCCGGTGGCGGCTTCGAGGCATCCGACCCGGGCAGCCTTCTCGAAGTCCTCGGGGAGGAGGAGAAACAGCTTGGCGACGCTGCCCAGCGGGTGCACTATCTCGCCGTACCACCTTCGGCGTTCGCGAAGCTCACCGAAGGCATCGGCGAGCACGGCCTGGCGGAGCGTTCCCGGGTCGTCTACGAGAAGCCGTTCGGGGACTCGATGGAGACCTTCGAGCAGCTTGACAAGATCGCTCACGCCGTCTTCAAAGAACCGCAGATCTACCGCATCGACCATTTCCTGGGTAAGGAGGCCACCCAGTCGATCCACGTGACTCGCTTCGGCAACGGGCTGTTCTCCGGGGCCTGGAATCGCCGTCACATCGAGAGTGTTCAGATCGACGTCCCCGAGACGCTCGACGTGGGGATGCGGGCCAACTTCTACGAGTCGATCGGCGGTGCAGTCCTCGACATGCTGGTCACCCACCTCTTCCAGCTGGCCGGCGAGATCGCCATGCGGACTCCGAGATCGCTTGACGCTGACCACATCGCCGCGGCGCGCGAGGAGGTCATCGGCTGCTTTCGCCCTCTCACCTACGAAGACGTGGTCGTAGGTCAGTACGAGGGCTACCGCGGCATGGAGGGGGTACCCGACGACTCGCGCACCGAGACCTTCGTTGCCGCCCGGCTCTGGGTGGACAACGACCGCTGGCAAGACGTGCCGTTCCTGCTGCGGACGGGCAAGTGCATGGCCGAAAGCCACCAACGGGTCAGCATCAGCTTCAAGAAGCCGGCCGAGACCATGCCCAAC
>Ga0181526_10004704_pt1 | contig 10514 bp, 8 predicted proteins | sample PEATcosm2014_Bin_35_FD_119750 | JGI IMG/M metagenome (GOLD analysis project Ga0181526, IMG submission 119750) | Peatland microbial communities from MTU Mesocosm Facility, Houghton, MI, USA - PEATcosm2014_Bin06_30_metaG | ecosystem: Environmental > Terrestrial > Soil > Wetlands > Peat | place...
AAGCCACTCACCGTACACAAGGTGGGCCCGAGCGAGTTCCGCGTGGGCGTGTGTGCGACCGAGTCGTTCGATCGCCTCGCGGTAGAGCTCGTCGGCGCTTTCGTCCTCGTTCAGAAGGGCCCGTGACCGGGCTTCGATACCAAGGGCCCAATCCGTGCCGCTGGTGACGGTGGTCTCCGACAGCCTCTGAAACGCAGTGGCGGCGCGGTCGGTGCGGCCGCACCGGCTTGCCGCCTCAATCAGTTCCGTCAGGGCCCATTGCAGCACGCCGAGGTCCTCATACTCGCATGCCGTCTCCGCGGCTGCGAGAGCCTCCGTGTAGCGGCCGAGCCCGTTGTAGAGGAGGGCAGACAGGAAGTAGCTGATCCCGAGACCCATCCCTTCACCGCGCGTGCCCACGTCTGCAATGGTCGCCCGGATCAGCTCGGACGCCTTGGCCTCATCCCCGCGCCACGCGGCGAGCGCAACGGCGCCGTAGGCCGCAAGCTGGGTTCCGGTCGCGTCGGTGACGCTCTTGACCTCCTCCGTCAGCACCGTTCCTTCGTCGAGCTCACCCGCGACGCCATGGACGAAGATCCGGGATCTCAGGGCGATGGGCAACACGGACAGTGCTCCGGCCTGGCGGGCCAGCGTGACGTGGCGCGTGCACAAGACTTCCCAGCTCTCGTCGTCCCAGAGATCCTGGGCCACGCGACCGACGAGCCACAGCCATCGGCGCTCCTCTTCGCTCGAGGTCTCCTGGCTGCGGAAGGCACTCAGCGCCTGCTTCAGGAGCGGCGTACCCGCCGCACGGCCCTGAGTGACCAGCAGGGCCAGGCCATCAAGGAGGAAGTCGGGACCCCGCGGCGTGGTCATCGGCGCCGGCGCGTGACTCGCCGCTCTTGCCACCTCGGCCAGATCGACACCACGAGAGAGGCGGCCGACGAGCACCGCAGCAGTCAGCGCATCGAGGTAGGTCGCCCGCGCCAGCTCGACATCCAGGGGCTCAAGACGCTTCGCCGCCTTGAGCAGGAGGGGCGGCACCTCGCTCCCAGGATTGAACACGAAGGCGATCTGGCCGCGGAGCAGGTCCACCCGGGCGCGCTGGAGCTCATCCATCGGTGCCGCTTCCACCACGGCCAGCAGCGCGAGGGCCGCATCAGGATCGCCGGCCTCGTGCTTGGCTCTTGCCGCGACGAGCGCGCGCTCCGTGCGGCGGTCCGGGTCGAGGGTCAGTCGGGTCGCTTCCTGCAGGAAGGCAGCAGCAGCGGCCAGTCCACCACGCGTCTGTGCCCTGCCTGCTGAGCGTTCCAGCTCGGAGGCGACGTCCTCGTCGGGCCCCTGGGTCGCATGGGCGAGATGCCACGCTCGACGGTCGGGATCCACGTCGGGATCCGTGACGTCGGCGAGAGCCCGATGGACCTCCTGCCTGTCCTGATGCGACTCCGATCGGTAGGAGGCCGAACGCACCAGGGGGTGGCGGAACCGGACTCGGGTACCGATTTCGATCAACCCGGCTTCCTCGGCGACAGATGCCGCCTCGGTTCCGATGCCGAGTCGATCGGCGGCACGCCACAGCAACGTCACGTCCCCGATGGGTTCGGCCGCGGCAGCGAGGAGAAGCCTGCGGGTCTCCGCAGGAAGCGGTCGGAGCCGTCGGGCAAAGCCCTCCTCAATGCGGCTCGAGAGCGGCCTCGCATCCGGCAGTCCGAATCCGCCCGCAATCTCGGCCGGAGTGAGCTCGAGTGACAGCTCCAGCAATGCGAGGGGATTCCCTCGAGTTTCGGCCACGAAACGGTCGCGCACCGGACCATCGACCGGACTCTTCAACACCGAATCCAACAGCGCTCGAGCGTCGAAGTCGTTCAGGCCCCGGACCGCGAGCTCTGGCAGCCCGACGAATTCGTCGCTCTCGCTGGACTCACGCACGGCGAAGACCAGCGCAATTCGCTCCGCCAAGAGTCGGCGAGCCACGAAGGCGAGTGTCTGCGCCGAAACGCGATCGATCCACTGGGCATCGTCGACCAAGCAGACCAAGGGCCGCTCTTCGGCCACGTCGGCGAGCAGGCTCAGCACCGCCAACCCGACGAGGAAGCGGTCGGGTGGTTCTCCGGCGCTGAGGCCGAAGGCCGTCGACAGCGCGTCGCGCTGGGGTTCGGGCAGCCGGCCGAGGTGATCCATCATGGGAGCGCAGAACTGCTGCAACCCCGCGAACGCCAGTTCCATCTCGGATTCATCACCCACGACGCGCGCGATGCGACACCCTGATGCGCTGTCCAGCAGGTACTCCAAGAGCGCCGTCTTCCCCACCCCGGCCTCGCCACGCACCACCAGGACCTGGCTGTTGCCCGCCTTGGCCTCAGTAATGGCGCGGCCCAATGCCTCGCACTCGGTCCGACGACCCCGCAGCCGGAGCCCTGGCCTTTCAGGCATGGCTGAAATTTAGGGCTGGCCTACTTCCGTTGCAATGGCTGATTGGGAAGCTTTTGCCCAGCTGAAGGGGTGACCGTCGTCGGACCTGAGGACTGGCGAAAACCTGTCTGACCTGGGTGACAATCGCAATACCCCCCGTCCTCTGACCCGTCCAGTGACGGCCCACCCCCTCTCGGAGCGCACAACCCACCGCCACGGCCGCCAAGGCGCCGTTGACCGGGATCACCGCCGTGCCGGGCTCCCGCCCTCACGGACCAGGGCATTGCACGGGCGCAAGGTGGATCCCCATGGCGCGACGTTGGAGTGTGACGGAACCCGCGCAAGGAGCCAGGTCGTGATGTCGACGGAGACAGCAACTTCAGGATCAATCGCGGCCGCGAGCAGGGTCGGCGCCCAGTCCGAATTGAGTTCCGGGCCAAGCGGGCAGAACGAGGTGCCGCCGCCGCCGATTCCCCGCGACACGCGGGGGTGGAAGGTGTCGCCAGCACCCGATGGGCGGGGAATGCCCGAGGAGCAGCGGCGACGGCCACCGCATCGGCACTATGGCTTCTGGGTCGTCGTGCTGGTGCTTCTGGCATTGAACTGGACCGCCTTCCTGATGTCGCAGCCAGCAGGACAGCCGCGTGTGAATGTGCCGTTCAGTCCCTATTTTCTCGGTGAGGTCCAAGCCGGCGCGGTCAAGTCCATCTCGTCGACCGGGGACACCATTCAGGGCACCTTCGCCCGCAAGGTGCGGTACCCCGTCGGCGACCACGGGGCCACACCGACGACGCTGTTCTCGACCCAAGTACCCTCCTTTTGGAGCAGCTCAGCGCTGACAGAGCTGCTGCAGTCGAAAGGTGTGCAGGTCAACGCGCAGTCGACCGCGACGAGCACGTCACTGCTCCAGGAGCTGCTGATCGGCTTCGGGCCGACGATCCTGCTCGTTGGGCTCTTTCTCTTGCTGGCACGTCGTATGTCCGCCGGTTCGGGGGCGGGGGCACTCGGAAGCTTCGGGCGCTCGCGGGCACGACGGATCGATCCCCAGAAGATCACCGTCACGTTCGATGACGTTGCCGGAATCGACGATGCAAAGGCGGAGCTCACGGACATCGTCGACTTCCTGCGAACTCCCGATCGCTATTCCCGACTCGGCGGGCGCATGCCTCACGGCGTGCTCCTCTTCGGCCCACCCGGTACCGGCAAGACTCTTCTGGCCCGAGCGGTTGCCGGCGAGGCACACGCCGCGTTCTTCTCCATCGCCGCGTCCGAGTTCATAGAGGCCATCGTGGGTGTGGGGGCCGCGCGGGTGCGGGACCTCTTCGCGAAGGCCAAGGAGGCTGCGCCGGCGATCATCTTCATCGACGAGCTCGACGCCATCGGTCGTGCTCGTCAAGGTTCGGGGGGCCTCACCGGGGCCAACGACGAACGCGAGCAGACCCTCGATCAGATCCTGACCGAAATGGACGGGTTCGATCCGACCGAGGCAGTGGTCGTGTTGAGCGCCACCAACCGACCAGAGGTTCTGGACCCGGCTCTTCTCCGGCCCGGTCGTTTCGACCGGAGGGTGGCGGTACAGCCCCCCGATCGCGCCGGGCGGGAGAAGATCCTTCAGGCTCACACGCGGTCGACGCCCCTGGCCAGTGACGTCGACCTGGGCTCAATCGCCGCGTCCACCCCGGGGATGGTCGGCGCCGATCTCGCGAACCTGGTGAACGAGGCGGCCCTGCTCGCCGGAAAGAACGCCCATGAGAAGGTGCAGATGTCGGACTTCACCGAGTCCCTCGAGAAGGTCCTCCTCGGCGCGCCACGGGGGGTGGTCCTGAGCCCGGCCGACAAGGAGCGGACCGCATTCCACGAATCCGGGCACGCGCTGGTGGGAATGCTGACGCCGGTTGCGGATCCCGTGCGGAAGGTGTCGATAATCCCGAGAGGGCAAGCCCTCGGAGTGACGCTCGCGACTCCTGACGGGGACCGGGTGTCCTATTCCCGTGAAGAGCTGGAAGCTCGCATCAAGGTCGCACTGGGCGGCCGCGTCGCCGAGGAGATCGTGTACGGCAACGTCACCACCGGGGCCGAGTCGGACATCGAGCAGCTCACCCAGATCGCCAGGCAGATGGTGGGGCGGTGGGGGATGAGCGAGAAGCTCGGACCGATCGCCGTGCTCCCGAGCGATGAGGCCGGACCCACCGTGCCCGGCTCCAGCGCACCGTCTTCGCACACGCATTGGATCGTCGACGAGGAAGTGCATCGACTCATCGAAGATGCCCACGCCGCAGTGAAGACGCTGCTGGCCGATCACCGGGACCAGTTGGACGGACTGGCCCAAGCCTTGTTGAAGGCCGAGACCCTCGACTCGGCGGAGGCATATGCAGCGGCCCTCGTTCAGCCTGAGCCGAGGGGCCACGAGGAGCCTGCAGCGAGCCCGAATGGTCGTGGGCTCGGGACAAGGCAAGGGGCCGCACTCTGAGAGGGAACAGCAGCCTCTGAGCCGATGATCGAGACGTTGCAGCGCGCGTCATGCGCCTGACGCTCCCTCTGACCCGGTTCGGTCACTCACTCGCGTCGGTTCGGATCTGCCGAGGCGACTCGTCGTCGCTTTGGGGCGTCGTCGCCAGGTGGCCGGTGTCGTGGGGTCACGACTGAGCCCCGTGCCTCTTCTCAGGGGACCAGGGAAGTCCACGGGTTCGAGTGCGGGGATCGAGTGCGAGGGTGCTGGTGAGCGACGACATCAGGCGAGTCGGATCCAGGTCGGAACCGAATCTGCCCGTCCCATGAGGAGTGACAATGACGCTTACCGTAGAAGTGCCGGCACTGGGAGAACCGTGGGTCGGCGATGTCCATGGAGCCCCGTTCAATGGGGAAGTGGTGGACTCCGGAGCTCGAATCCAGGCTGCTTCGGGAGCGGGATATCCGGGACCATGCATCGATTCAGCTCGGCTTGGAGTGCTGCTCGAGGACGCCGCGTTCGCCGAATGGGCCACGGAGACGGCCGCGCGGTATCGCGTCTCGGCGCTCGACGCCTTGGGAGCTCTGGCCGAGGCCCTCTTTCGCGATGGCCAGTCTCGTGCCGCAGGTTCCGCCGTGTCCACGGATCTTCTGGTCCAGGTCTGAACCTCCGCGCGCCAGGGTGGCCGCGGAGCCAGTGCCGGCACCAGTGTCTCACCAGGGACCACCACGGGTTCGACGGTGTCAACCTCGGCGCGAGCGTTGGGTGGAGGCATCGAACGGTGCCCGAACGCACAGAAGGAGCCCGACGATGACGACCTCTCGAACACAACAACGCGATGACTGGCTTGGCCCGTGGCCCCTGAACATCGTGGGACGTCAGTGGAGGCGGGCGACCGGGCAGACCGGATGGCGTCGTGCCATCGCTGTGGTGGGTATCGGTGCCGAGGTGCTTGCGGTCGTCGCGATCATTGTGCTCCTTGTCGTGTGATCGGCGCGGCGCGCGGCGTCAGGGTCATCTGCTGGTTGGCTGGAGCGAGCGACGCACCTGCCAACCGCTGCCCCGGACCAGTGCGTTGCACGGGTGCGACGAAATGACCCGGATCCGCACACTGGGTGGTGGTGGCTCGGTCAGGTGCCGAGCAACGAAGGCACGAAGCGACACCGTAGGTGCACACAAGAGATTCGATGCTCCAACTGGAGCGAGGAGGAGCACAATGTTTGAGCTCATCGTCATCATCGTCGCCGTCGTTGCACTGCTCCTCGTTGGGGCGTGGGCAGCGTTCAACGGCCTCATCAAGAGGCGCAACCGAACGCGCGAGGCATGGTCTCAGATCGATGTCGAGCTCAAGCGCCGCCACGATCTCGTCCCGAACCTCGTCTCGACCGTGCAGGGGTACGCAGCCCACGAGAAGGGGACATTCGAAGCGGTCACGCAGGCCCGCTCGGACGCGGTGTCGGCCGGGGCGACCGGTGACCCGGAGAAGGTCGCGTCCGCCGAGAACGCGCTGTCCGGAGCCCTTCGCTCGTTGTTCGCGGTGGCCGAGAACTACCCCCAGCTGCGGGCCGTCGAGAGCTTTCTCCAGCTCCAAGAGGCGCTCACCTCCACCGAGGACAAGATCGAGTACGCCAGGCGGTACTACAACACCAGTGCCAGGGACTACAACACCGGATTGCAGACGTTCCCGCGCAGCCTGATCGCTGCCTTGTTCCACTTCGAGCCGGCGGAGTTCTTCGCGGCCCAAGACGACGACCGTGCGGTGCCTCAGCTCAGCTTCTCGAGTTCCGGAGCGGCGGGCGGTGGGGCGATCACGTCGGGGCAGACCTCGCCCGAGGCGGAGAACCCGGCTCCGCTGGCCTGACCACACCCCGGCAGATCAGGGAGGAGACACGTGTACAGCGAGATCGCCAGCAACAAGCGACGAAGCGTCCTCTTCATCGGTCTCTTCTTGGCGTTCTGGCTCGTCATCGGGGCAGCGCTCGGGCTCCTCTTCAGGTCGATCACCCGTCCTCCGGTGAACGGGCTCGCTTCGACGCCTCCGGCCTCCGGTGCGAGCTGGACGCCGGTCGTGGTGGGGGTAGTGATCTGCGCCGTGCTGGCTGCCCTGGCAATCCTGTACTCGTTGACGGCCGGAGCCAGACTGGTGCTCCGCACGTCGGGGGCGAAGCCTGCGGACGGATCGGCGTACCAGCAGCTGAACGACCTGGTGGCCGCACTGGCGATCGGCGAGGGAATACCGACACCAAAGGTCTACGTGATCGACGATCCGTCCCCGAATGCCTTCGCCACCGGTGTGAGTCCCGAGAAGGCCGCCATCACCTTCACCACGGGCCTGCTTGCCATCATGGACCGGGAAGAGCTCGAGGGCGTGATCGGCCACGAGATGAGCCACATCAAGAACCATGACATCCGCCTTCTCCTGATCGTGGGCACGCTGATCGGGTTGGCCGCGCTCCTGTCGAGCATCCTCTGGCGGACCGCGTTCTGGGGCAGCATCGGGGAAGGTGACGAGGGCGGGGGCAACCAGTTGTTGATCGTGCTCGTTGCCGCCGCGACGCTCCTCGCCGTTGTCGGGTTCGTCTTCGGTCCGCTCGTTCGCCTGGCGCTCTCACGACGTCGGGAGTCGTTGGCTGACGCCAGTGGCGTGGAGTTGACGCGTAACCCGGTGGGGTTGTTGCACGCGCTCAAGCAGCTGCAAGCGAACGACAAGCCCTTCAAGACGATGAACCACGCGACGGCCGCCATGTGCATCGACGACCCGATCCGGCATCACGAGTCGTGGTACCACCGCCTCTATGACACGCATCCTCCGATTGAGGAGCGAATCGCAGTGCTCGAGAAGCTCGCCGTCGGGGAGACGGTATGACCGAGAAGATCGTCGTTGCCGGTGGCTGCTTCTGGGACAGGCGGGATGTGATCCTGAAGCACCCAGGGGTGCTCGGCACACGCGTGGACCGCATGGGGGTGGGGGCCGACGTGACCCGTCGGTCCCGTTCCGAAGCGATCGAGATCACCTTCGACTCGGAGCGGACCTCCTTTCGTGAGTTGCTGAAGATCTGTTTCCGGGGTGACGGCGCAGTCACTCCGAGCCGAGAGGGCACTGACGTGGGAACCAGTGTCAGGTCGGCGACCCTCTACCTCGACGACGAACAACGCAGGCTCGCCGAGGGTGCATACGTGAACGTCGCGGCGTCGGGGTTCTGGTCGGGCAACGTCATCTGGTGACGTCGCAAGGTCGGCGCTACGTCAGCGATGCTGGCAGGGTCTCCCAGCCGCGCACGGTGGACGTGGGGGAGAGCCGGGCGTTTGCCAGGTCCACGTCCCAGGTGGGGAACCGCTTCAGCACTTCCTCCAGGGCGACGCGACCCTCTAGTCGCGCCAGCGCCGAGCCCAGGCACAGGTGAATGCCGTTGCCGAACGTGAGGTGCCGATCAACGGTGCGGTGGATGTCGTACTCGTCGCCGTTGGGGTAGCGCCGGTCGTCCCGGTTGGCCGAACCCAGGAGGAAGAGCATGATGCTCCCGGCCGGCACCGTCTGGCCGTGCACTTCGACCTCGTCCCGCACCACGTAGCGGCCCACGTGCGGCGCGGGTGACTCGAAGCGGAGCAGCTCTTCGATGGCGGCGGGAATGAGGGAGGGGTCGGCCACGAGCTCTGCCCGCTGATCCGGGTGGTCCGCGAGGACCTTGCCGGTCCAGCCGATGAGGCGCGTCGTCGTCTCGTTGCCGGCACCCGCGACCACTTCGATGTAGGTGAGCAGCTCGGCACGAGTGAGGTGCCGCCGGGTTCCCGTTTCGTCCTCGAACTCCGCGTTGAGGAGCTCCGTCATGATGTCGTCCGAGGGGTGCTCCGCCCGCCAGTCGATGTAGTCGCCGAACATCTCGCCGGTGACGAAGTTCTCCTTGACCTGCATCGGCTCGCCTTCCCTGGTGCGGAGGTTGGCGTCGACGTGGTCGCGGACGGCTTCCTGATCCGCCTCGGGAATGCCCAGCAGCATCCCGATCGTGCGCATGGGCATCTGGGCGCCGAGGTCGGCGATGAAGTCGAACCGGTCTCCGCCGACGAGCGGGTCCAGGCTGCGTGCGCAGAATTCCCGGATCTTCGGCTCCAGCTCCGCCACCCGCCTGGGGGTGAAGGCCCGGGAGAGCAGGCGCCGGTGGATCGTGTGCGTCGGCGGGTCCTCGAAGATGAGGATCCCGGGCGGCATCTCGATGTTCGCCCGGATGAGCTCGATGATCCCGCCTTTCCCCGAGATGTAGGTCTGCGCATTGAGCAGCCCACGCTCCACGTCCCCGTACCGGCTCAGCGCGTAGAAATCGTGGCTGTCGTTGTAGTAGAGCGGTGCCTCTTCGCGCAGCCTGCGGTACACCGGGTACGGGTCGGTGTTGATCTCGACGCTGTACGGGTCGTAATAGACGTCCGTCATGCTGCTGGTCACTTGCGGGCCCCCACGCTTCCGTATTTAATGTCAGAATATGGCATCAAATGGCTGGTCGGTCAATCAGTGGATCTGAGGCCACCTTCCGGCGCCTCCGTGTGCCCTCCCGTCTCCCAGCGGTGCGACGCGGCGCGCGGCACGCTTGCTCCGGAACGATGCTGGTAGCTTCGGCACGGTTCGCCGCAGGTCACAGCAGGTGGCAGCCGAGATCCGGTCACTCGACACCGACGTCACATCCAATCGGGGGGGCCCGCCAATGACCTCAGTTCCAGGCACCGACAGCGTCACGGCGTCGGTGATCCGCTCCGCCATGGAGACCGTCTCGTTCGAGATGGCCACCTATGTCTCGCGTACGGCCACCACACCGATCCTCAACCAGTCGAACGAGCGCAACGCGACGATCCTCGACCAGAACGGGCGGTTGGCCGCGCTGTCCGTCGGCATCCCCCAATTCATGCTGTCCTCGACCCTGCCGGTGCGCCTGGCCATCGACTTCTTCGGCGACGACCTCCATCCGGGCGACGTGCTCGTGGCCAACGACCCCTACCACGGTGGCGGCCATCTCCCCGACTTCAACGTGTTCAGCCCCGTCTTCGACGACGACGGGCAATTGGTCCTGTTCGCGTCGATCCAGTGCCATCACGGTGACACGGGCGGCGCCATGGCCGGCGGGTACAACGTCTTCGCCAAGGACATCTGGAGCGAGGGCACCAGGTATCCGATCCTCAAGATCCTCGACGCCGGCGTGGAGCGCCGGGACGTCGTCCTGATGATGCGGGCCAACAACCGGCTGGCCGGTTTCGTCGGCGATCTCCGTTCGCAGGTCGGTGCAGCCCAGCTCGGGGCCGAACGTCTGAAGTCGGTCATCGACGACTACGGGGCCGACGTGGTGCGCGCGGCCGTGGACTGGTCCATCGCCGACGCCCGCCGGCGCTTCTCCCAGGAGATCGCCGCCTGGCCCGACGGGACCTACGAAGCGGACGTGTACTTCGACGCCGACCCCGCCGGGAACCGTGACATCCACGTCCACGTGGCCGTGACCGTCGACCGGGACCGGCTGATCATCGACTTCGCGGGCTCCGACAGCCGTCCCGAGATCCAGGCCTGGTCGACGTTCGGGAACACCCGGGGCAATGCGATCGCCCAGCTGGCGAGCATGGTCGACGCCAGCATCCCCAAGAACGAGGGGTTCTTCGACTGCATGGAGCTGCGGGTCCCGGAGGGCTCGTGCCTGAA
>Ga0181526_10004706_pt1 | contig 10514 bp, 11 predicted proteins | sample PEATcosm2014_Bin_35_FD_119750 | JGI IMG/M metagenome (GOLD analysis project Ga0181526, IMG submission 119750) | Peatland microbial communities from MTU Mesocosm Facility, Houghton, MI, USA - PEATcosm2014_Bin06_30_metaG | ecosystem: Environmental > Terrestrial > Soil > Wetlands > Peat | place...
CGCTCGCAGAACTTCGAGCGGGTGTTGTCGAGGGGCATGTCAAGGCCTCAGAACTCGCCGCTCGCTACTATGACCGCATCGCGGAGATCAATCCGCAGCTCAACATTTATCTGAGCCTGACCAAAGAGCGCGCGCTGGAACAAGCGGCTCGCATCGATGCAGCTGCCGCGAAAGGCGATCCGCTCGGTCCGCTAGCCGGCATTCCTGTTGGCATCAAGGATGTGCTCGTGGTGCGGGTGACGCCGGCGACTGCTGGATCGAAGATTTTGAAGAACTACCGGCCGCCTTATGACGCGACCGCGGCGGGCAGGCTCGAAGCCGCGGGAGCCGTCCTGCTTGGCAAGTTGAATTGCGATGAGTTCGCCATGGGTTCCTCGAATGAGAACTCGGCGTACGGGCCGGTGCGCAACCCCGTCGATACAGAGCGCGTGCCGGGCGGTTCGAGCGGCGGATCGGCAGCGGCGGTTGCGGCCAACCTCGCAGTGGGAACGCTGGGAAGCGATACAGGCGGCTCGATCCGCCAGCCGGCTAGCTTTTGCGGTGTGGTGGGGGTGCTGCCGACCTGGGGGCGCGTTTCGCGCTACGGGCTCATCGCATTTGCTTCGTCGCTCGATCGCGTGGGGCCGTTTGCGGGTAACGTGCGCGATGCCGCAACGCTTCTCCGCGTCATCGCGGGTCATGACCCGAAGGATGCCACCAGCTCGCCTGCTCCTGTGCCCGACTACGCAGCAGAGTGCGAGAGGCCTGTCGAAGGACTCCGCATCGGTGTGCCGAAGGAGTATTTTGGCGAGGGCCTGGACCCCGAAGTGCGCGCGGCAATCGAGAAAGGAATCGCAGACCTGCAAGCCGCCGGCTGCACGGTAAAGCCCGTCTCGCTGCCGCACACAAAATACGCGATTCCAACCTATTATTTGGTCGCGACGGCGGAAGCGAGTGCCAATCTGGCGCGGTTTGATGGGGTGCGCTACGGCTATCGCTCACCGGCGTCGGATACTTTGTCGGCCATGTACCGGCACTCCCGCGACGAGGGATTTGGCGCGGAGGTAAAGCGGCGCATTCTGCTGGGAACGTATGCGCTGAGTGCCGGCTATTACGATGCCTACTATTTAAAAGCGCAACAAGTGCGGCGTCTGCTGGCGGAGGAGTTTCTGCGTGCCTTTGCCGACGTGGACGCAATTGTGACGCCGACAGCGCCGACACCGGCTTTCAAATTGGGTGAAAAGGCCGGCGACCCGCTCGCCATGTATCTGGCGGATATTTATACGGTAACTGCAAGCCTGGCCGGCATCTGCGGCGTGACTGTGCCCTGCGGCACAACCACGGCGGGGTTGCCCGTGGGCATGCAGGTTCTCGCCGCGCACTTGAACGAGGCCACTGCCTTCCGCGTGGCTCGGGCCGTCGAGGCAGCGCGGAGTTAGGAGTGGCGCCGTCATGCACATTCGGCGGAAATTTTTGGCGTTTCTATTCGCCGCGGTTGTTTCGGTGATTTGTGTTTCGCATGCCTCGGCCACGGGCCACAAGGTGCACACGGTCTTTCTGGGTGGTGTGAAACACGTGCCCTACTCGAAGGCTGGCGATCCAGCAGGAGCGGCGACTGGCGAGAATGAGTTGAAGATTCGCGCGCTGATTGTGGACGGCTCGGTGAAGGAGTGGACCACGGGCGAATCCCACGACGTGACGGACCGCAGCTTCGTCGTTAGGCGCGTTCTTCGGATCAACGATGCACTGCCCGGTGATACCTCCGCAAAGGAGCACTGGGTGTGGCAGCGTGGGCCATGGCTGATGATTGATCGAGTCACGGGCCACGTGGCTGCTCTGAAGCTGCCGGACTACGATCCGGGTGTGAGCCAGGTGAGCTGGTTCCGCGACTACGGCGCCTATTGCGGGGTGACGGCAAGCGGCAAGAGCCTTTACGCTGTCGTAGCGCAATTGGCTGCGCGCAAGCCTGTGATCTCAAAAAGGCTGACGGCCTTTGAAGCGGAGAATCATCCCGAACCCATTTGCACGGCGGCCGAATGGCAGCGAGAACCGTTGCGGGTCACCTTTCATCCAACCGGAAGGGACCTGGTGAGTCTCGATGTCGTCCCCGGTTCTGCAGTGCTGGTAGAAGAGTCGGACGACGAACCGGAGATCGCTGTGCCCAAGACGAATTAGTTAGCAATCGCTGTCCCGGGGGCCAGACATGGAATCTTTCGACGAATTATTGCTGAGTGCCGAGGTCGCGCATGGACACATGTGCGCGGGCCAGATCCTCGGCGTGCGCATGGCGTTGCTCGGGCTGAAGCGGCTCGGCATCGAAGATCCGCGCGGCGTGGACCGGAAAAGGCTTGTCACTTACATAGAAATTGACCGCTGCGCCACCGACGCGATCAGCATGGTGACGGGCTGCCGGCTTGGAAAACGCTCCCTGAAATTCCGAGACTGGGGCAAGATGGCATCCACATTTGTCGATCTGACGACAGGGCGCGGGGTGCGGATTGTCGCGCTTGAGGATTCACGGGAGTTGGCGCAGAAACTCTATCCGCACATCGAGACCAAGAGCGCACAACAAATGGCGGCTTACCGCGAGCTTGAGGACGGGCAGGTTTTCCGCGAGCAATGGGTACAGGTGGCCGTCGAACCACGAGAGTTACCCGGATATAAGAGCGAGCGTTTCATTTGCCCATGGTGCGGAGAAGGCGTAAACTTTGGCCGCTTCCAGGAAGTTGACGGTGAAAGGCTCTGTCTCACTTGCGCTCAGCCGGAAGTACGCTATTGGACCCCGCTCCAATAACCGGAAAAACTTACCGCTTATTGATCTGCTTCGACAGGTTCCAGAAGGCCCACAACATGAAGGCAACCGCGAAGCCTACCGGTAACACCAATAGGTAATCCAAACCGGAATTACGAATCATTTCAACTCACCGCCTCGCCCAATGGCGCCTCTCGCACATTGTGGGGAGCCACGGGCTCTCAACTTAAGGAGAAATCGCTGACGGTAAGGAGGGGGAAGAGAATCCGTAAGAGCTTTGTAAGGGAGCGGAGCAGGCTCGCTGAACGCCGAAGAAACCGGCGCATTGACTGCGCGGACTGGCGCGAGGACGTGCGCGGCAGCCTTGACACATCAACGGCTACCCGTTTCTTATCTGTAGAGGACTTCCTTCGGATTTCGCGCGGAATGGGGCGCAAGAAACGGTAAACTGGCCGTGCCGAATCCCAAAGAAGACTATGTCGAACAGGAAGCAGACGGTAGCTGGGTTCGGGGATGCAAACAGGCGCGGAGCTTGAGATTCTTTGCCGGCGCGGTAACTCTAACCCTCCTTCCAGATCCTGAGCTGAACTAACTCAGTGCCAGGAACGTTCCCGGAGACAAATTTTTATCAGGCGACCGGCCCTGGGCCGGGTCTGCCTGTGCCTTGAGCGCTAGCATGCATTTGGCCAGGGCGAGCAAAGGATGAGTGTGGCAACGAGTTTGGCTTGGTTGTTCGCAGCACCCGTGGGAGGCGGCAGCAGCATTCCAATGCTCCTGCCCCTGCTGTTGATCCCGGTGCTTTACCTGGTGATGATCCGCCCGCAGCAGAAGCGGCAAAAGCAATGGCAGGAAATGCTGAAGAGCCTGAAGGCTGGTGATCGGGTCACTACGTCGGGCGGAATTCGTGGCATTATCCTTTCCATCAAGGACGATGTGATTATCATCCGGGTGGCTCCCGACAGTCTGAAACTGGAAATTGCCAAAAACGCAATCGCGTCGGTGACTACACAGGAGAGTTCTTCTGACTCTTAAGAGCCGCCGGAACTCGACTCCCGAACAGAGAATTGGACAATGAAAAAGAATCTCAATGGCAGAATTGCCCTGATTGTTGCGGTCCTGGTGATCTTCATTTACGGCATCTTTGGGCTGCCGGACGGCCTCACGGGAAAAGCGCTGTTGGCAAGCATCACCAAGCGCATTCATCTTGGTCTTGACCTTCAGGGCGGCGCCCACCTGATCCTGCAGGTTGTGGTGTCAGAGGCAGTCAGCGCAGAGACGGACAGCGCCTTGGGGCGCATCCAACAAAGTCTCAAGGCTGCTAACATACCCTACTCGCAGGTGATCAAGCCGGACCCCACCAAGCCCACAGTCATCCGGATCGAAGGCATCGCGCCTGCCAAAGTAAGCGACGCCCGGTCACTCCTGGACTCAAAATATTCCAACGAGTACGACATTACTGGCGGCTCGGACAACACGTTGACCGTGACCATGAAGCCGTCCGTGGAGCAGGCGCTCGAGAAAAAAACGGTTCAGCAGGCAATCGAGACCATCCGCGATCGCGTGGATTCGCTGGGCGTGAGCGAGCCGGTGATCCAGGAGTACGGCCTTGGCGATAACCAGATCCTGGTGGAGTTGCCGGGCATCGACGATCTGGATCGTGTGAAGAGCATCATTCAGTCCACGGCGCGGCTGGAGATTCATCCAGTGATCGGTGGTCCTTACCAGGATGAGCAGGCAGCATTGAGCAGCGTGGGTGGCAACCTTCCGCCCGATCAGGAGATCGTGCATGGCTCGGGCGCGTTGGCAAACGGCTCCGATGCGGACAGCGTGTATGTGCTCCAAAGGATCCCCGTGGTGGCGGGAAGCGACTTTCGCTCGGCTGACCCGGGAACCAGCGAGAACGGGCTGCGCGATGTTCGCTTTACCCTGACCAACGAAGCAGGTGACCGCTTCTGGGAGTACACCAGCGCGAACGTTGGCCACGCCATGGCTGTGGTGCTCGGTGGCCGCGTACGCGAAGTCGCCAATATCAAGAGCGCGATTCGCGACTCTGGCGAGATCGAAGGCAGCTTCTCGCAGGACGAGGTCGATGTCCTCTCGAAGATGCTGCGCACCGGCGCTTTGCCGGCCTCGCTGAATTATCTCGAAGACCGGACGGTGGGTGCGTCGCTGGGAGCGGACTCCGTGAAGGAAGGCGTGACGGCCGCAATCGTGGGCGTGCTGTTGGTGATGGCTTTCATGCTGTTCTATTACCGTGGCTCGGGAATCAATGCTGACCTCGCGCTGTTTCTGAACCTGGTGATTCTGCTAGGCTTCATGGGCTTTTCCGGAGCCACGCTGACTTTGCCTGGAATTGCCGGAGTCATTCTGACTATCGGTATGGGAGTGGATTCCAACGTGCTGATCTTCGAGCGTATCCGTGAAGAAATGCGTGCGGGGAAGGCGCCATCGGCGGCAGTTGACCAGGGTTTTGCTCATGCGTGGACTACGATTTTCGACACCCACGTGACGACGATCGTCTCGGCGGGTATTTTGTTTCTGTTTGGAACCGGGCCCGTGAAGGGATTTGCGGTAACCCTCACCTTCGGCTTGGCTGCCAACCTGTTTACAGCGGTATATGTCTCACGCGTGATTTTTGAGGCCCACCTGAATAAGTTGAAGCCGGGAGAGATGGTCTCGATTTAGAAATCAGCTTCTAACTCCTAGACTCGAGTTCTCAGCCAATCCGCGAATGAGATCGCGGCCCATCCGGGCAAAAGGCTGGAAGCCAGGAGCTAGAAGCTAGAGGCTAAAACGGAAGGCAGAAAACCAGTGGAATTGTTTCGCAACGTGAATGTGGATTGGCTGGGAAAGAAGTGGTATTTTCTCGGCTTTTCCTTGATCTTCAGCGTAGCCGGCTTGATTTCGATGGGTGCGCACTGGGCGCGTAGCGGCAGCCCGGTTCCACTCGGTGTCGACTTCCAGGGCGGCACGCAGGTCCAGGTACAGTTTGCTCAAACTCCTGAGCTGAATAAGATTCGGCAGGCGATGGATGCGTCCGGAATTCGCGATTCAAGCATCCAACCAATTCGAAATGTGGATCAACCGACGAGCAACGACGTGCTGATCAGCCTTCCGGAACAGACCAATGAATCCGCTCTCGATACAGGACGCCAGCAGATCGTCGATGCATTGCGCACCCACTACAACAATTCCTTCACGGTGCGGAATGTGCAGGTAGTGGGACCGACGGTTGGCAAGCAGCTTGAGAAGCAAGCGGGATTGGCGACGCTCTATTCGATGGCGGGGATGCTGGTCTATCTCTGGTTCCGCTTCCAGCTGATTTACGGAGTCGCGGCAGTGGTGGCTTGCTTCCACGACACATTGATTACGCTGGGCGCATTTGCCTTGACCAACCAGGAGATCAGCCTGACGGTGATCGCTGCAATCCTGACGCTGATCGGTTACTCGATGAACGACACCATCGTCGTGTTCGATCGAATCCGGGAAAACCTCCGGCTGAGCCGTCGCGAATCGCTCCCTGACGTAGTGAACCGAAGCATCAATCAAACCCTGAGCCGGACGGTCCTGACTTCCGGGCTGACGTTCGTGACGGTTCTTTCGCTGTACGTCTTCGGCGGCCAGGTGCTGAGAGGCTTCTCCTTCGCGCTTGTCATTGGAATTTTGATTGGCACATATTCGTCGATTGCGGTCGCTGCTCCCATGCTCGTGGCATGGCAGGAATGGCGCTTGAAGCGAGGAAAGACCGCGGTTTTGCCCGCGGCGAAACGTACAAAGGTGTAAAAGGCCGTCAGGGCATGCACCATTTTTGGGGCAAGTTTTGCAAGTGTTGCGTAGTTCTGGTATAGGTGTAGCACACTGCTGTGGTACCGTTTTTGACGCCGGGAACATTTCAGATGGGAGCGGTGTCTAAATTGAGGTAACCAACACCCGATTCGAGGCTGGCCATGTTTGAAGATTCCACATTTGAATCCGGAGGAAGAATCAAGAGCAAGAGCAAATATTGGATGATGGTGACGTTTATCACCAACGGTTCAATTTTGCTTCTGCTCATCCTTATTCCCCTGATCTACCCTGAGGCGTTGCCGAAGGCTGCGATGCAGACGCTCTTGGTTGCACCGCCGCCACCACCTCCACCCCCCCCACCGCCACCGCCGCCTGAAGTGCACGTCGTGCATGTCCAGTCGGAGATGATGAACAATCAGCTGATCGCGCCGACGAAGATCCCGAACAGCATTAAGAACGTCGCTGAAAAGGAAGCACCCCCGTCGAGCTTCGGCGTGGCCGGTATGGAAGGGCTCGGGGGAAGCGCAAACGGCGTGATGGGCAGTGTATTCGGAAGCGGCGGGCCAAAGGTGCAGGCTGCCGCTCCCAAGAAGGTCAATATTTCGGCTGGTGTTGCGGTCGGTATGTTGCTCCAGAAAACGCAACCAGTCTACCCGCCGATTGCCAAGGCGGCGCGTGTTTCCGGGACTGTGATTCTGCAGGCCACCATTTCCAAGTCCGGGACGATCGAGAATCTTCGCGTTATCAGCGGACCGGCGATGTTGCAACAGGCTGCGTTGGATGCAGTCAGATCATGGCGCTATCGGCCGTATCTCCTCAACAATGATCCAGTCGAGGTGGAGACGACGATCAACGTGATCTTCAGCCTCGGAGGCTGATACGCCTTCTGGCCCTTTTCCAATGAATGGGAAAGGGCCTTGCTTTTGACCCGAATGCGAATCCGAACAGAGCCGCATTCCCAGCAACCGTAACGCAGTCGCAGTCACAAGAAACTCCTTAGGAGGAACGATTCAGTGATTCTCGCTCAGCTCGCACATTTCGCTTCGCACACGGTCAGCAGTCTGGCCTTTCTCTTCCAGGAAGGGGAACAGACCGTCAGCTTCAGCCCGATGGGGCTTTGGGAACATATGGGATGGTTGGCCCGCGCTGTGGCTATCCTTCTTTTCATCGAGTCGATTTGGTCCTTGGCCGTCATGATCGACCGTTACCTGTACTTCTCCGCCGCGCGCAAACAGTCGCGTGAATTCGCGCCCAAAGTTGCCGGGGCTCTGAAGGACAGCAAGCTCGAAGAGGCGATCAAGATCGCCGATCGTAACAAGAAGTCACATCTCGCCGAAGTGGTCACGGCCGGCCTGCAGGAGTTCCGCGCTTCTGGCGGAGCCTCCACCGAGGCCAACATCGAGAGCTCGCAGCGCGCACTGGACCGGGCAGAAGCCATTGTTCATGCCAAGCTGAAGAGAGGTCTCAGCGTTCTCGCCACCATCGGATCGACCGCCCCGTTCGTCGGGCTGTTCGGAACGGTCGTTGGCATCCTGAACGCATTCCAACAGATCGCAACGCAGAAGACTTCCGGTATCGGTGCAGTGGCCGGCGGTATTTCTGAAGCGTTGGTGACGACGGCCTTCGGTCTTCTGGTCGCCATCCCTGCGGTTATGGCGTTCAACTACTTTACCGGGCGCGTTGAAGCTTTCGATGTGGAGATGGACAACTCGTCGAGCGAGTTGATCGACTACTTCATCAAGCAGAGCAAGCGCTAAACGCGTCGATTCGGCTCGAGCGGGAATTTGCGGGGACAGGAGAGCGGCGAATCTCTTCTGTCTACCGATTTTAAATTCAGTGCGAGACGGGTTTTAGTGACATTGCCGGACCCATCCGGAGCAAAATCTAAAGGCACGGAGCCAATCCAATGGCAGTTGCAGTTCGAGACGAAGGCAAAAAAGTCAATTCCAACATCAACGTGACACCCATGGTGGACGTGATGCTGGTGTTGCTGATCATCTTCATGGTCATCACTCCCATGCTCCAGAACAAGGTCCAGGTGGATATGGCCAAGGTGGATAACGCCACGGCGATGCCGGATGCCGACAAAGAAGACGCGATTGTTGTCGCGGTGACTCGTGACGGCGGGGTGTTTCTGGGACAAGACCATATAGCAACCAGCGAGCTTGGCGCCAAAGTCCGCGACAAACTGGCCGACACACCCGGCAAGACGATTTTCGTTCGCGCGGATTCGCGCGCGCAGTATCGGGCCGTGGAAGACGCGATCGACGCTGTTCGTACGGCGGGTGTCGATGAAGTTGGATTGTTGACGCAAAAGAAAGAAGGCAATCTCTCGGGCGGTCAGTGAGGTTTAGTCCGAGCGAAGTCTCTTTAACGATTTGCAGGAATCGAGGAGTTTGAAGCCATGGCATTTTCAACTGGTGGTGGCGGCGGCGCAATGGGCGAGATCAACGTCACGCCTATGATCGATATTCTTCTGGTGCTCTTGATCATTTTCATGGTCATTGTGCCGACGGTGCCGCACGGGCTGGACGCATTGGTGCCGCAGCCGCCCAAGGACCAGAAGCAACAACAGCAGCCCAATGACCGCACGATTGTGGTTCAGGTGATCTATCGGCCTGGCGCATCGCCGCTTTACAAGATCAACGAGACTGAGGTCGCGAAGACGGACCTGCTGGCGAGGCTTACCGATATCTATTCCAACCGCGCTGAACGGGTCATGTTCGTCAAGGGCGACGACAACCTGGATTTCCGTTATATTGCCGATGTCATCGACATAGGGCGTTCAGCTAACGTCGATCATATTGGCCTGATGACGCCAAAGATTCTGGCCGGACAATAGGCGGGTTGGAAAAACGAAGCCGCCTGCCGGTCTTGATTGATTTGGCGCTGGTTACGGCGTGACTTTTCCGAAGTTGTTAGGAGTAGAATTTTTCCATCCTGGTTTCGGATGCCCCTGCCGCGGCCAGCCAAGTTGAAATTCCAGGCGCGCATCGTGATGGCACGTCCTGAAGGAGAAGAAGAAGAACATGAATGGACCCGCACGAATTTCGGCGCTCGCGGTTGTTCTGGCCGGCATGGTGCTTTCCATGAGCGGGTGTAACCGCCTGGCAGCACGGGATCAATTGAACAAGGGCGTGGACGCGTACAAGAGTGGAAAGTACGAGGAAGCAATCGGGCATTTCCAGAAGGCAACGGAACTGGATCCGACGCTTCCCATGGCCAAGAGCTACCTGGCCACGGCTCTTTCACAAAATATCGTTCCCGGTCTGGACACTCCCGAGAATCTGAAAACAGCGGATCAGGCGATCAGCATTTTTCAGGAAGTGCTGGCGAAAGACCCGAACGACGTAAACAGCCTGAAGCAGATCGCGGGCATTTATTTCAACATCAAGAAACTGGATGACGCAAAGACCTGGCAAAAGAAGGTTCTGGCGGTCGATCCCAAGGATCCGGAAGCAGCGTACACGGTCGGCGTAATTGACTGGACCCAGGCGCACGAGAATGTTCTGAAGGCTCTCGTTCCGGCCGGGGTTAACGACGACGGCGAGGGCAATGCGAAGGCGCCGAAGAAGGTAATGGACACGATCAAGGATGAAAACGCACCGTTGGTCGAAGAAGCGCTTCAGTATTTGAATCAAGCTGTCGCCAATCGAGCCAACTACGACGATGCGATGGCGTATTTGAACCTCGTATACCGGCGCAAAGCGGATTTGGATTTTGGCAACGACGCTGCCCGCAAAGCCGATATAGCGCAGGCCGAAGAGTGGCGCACAAAGGCAATGGGAACCCGCAAGGCCAATGAGGAAAAGAAGGACAAGGGCCCGGGCGGAATCACCATGGATTCGAGCGGCAATTTGAAGTAGCCTTCCGGCTGCCAAGTTGAAAATGAAAAGGCCTCCGCTGATCGCGGAGGCCTTTTCTTGCGCGGAAATGGCCGACCCCATGGGTATGTCTTCGACCCAGGAATAGGCGTTCCCGGAATGGAATCATTGGA
>Ga0181526_10004708_pt1 | contig 10507 bp, 12 predicted proteins | sample PEATcosm2014_Bin_35_FD_119750 | JGI IMG/M metagenome (GOLD analysis project Ga0181526, IMG submission 119750) | Peatland microbial communities from MTU Mesocosm Facility, Houghton, MI, USA - PEATcosm2014_Bin06_30_metaG | ecosystem: Environmental > Terrestrial > Soil > Wetlands > Peat | place...
GCCGACGAGCTCGAGCGCTGCGTGAAAGAACTCGGCTTCAAGGGCGCCATGCTGCACGGCCTCGCCAACGGCACCTTCCTCGACGACAAGAAATTCTGGCCGATTTATGCGCGCGCCGAAAAGCTCGACGTGCCGATCTATCTGCATCCCGCTCTGCCGCAGGCCGAGGTGTCGCGCGTCTACTACGACGACTACGTCAAGGATTTCCCGACCGTGGCGCGGCCGGCCTGGGGCTATACGGTGGAAACCGCGACCACCGCCATCCGCCTCGTGCTGTCCGGCGTGTTCGAGCGGCATCCGAAGCTGAAAATCATCCTCGGTCATCTCGGCGAAACGCTGCCGTTTCTGGTCTGGCGCATCGACCAGGCGCTCAAGCGGCCGGGTCAGAAATCGCTGAGCTTCCGCGACATCTTCTGCGGCAACTATTACATCACGACGAGCGGCAATTTCTCCAATCCGGCGCTGTTGTGCTGCATGATGGAGATGGGCGTCGATCATATCCTGTTCGCGGTCGATTGGCCGTTCGTCATGAACCCGCCGGCGCTGGACTGGATGCACACCGTGCCGCTCTCCGACGAGGACAAAGCAAAAATCCTGAGCGGCAACGCCAAGCGGCTGTTGAAGATGTAGCTCGTCATTCCGGGGCGGTCCGCAGGACCGAACCCGGAATCCATAACCACAGCACATTCAGAACTGTCTCCGAGACAATCCTGCATCGATCGCGTGTATGGATTCCGGGCTCGCCGCTTCGCGGCGCCCCGGAATGACGGCAAATCATCCGCCCCCGCGAAGCGGGGGAGGGGGACCACCCTGCGAAGCAGGGTGGTGGAGGGGGCGCAGGCCTCAACGCGCCGCAAGAGTCTTTGTGATGCCCAAACATGTTCGCCCGCTTCTTTTGCAAAGAGAATTTTCCGCAACGAAAACGAAGCTCCGCGTCCGGCGCCCCCTCCACCACGGTTCGCTCGCTACGCGAGCTCCAGTGGTCCCCCTCCCCTGCTGTCGCGGGGGGGGGGGTATAGTGATATCCGCTAAAGTAGGCCACCGACCAGCGAAGATTGGCAGCTGACTGCGCACTTGGCCATGTGAACCAAGGAAAACTGGGTGGCGCAAGGGTGTGAAGCGCCAGCGGCACAGTTGAAACCAGGGGTGGTAATGACCTAAGTTGAATGTATAATAAAATCGGAGGGGGGCGGATGCTTCGATCCATCCTTAGACCATCTTTGACAGCTCTCACAGTGCTGATTGCGTACAGCGCTGCCAGCTCACAAGTGGACGTGGGACATAATGCTGTTCAGCTTCAACTACCTAAATTGCGATTATTGCTTGCCGAGGATTTGAAAGGCTCTCCCCCATCTCATCCTCCTCCAGCTCACGGGAGTCAGTCAGCTAGAAGCCACAGGGCACCCTCTTTGCCGGAGGACATGCCACTTGGCAACATCAGAATTCCTCCCGAGCCTCCGCCGCCGCCGCCGCCACCGGCACCATCGCGCTAACACCGGAGCAAACGAACCGTGCACTCGATTGTCAGGATGCTCAAGATATTTTACTTTGTGTTTCTGTTGGGTGCGCTAATTCTGGCCCGGCCAAGCGCATGCATGAGCGAGCAAAATTCAAATAGTATTGCGGAGACGCCTCAAACGAGCAACGCAGATCCAGCCATGAATTATCGTGAGTGGTACTATACAAAGTACTTGGTGGAGCGTGCCAACATTGAACTTGCAACGTATCGATGGCAACGTCACGCCTCCGAGACTCTAATGTGGATGGTCGGAGCAATCTGCCTTTCTGGTGTTCTGTTTTCGGGCTATCAACTTTGGACGGCCGCGCGGCTGCCGCGATCGCACCACCGACCACCCTCGCCAGCTGATTCTACATCGAAAGGTAACGGATCGACAGAAACTACACTGGAATTTTCCATTGAACGGTTTAAGATCACTTCCTCCGTAGTCGGCTTAGTGGTGCTCGCAATGTCGCTGGCATTTTTCTATCTTTTCGTTACAAATATTTATTTGATTGACTCGTCGCCGACATCACACCAAAGCGAAATTATTCCCAAAGGGGGTTGATTGGGGGGCAATGCGGAACATGATTGTACTTCAAACCATTAGAATAATTTTGATCAGGGCGTCCTTTCTTTTTATTTTACCCTTTGGATATTGTGAGGCTGCTTCGCAGCCACCAGACCTAAGAACGGGAGCGGACGTCGGCAAGATTTTAGTTTATCCGTACCGCGCTAATACCACCGGAATTACCATTGTCGGAGAACTAGCATCAGGTGACGAGGATGCCTTTCGTCGGAGCGTGCTAAGTATCTTGCAGGCAGGGAAGCTTATCCAAACGGTGCGAATTTATTCGCCTGGCGGCGACCCGAAAGCAGCCATTGATATCGGCAACCAAATTCGAACTCTAAATACGCCGACGTACGCTCCTTTCCAAGATTCCAGCGGAAAACGAACATGCGTTTTGGATTCCGGTGTTGACAACCTAAATAAATGGTCGGGCGGGACTTTAGGATTAATGCATTATGATGCTTCTACTGGGTTGGGTGATAAAAGGTGCATGTGCGAAAGCGCGTGCTTTCTATCGTGGATCGCTGGCGTGGGCCGATATGGCGAGTCAATAGGGATTCATCGTGTATTTTTCGCTCCCGGTATGGACTATTGTGTAGATGGAATGTGTCCAAACATTTCTGCTAGTTGGGCAGAGGAGCATTACGCGCCGGTAAAAAGAATTGTCACTGAATATCTTCAAGGTATGGGCGCACCAGACGGAATTATATCTCGACTGTTTGCTACCGACATCAACGATATGCACTATTTGAACCACAGTGAATTATTGGAATTGAGGAACGACCCGCCAGAGCTAACAGCTTTGATTCAAAGGACTTGTGGGCCACGCCCAACTAGCGACGATAGTGCGCTTGATAGATGGATAAGCTGTGGTTACGCGTTAGGTGAACCTCGCTTAAGGGACGCGTCATTCCAGTACCAGAATAAATATGGCAGATAACAGCGGGTCCGCCCTTGAACTTGGCAGCCGGCTGCCCTCATTCTCCTCGCCGGCGGCCAGAAATGCGAGTCATAAGGGGTTCTGTTTCCTACCGAGCCGCTAGTTTTGTAGCCGTTCTTGCCGCCTAAGGGAGTTGAAAAAATGCGTAGGCAAATCGCGACTAGCTTGTGTTCGATCATTTTAGCTTTGCTGACATTGTCTTCACACGCCCTGGCACAACAAAAGACGGCAGCGGCATGCCGCGACGAGTGGAGGGCCAACAAGGCCTCCAACCAAGCCAATGGCGTAACGGAAAAGGCCTACATCGCTCAATGCCGCGGTGGCGCGGCGCCTGCCCAGACGACGGCAGCACCCGCTGCCCCACCGGCTTCTGCCCCCGCAGCGCCACCCCCGACGGGACAAAAGACTGCCGGAGCATGCCGCGACGAGTGGAGGGCCAACAAGGCCGCCAACCAGGCCAACGGCATCACGGAAAAGGCCTATGTCGCTCAATGCCGCAGTGGGGCGGCCCCCATCCAGACCACGGCAGCACCCGCTGCCCCGCCGGCTCCTGCTCCCTCAGCAGGAGCACCCCCAACGGGACAAAAGACTGCCGGGGCATGCCGCGACGAGTGGAGGGCCAACAAGGCCGCTAACCAAGCCAACGGCATCACAGAAAAGGCCTATATCGCTCAATGCCGCAGCGGCGCCGCGCCCGCCCAGACCACGGCAGCTCCCGCTGCACCTCCGGCACCCGCACCGGCCACAGCACCAGCTCCTGCTCCGGCACCAACGGCTTCCGCTCCTCCATCCAGACCCGTTCCCACTCCGACCCCAGCCGCCGGGTCAGCTCCCAATCCGGGAAATCCTGTTGGGGCAAACCAATTTTCAACGGAAGCGCAGGCTAAGTACCGCTGCCCCACAGGTACCGTCGTGTGGGTGAATCTAAAGTCCAAAGTCTATCACTTTAGCGGAACCAGATTTTACGGAAACACAGAGCACGGCGCGTACATGTGCGAAAGTGATACCTCGGCAGAGGGAATGCGCGCTGCAAAAAACGAGACGCACCCTTGAACAAATTAAGATACAAGTATCGGACTAATACCGCGGCTTCGGCGTGGGCGACCTGACGTAAAAAAACCGCTGCATCGATCTTTTTCGATGCAGCGGTCGCATTCCTCGACGTATCCGTTCTTCCAATCAGAAATCGATTGCACGGCGTAGCGCCATACGGATCGCTCAAGAACGCAGCGCTGTAGGTTATAAACTGAAACATTAACACGTGCCGACGCGAGTATGTTTACGCCTTCGGCAAGTTCCGCCCGGTAGTCGAGTGGATCAATCCAAAGCTCATCTGCATTAGCGATTGCGAAGCCCGTATTTTCGAGACCCATTAAAGCGACGTGGTTCACGAAGGGTAGATTGCGCGCCAACCATCTGCACGTTTCTACAATTCTTGGAGCGGTGATCGCGTGCAGCACCACACGGACCTCTATGCGCTGACCGCTATCCTTGAGCTTTAGAATTCCAAGTACCGTCTCGTCAAACGCGCCGTGCGCTTGAACGACATAGTCGTGGACGTGATCGACGGCAGAATATATTGGGATACCAACAGTAAGATTGGGATGCTGGAGCGCTGCCCAAGCTGCGACGACCTCGTCTCGCACGAATGCGCGCCCGTTGCTCAGCACATGAATCGCGGTATCCGGCAATTCTTCGCGACAAAGAGCCAGCACTTCAATGAATTCGCGCCAATCCAATAGTGGCTCACCGCCGGTAAAACAAACCGACGCTGTATCTTTGGCCACAAGGGGGAGTGCTACCTTTAATTCGTCAAGAATCCATCGGTCATCGATGTCTTTAGGTGGCTGCGAACACATAAGGCAGTAATGATTACAGCGGTCCGTCACGAGAAATGAATTGTGCCTGGATGCACGGCGATACAGCGTCCTAAACCGCCCGGATTGAGGATGGAATCGGATAATATCCCCGTTCGAAAGATAGTTGAATTTTTCCGAAACACCGATCAACTGACGACAGCGGGCGGCTTCAGGCAGATTTTCTAAACCGTCATCACTAACGATCATTACGCCGTTCAAACGTGCATTAGCAGCCTTTTGAAGTTCGTCCTTAGAGCGAACAAGCACAAAATCTTCCGGCGCATTTGAAGGCGGGTCGAGATGCGATCGCAGCCGCACGAGGGAGGTCGGCATTGATATCGGTACGCCGCGCCAAAAGCTCGCTGTCCCATGCAAGGGAAGCGTCACATTCCACCCCATCGCCTCAGGATCGCAGCGTCCTGTGGGGAACCTTCTAAGATTTCCAGCAGCAAATTCATAATCCCTTTCTGACGCGCACAGAATTCAGAGAGCGGCTTAATTCCCACGGGATCGGACTGCGTCGCGTGATGAAAGACGGGGTCGGCGCCACAATGTGCTTCATATACGCAGTCCAAACATTCTGGAGCGCATTGGGTGAGAGATGACCCAACCAAGTCTAAGAGTTTGTCTGAAAATACCAGCGAACGATAGCTATCTGTAACGCTTCCCAGCTCGAAGGTCCGATCCCCCATCTCCGCAAGCATCCGACCTTCGTCCGATGCGAACACCTTTCCATCGTAATTATAGACCAGCGCCCCAAGACCAATGCCGGCAGGGCTACGCAAATCCACGTAGCCAAGAGGACGATCCGCGGACATTCGCTTCAAAATCAACGTCGCGTAGAACTCGGGAAAGTGCCTGCCCCTGCGATTCACTTCTAGAATATATCCGAGCCCGCGAGCGTAAAATTCCAACCACCCCTTTGAATCGTATTTCTAGATGGCTTTCGTCTTGACTGCGAAGCCGTAAGGCGAGAGTGGACGAATAAAAATGCCATCGAGGTCAAGACGAAGATATTCATCTACGATTTCTTCAACACGATCGAGGCTCGCCTCCGTTGTGGTCATCAATGCCCCTACTCGGTCCGACCCCAAAACCTTTTGAGCACGACGGATTCCCCGTGTCGCCAACTCGTGGCTATTACCGCCGGGACGCGGGCGGTTCTTGTTGTGAAGATCAGCAGGGCCGTCGAGTGACGTAGATAGAAGAACATCGTTCGCTTTGCAAAATGCCAAGACAGCGTCGTCCAGAAGAGCTAGATTCGATGCGACAACAAAATCAACTTTCCTACCGACTGTGGACGCTTTAGTCTTAGCCGCCAGGACAATGCTCGAAATTAGCGGAAAGTTGAGTAGAGGCTCTCCACCCTGAAATTCAATTTTAATTCGGCTTGAGGGACTCTCAAACGCAATATCGAGGGCACGTCTGGCCGTTTCCTCATTCATGTCGAATTTTGAACGATCGGTGCTTTGCCGCGAAACCTGGCAGTAAGGACAGGAATGTTCGCAGCGCAGCGTCACGACAAAAATATGCAGCGGAGTAGGTTGGCGAAGATAAGCCATGCGACTGCGAAGTCGCATCGCCAATAATTGTCGTTGAGATTTTTGATCCATTCTTGTGATCAGGTGCGCTGCGTAGGCCTTCTCATACAGGCCATCACCCGGACAGACGTGCAGGTCGACCAAGCGGGTCATTTCGTCGTCGGAAAGACGAACAAAGTCGCCAACAATATTCGAAACAAGATAGTGCTTTCCGGCACGCTCGAAACGAAGAGGCAATAGCTGTAACGTTTCGTCCGCCGAATGGAAGCTTTCAGCGGGCTGGAAACGAGTCATCGTGGACCCACGGCTGACCGTCAGGAACGGTCGTTCTGTGAATTTGCAGTGAACCAAAAGCGAGTGAGAGGATAACATTACGAACGCCCTCAGTTCGTGCGGCAATTCGTTCGCGCAGATTTTCATCCGTGACCAGATTTAGAAAATGGGTTCTGAGCGTCTCCGAATCGGAAGACATTTTCTTAGTGGAATTGTTGACCAGAGTAAGCCGGCACACAAACCGATCGGACACCTGATCAATTTGGCAGGTCGCTGTACCGATCAACCGATATGCTGCTGCTTGCAAAGCTCCAAGGCTCTGCACGCCAGCATCAAATTCCACCGCCAAATCAGTGGCGCCGCCCATTACATACCGGAAGCATGTGAAGCGTGAGAAGCATGGGAGGCATGAGAGGCATGAGACTCGTGTTGTGCGACTACGGTCCCGTCCGGTTGTTCGGTCATGGTGAAACCAAGCAGGGTCTCGCCTGTCGAAACTAACGTGTTCGGCTTCTGACCTGTCCGTGCGGCCACGGTTTCAGAGGTAGCAACAGAATCATTGGAAGGTGCCGACTGAGCATCAGTAGCCACTGTTGCGCTTCCGGCGAGCGCTCCTAGAGCACTGGCCAACGGAAGAATCACTACTGGCTTGCGTCGCATAGGTCCCCTCCCTCACTGGTAGAGCGGATTACATCAAACGACCGCATAGGTTGTCAACGACCTAACCGTCGTTATACCGGGCCACGCTTTCGAGCAAATAATCTGACGGTAACTGCGTTGCAACCGATTGGGCCGACTTTATTTTCCCGATAAAATTGCAGCTGAAAGTTCTTCGATAATAGCTCACGAAACTGCCCGGCTGGCGGCAATTCCCGAAAATTTTGGCCATGGCCGCCAAACGTTTCGAGGTACAAAAAGCCTTCGGAAATCAGTGATGTGGAAAACATTTCAAAGAGATCGATATTGAAATAATGCACGCAAATAATTCCAGCGAAACAACGTTCGCGGAAGGGCCAGTTGGTGGGGTTAAGTTCGGCACGCATTGGGTGAAGATTGCCGGCTCTGCTCTCACACTGTCGGTGGTCGGCAATGTATTTAGGTCCAAAGCGGGCTAGTGTTTTCAAGCACTCTAGCCGTCTGTCCGCACACACAACCGATATATCCCGAACTGCGAGCGCCACGGCATTCCGACCGAAGCCACACCCCGCATCAAGTACGGGCAATCCGGAATCGGTCTCCATTTCTGCAGCAAAACTAATCAGCGTCTTGGAAGCCGCCTCTAGGTGTTTTGATAGAGCCAGTTGAATGCTATCTCTTTGATCTATCGCTTCAGATAATGCATCAGGGGGAGCCATTCGATACCCCGGTCGTGTTCATTGATACGGACGTTCCGATACTCCTGGGCCGGAAAGAATTTTTTCGATCTCTATCGCATAAAGTATGAGCGGGATCACGACGTTTGGAATCTATCCCGCGAAGCGCAAGTATTGGCTATCTAACCTTCGCTCTCCCGCCCTTTTTTGATCTTCCCTCATTTTCAATGCGCATGTTGAGTTCCTTCTGCGCACAAAACGCGTTTTTGCCAACCCTCATCATGGCCAACAGTACCAAAGCGCACATGGGCACAAGTAATCCAGCAATCGCTCCGATGTAAGCGGCCATCGCAGCAGCGATCATGGACACGACGGCTGTTTGCGATTTTGTGCCAAGTGTGTTCAGTTGTGTTCGAAGGCTTTTATACTTTTTATCCATCTGTACAAACAAGTATGGATATTTCTTTCTTGACGGCATACCAATATTTGTTCGAACGGACACCCGTCTGATTGGCAGGGTCAATAGCTTTTGACATCTCCTGCCCAAACTCCTCAAATGTTTTGTCTTCCCACGAAGGCGATCTTCTCTGCGTTATAATTTCAATCAGTCCTTCCTCGGACAGCAAGTGCTCGACGGCTGCCCCAGCAGTATCGTCGATAATTCTACTCAAGACTGCTTGAGTAGCCTCTACCGTACTGTTGACAAACACCACATGAGTAGACCTCAGGTCAGACAACAAATTATCTCTACTCTTTTCACTTGTTGCCAGCTGTCGGTAGGCCTCTATGCCGTCTTGAAGCAAGCGTTCTGCCGTATCACTATTATGTGGAGGAAATTGCAATGCATCTTTGATGAGAGATGCTACAGGCGTTTGTGGGTTTCGCCTGAGACGAGCCAAAATCGCTGTGAAATCAGCATTGATAAAAAGCGTTGTGGCTTCTAGTGCATACAGTCGCGCGAGACGGTCAATTCTGGCCTTATTGGGCGCTTCTTTCACGCGATAATAAGCCAGTAGCTTTACCGGGAACACTGCCCTGAATATTTCTGAAAACAGCTTTGAATAATCCTGACCTTGAGGCATTTGTCCCTCGGCTGTAGCTGCGAGACGACATTGGATTTAGATATCGACCGTTGTCCCGATCAAGAAATCGCAAAAATCAGACACGGATTCTACCTCAAGAGCAGCGACGGGCTGGGATCGGACTACCCGAGCTGACGCAACGCCTCCAAGACCCAATTCGATCGCAACCCTCGGTAAGTTGCAGCGTACCTTCTTTCGCGCAAGACGCCAATGTCATCTTTTGGTGCTGTTGTCATTTAGCTGTTTAACGACAATGGCGGCGCTAGACATAGGTGCGACGAATTCGATGCGATGAACCACATGTCTCGCCATCTCTGGATTGAGCCTGCAAACGCCGTCCGATCTGATTGTGAAATCCGCCGGATGAAATGTGTACCCCTGCACGACCTCCAGCACTTTTCGATCCATAATCGGCCGCAGCGGCTCCATTAAATCCAGTACGAAGTCCGATCTGCCTCTACGGCCAGAATGTAGAAATCCGATTGTAGGGTCGAAACCTGCGGCGGTGACCTGAATTCGGACTTGGCTTTCTAGGATGGCATACGCGTAATTCAATATTGCATTAACAGGATGAGACGCATTGCGAGTCCCACCTTTATTTCGAGCGAAAGTATATCGCTGACAAACAGTCTGCCAATCTCGCGGTATGGGATATCGACCGAGTCCCTTCCATCGGAGCGGTAATGAGTGCCAGGCATTGAAATAAGCAAGCGCAGCGCGGCCCTCCAATCCAAGTAGGGCACCCGTCGATTTTGGAGGTCGTTTCGTGAGCTCGCTGACGCCGGCTTGCAACTGGCTAATTGCGTGCTGGCGAGCTGGCGATGGTGGTAGTCGGCGTCACCGGTTGACGTCCCTTACGCGAGCGAGATTTGCTCGCCTCTCATGAAAGGAGGACGCACGTCAATATAATCGTGACGGCGCGTTTCGGGCCGTCATGGGCGGGCGAAAATCGCGTATTCATGCGGGTTTTCGCAAGCGCGCGAATGCGCGGCCGGCGCAGTGACGCCGAACCACAGCGTGGGCCGACGGTCAAATCGCGCAGTCAGGCGCATGGGGCGAAATGCGAAAAGTCGTTGAATGGCAAGGTCTTCGGCGCGGCGAGCGAATCTTTCTTTTGAGTGCGGCCGTCGAACGCGGCGGCGCGAGGATCGGAATTGGCCAAATTTTCCGCACGCGTAGCGTGGGCGAAGATGTCGGGAAATTCGGCTTGCAGAAAGGCGAATTGCGACATCGGCAAATCTCACCCGTGTCTCACGCCGCCGACGCGCGGACTTCCAGATGCACGCCGGTCTTCTTCTGCAATACCCGGATGACCTCCGACAGATTGGCCGCGGTCGGATTGCCGCTCGGGCCGAACATCCGCATGAGGCTCTTCGGCGGAATTCCCGTGGCCTTGGCGAGCGCCGCAAAGCCGACCGTCGCATTGATGA
>Ga0181526_10004712_pt1 | contig 10497 bp, 10 predicted proteins | sample PEATcosm2014_Bin_35_FD_119750 | JGI IMG/M metagenome (GOLD analysis project Ga0181526, IMG submission 119750) | Peatland microbial communities from MTU Mesocosm Facility, Houghton, MI, USA - PEATcosm2014_Bin06_30_metaG | ecosystem: Environmental > Terrestrial > Soil > Wetlands > Peat | place...
GCATCCGACTCGCCCAGCAGCTCTTGCGCACGTTCGACCAGGGGCGCGATCCGCTCGTCCAGCACCATGGAACCCACCGGCCGCGCCGCCCCGCTCTCGGCCGCTTCGGAATAGACCAGCTTGCGCAGCTCCCGCCCCGCCGGAAAGCTGACGTGGCTAATCTCCGCAAAGTCGTGGTCTTCGCTGGCCAGCCAGAAGATGGCCGCGTGGGGATGGCCGGCCGCCGTCGCCCGCCGCGCTCGCGCTACGGCCGTCGCCGCTTTGAAAGGCGTAAACAGCGGCCCTCCAAAGAGCCCCACCTGCTGGCCGGTAACCACCGCTCCCGCACCGTTGCCGAGCGCTTCAAGCGCCGCTGCGGAAGCTGGGGACGGATTTTGGCGCGCCAGCAGCCCTACCAGCTGCGGCCAGTGCGCCGGAAGCTCCGGACGCGCCTGCCAGCGGGAATCGGGCGGCAGCGAGGCGTAGAACGGCCGCGCGCCCGCATCGCCGGCGCAATAGTCCAGAAACAGCCGGTGCAGCCCCGGCGCGACGGTAATGGGAAGACAATCCGCGGTCAGCAACTCATTCACTTCCGGCCATTTGCTCCCGGCTTACCGCGCTCATGGGCAAACCCCATCCGCTGGCGCTCAGGGTCATTGGGCTCCTGTTAAGGATGCCACGCCGGGCGCAATCGATGCACGACTCCAGAATGGCCAACGGGATCAGTACTTGGAAGAAGCTTGGAGCGCCGTCTCGATGGTCTTCAGCGGCAGCAACATAGAGAGAGGCGCGTCCAGCAATGGAACGGCGTCAAAGCCGGCATACCATCGCGCCGCTCGTTCGTTCCTGGCGTCAATCAGCAGCGCGACTCCGCCGACCTCCGCCGAGGCCAGCAGGCATCGCCTTCCTGACGCGAGCAAGAGCTGGCCGCCGAGGCCCTGTCTTTGCACCCGGCGGTCCACGGCCAGGCGTGTCAGCCGGAATGCTGGAACCTCGTGCCGCGCAAGTCCGCGAGTCACTATCTCCGGCGTCCGGGCATATGCAACGGAAGCGGGACTCAGGCTGTAGAAGCCGAGTATGGTCTTGTTGTCGCTGTTGTCGCTGTTGTCGATGGCAAGAAAGGTCTTCGCGCCGCCCAGTTCGTGGCTCTTGCGGGCGTAGCGGCGCAGGAATTCATTCAAAGCTGCTTCGCCGCAGTCGAAGGCTTCCCGGTCGTGCTGCCTGCCGATCGGCTCTTCGTGCCAAGCCGGGACGCTCATCCCAGCCGCGGAAGCGCCTGTGCGGCGGCAATCAGCCGGGCATTCGGCGCGGGCGGGTTTTCCAGCAGTTCCAGAACACGCAGACTGTCCTTCTTCGAGAGTTGCACCTGCTCGGCCTCCGCGATGACGCCCCTGGCGGCGCGCAGCGCGTGGCGAATGACAAAATCCGTCAAGTCGGTGTGCTTCAGCGCCACCGCCCGCAGCAGCAGCGCCTTTTCTTCGGAACGAATCCGCAGCGACATCCGGTTGTTGTCTTCCACCGCGACTCTGGGCATAGCGCGACTCCCCTTGATTACATATTCAAAGCGTACAGCGAGAGGTATTCAAAGTCAATCGGACACATTGCATCTATGCGACAGTACTGCCGCGGTGAAGGTCCGATGCGCGCCGCGCTGAACGCCGCTCACTGCCAAAAGGTCATCTCGGCAGACCGACCTGCCGATGTATGCCGTTATTTTGCCGATAAACTACCGATCACGCAATCCGCCCGAGTCAAGTGGCAACCTCGGGTGCCAACCGGATCGCGCCGCCCCATGAGACAATGCCCTCGGCAGCCATTGTTTTTTCTCCAACTCCCCGGCTGCCGGACAAAACTGCGCATGGCCTTATCCTCAAGCGTTTTGAATCTGCTTTTCGGCCGCCCCCTCGCCACTAGCGAGGAGCGCGCCGAGCATATCGGCCCCCTGGCCGGCATTCCCGTCTTCGGCCTCGACGCCCTCAGCTCGGCCGCCTATGGCCCGGAGGCCGCGCTTACCCTGCTCATTCCACTGGGCCTCGTTGGCGTCCGCTACATCGTCCCGGTCAGCGCCGCCATCATTGCTCTGCTGATCGTCGTCTACTTCAGCTACCGGCAGACCATCGACGCCTATCCCAAAGGCGGCGGCTCCTACACCGTGGCCTCGCAGAATCTGGGTGAGGGCGCCGGCCTGCTGGCCGCCGCGGCCCTGATGATCGACTACATCCTCACCGCCGCGGTGGGCATCTCGGCCGGCGTGGGCGCGCTCATCTCCGCCGCTCCCGGCCTGCAGCCCTACACGCTGCAACTCTGCCTGGCGGTGCTGCTCATCCTCACGCTGGTCAACATGCGCGGCGTCCACGACACCGGCGTGGTCTTCATGATTCCCACCTACCTCTTCACCGGCACGCTGCTGATTGTGATTGCCGCCGGTGCATGGCAGGTATTGCGCAGCGGCGGCCATCCGCATCCCGTCACCTCGCTTCCCACGATTCCAGCGCCCATCGCCCTGGTCAGTTGGTGGCTGATTCTCAAGGCATTCTCCTCCGGCTGTACGGCCATGACCGGCGTGGAGGCGGTCAGCAACGGCGTCATGGCCTTCCGCGACGACACGCGCAAGAACGCCAAGATCACGCTGACCATCATCATCGTCCTGCTGGGGGTGTTGCTGGCCGGCATAGCCCTGCTCTGCCGCGCTTATGGCATAGCCGCCACCAACCCAGATGCGCCCGGCTACGAGAGCGTGCTCTCCATGCTGACGCGCGCGGTGATGGGGCACGGCGTCTTCTACTACATCACCATCGCCTCGGTGCTGCTGGTGCTTGCTCTCTCGGCCAACACTGCCTTTGCCGATTTTCCCCGCCTCACCCGCGCGATTGCTCTCGACGACTACATGCCCCACGTCTTTCTGCTGCGCGGCCGGCGGCTGCTATACTCGTGGGGTATTTATGTGCTGGTGGCGCTCACCGCGCTGCTGCTCATCGTGTTTGGCGGCGTCACCGACCGGCTCATTCCCCTCTTCGCCATCGGCGCGTTCATGGCCTTCACGCTCTCGCAGGCCGGCATGGTGATGCATTGGAAGCGACAGGGCCGCGTGCTTCCCCTGTTGGTCAACGGACTGGGCGCCCTGGCCACTGGCATCACCACAGTGGTAGTGCTGGTGGCCAAGTTCGTAGATGGAGCCTGGATCACGGCCCTGCTGATCGCTGTCATGATTGTGATGATGCGAGCCGTCAAGCGCCATTACCTTCGCGTGGACAAGGAAACCGCCCTCGATCGGCCCATCCTCCCCGCCCAGGTTACCCAGCCCATCGTCGTGTTGCCCATCGATCGCTGGAGCCGCATTACCGAGAAGGCCCTCAGTTTCGCCCTGGGGATGTCCTGCGATATCCGCTGCCTCCACGTCCAGACCGCCGGCGAGCCGGACGCGATCTCCCAGGTCTGGGAGAAGGACGTGGCCGCTCCGCTGCGCGAGGCAGGCAAGTGCGTTCCCCAACTGGAGATTCTGCAGTCGCCCTTCCGCTACGTTCTCTTCCCGCTGATCGATTACATCCTGAAAGTTGAAAAGGAGTCGAGCTTCAACAAGATCTGCGTGCTGGTGCCGGAGCTGGTGGTGCGCCACTGGTGGGAGAACCTGCTCCACAACCGCCGCGCCGATATGCTCAAGTTCATCTTGCTTATGCGCGGAAACCGCCGCATCGTCATCGTCAACATCCCTTGGTATCTCGAAGGGGATTAAGGCGACTGCTTGGGCCCTGAAGGGTACCTGCTTCAGCCCGTACGCCAGTGTCCCCGGACGAGCGGGGCTTCAGCCCCCGGGGGAGAAGCCGTTGCGCATGGATGAGATTGGTGCGCAGCGGCCATCTTCAGAATCCCTTCCCACCCGGATGCCCTTTCCGGCCGCCGACGGTCAAACACGTGCGTGGAAGCACCTCCAACTCACCCGCTTGCAGCCCGCACCGGCAATTTCGTCGTGTCCGGGACTTCTTCGAACCGGGGTGGAGAGGATAGTCTATGAAGGTACAGCATCCCAGTCTCGGCGCAGCCGCCGGGCAAGGCCCAGCGAGCAGCAAGCCGGCCAATGGAAGGTATTGAGGAGAGTTTCAAGTTGAAGAGGACGTTACTGTTTTCGATTCTGGCCGTGGTTCCGGCCGTGCTTATGCCCCTGGCGGCCACAAGCCAGGTTGCCCCAGCCCGAGGATCGCGATCCGCCAGCCAGGATGCACCTTCCTACAAGTGGGAGGCCTTCGCCGGATACGGCTACACCAGCCTCAACCAGGTCAACGAGTCGCGCAGCGGTTTGCAGGGCGTCAACCTTTCGGTCACGCGCGACTGGGGCAAGTACTTCGGCGTCACCGCCGATGGCGCCTATTACAAGTACCCGCTCGTCTCCGGCAACCCCGGAGATCCATCGGTCGACGCGGTACTTTTCGGCCCTGTTTTGCATGTGGAGGTCTGGGGAAAGGTGAGCGGATTCGCCCATGCATTACTGGGCGGCGAACACAGCGGCGGCGAGAGCCAGACCCCCAATATCTCCTTTGCGGGCGGCGGCGGCGGGGGCTTGGAATACAAACTCGGCCCGCGCCTTTCCCTGCGTGCTTCAGGCGATGACATCGCGTCGTCGTTTTCCTTCATCAACAACTCCCCGGCCCTGGGGAATTCTCCCCACCTGCACTGGAATTCGCGCGCCTCGTTCGGCGTCGTGTACAGGTTCTGAGCGCCTGACTAGCGAGTCAGGCCAACCAGAGCGGCTTCGGTCGGGACAGTCCAAACCTGCGATGCGACGATGCGAATCGGGCGGATGCCAGCCATCCACCCGATTCGCTCTCTTGCGCCGGCCATATCAATCCGCCAGCCCCCAACTTCCGCGCAGAACAACGCAGAACGCATTGTTGGCCGGCATGTCTTTCTATCAATGGGAAGCGAGGTTCTTATGGAAGTGACAATCAAGCATCTTGATCGCGTAAAACTCGCCGTTCAGGCCCGGTCGCACACCATTCTCTGCGACCAGCCGGCTGACAACGGCGGCGAAGACTCCGGCTTCACTCCGCCTGAATTTCTGCTTGCGTCGCTGGGCACCTGCGCGGCGTTCTATGCCGTGCAGTATCTGAGCACTCGGAATCTCGCCCAAAGCGGCTTGGAAGTCTCAGTGACCGCCGAAAAGCTGAAGCAGCCTGCCCGGCTCGGCAACTTCCTGGTTCATGTTGTGTGCCCCGTCTCCCTTACCGCGGACCAAACGGAGGGACTCATGCGCAGCGTGCATCATTGCCTGATACACAACACGCTTCTGGCGCCGTCGGAGATCAAGATCGAATTGGCCATTGCCGAGGCTGCCGGGCCGCAGCCCTGACCTTTTGCATCTCGCTGTTATTGGGCGCCTGCCGCCCCAAACTCTCCGCCGCCGCTCACAAACAGCTTTTCAGCCTGGCCGCGCAGCACGCGGTAGAGGGCGAACTGGCGCTGGGTTGCGCCACGCAGCTCGAAGAGCAGCTCGCCGCGATTGTCGGCCATGGCGTCTACGGCGTCCACCAGCTTCATGCGCGGGGCATCGTCCAGATGGGCGCCATCGGTGACGTTCTTCAGCAGTACCAGCTGGTTGCCGTAGAGATCCGGCTGGGCGATCAAGGTGACAAACTTCTGCTGGGCGAGCGGTCCATCGGTGTGCGCCGACAGAACCAGCGTGGCTCCCGCCCCATATGCCAGCTCAAAAACGCGAAACTGTTCGTCCCGGAGCGGGGCGGGCTCAGTCGGCGGCGCGGGCTTGGGGTTCTTGTGCGCCGTCTGCGTCGTGGTTCGCTTGGGCGCTGCCTTTGGCGGTGGAGGGTTCAGGCCCAGCGCGCCGCGGGCAATATCTTCCAGGGCCGCCTTCATCGCGGCTTCGTCGTCCGGGTTGGCCCACGCATAGTCCCACGAATGCTCAGGGCGGCTCTTCGCGTCGGAGACGGCCACGGACTGGCGCATATCCGGCGGAAGGCCCATCAGGCTGGGAACCACGTCGAAGTTGCCGCCGCTGGACTTGCCGCGCTTGAGCCGGGGCCGGTCAGGGTCGCTGACATCGGACAGCGAATCGACGCGCCCCACGTCCTCGGGCTTCTTCTTCTTTTTCAAAGTGGGCCGGTCGGGATCGCCCGAGGAGGCGCTGGCGCCTCCCGAATCGCTCCCTACGCTGTCGCTGGAAGCTCGCTTATGGAGGGTGGGCCGGTCGGGGTCGGAATTCGTGTCCGAGGCCTGGCTGGAGCTTGCTTTGCTCGTGCCGGCTCCAGAACTTGTGCCGGCCGTAGATGCGCCGGAGCTTGCGCTGCCCGTGCCGGTGCTGGAACCGGCATCGCCGCTACTGTCGCTGGATGCCTTCTTGTGGAGCGTGGGCCGGTCGGGATCGCTGGGCGGCGCCTGCCCGCCAGAGTCTGAGTCGCTGCCGGAGCCGCCGCTGCCCGCTCCTCCGGCGGGTTCCTCGCCGGCGTGGCGCTTGCGATGCAGGACCGGTTGATCGCTCTGCGCATCTTCGTCAATTTGAGTGCGCGCCAGCTCACGCGCCGAGGGCTTGGGCCGGGCGGCCGGCATCGGTTTCCAGGTTCCATAGCCCACCCACGAGCCCTGCTCCTGGCCCGCGTTCTTGATGTCGAACAAGCCGATCGGCTTGCCGTCCTGCTGGAGTTCGTACTCGACCTCGCCGGCCAGCGCCAAGGGCTGCGGTCGGGCCAGGTAGATGCCCCCATCCTGAAGTTGGCCGCCGTCCAGCACGGCCACTGGAACCAGGCGGCTGGTCTTGGGTTTGCCCGCCTCGCCGGTCCACTCCAGCACAGCGATCGCCCGCAGCTCGGGAGTCTCTTTGCCAGTCTTCGTCACCTGGCCGGGGTACTGAGCGAATACGGGCAGGGCGACTGCGATCGTCAGCAGCAGTATCCCACCCTTGCCGCAAAGGCAACCACGCGGCAAGGATGGGGCACCCCATCTCGTCGAATTGAAGAAAAACCCAGCCCCGCGCAATGACATCTGCCGCCCGCCTCGGGAATAATTGAACTTGATGGCCACCAAAGGCCCTCCATCCACAATACGAGGAATTTCCCCATGGAACTCAACGAGAAGGTCGCCGACTTTACCCTGCAAACCGACGAGGACAAAACCGTCTGTCTCTCCAGCTACGCCGGCCAGCCGGTCATACTCTTCTTCTACCCCAGAGCGGACACGCCCGGCTGCACCATCGAGGCCTGCGGCTTCCGCGATACCTTCAAGAAGCTCCAGGCGGCCGGCGCGGTCGTGCTGGGCATCTCCCGCGACACGCCCAAGGACCAGGCCAAGTTTCGCGCCAAATACGACCTGCCCTACACACTCCTTGCTGATGTAGACGAGAAAGTCTGCAATCAGTTTGGCGTGCTGAAGGAAAAGAACATGTACGGGAAGAAAGTGTGGGGCATCGAACGGACCACCTTCGTCATCGGGCCGGATCAAACCCTGCTGCACGTCTTTCCCAAGGTTACGCCTGCCGGCCACGCGGAGGAGGTTCTGGCGCTGATCGAGCAATGGAAGAAAGCGCACAAGTAGGTCGCGCGGCTTGCGCTCACACCCAGCCCTTCGAGCATGCGCCGTGGCAGACGCCCAAAGGATGGGGCGTCTTGCTCACGCGCGCCTTCTTTGAGGCGCCGCCGGAGTTGGTGGCCCCGCGCCTGCTGGGCAAGGTGCTGGCGCATCGGACGGGCGGCGGTTTGCTGGCCGGGCGGATTGTCGAGGCCGAGGCTTACCTGGGTCCGCACAACCATCCGCCCGACCCGGCGGCGCACTCGCATCGCGGGCCCACTCCGCGGAACGCCGTTCTATTTGGCCCCGCAGGACATGCCTATGTCTACAGCATCTATGGCCGGTACTTCTGCATGAATATCTCCTGCGAGGCCGAGGGCCGGGCTGGATGCGTTCTGCTGCGCGCGCTGGAGCCGCTGGCTGGAGCGGACCTGATGGCTGAGAATCGGGGTTTTGCTCCGGTCGGTCTTCCCACAGACAAATTGGCCCGGCAACTTGCCTCCGGCCCTGGCCGGCTCTGCCAGGCCCTCGGACTCACCCGGCAAAACCACAATGGCCTCGATCTCACCGATCCCGCTTCGCCGCTGCAATTCCGCGACGATGGCTACACGGTCGCTGAAGTGCTTGTAACGGCGCGCATCGGCATCCGCGAAGCGGTGGACTGGCCGCTGCGCTTCCTCCTGCCTGGGAACCGATGCGTCTCCGGAGCAAAGAACCCCATCGGCAAGCGAGTGCCTCTTTCGGTAGAATTCGATTGACCGGTTCGACCATCTCAACCCGCGAGGGAACTCTCCGCTTGAAGCCTTCTTCCCCGTCTCTGCCCATTGCAACAGCTCTGTTTGCCGCGGCTCTTTTCGCCGTCGTGACGCTTGCCCAGGCTCCGCAGACGCCTCCGCCTCCGGCCGCAAGCGCAACCCCGCCTCAGCCGCATACCTTTCCCGCGCCCACCAACCTGAAGGTGCTGTCCAAGGATCTGACCGGGGAGCAGCTTCACGAGATCATGGAGAAGTGGGAGGGCTCGCTGGGCGCGCATTGCAACACCTGCCACACCCCCGACCCCAACAACATCGGCCCCAACGGACGCCCGCGGCTGAACTTTGCCGACGACTCCAAGCCCGAGAAGGCCACTGCGCGATTGATGTACAAGATGACGGAGGACATCAACGTGAACTACGTGTCCAAAGTCCCGAATTCCGATATGCCTGTCACTTGCGGCACCTGCCATCGCGGCCACCTGGGCCCGGAGCCCTTCATCATCCCGCCCGATGAGCATGACCACGACCACGGAGGCTCGCGTCCTGCGCAAGGCCCGCCGCCTGCTGGCGCGACGACGCAGCCGCACTAGCTAAGTATCAAGAAGAGTTGAGTCATACCAGACGTCTTGATATTCGCCTGCTACCAAGAATCGATACCCGGGCGGAAGGCCAAGAAGCTGAGCAATTTCCGGAATGTCTTCGTAAATGTGTTCGGCACAGAGGGGTGCAAAAAGTCAGCGTCTTCGGAGAATTGCTCTCCACACCAGATATACCAACCGCTCGTGGTTCCTTCAACTGGACGACGGAGGCCATTTACGGGAAGCTGACCTTTTGTAGCTATTGCAAAGCCCAAGATGGAACGGGCAGGGGAAGCCACATACTCCACCTGGCGCCTTTTGCAAAGTGACCTTTGCGCTGCCTCGATCTGAGCTTGTCGCAAACCCATAATGGCTTCAATTCTATGACCGGGGCCTCAACCCAGGCTACGTACTGCCACCGTCCCTTGAGAACTCCCCACTCTTGCCGCCTGATTTGGCTTCGAGCTGAATGTTGCTGATGACGATGGCCTTGTCGAGCGCCTTGGTCATGTCGTAGACGGTGAGGGCGGCCACTGCGGCGGCGGTCAGCGCCTCCATCTCGACGCCGGTGGGTCCGACGGTGGCAGCCGTTGCCCTGATGCGCACGCCGCCGGGGACGATCTCCGCCTGCACATCTACATGCGTAAGGGCGAGTGGATGGCACATGGGAATCAGGTCGGCGGTGCGCTTGGCCGCCTGAATGCCGGCAATGCGAGCCACCTCCAGCGGATTGCCTTTGGGGTTGGCGGGCAGTGCGGCAAGCACCGCCTCTGAGAGCTCGACGAAGGCCGAGGCGGCGGCCGTGCGCCGGGTGGGCTGCTTGGCGCTCACGTCCACCATGGCTGTTTGGCCGGACGAGTTGAAGTGCGAAAGCTGCGAGGGTTCGGGCATTGGGCGATCCTCAAGAACAAGACGGTTGAGTTTTGCGGCTTCCCACCCATTTCGCGGTGAGGCTGCGAAATGGATGGGGCACCCAGAGTTTTGGGGCTTCCGGCTCGTGTTCCTTTCTGTCGTAACTCCATGCGGCGAGCCGGGCTGTTCCTTAGGGAAGCAGAATGCGGACGATTGCGCCCGCGTCAAAGTGCTGTGCATCTTCTGGCACGACCAAAAAGCAATTGGAGCGGGCCAGGGCGGCCAGGTCGCCCGAACCCTGCATGGGAACCAGCGCAACCTCCGGGAGCTGGCCGGCCGCTCCGCCAAAGGTGCAGGCAGCGGGCAGAAAGCGCATAAGACCAGCCTTTCCGTGCTTGTCAGTCTTTGACGCCAGGCGCGCCAGGGCGAAGCGAGGGCCGCATTCCAGACGGCCCGCAAGCGCCGCCAGCACCGGCGCCGCGAAGAGCAGAAAGGTGACCGCCGAAGAGACCGGATTGCCGGGAAGCCCGAAGAAGCACTTCGTGCCGTATTCCTCTGGGACGGTGCGCGCGTTCCTGACAGGCAACTCGCCGAAGACTAACGGCTTGCCGGGCTGGATGCGCACGCCGGTGAAGTGGAAGCGTGCGCCGGCGCGGGCCAGTGCCGGCTTTACGAGGTCGAACTTGCCTGCCGAGACGCCGCCGGTAATCAGCAGCAGGCTGGCATCGGCAGCCTGGGCGAGCGCGGCGTCGAGAGCCTCGGCGCTGTCGGCGGCCGTGGGCAGAACCCAATGCTCGCCGCCCGCGGCCTCCACCATCGCGGCC
>Ga0181526_10004714_pt1 | contig 10493 bp, 6 predicted proteins | sample PEATcosm2014_Bin_35_FD_119750 | JGI IMG/M metagenome (GOLD analysis project Ga0181526, IMG submission 119750) | Peatland microbial communities from MTU Mesocosm Facility, Houghton, MI, USA - PEATcosm2014_Bin06_30_metaG | ecosystem: Environmental > Terrestrial > Soil > Wetlands > Peat | place...
CCGCCGCAACCCCAGAATCAGCAGCAGAACGGCGGGAACGGACAATGAGCGCGCCCGCAAGCATCGGCGCCTGAGGCAGCCGCATGGGTCCCTCTCGTCTGTTCATACTCCGGCCGGTCGCGACCTCGCTGCTGATGGTGGCGATCATGCTCAGCGGCATGGTCGCCTTCCAGTTCCTGCCCTTGTCGGCGCTGCCTGAGGTCGATTACCCGACCATCCAGGTACAGACCTTCTATCCCGGCGCCTCGCCCGACGTGATGACCTCGTCGGTTACGGCGCCGCTCGAAGTGCAGTTCGGCCAGATGCCGAACCTCAACCAGATGTCGTCCTCGAGCTCGGCCGGCGCCTCGGTCATCACCCTGCAATTCGGATTGAACATCAGCCTCGACATCGCCGAGCAGGAGGTTCAGGCGGCGATCAACGCCGCCGGGAATTTGCTGCCATCCGACCTGCCGGCGCCGCCGATCTACGCCAAGGTCAATCCCGCCGACGCGCCGATCCTGACGCTGGCGCTCACCTCGGCCACCATGCCCTTGCCGCAGGTCGAGGATCTGGCCAATACCCGCCTGGCGCAGAAGATCTCGCAGCTGCCCGGCGTGGGCCTGGTGAGCATCGCCGGTGGACAGGTGCCGGCGGTGCGCGTCCAGGCCGATATGCGCGCGCTCTCGGCCTACGGCCTCAACATCGACGATCTCAGAACCACCATCGGCAACGCCACCGTCGACACACCCAAAGGCAATTTCGACGGGCCGTCGCGTTCCTTCACCATCAACGCCAACGACCAATTGCAGAACATCGACGACTATCTCGGCCTCGTGATCGCCTACAAGAACGGGGCACCGGTGCATCTGGCCGACGTCGCCTCGGTCGTCAACGACGCCCAAAACGACAAGCTCGGCGCCTGGATGAACTTGACGCCGGCGGTGATCGTCAACATTCAGCGCCAACCCGGCGCCAACGTCATATCCGTGGTCGACGGCATCAAGAGCCTGTTGCCGCAATTGCAGTCTTCGCTGCCGGCGTCGATCGACGTCGCGGTGCTGACCGACCGTACCGTCACCATCCGCGCCTCGGTCCACGACGTCGAATTCGAGTTGATACTGGCGGTGGTGCTGGTGGTGCTGGTCATCTTCGTCTTCTTGCGCAACACCCGCGCCACCATCATCCCCAGCCTGTCGGTTCCGCTGTCGCTGGTCGGCACCTTCGGTGCCATGTATCTGCTGGGCTTCAGCCTCGACAACCTTTCGCTCATGGCGCTGACCATCGCATCGGGCTTCGTGATCGACGACGCCATCGTCATGATCGAAAACATTTCGCGCTATATCGAGATGGGCGATCCGCCCTTGAAGGCCGCGCTCAGAGGTTCGGCGCAGGTGGGCTTCACGATTATCTCACTGACGATCTCGTTGATCGCCGTGCTTATTCCCCTCCTGTTCATGGGCGACGTGGTGGGCCGTCTGTTCCGCGAATTTGCGCTCACGCTGGCGGTCACCATCCTGATCTCGGCGGCGGTGTCGCTCACCCTGGTGCCGATGGCCTGCGCCAAGCTGCTGCGCCAGAAAGGCGAGGCCAAGGAAAACAAATTCCAGCGCTGGAACCGCGAAAAATTCGACGCCCTCATCCACCACTATGGCCGCGGGCTCAATTGGGTGCTCGACCGCCAGCCCTTGACGCTGGCTGTCGCGGTGGCGACGCTGGCGCTGACCGTTTTCCTCTATGTCGTCATTCCCAAGGGGTTTTTCCCGGTCCAGGACACCGGGCTCGTCCAGGGCATCTCGCAGGCCTCCGAAACGGTTTCCTACGGTGCCATGGCGCAACGCCAGCAGGATCTGGCCGCGGCCATTCTCAAGGACCCCAATGTCGTAAGCCTGTCCTCCTTCATCGGCGTCGACGGCACCAACACCACGCTCAACAGCGGCCGGTTCCTCATCAATTTGAAACCGCCCGACGACCGCAGCGAGGACGTGACATCGGTCATCCACGATCTAGAGCGCGAGACAGCATCCACTCCCGGCGTTTCGCTTTACCTGCAACCGGTGCAGGATTTGACCATCGACACCACCATCAGCCGGTCGCAATACCAATTCGTGCTCGAAGACGCCAATCCGGACGAACTCGCATCCTGGACACCGAAATTGGTCGACCAGCTCAGCCAGGCGCCCCAATTCGCCAATGTGGTGAGCGACCAGGCGGATCAGGGTCTGTCGGCCTATGTCACCATCGACCGCGACACCGCCGGCCGTTTCGGCATCACGCCGGCCACCATCGACAACGCGCTCTACGACGCCTTCGGCCAGCGCATCGTCGCGACCATCTTCACCCAGTCGAACCAGTATCGCGTCATTCTCGAGGCGGACAAGAACCTGCAGAAATCCCTCGATTCCCTCTCCTCGATCTACCTGCCCTCGGCCGGCGGCGGCCAGGTGCCCTTGAGTTCCATGGCCGCGACCTCGGTCCAGACGGCGCCGTTGCAGATCGACCATCTCGGCCAGTTTCCCGCCTATTCCGTCTCCTTCGATCTGGCGTCCAACGTTTCGCTCGGCGAGGGCGTCGATGCCATCCGCAAGATCGAGCAGGAGATGGGTATGCCGCGGGGCATCGTCACGGTCTTTCAGGGCTCGGCGCTGGCCTTCCAGAGTTCGCTCGGCACCGAAATCTGGCTCATCCTGGCGGCGGTAGTCACGGTCTATATCGTGCTGGGCGTGCTCTATGAGAGCTTCATCCACCCGGTCACCATCCTTTCCACGCTTCCCTCGGCCGGCATCGGCGCGCTGTTGGCCCTGATCCTGGTGCGCGACGATCTCACCGTCATCGCCATCATCGGCATCATCCTGCTGATCGGCATCGTCAAGAAGAACGCGATCATGATGATCGACTTCGCGCTCGACTTCGAACGCAACGAAGGCAAGTCGCCGCGCGACGCGATCTACCAGGCGAGCCTCTTGCGTTTCCGCCCGATCCTGATGACCACCATGGCGGCGATCCTGGGCGCGTTGCCGCTGATGCTCGGCACCGGCACCGGCTCGGAGCTGCGTCATCCGCTGGGCCTGACTATCGTCGGTGGGCTGATCGTGAGCCAAATGCTCACGCTTTTCACCACGCCGGTGATCTACCTGACCTTCGACCGTTGGGCGATCCGTCTGCGCGACCGTTACGGCGGGCTCATCAATGAATCGACTGAAGAGGAGGGCACGAAACCGTGAACCCCTCCGAAACCTTCATCCGCCGGCCGGTCGCCACCACGCTCTTGACGCTCGGCGTGGCGATGGCCGGCGGCCTGGCGTTTTTCCTGCTGCCGGTTTCGCCCTTGCCGCAGGTCGATTTTCCTACCATCTCGGTGCGCGCGACCTTGCCGGGCGCCAGCCCCGAAGTGATGGCGACCAGTGTGGCGACGCCCTTGGAGCGCCATCTCGGCCAGATCGCCGACGTCACCGAAATGACCTCGTCGAGCTCGGTCGGCTCGACGCGCATCACGCTCCAATTCGGCCTCGACCGCGACATCGACGGCGCCGCGCGCGACGTGCAGGCGGCGATCAACGCGGCGCGCATCGATCTGCCGTCGAGCCTCAGGCAGAACCCGACCTACCGCAAGGTCAACCCGGCCGACGCGCCGATCCTGATCCTGGCGCTGACCTCCGACACGCTCACCCGCGGCCAGATGTACGACGCGGCCACCACCATCATCTCGCAGAAGCTGTCGCAGGTCGACGGCGTCGGCGAGGTCGATGTCGGCGGCTCGGCGCTGCCCGCGGTCCGGGCCGAAATCAATCCCAACGCGCTGAGCAAATACGGCATCGGGCTCGAGGACGTGCGCGCGGCGCTGGCATCCGCCAACGCCCACAGCCCGAAGGGCGCGATCGAGCAGGCTGGCAAGCATTACCAGATCTACGCCAACGACAACGCCTCCACCGCCGCCCAATTCGCGAATCTGATCATCGCCTACCGCAGCGGCGCCGCGGTGCGTCTCTCCGACGTCGCGCAAGTCACCGATTCGGTCGAGAATATCCGCAATGCCGGCCTCGCCAACGGCAAGCCGGCGGTGCTGGTGATCGTCTACCGCCAGCCCGGCGCCAACATCATCAACACGGTGGACCGGGTGCGCGCGCAGATCCCGTTCCTCGAGGCCGAAATCCCCGCCGGCATCGACATCACGCAGGCGATGGATCAATCGGTCACCATCCGCGCCTCGCTCAAGGATGTCGAAATATCGCTGATGATTTCGGTCATGCTCGTGATCATGGTGGTGTTCCTGTTTTTGAGGAGCCCTCGCGCCACGCTGATCCCGGCGGTGGCGGTGCCGGTGTCGCTGATCGGCACCTTCGGGGTCATGTATCTGCTGGGCTACAGCCTCGACAATCTCTCGCTCATGGCGCTCACCGTGGCTACCGGCTTCGTGGTCGACGACGCCATCGTCGTGCTCGAGAACACCACGCGCCATCTCGAAGGCGGCATGCCCCGATTCCAGGCCGCGCTCCAAGGCGCGCGCGAGGTGAGCTTCACCGTCCTGTCGATGAGCCTGTCGCTGGTGGCCGTGTTCACGCCCATCCTGCTGATGGGCGGCATCATCGGCCGCCTGTTCCGTGAATTCGCGATGACGCTGTCGATCGCGATCCTGGTCTCGCTGCTGGTGTCGCTTTCGACGACACCGATGATGTGCGCCTATTTCCTGCGCCGCGAACGTGCCGGGAACGGGACGGCGCGGCGCGGTGCCCTCGCGCGCATTTCCGGCGTCAGCGAGCGCGTCTTCGAGCGGGCGCGGGACTTCTATGCAAAGAGTCTCGCCTGGTCGCTGAGGCGCGCGCCTCTGGTGCTGGTCATTCTGGCCGCCACCCTCTGCCTCAACGTCTTTCTCTTTTACATCGTACCCAAGGGCTTTTTCCCGCAACAGGATACGGGCCGACTGATCGGCAGCATCCAGGCCGATCAGAGCATCTCGTTTCAGCTCATGTCCCAGAAACTCACCCGGTACATCAATATCATCCATAACGACAAGGCGGTTGCGAGCGTGGTGGGCTTCACCGGCGGCGGTCAGACCAATGGCGGCTTCGTGTTCGCCTCGTTGAAGCCGATCAGCGAGCGTTCTTCGATAACCGAGGTGATCGCGCGGCTTCGGCGCGAGATGGCGGCGGTGCCGGGCGCGACACTGTTCTTCCAAGCCTCGCAGGACATCCGCGTCGGCGGGCGGCAATCGAACGCGCAATACCAATACACGCTGCAGGGCGACGATCTGGACGAGCTCAACCAGTGGTCGCCCAAGATCACTGCGGCGCTGCAACAGTTGCCCTCGCTGACCGACGTCAATTCCGACCAGCAGAACAAGGGCCTCGAAACCGATCTGCAGATCGACCGCGCCGCGGCGGCCCGGCTGGGCTTGAGCGTGAGCGCAATCGACAACACGCTCTACGACGCCTTCGGCCAACGCCAGGTCTCGACCATCTACAACCCTTTGAACCAGTATCACGTCATCATGGAGGTCGCGCCCGAGTTCTGGCAGAACCCCGATTCGCTCAAGCAGCTTTACATCTCGACCTCGGGCGGCGCCGTGGGCGGCACGCAATCGACCAACGCGGTGGCCGGAACGGTGGTGCTGCGCGGGCAATCGAGTTCAGCGGCGAGCGTCGCCGCCGACGTGGCGCGCAACCTGGCGACCAATGCCATCGCCAACTCGACCCACGGCAGCACCTCGACCGGCAGCGCGGTCGCCACATCCGCCGAGACCATGGTGCCGCTGGCGGCGTTCTCGAGCTACGGCCCCGGCACCACGCCCTTGGCGGTGAATCACCAGGGCCTGTCGGTCGCCACCACCATCTCCTTCAACCTGGCGCCGGGCATATCGCTGAGCGCCGCGTCCAGCGCCATCGCCGAAGTGATGCGCAACCTCGGCGTGCCGGCCGATATCCGCGGCAGCTTCCAGGGCACCGCCGGGGCCTATCAGGCCTCGCTCGCCAACGAGCCGATCCTGATCCTGGCGGCGCTGGCAGCGGTCTATATCGTGCTGGGCGTGCTTTACGAAAGCTACGTCCATCCCGTCACCATCCTTTCAACATTGCCGTCGGCGGGGGTGGGGGCGGTGCTGGCGCTGCTGCTGTTCCAGACCGAGTTCAGCATCATCGCGCTCATCGGCGTCATCCTGCTGATCGGCATCGTCAAGAAGAACGCCATCATGATGATCGATTTCGCGCTCGACGCCGAGCGCACGCAGAATCTTTCCTCCTACGACGCGATCTACCAGGCCTGCCTGATGCGCTTCCGTCCGATCATGATGACCACCATGGCGGCGATGCTGGGCGCGGTTCCCCTGGCGATCGGCTTCGGCGAAGGAGCCGAGCTGCGCCGGCCGCTCGGCATCGCGATCGTCGGCGGCTTGCTGGTGAGCCAGGTGCTGACGCTTTACACCACGCCGGTCATATATCTCTATCTCGACCGCTTCCGCTTGTGGGCCCAGGCGCGCAAGGCTCGCGGAGCATCCGTGCCGCCGGGCGTCGAGCCGGCGCCGGGGGAATGACATGAATCGCGCCATCGCGAAACTCCGGGCTCTCCTGCCCTTTGTTCTTCGCCGGCTTGCGCCGGCGGGGGCCGTCGCGTTGCTGGCGTCGTGTTCGGTCGGGCCCGATTACCAAAAACCGCCGGCCGAGACGCCCGATTCCTTCAAGGAACTCGGCGATTGGAAGCCGGCCGAACCCAAGGCGGCGGCTTCCGGCCAGCCCTGGTGGTCGGTTTATGACGATCCGGTGCTCGACCAGCTCGAAAAGCAGGTCGATATCTCGAACCAGAACCTGAAGGCCTCCGAAGCCGCCTATCGCCAGGCGGTGGCGCTGGTGGGCGAGGCGCGGGCGGGATATTTTCCCTCGATCGGTCTCGATCCGTCGGCGACGCGCTCGCGCACGCCGGGCGGCTCGTTCAACTCGAGCGGCTCCGGCAGCGGCCACGCCAGCATCGGCAACCAGTTCAGCCTGCCGGTCGACGCCAGCTGGGTGATCGACATCTGGGGCCAAGTGCGCCGCCAGGTCGAAAGCGCCCGGGCCACCGCCCAGGCCTCGGCCGCCACGCTCTCCGCGCTCCGGCTCTCCGAGCAGGCGACGCTGGCGCAGGATTATTTCCAGCTCCGCGTCGATGACGAGTTGAAGCGGCTCCTGGATGACACGGCGAAGGCCTATGCGCGTACGCTTCAGATCACGCAGAACCGCTACAAGGTTGGCGTATCGGCGCGCTCCGACGTGGCCCAGGCCCAGGCCCAACTCGACAATACGCGCTCCCAGGCGCTGGCGATCGAAGTGCCGCGGGCCCAGCTCGAACACGCCATTGCCGTGTTGATCGGCAAGCCGCCGTCGGATTTCCAGCTTGTGGCCTCGCCCACGCCTTATGCCATCCACGTGCCGGTGGCGCCGGCGGGTCTGCCCTCGGCGCTGTTGGAGCGCAACCCGACCGTGGCATCGGCCGAGCGCAGCGTGGCCGCGGCCAACGCCCAGATCGGCGTCGCAATCGCCGGGTATTTCCCCACCCTCACCTTGACCGGCTCCTACGGCTTCTCAAGCTCGATGCTCGACACGCTCATGAAAAGCTCGAACCTCGCCTGGACCATCGGGCCGCAGGTCAACTGGAACCTGTTCAACGGCGGCTTGACCGCCTCGCAGGTCGCGTCGGCGCGCGCCGGCTATGACCAGACCGTCGCCAATTACCGCCAGGCGGTGCTGACCTCGTTCCAGGGCGTCGAGGACAATCTCGCCGCGCTCAAGATTCTCGAACAACAAGCCGTGGTGCAGGACAGCGCGGTCAAGGCGGCGCAACTGGCCGAGAAGCTGATCCTGAACCAATACCTCGCCGGCAATGTGGATTTTACCACCGTGGTGACGGCCCAGGCGACCGCGCTCGCCGATCAGCAGACCGCCTACGGCGTGACGCAAAGCCAACTCAATGCCAGCGTGCTGCTGATCGAGACGTTGGGCGGCGGCTGGGATGCCTCGCAAATTCCCGACGCCTCGCTGCCGCTGTTGGAGCCGCCGGAGGAAGTGCCGGACGTGCCGGGAACCAATCCCCATCCCGGCACGGGCTCGCCGTGATCGAAATCGACGACACCGCGCTCGAGGAACAATTCATCCGCTCGACCGGCCCGGGCGGGCAGAACGTCAACAAGGTCGAAAGCGCGGTGCAGCTGCGCTACGACCTCAATCGCGCGCGCTTCCTCGACGATGCCATGCGCCGCCGCCTCAAGACCCTGGCCGGGCGCAAGCTCAGCCGCGATGGCGTGCTGATCATCACCGCGCACCGCTTCCGTTCGCAGGAGCGCAACCGCGAGGACGCCCGCGCGCGGCTCACGGAGTTGCTCGTTCAGGCATCGCGCGCGCCCAAGCCGCGCCGCGCCACCCGGCCTTCCAGGTCCGCGCGCGAGAAGCGGCTTTCGGCCAAACACGCGCGCGGCCGCATCAAGCATCTGCGGCGCGGTCCGGACGAGGACTAGAGCCGCCCGCGCCGCGGCGCCTGTTGTCGATTCGCGATTCCATTCCCGCTGGTGTAGTCTCGTCCTCATGGCATCGCCCGCCGATTGGGAAACCCCGCCGCAAGCGCGGCCCAAGCCCGAGGATTACGACTTCAACCTCGACCGCGCGCTCGCCTCGGTGTTGGGCGTGCGCGCCGCCGTGCCCGAGGACGCCTTCACCGCCGGCACGCTCGGCACCGAACGCGCCGGCAACGGCGTCGTCATCCGCGCCGACGGCATCGTCCTGACCATCGGCTATCTCGTCACCGAGGCCGAAACCATCTGGCTCAACACCAATGACGGCAGGGCCGTGCCCGGCCACGCGCTGGCCTACGACCAGGAAACCGGCTTCGGCCTGGTGCAGGCGCTGGGTAAGCTCAACCTGCCGGCCTTGCCCTTGGGCGAATCATCGGCCGCGCGCATCGGCGATCCGGTGGTGGTGGCGGGATCCGGCGGCCGGCAACGTTCGGTCGCGGCGCATATCGCCGCCAAGCAGGAATTCGCCGGCTATTGGGAATATCTCCTGGAAGAGGCGCTGTTCACCGCGCCCGCGCATCCCAATTGGGGCGGCACCGCGGTCATCGACAAGCGCGGCAATCTCATCGGCATCGGCTCGCTGCACCTGCAGCAGGCGCGCGACAACGCGCCGGCCGAGCATCTCAACATGGTGGTGCCGGTCGATCTCTTGAAGCCGGTCTATGACGATCTGCTGACGATCGGCCGGCAAAACAAGCCGCCGCGGCCCTGGCTCGGGCTTTACGCCACCGAGATCGACGGCAAGGTGGTGGTGGCGGGCATGGCCAGCAAGGCGCCGGCGCGCCAGGCCAATATCCACACCGGCGACATCGTCCTGTCGCTGGCGGGCAAGGAAATCGGCGATCTGGGTACGCTCTACCGCTCGATCTGGGCGCTGGGTCCGGCCGGGGTCGAGGTGCCGATGGTGGTGTTCCGCGACGGCCGCACCATGACCATGAATCTCCGCTCCGCCGACCGCGCCAGTTTCCTCAAAAAGGCGCGGCTGCAATAAGCCGCTATTTCAACGATCGAAAGGGGAAATGCCGATGATGCTCTTAGGCGTGTACTGGCTGTCGTATTGGATCTTTTTCCTGGTCGTGATGGCGATCCTGTTCGTGCCGGTGGTGAAGATCTTGCGGCGCACGGGGCATAGCGGCTGGTGGGTGCTGCTCTATTTCGTGCCCATCGCCAACATCATCGGCTTGTGGGTGTTCGCCTTCGCGCATTGGCCGGCGCTCGATCGCGGCCACGAGACCTGAACCGGGTTTTAGGCCGCGCGCAGCGATTCCATCACCGGGAGCATCGCCGGAATCTGCCTGAGCCGGGCGTCGAGCTCGACGCGCTGCTCCTTCGACAGCGGCGTGTTGGGCGGCAGGATGTTGCGCCACTCATCGTTGCCGGAAATCAGCGCCATGGTCTCCTTCAACGCCGCCACCAGCGGATAATCCTGGAACAGCACCCGCGCCGCGGTGAGGGTCTTTTGCAAGGACTCGGCCTCGGGTTTTTGCCAGGAGCGATAAACCGGCTGGGCCAAGGGCGCGGTGACGTTGACCGAAGCCGAGATGGTGCCGACCCCGCCAGCGCGCAAATTATGGAGCAGATATTGCTCGCTGCCCGAGAACACGCCGAATCCCGGCATGGCCTTCAAGAGCGCGTCGGAATAATTCCAGTCGCCGCCGCTGTCCTTCAAGCCGGCGATGACATCGCCGTAGGTTTTCTTCAGCCGCTCGATCAGCGGCAGCATGATCGGCACCGAGGAAAGCTGCGGGAAATGATAGAGGTAAAGCCGCAACCGCGCGTCGCCCACGCGCTCGATCACCTCGGAGAAGAACGCATAATGCCCGTCCTCGCCCGGCGATTTGTAATAGAAGGGCGGCAGGATCAGCGCCCCCGCCGCGCCCATGCGCACGATCTCGCGCGTCAGATGCACCGCGTCGGCCAGCGCGCAGGAACCCGAGCCGATGATGCATTTCTCGGCCGGCAGCTCCTTGGCCACCGTCTC
>Ga0181526_10004716_pt1 | contig 10491 bp, 10 predicted proteins | sample PEATcosm2014_Bin_35_FD_119750 | JGI IMG/M metagenome (GOLD analysis project Ga0181526, IMG submission 119750) | Peatland microbial communities from MTU Mesocosm Facility, Houghton, MI, USA - PEATcosm2014_Bin06_30_metaG | ecosystem: Environmental > Terrestrial > Soil > Wetlands > Peat | place...
TACGCAGCCTTAACCGCGCCGTCGCATTCTTCCTCCCTATAGCAAGCCGAGAGGGCGCTCCGGGCGCGGGTTGGGGGTTCTATGCGTTCCATTTTCGCGGCCGCGGCTTTTGCCGCCGTCCTGTTGTCGGCCGCCGCCGCGGAGGCGGAAAAGCGCGTCTTCATCATCGCCGGCAACAGCGACGGCTACGGCGTCAACCATTGCCTCGTTTCCGGCGCAGCCTGCGGGGAAGCCGCGGCGAATTCCTACTGCCGCTCGCACGAGTTCGGCGCGGCGCTCTCCTTCCGCAAGGTCGATCGCGACGACATCACCGGCGCGATCCCGCAAAGCGGACCAAGCTCCTGCCACGGCGCCAATTGCGACGACTTCGTCGCCATCACCTGCTCGCGGTGATCCGAGATTCGTCATGCCCGGCCTTGTTGCCGGGCGTGACGATGTGGGTTTAGCGGCTTTCCTTCGCCAGCGCGATCGCCTCGCGCAACACGTCGAGATCGCCGACGTGATTGGCAAGGATGAGCACGAGCTTCGAGTCGAGCTCGGCCGCTTGCGCGTCGGAAAGATTCCGCCGCGCCTCGACCAGCGCCAGATAGGCCGCGTCCGGATCGGCGAAGCGCGAGGCGGTGGCGAGTTTCGGCATCGGCTTCACCTCTGCAAGGCGCGTTGATGCGCGCGGGCGATCGCCGTGGCATCGAAGCTCCGCCAGCGCGCGCATAAATGCTGGTCGGGGCGGACGAGAAAGGTCGCCCCCGGCGTGGCATCGAAGCGCTCCGCAAACAGACCCTGCCGGTCGAGCAAATCCTCGCCGATGACGGTCACCGCTACGCCCTCGGGCGCGGGCGGCCCGGGGTTCCCGTTCTTGACGTAAACGATCTCAAATCCGCCGCTCAGGCTTTCGAGAAGATGCGCCGGCTTGCCGTCACGCCGTGCAAGCGGCGCGTCGGGCAAAGGCGCGCTGAGTTTGGCCGCCCCGGCGAAAGCCGTATTATCCGGCGTCGACAGCCGCGAATCGTAAACCGTCGCCACCGACAACCGGCCGGAATTGACCATGCGGCGGGCAAACTCAGCGCTCGGCGCCAGCGCCAGCACCGCGTCCCGCAGCCGCCGCTCGGCGCTCGAATGCGGCGACATGAAATCGGTCGAGCGCGTCGAGTGGCCGATATTCTCGTCCGCGGCCTGGATGCGCTCATGCTCGTAGCTTGCGATCAGCGTGTGGCCGGCTTCGCCCTTGAGCACGGCCGCGAGCTTCCACGCCAGATTTTCCGCGTCCTGGATGCCGGAATTGGCGCCGCGCGCGCCGAACGGCGACACCTGGTGCGCGGCATCGCCGATGAAGACCACGCGGTCATGGATGAAGCGGTCGAGACGGCGGCAGTTGAAGGTGTAGATCGAGACCCATTCGAGCTCGAAGGCGTGCGGCGCCAGCACTTTCTCGAGCCGCGCGCGCACCCGCGCCGGCTCCTGCTCGGCCTGCGGGTCGGCATCGGGCCCGAGCTGCAGGTCGATGCGCCAGACATCGTCGGGCTGACGATGCATCAGCGCCGACTGGCCGGAATGAAAGCTCGGCGCGAACCAGAAGCGGCGCTCGGTCGGGAAATCCGCCGCCATGTGCACGTCGGCGATGAGGAATTTGTCCTCGAACGTGACGCCGGCGAAATCGAGGCCGAGCAGGCCGCGCAATGTCGAGCGGGCGCCGTCGGCGGCGATCAGCCAGTCGGCGTCGAACCGGTAGCGCCCTTCCGGCGTCTCGACGGTGAGGCGGGCGCCATCGTTGAGCCGATCGAGGCCGACCACGCGGTTCTTCCAGCGCAGATCGAGATTTGGGAGCTCAAGCGAGCGATCGACCAGCGCCTTCTCCAGATAGAATTGCTGGAGATTGATGAAAGCGGGCATCTTGTGCCCCTCCTCCGGCAACAGATCGAAGGAGAACAGAAGTTCATCGCCGCAGAACACCTTGCCGAGCTTCCAGGTCACGCCGTGTTCGACCAGCCGCTCGCCAACGCCGAGCCGGTCCAAGATCTCCAGCGTGCGCTTCGACCAGCAGATGCCGCGCGAGCCCTCGCCGATGCGGTCGGCATCGTCGAGCAGGACGACAGGGACGCCGCGCAGCGAAAGATCGATCGCGGCGGCAAGTCCGACCGGCCCGGCGCCGACCACGACGACCGGATGACGCACGACCGTTTCGGCATCTTGGTCGCGCGCGCGCCGGTAGCCGTAGTGATAGATTGATTTGCGCAGCGCGTTCATAGCTTGTCGTTCCCTGCTCACTCCCGCAAAGCCGCCCACATGGCGCGGTCGCGCTCCGACGTCCAGATCACCGGGTGCTGGATGCCCTTGGCCTCGTCATAGGCGCGCGACACATTGAACGGCATGCAATGCTCGTAGATGGCAAAACCGGCGAACCGCGGGTCCATGACGGCGCGCACGGCGTGATAAGTCTCGTTGAGCGAGCGGCCCTTGGCGACATTCTCGGCCACCGTGCCGTAGAGCGTGGTGAGGAAGTCCTCGGTCAAGGCGATGCCGTCGGCGACCTGCTGCGGCGTTTTCAGCGCCGCGCCGCGGCCCGGCACCAGGGCGCTCGCAGAAAATTCCGCGAGCCGGTCGAGCGTCGCCGGCCAGTCGGTGAAATGCGCATCACCGCAATAGCAGGCGGAGTGATACTCGACGAGATCGCCGGAAAACACCACGTTGGCGTCCGGCACGAAGGCGATGACGTCGCCCGCAGTATGGCCGCGGCCGATATGCATAATGCGCACCTCACGGCGGCCGAGCCATACCGACATCTGGTCGGGAAAGGTGATCGAGGGCCACGTCAGGCCCGGGATGCTCTCGACGGCGCGAAACAGCCGCGGAAAGCGGCCGATCTCGGAATCCATATCCGCCTGCCCGCGCTCGGCGATCAGCTCTCGCGTCGCCGCCGAAGCGAGGATTTCCGCGCCTTTATAGGCGGACGCACCGAGCACACGGACCGCGTGATAGTGCGAGAGCAGCACATATTTGATCGGCTTGTCGGTGACCTTGGCGACGCGATCGATCACCTGCCTCGCCATCACCGGCGTCGCCTGCGCGTCAATCACCATCACGCCGTCGTCGCCGACGATGACCCCGGAATTGGGATCGCCCTCGGCGGTGAAGGCGTATAGGTCGGGGCCGATGGCATCGAAAGTAATGGTCTTGTCAGCCAAATCCGCGGTCGAGGCGAAATCGGCGTTCATGTTCACTTCCTCCTGGAACACTTCCCCGGAGAAAGTGTTGTGCGTCACCTAAGAAATCGGATCAATGGGAGCAAGGTCCGGCGCCGTTGCGCGGCCGGGAAACTTCGGCCATGTTTTGCGCCGTTGCGCCGAAACGGTGATGCCATAGGTAAAGCGATGGCTGGTCAGGGGGCGATCGAAGGCAAGGCCGGCGGGGATGAAGCGGCTGCCGCGGAGCAAACGCCCGGCGACAACGCGGCGCTCAAACTCGAGCATTTCCTGCCCTACCAGCTCAACGTGGTTTCGAGCCTCGTTTCGCAGGCGCTGTCGCGCGTCTATGCGCGGCGCTACGGCATCGGCGTGCCGGAATGGCGCGTCATGGTCACACTCGGCCAGTATGGGGTGATGACCGCAAAGACCATCGGCGCGCATACCCACATGCATAAGACCAAAGTGTCGCGCGCGGTGACGGTCCTGGAAAAGCGCCGGCTGCTCAGCCGCCGCGCCAACCGCGAGGACATGCGCGAAGCGTTCCTTTCGCTCACCGCCGCAGGGCGGATGATGTACGAAGAAGTCGTCCCGCATGCGCTCGAGTTCGCGCGCCGGCTGACCGAGATATTGACGCCCGGCGACCGCGAGGCCTTTCATCGCGCCTTGAAACGGTTGACCGCCCGCTCCGCCGAACTCGTCGCCGAAGCTGGCGAAGCGGAAGAAGATTAGTGAACTCGCGTCATTCCGGGGCCGAGCCAAGGGGTCCGGCCCGAAGTGGCCGGCCCGATGACAGGCTCGACGAGGAACCCGGAATCCATAATCACGGGTGTTGCGGAAAGAAGTCTGGAGTGCTGCTGTTAGAAGACGGTGGTTATGGATTCCGGGCTCGCGCTTTCAGCGCGCCCCGGAATAATGGTGCCCTTGGGGAAATTCATGAAGCTCTATTCCTATTTCCGTTCGTCAGCCGCGTTTCGCGTGCGCATCGCGCTCAACCTCAAAAACATCGACTACGAAATGACGTCGGTTCATCTCGTCAAGGACGGCGGTCACAACCGGCGGCCGGAATTCCGCGCGGTCAATCCGCAGATGCGCATCCCGGCGCTGGTGACGGCGTCAGGCGATTTGCTGATCCAGTCGCTCGCCATCATCGAATATCTCGATGAGACCCATCCCGAACCGCCGCTTTTGCCCAAGGACCCGCTCGCGCGGGCGAAAGCCCGCGCGCTGGCGCAAATTATCGCATGCGACATCCATCCGCTGAATAACACCAGCCCGTTGCGCTATCTCAAACGCGAACTTCATCAGGAGCAAAGCGCCATCGACGCCTGGTACCATCACTGGGTCATCGAGGGTTTCGAAGCGTACGAGGCGCTCGCGCAAGGCACCCCCTATTCTTGCGGCAGCGAGATTACGGTCGCCGACATTTGCCTGGTGCCGCAGGTCCATAATGCAAGGCGGCTGAAGGTGCCGCTGGAGAAATTCCCCAAGATCCTCGGCATCGACGCGGCGTGCCTCAAACTCCCCGCCTTCGACCGCGCCCGGCCAGAAAACCAGCCGGACGCCGAGTGACGGGCTTCATTCACACTTTGGTCACCATTCCATCGCTTGATCGCGCCAAATCGCGCTGGAACACGGGGCTGGACGACAATAATGCTTAAACCGTTGGACCGCCTGGGATTCCTCGCTATCGTCGTGAGCGCTTTCGCGAGCTTGGCGGTGGCGCAAACCGCACCGCCGATTCCGCCGGCACCCATTCCGTCCGCGCCGGGCGCCGTTGCCGCGCCACCTCCGCCGCCGGATCAGGCGTCCGCCAATCCGGTCTGCGCCCGCCTCGAAGGCCAGCTCGCGGTCGTCAACCGCAGCGACCCGGTGCGCGCCGAGCAGATCAAGCGTTTCGAGGATTCGATCGCGAAGCAGCAGGCCGATCTCGATCGGACGCTGACGCAATCGAAAAAGCAGGGCTGCGAAGGCGGCGGATTTTTCGCCCTGTTCACCGGGCGGTCGCCGGCCTGTCAGCCGCTGAACGCGCAGATCCAGCAGATGCGCGACAACCTCGATCGCTCAATGAGCGATCTCGAACATTTCAAGAGCGGCAACAGCGTCCAGGAAGGCCAGCGCCGTGCGCTGGTTGGGCAACTGGCGCAGAATAATTGCGGCCCGCAATATCGCGCCGAGGCGGCTGCGGCCGGTCCCGGCGGCTTCCTCGACGCATTGTTCAGCGGAAAGCTCATCAATCCCGGCGGCGAAGGCGCGCCATCGGGCACCTATCGCACGGTCTGCGTGCGCACCTGCGACGGCTATTACTTCCCGATCTCTTATTCGACTTCGCCGAGCCGCTTCGCCGACGATCAGCACGCCTGCCAGCGCGAGTGCCCGGCCGCCGAGGCGGTCCTCTATACCTATCGGAATCCCGGCGAGGACATCGGCCAGGCCATGTCGATCGCCGGCCAGCCCTATACCGAGCTGCCGAACGCCTTCCATTACCGCAAGGAATTCAGTGCGGCCTGCTCCTGCCGGCGGCCGGGCCAGAGCTGGGCCGACGCACTCAAGGGCGCCGACGATTCAAGCACGCTGGAAAGCGGCGATATCGTCGTCACCGACCAGAATGCCAAGGCGCTCTCGCAACCGCCGCAACCGAAGAGCGCCAACGGCAAGCCGATCAAGCCCGGAACCAAAGACGCCAACGCGTTGCCGCCAGCGCCGGCGACCGCGCCGCTCGATACCAGCACCGGTGCCGGTGCCGCCGCCACCGCGACGGCTAAGGGCGCCGTGCGCACGGTCGGGCCGCCTTTCGTCGCGGGCCATTAGCGGCAATCAACACCGCTCGTCATTCCGGGGCCGAGCCAACGGGGTCCGGCCGGGTGATTATGGATTCCGGGCTCGCCGCTTCGCGGCGCCTCGGAATGACTGCTCAAAGATCTCCAGCGCCAGCCTTGGCGCGGGCGGGACTTTTGACCGGCTCCTGGCCCGACCCCGGCAATTCGCTGCCTGAATCGTAGAACCGGTTGACGATCGGATAGCGGCGGTCGCGGCCGAAATTCTTCAGCGTCACCTTCACACCGGGCGCGGCCTGCCGCCGCTTATATTCGGCGAGCGTGAGCATGCGCTCTACTTTCATGACCATCTCGCGATCGAAGCCGGCGGCGACAATGGCGGCAAGCGGCTCCTCGCGCTCGACCAGCCGTTCGAGAATCTGATCGAGCAGATCGTAGGGCGGCAGCGTGTCCTGGTCGGTCTGGTCTTCGCGCAGCTCCGCGCTCGGCGCCCGCGTCATGACGTTTTCGGGGATCACCCGACCCGCTGCACCTAGCGCGTCCTCCGGCTTCCAGCGATTGCGCAGATGCGCGAGGCGATACACCTCCGTCTTGTAGAGGTCCTTGATCGGGTTGAAGCCGCCATTCATGTCGCCGTAGAGCGTGGCGTAACCGACCGACATTTCCGACTTGTTGCCCGTCGTCACCACCATCAAGCCGAATTTGTTGGAGATCGCCATCAGGATGACGCCGCGCGCGCGCGCCTGCAGATTCTCCTCGGTGACGTCGCGTAGCGCATCGCCAAAAATTCCGGCGAGCGCCGCTTCCACCCCGCGCACCGTGCGTTCGATCGGAACGATGTCGTAGCGCACGCCGAGCGAGCGTGCCACGGCCGCCGCGTCATCGAGAGATTCTTGCGACGTGTAGCGATAAGGAAGCATCACGCAACGCACGCGCTCGGCACCGAGCGCGTCGACCGCGAGCGCCGCACACAATGCCGAATCGACGCCGCCGGAAAGCCCGAGCACGACACCACGAAAGCGGTTCTTGTCGACGTAATCGCGCAGCCCCAGCATGCAGGCGGTATAATCCGCTTGATCGAGATCCTGCGCCGCCGCGATCGAACCCTGGGCGCTGCGCCACACCGCCCCCGTCCGCAACCATCGCATGGTGACGACCGCTTCACGAAAGGCCGGAAGCTGAGAGGCGATCGAGCGATCGGCATTCAATGCGAATGATGCGCCGTCGAAGACGAGCTCGTCCTGGCCGCCGACCTGATTGACATAAATAAGCGGCAGGCCGGATTCGGTCACGCGCGCCACCGAGACATTGAGGCGCACTTCGGCCTTGTCGCGCCAATAAGGCGAACCGTTGGGAACGATGAGCAACTCGGCGCCGGTCTCGGCCAGCGTCTCGACCACGTTCTCGTAGTCGCCCCAGTCGGTCCAGGTGTCTTCGCAGATCGGCAGTCCAAGCCGCACTCCGCAAAAATTCACCGGGCCGGGCACCGGTCCGGGCACGAACACGCGCTTCTCGTCGAATACGCCGTAATTCGGCAAATTGACCTTGAAGCGGATTGTCTCGATGCGCCCGTCGGCAAGGAGCGCATAAGCGTTGTAAAGCTTTTTATCTTCGACCCAGGGCGTGCCGATGAGCATGGCCGGGCCGCCGTCGGCCGTGTCGCGCGCCAGCGTCTCGATTGCGCCGCGGCAGGCGGACTGAAACGCCGGCTTGAGCACCAGATCTTCCGGCGGGTAGCCGGCGATGAACAGTTCGGAAAAGGCGACGATATCGGCGGCGTCGCCAGCGGCTTGCGCGCGCGCTGTACGGACGCGTTCCACGTTGCCGGCTACGTCGCCGACAATGGGGTTGAGCTGCGCCACGGCAATGGCCAGACGGTCGGCGGGACGCTCGTTCATAGGCAGGGTCTAGAGCATGATCCCGAAAAGTGGAACCCGATTTTCAGAAAGATCATGCTCCATAATGGTGTTTCGGAGCGGCCGTGCCGGCAATGGGCCTCGAAGCCTTAAGCTACGCGGATCACGGTCGGCCGGGCGCTGTCCGGCGTGTGGGCGCCGGCGCGCTGGACCCGTCAACGCGTGCCGACGCGAAGATGGCTCCCCAGACACTGTTATTCAGTCTTTTCGTGAATACTCAGTGCGGAGATGGCGACAATTGTACCGACATCGTCCAATGAGCCCGAGTTCGGGCGTCTCGCGGTTCGTTAATACCGGCGAGAGCGCACGGCAGCACGCGAAATGCCGGTGTGTCTGGAGATGCTGTTACAGCCCGGCCACCGCCGGCAGCGGCTTGGCTTTGCCTTGGCGTTCTGCTTTGAGCAGATCGGCCAGCAGAAACGCCAGATCGAGCGACTGCTCGGCGTTGAGGCGGGGATCGCAGACCGTGTGATAGCGGTCGTTGAGATCCTCCTCGCTGATCGCGCGCGCGCCGCCGGTGCATTCGGTGACGTTCTGCCCGGTCATTTCCAGATGCACGCCGCCGGCGTAAGTGCCTTCGGCCGCATGCACCTGAAAAAACGTGCGCACTTCCTTGAGGATTTGATCGAACGGCCGCGTCTTGTAACCGGTGACGGACGTGATCGTATTGCCGTGCATCGGATCGCACGACCAGACGACGTGGCGGCCCTCACGCTTCACCGCCCGCACCAGCCGCGGCAGATGATCGGCCGCCTTGTCCGCGCCCATGCGGCAGATCAGCGTCAGCCGGCCGGGTTCGTTGTCCCGGTCGAGGATGTCGATGAGCTTGAGCAGCTCGTCCGGCTTCTGCGTCGGGCCGGTCTTCAGTCCGAGCGGATTCTTGACGCCGCGGCAGAACTCGATATGCGCGTGATCGGCCTGCCGGGTGCGGTCGCCGACCCAGAGCATGTGGCCGGAGGTGCAATACCAGTCGCCGGTCGTGGAATCGACGCGCGTAAACGCCTGCTCGTAACCCAGCAGCAGCGCCTCATGGCTGGTAAAAAAATCGGTGGTGCGCATCTCCGGATGCACTTCGGGATCGATGCCGCAGGCGCGCATGAAATCGAGCGCTTCGGTGAGACGGGTCGCAAGGTCCTGATAACGCTTCGACTGCGGCGAGTCCTTGACGAAGGACAGCATCCATTGATGCGCGTTCGAAAGATTGGCATAGCCGCCGGTGGCGAAGGCGCGCAGAAGATTGAGCGTTGCCGCCGACTGACGGTACGCTTCCAATTGCCGGCGCGGATCGAGCGTGCGCGCTTCGCGCGTGAACTCGGTGCCGTTGATGATGTCACCGCGATAGGCTGGCAGCTCGATGCCATCGCGCTTTTCGGTCGGCGACGAGCGCGGCTTGGCGAATTGGCCAGCAATGCGGCCGACCTTCACCACCGGCGACGCCGCCGCATAGGTCAACACCACCGCCATCTGCAGGAACAGGCGGAAAAAATCGCGGATGTTGTTGGCACCGTGCTCGGCGAAGCTCTCGGCGCAATCTCCCCCCTGAAGCAGGAAAGCGTCGCCCGCGGCGACCTCCGCCAGCGCGCGCTTGAGTTTGCGCGCCTCACCGGCAAAGACGAGCGGCGGAAAGCTCGCAAGCTGCGCCTCGACGTCGCCGAGCGCGCTGCGGTCCGGATATTCCGGCACCTGCACGATCGACTTCTCGCGCCAGGAAGCTGGCGTCCACTTCGCCGAATTTGTCCGCTTCGACATACGCTATCTACCTCCACACCGTCATCCTGAGGCGGCCGCGAAGCGGCCCTCGAAGGATGCAGGCCCGGGCCGTCGCCCGAGGCTCGCTACGCTCGCACCTCAGGGTGACGGTGAACGGCGGTCTTATACACGTCCCCGCGCGGTCGCGACAGGGCCAAAAAACGCTGCTTATTCCGCGGCTTCGCGGGCGAAGCTGGCACTTTTGTGCCGCAGCGTGACCAGTTCCTCGGCGGTCGTCGGGTGCAGCGCCATGGTCGCGTCAAAATCGTCCTTTTTGGCCCCCATCCTTACGGCGATGGTGGCGACCTGAATCATCTCGGCGGCGCCCTCGCCGACAATATGGCAGCCGACCACGCGGTCGCTCAGCCCGTCGATCACAAGCTTGATCAGCACGGTCGTATCGCGGCCGGACAGCGTCGCTTTCATTGGCCTGAACATCGCCTTGTATACGTCGGTCCGCGCCAGCCGTTCGCGCGCCTCTCCCTCCGTCATCCCGACCGCGCCCACTTCGGGATCGGAGAACACCGCAGTCGGCACATTTAAGTGATCCACCGCCGTCGGCCTGCCGCCGAACACCGTATCGGCGAAGGCGTGTCCCTCGCGAATGGCGACTGGCGTGAGATTGATGCGGTTGGTCACGTCGCCGATGGCGTAGATGCTGGACACGCTCGAGCGCGAATATTCGTCGACGGCGATGCCGCCGTTCTTGGCGATAGTGACGCCCGCTTCCTTGAGCCCGATCCCGTTGACATTCGGCGCGCGGCCGGTGGCGAACATCACGCAATCGGCGCTGACTTGATTGCCGCTCGACAGATGCGCGGAAAAGCGCGACCCGTTGCGCTCGACGGCCGCGATTTTGCAGCCGGTGAA
>Ga0181526_10004719_pt1 | contig 10487 bp, 5 predicted proteins | sample PEATcosm2014_Bin_35_FD_119750 | JGI IMG/M metagenome (GOLD analysis project Ga0181526, IMG submission 119750) | Peatland microbial communities from MTU Mesocosm Facility, Houghton, MI, USA - PEATcosm2014_Bin06_30_metaG | ecosystem: Environmental > Terrestrial > Soil > Wetlands > Peat | place...
AGCCACTCGCACTTTGGTCGCACTGACGTAGGTGCTAGTCCGTTGGACCCCATTCCACAGGACTGCGGCTCCGGGCAGAAAGTTTGTACCGGTCACAGTAAGATAAAAGTTCCCGCCACCATGAGCGACGCTCGAGGGAGAAGACGAGATCAACGTCGGAACCGGATTTTGATTTGCCAAATTCGGCAGAACGAACGGCCCTCGTAAGAGTACCAACAGGCCAGTGCCGGGAGTGTTTTGCGGCGGCACAAGGAACGCTAATCCGTCCTGCCCCCAGCGGACAAGATCGTTGCCGGTGAGGTAGGTGAACGGGTTCAATCCGTCCATAACGAAACGGGTCTGATCATAGGCCGCGAGCACCGCATATTCCGTCCCTGCTAAGTTAGTGCCGAGGGAAAAGACGCGATCGATGGAAGCATCGGGTGCTACCGAATCGCCAAAAACTGCTCCCCCGAAGCCACCCTCCAAATCCACTTGGTATTGCCCCAGTTGCTCGGGAGTTGTGGTCGTCGGATCGGCAAAACCACCACCTACTCCGTACACCAGCCCCGCGTTCAATTTAAACCCGCCGTTGAAACCACCCATCCCGTTCAGGGTTGTCCCATCAATTTCCGTTAGTCCGTCTGTGGTCACATTCCAGCGGTAAAAAAGAGCACCGGAAGTATCGATGTCATACGAGTAAACCGTCGACGGGTTCCCAAAAGCAAGACTCGACCCAGTATAGGGACCTGTCAGATTTGGTCTCATTGTCCCGGTATTGCCGGAAATGTCGAAAACACCGATGCCGTTGTCCGCCCCGAGGTCCACCGCCAAGGTGCTATGGTGCTGGGACATCACTGCAAGGTCGCGCGCCGTGAACGTTCCTTCCTGCGTTTTCAACGGGTATAGCACGCTGCGCGCTCCGGTGATTAGATTCATGCGTCGGACACTCAGGGCACCGTCGATCCCCGCGTAGAGGAACATTCCGTCGTCGGATTCGGCCACTCGGTTCGGTTCACTGCCCATATTGATTGGAGACGCCAGCTGACCAGTGGTGGGATCGATAGCCACGATACTGTTGCCCGTCACCTGGGGCGCAGTGCTGGGAATGGTGGCGTAAATCTTGCGCGTGAACGGGTCATAAAGCAAGTGATTCATGTCCAGGCTAATCTCGCGGAAAACCGTGAGTGCTAGATTACTGGAAGCGCCACCGCCCGGCATGGGATTGGAAACACTGATCCAACCCCAACCGATAGCGCTTATCAGCGAATTGGGCACGGTTGCAGTTAGTTGGTTCGCGTTTACATATGAGGTTGTCAGAGCAGTACCATTCCATTGCACTTTCGATTGCCGCGTGAACTCATTGCCGTTCACAGTAAGCGTGAAGGCTCCAGAATCAGCCAACGCGAAGCTGGGGGAAATCGCTGTTAGCGAAGGCACGGCGTAATATTCGCTGCCGCTTACCACAGTAGTGGACGTTACCTTGTTATTCTCTGGATCAGGATCGCCTTGCGGAGAACTCACCTCGGCCACATTTCTCAACGTCTCGGCGATAAGAGGGATAACGCTCACCGTGATCGTCGCTGATGCGGATACCGCGAGAGTACCGACATCACAACGGATCACGTCCGTTCCTGCGCACGCGCCCTGCGAGATGCTTACCGATTGGAAGACGCTATCAGACGGGATGACATCGATGGCGACGACCTGCGGAGCCGTATTTGGACCACCATTCGTGACGGTGAGATTGTAGGTCAGTGGGGAACCCGTAACGGCCCTGGTAGGAGCCTTTGCAACAATGGAAAGGTCCGCGGGCTGATTTGAAAGGTCGCGGACTAATTTCGACTCCAGGATGTACAGCTGACCGCTCTGAGTAAAATTGTCGGTATCGATATATGCAAGGCCATCCACCCCCCAACGGACCAATGATGCCGGGGTACTGGAATAGCCGCTATAGACCTCACCGATCGGCTCGCTTCCTTTTAGCACAAACGTGTTCAAATTGTAGGCGTTGATTTGTCTGGTAGAACCTCCGCCCGGTGAATACAGAAGATAAGCCCGCCCGATGGTCGAATCCGGCGCAACCGGACCTGAAGCCTGCTGTTGGTCATTTACGTAGAAGGCTCCAAGCTGAACACCGGTGTTAGCATCGAGCACTGCCCCGTTCGTCAAGTACGCTCGTCCGTTGTCATAGCGCAGGTCATTCGAAGTCTCGCTTGAATTGAGAAGTGTGGCACTGGTGACGCCAGTGCTGTCCACAGTGAACGATGCATACCCGTTGCCCACTCCATAGAGGGTTGCTCCCGAGGGGCTAAATGCCATCCCATTCAAAGCTCCAGATGGCGAAGCAATTTCTGCTGGGCGCGCAACGCCATCGTCGTAAATAGCGACCTCACCAGCGGAGTCGCACACAGCCAAAGTATCGGGATGTCCCGGCATCACGGCAAGAGCTTTGGCTGTGTAGGGCGGGTTGTAGAACCCAGATCCGCCACCTAACGAGAACTTTACGCCGGCTGTATGAGTGACCAGATCCACTTTCCGAACGGCCGCGCCACCATCCAGTCCGACCCACAGCACGGAGTCATCGCCGGAAAGGGCCAGCTTGTTTGGCTCGCTGCCTACAAAGATTGGGTTGCCAATGATCCCTGTCGTTGGATCGATTGGGACCACGCTGTTGCCTAATGCAGGTCCGACGATGCTCGGGACCGAGGCATAAAGCAGTTGTTGCGTCGAGTTATAAACCAAGTCGTTAGCCATTAATGTTACAAAGGCCGAAAACGGCTGCGGTGCAGACTCACCTCCGCCCGGGCCGGGGTTGAAGACGGTTACCAGGTTGTTCCCAATGCTCAGCAGATCAGACTGAAGAATCGTAGCCGTCAACTGATTCGATCCGCCGTATGTGGTGGCACGACTATGCCCGTTCCAACGTACTACCGAATTTGACACGAAGTTGCTGCCGTAAAGTTGCAGCGCAAATGCCGGGCTGCCGAGTGGGGCAGCAGTGGAGCTAAGACTTTGCAACACGGGCACCGGATTGTCCCCCCGCGCGAGGACAGTCAGACTAGACAATAAGGTGAATATGCAAAGAATCCATCGCTTAGTAACCATTCTTGCATCCTTTTATGTACTGTCGATCGGCCGACAATAGTCCCTAGAGTGCAAAAAAACAGAGACAAAGCTACGCTTGGGGCAGTCGACAAGTCAACACAATTTAGAACCTGCCTAACGCTGCTTCCACTCCGAATTAGTAACCCGCAATTGAGACGAACGTGTTTTGAGCCGCCTGCTCGGCAAAGCGTTGCGGGGTTCGAACGCCCGTGCGACCATTCGGTCCGACACATAGCACTAAGCCATCGCTGGAGAGGGCCAGCTTGTTCGGTTCTCTGCCTACAAAGATTGGGTTGCCAACGATCTCGGTCGACACATTTTCCCAGTCAGTCTCCCAAGAATGGCCCTGACCACGCCAGAACTGCATAGGTCTTGACCCCCAGTCTCGCCGGGAGCATAATCAGCGCCTCGATCAACTGCGCCGTTTTCTCCCTCACGGTCGCAGCCGAGGAGGGTCCTTTCCTTTCTCTGAGATGATCCGTTTGTGCATTCGTGAAGTCAGTCCCGGGAGTTACTCCAATTGACGAAGAATCGAATCCGCCATTTTCTTACGGGTCGCAATGCACTGCCGTTGGGTTCCCCTACTTTCGGGGAATCGCGGAGAGCCGATTGGCTGCTAGTAGGTATCATGGGCAAGCTGAACTGGGGGAAAAGCGCCCACGGCATTTTCCTTCTGTGCCTAACAACAGCGATTGCATCGCCCGCGCAGACCGTCACTATCCTGCACAGCTTCGATGGCGCAGATGGCGCTACTCCCCTGGCGGGGTTGGTCCAAGCAACGAATGGGAACCTCTACGGAACAACGGACGCGGGCGGGGCGAGCGACGATGGCACAGTCTTCAAAATCACTCCGAGGGGCACCCTGACGATGCTGCACAGCTTCAACTTCACGGACGGCTTCGGCTCCTACGGGGGGCTGGTGCAGGCCACCAACGGGAATCTCTACGGGACGACGCCCCTTGGCGGGTCAGGCTGCGCGGGCGATGGTTGTGGCACAGTCTTCAAAATCTCTGCAAGGGGCACGCTGACGACGTTGCATAGCTTCGACGTTACGGACAGCGAATACCCCTACGAAGGGCTGGTCCAAGCCAGCAATGGGAACCTCTATGGGACAACGTCCGGGGGCTTTGACGGCGGCGATGGCACGGTCTACAAAATGACTCCAAGCGGCGCGCTGACAACACTGCACAGTTTCAATGGCACGGACGGCGACATCCCCCTCGCGGTACTTACCCAGCACACTAACGGGAACCTCTACGGCACCACGGAGGCGGGCGGGACCAATGGTGAAGGCACGGTCTTCAAAATGACTCCAAGCGGCAAGTTGACGACGCTTTATAGTTATTGCTCGCAAAGTAATTGCACGGACGGAGCCCTCCCTTACGCGGGGTTGGTGCAGGGCGCCAATGGAAACCTCTACGGGACAACGTATGGGGGTGGGAACAGCGGAAATGGCACGGTCTTCGAAATCACTCCAAGTGGAACCTTGACGACGCTTTATAGCTTTTGCTCGCAAACCAATTGCGCGGACGGCTCCGGCCCCGAAGCGGCGCTAGTCCGAGCCACCGATGGGAACTTCTACGGAACAACGCCCCTTGGCGGCTCAAACTGCGTCAATATGGGCTGCGGCACGGTCTTCAGAATTACTCCAAGCGGCAAGTTGACGACGCTTTATAGTTTTTGCTCGCAAAGTAATTGCACGGACGGTGCTCACCCCTACGCGGGGCTCGTCCAGGACACCAACGGGAATCTCTACGGGACAACGCAGGCGGGCGGAGCCAGCGGCGATGGTACGGTCTTCAGCCTGTCGGTAGGTCTTGGCCCGTTTGTGGAAACACAGACTACCTCCGGCAAGGTGGGATCGGCAGTCAAGATTCTTGGAACCAATCTGACCGGCGCGACGAGTGTCACGTTTAGCGGCACGGCGGCTGTCTTCAGGGTGGTTTCGGGTTCCTTAATCACGACCACCGTTCCCGTGGGGGCCACCACTGGCGAGGTTAAAGTGAAGACACCGCGCGGCTCGCTCAAGAGCAACGTGGTTTTCCGGGTGGAGAAGTAAGAGTTTCAAGCATTCGGAATTCGAGAATGCAGACCGTCCGTGTCTGGCGGCTTTTCTTTTGCACCAAGCCGAACGTGGGTCGCGTAATAACTGCTGTAAGCAGATTACAGGTTTGAGAAGTTGGATGGGGAGGTCAATGAGCGTAACCGCGATGCTTTGCGGGAGACTGGCGAGATTTGGATACACTTATCGCTGCTTTTCAAGTGAAAGAGCGGCAACGTGGAACAGAGCGGCCGCCTTCTTCAGAACAGAAATTTCCGGTTCCGGTCAGCGACTTTAGCTATGTTCACGGGTTCGGAGCTTAAGGGAGGGTTGATCTATGCAAGGCGAGAGATTACCCGTTGTATCGAGAGCGGCTTTAGCGATTCTTCTTGCTGCGACCCTGTATGCGACCAGCGCCTACGCGGCCACGGAAAAGGTACTACTTAAATTTGATGGCAGGGATGGATGGCAGCCCGGCGGCGGCCTCATCTTTGATAGCGCAGGTAATATCTACGGCACAACGGCCTTCGGGGGAAGCGATGATTGCGCCTACGGTTGCGGGACAGTATTCGAGTTAACGCCAAAAACGGGTGGCGGCTGGACCAGGAAGGTGCTGCATGACTTCAACGGCAGGGACGGCCAACAGCCTGACGCCGGCCTAGTTTTCGATGCAAAAGGAAACCTGTATGGCACCACTCAGGCTGGCGGCGCCAACATCTACGGAACTGTATTCGAGCTATCGCCCAAAGCAGGCGGGGCCTGGACCGAGAAGGCGCTGCACAGCTTCAACGAGGATGGCAAAGACGGAGTTTATCCTGTGGCCAGCCTGATCGTCGATGCTCTTGGTAATCTCTATGGCACAACCGGCGGCGGCGGCACTTACGGCGGGGGTATAGTTTTTGAGCTGGCGCCGAAGGAAGACGGGACATGGACTGAGAAAATCCTGCATAGCTTTAACGACGACGGGAAGGATGGGTACGCCTCCTCGGCGGGCTTGGTCCTCGATGCCTCGGGCAATCTCTACGGCACGACCTTCTATGGGGGCGGCGGAGGGTGCAATGAGGGAAACACCCATGGCTGCGGAACCATCTTCGAGTTGGCGCCGAATGTTGGCGGGGGCTGGACGGAAAAGATTCTGCATAGCTTCGTCGGTAACAGCAAAGACGGAAATTATCCTGAAAGCAGCCTGATCTTCGATGCGTCTGGCAATCTCTACGGCACGACAGAGTTGGGCGGCGTTTATGAAGGCGGCACGGTGTTTGAGCTAACGCCTGGGGCGGATGCTCACTGGAGGGAAGCGGTGTTGCATAACTTCAACTATCAGAACAACGACGGCTCCATTCTTGACGCCAGCCTAATTTTCGATGCTTCTGGCAACCTCTATGGCACGGCTTACAGTGGGGTTGATAACTCAGGAGTCGTGTTTGAACTGACGCCTAAAGCGGGCGGGGAGTGGACGGAGACGGCGTTACGCCGCTTCAACAACAGACAGAAGGACGGGGCCTTCCCCACTGCGAGCCTCATTTTTGACGGCGCCGGTAATCTCTATAGCACCGCATCCGCCGGTGGAGATCCAGGTTGTGGTCGATTCGGTTGCGGGACGGTGTTCGAGATCATACCTTAGGAAGGCATCTCAGTGTGTTTGGCTCGCAACACCCGCGTTGGCAACTCAATCCCTGGTGTCCTCAGGGCAATGCGTGGTTTGTGAGCAGGTAATTTCCGCCGCTCTCGGCTACGACGTGCAAGTTGGTCCGGCCGACGACTTGCTCCAGATGCGGCATATCCGTGCCGTAGGTTAGAAGATACCAGCGTGATTCTTCCTGCCAGAGCGATACGAATTTGTTGTCATCGATGAACACTTGCGGAGCGTCGGGCGCATACGATCCATATTCCAGGTTATTCATGCGGCCGTTCAGCAGCAGTGCAGTCCGATTCGTGTAAAAGAACACGGAAGAGAAGGCATAGTAAGCGTCGGCTTCGATCAACTGGCCTGGCGGGCTCTGCTTCAGCCGCACCGCTAGCGGGTACGATCCGAGATAATTGTCGAAGCGGATCAGGGCAATCCGGGCAGCCTGAAAAAAGATGATCATGCTGATGGCGATTGCGAGAACTATTCTCCAGATATTGTTTCGCCAGATCGCCAGTGCCACCGTGCAACCGCCGAAAGCAAAGGCCGCAAGGGCCAGGGGAAACTTTAGATAGGCGAAAGCGTTGAGCGTCAGGTCCCAGATGTGTCCCAGAGCATGCGTGTAGAGTTCAGGATGTTGCGTCAGCGCCTGTGAGATGTCGCCGGGCGCGGGAACGCGCCACACGGAAGCGAGTAAGAATGAAAGGACGGTAAACAAGATGGTAGATACGGCGAGGAGGGCATACGTTCCCGCCCGCACCCAGCGACCGCCGGCGCTGAGAACCGATCCCACCAGCAATGCAAGCGCAGGGTAGATCGGCATCGAATAATATTCCTGTGTTGTCGAGAATGTGAAAAACAACATCACGACGCCTATCCAGCAAAGTGCCATCAACCTTGTTCTGCCTGCGCGAGAAGTCGGCTTGTAGTCGAGGGTCGGCGCAGAGAGGAAATAGAAAGACCACGGGAAGATCCAAAGTAGATTCAGAATCCAGAACCAGAACCTGGGGACAGTGTCGTAGTCGCGCGGATATCGCAAGCCCAGAAAACGCAGCAGGTGTTCGTTGAAGAAGTAAAACCAAAAGAATCCGTGATATTCACCCGGCCCGCTGTGCAGCGTGAACACAAAGTAAGGCGGATTGCGCAGAGTTGCCAGCGCATACCACGGAACCGCGATGGCCAAGGCAACCGCGATCGCGAGTCCAAGATGAAGACGACGCCATGTCGTCTGCGAGAACAGACTGCGCGTAAGAGCCATGTAAACGAGAGCCGCCATCACAGGGAAGACGGCGGCGATCAGGCCTTTCAGCAGCAGACCAGCTCCCAGGCAAAGTCCCAGCAGGAGGGACCACGGCAGCCAAGATTCCCTGTCAGGCTCAAGCAGACGCAGCCACGCCCAGATGGCTCCGGTGATCGTCAAGGTTAGAGTGGCGTCGGGTATCAGAATGCGCGTGAACAGAAAGAGGCCGACAGATGTGCCGAGAGCGATGCCCGCGTAGAGTCCAGCGGTCTCGCCGAAGGCCCAGCGCCCGAAGCGGTAAGTGATCCAGCACAAGAGCACCACCGCCAGAGCGTGTGGAAGTCGTGCGGCCCAGTCGTGGACGCCGAAGATGCGGTACGCAACCGCGATCATCCAGTAATTGAGCGGCGACTTTTCGAGATAGGCGACGCCGTCGAGCCGCGCGGTGACCCAGTCTCCGGATGACAGCATGTTGCGGGCAGCTTGCGCCTGAACCGCATCGACATCGTCCATGAGATGCGGAGGGCTGCCGATATTTGCGAGAAAAACGAGGCTAGCTGCGGCTAAAACAATCCAGTCCGGCCGAAAGACTCGGAAAGCTGACGTCACACGCTGATCTCTGGCCGCGGCGGCTCGACGTTCCCTCGTTTGATCCACCAGGAAGGTTATCAAACCCCCTCATTGATATTTAAGGTCCGCTTCACTCTCGAAAGTTTGCAAAAGGAAATCTTATGACCGAGTGACTGATAAACTTCCACCGTCAAAGCAATTTCGCGTCCGTCTTGTGAGCCCTGATATCAGGCTGGCGAAATGACTCTGGAGAAGCTCGCAACCCGTGAATCGCTTCCGTTTTTCCTAGTTCGTTACCTGCGAATTGAAAGCGGCCATCGCGCAAAAGTTTGTAGCGGCGTCCCCGCCAATTGATGGTGTTGCCGAACAAGCCTGCGATCCAAACGAAGACGCTGATTAGGTCTTGAAAGGGAACTAGCCACCATCTCCGGCCGGTGAGCGGGTCGTGCAGTACCCAGCCCGCCGTACTCCATGCGGCAAGCGCACGAAAAAAAACCGTAATCGCTAACAAGGGCCAGAGCCTCGGGACGGCCAGCCAAAGCAGCAATGCGAGCGGCAGAGGATTGGTGAAGATCTGTCCCCAATAGCCCACGGGACGCGAGCGTCGCGTGCTTCGCGCCCAGCGCAGGCGATGCTGCAGGTTTTCGCTGAGGGTTTGGCTGCCGATGCGGTGCTCGATCACACAGGAAGAAAGGACTACGCGGTATCCCAGCCGGGGTGCGCGGTTGCCGATTTCAAAATCTTCAGCCAAATAATTGCCAAGATCGGCGAAGCCGCCCATGGCTTCGATCACTTCACGGCGCGCGGCAAGAGTTGGGCCAAGGGCAAAGTTCATCTCACCCACCAACCACGCAACCAGCACTCCGGCCAGAAACTCTGTGTTCATGCCGATGGCCTCAAGCCGAGACCAAAAGCCCTGTCCCGGCACAGCGCGGTAAGGACAGGTGACCACACCCACGTTCGGGTCCTGAAACTCAGCTGCGACACGTCGCAAGAGGTCAGGCGGGACGTGGACGTCGCTATCGCTCATGACCAGGATGCTGTGCCGAGCGCGCGGCACTAGACGACCCAGACTGTGCGCCTTCCGATTGGGGACGGTTGGATCTCCGGTTTCGATCAGATGAACTTTCGGGCCCTGAGGAAAATCACGCCGTACTTTGTCCACGATTGCGACCGCGGGGTCGTCCATTCGGTCGACGGCAAACAGAATTTCGTAGTCGCGGTAATCCTGGGTAAAGAAGCTGCGCAGATTTTCTTCCAGATGGTCGTCTTGTCCGCAAAGCGGTTTCAGAACGCTGATGGGTGGCGGGTCCGTGAGCGGCGGCGGAGAAATGGCCAGGTAACGGCGCCCGGCCACGGCGGTCAGCACGCAGTAAACCCACGAGCCAACCAGCAGCAGAACGAGTAGAGCCACGAGGGCCAATGTCAGCAACGCCATATCAGGTGCCAAACGATTGTAAACTCCCCCGCGGCGCGGTCAAAAGAAAACCATCCAACAGTTTGCGCGAGCCGCTGAATTTCTCACCGCACGTTGGAAACTTTCGTTGCAGATTGTGTTTCAACTATGGTGGTCCCTACGCGAAAAAGGCAGTGCTTCTGATATCATGTCCGGTTCTCGAACGATGAGAGTCAGCCTGAGCAGTTCCGTTTTTCTCGTACTGCTGTTGTCTCCTGTCTGCTTTAGCCAATTGCCTTCGTTTCGCTGTGATTCAACTGGCAGCGCACTTAAGGATTGCAGTTACTCAACAAAGATCGAGATTGAGCCCGATCAAGTCTTTACGCCTTTAGAAAATCTCACCCATCTTCGAGTGCCGCTGGCAGCGATTTCCCGGACCGCGACAGAGAGTCAGCCAGATTCCGGCGGGACCACGATCGCTCCAGAGGTAACCAAGCAGGAAGGCTTCCATTGGGCCAGAGCTTTA
>Ga0181526_10004723_pt1 | contig 10473 bp, 9 predicted proteins | sample PEATcosm2014_Bin_35_FD_119750 | JGI IMG/M metagenome (GOLD analysis project Ga0181526, IMG submission 119750) | Peatland microbial communities from MTU Mesocosm Facility, Houghton, MI, USA - PEATcosm2014_Bin06_30_metaG | ecosystem: Environmental > Terrestrial > Soil > Wetlands > Peat | place...
CGCAACGACAAGGATTGGATCGGCTGGGCGGCCTGGGTGGCCAAGCTGGAAGAAGTGGGCATCCACGTTCCCGAAGACAAGAAAACGGATGCCGAATTCCTGTTGCAGCTCAGCCTGGAAACCCCCAAGTTCTACGGTCCGGCGCGCGGCCTGCCGAGGAATCGCGAGCCGTTGCTGCACCTGATCCGCAACACCACGCTGATGAAGGATTACGAAGAAGTAGGCGAGATGACGTTGGAAGCGGTGCGTACCATCCGCACGCCCACGCTGCTGGTGTACGGGCGCGAATCGCACTTCATCAGCTCCTACGAGTACCTGCACCAGGCGCTGCCGAACTGCAAGCCGGTGCTGCTGCCGGGAGGCGAGCACTTCGGCCCGTTGGAGCAGCCCGAGCTGCTCACCCGGCACATCATGGAATTCTTGCGCGAGCCTGTTCCGGAAAGTTCGAAAAAGGTTATGGAGGCCGGCTGTTGATTGACTGAGCCGCGCGCAAGCAAGCGGCAAGGGCCTGATCCCATGAGCGTCCCCACCCTCTCTCCCGCCCCCGCCTTGGCGACGGACCCGCGTCCGCTGCCACTTTCCGCCAAGCTGCTCTACGGCGTGGGCGAGATGCCCATCACCGTGTTGATGTTTCTGTCCGGTATCTTTCTTCTCTTCTTCTACAAGACAGTCATGGACTTGCCGCCGGCGCTCGTCGGCCTGGGCCTTTCCGCGAGCCTGGTGCTGGATGCCGTGCTCGACCCCTACATTGGACATCTTTCCGATCGCACGCGCCACCGCTTGGGTCGCCGCCACACCTTCATGCTTCCGGGCGCACTGGCCATGGGGATCTGCTTCTACCTTCTTTTTAGCCCGCCGCAGCATCTGAGCCGTCCCATCTTATTTCTGTGGCTGCTGGTCTGTTCCATCGCCTTGCGCGCCACCAGCGCCGTCTATCGCATTCCCTATCTCGGTTTGGGCGCCGAGTTGAGCCGCGACTATGACGACCGCACCAGCACTATGGCCATCCGCGCGCTCTTCGGCTTGCTGGGGATACTGGCCGCCGCCTGGCTTTCCTTCCGGCTGTTCTTTCCGGTGGCCACCGACCGTTTGCAGTACCCCGGCTATCCGCGTTTGGGAATGGCCTTCGGCGCGATTATGACCGGCGCCGGACTGTTCAGCTTTTTCGGCACTCTGGGCTACCGCAACTCGGGAGCGCCCACTACCATAGCCGTGCCGCATTTCTTTTCCGGGTTCTGGATCTCCATGCGCAATGCGGACTTCCGCAAAATCTGGGTGGCCAGCACCATCTTCTTCCTGGCCGTCACACTGAACTTCAGCATGGCCATCGATTATTTCACCTGGTATGCGAAGATCAACGGCGGCGGGGCGCTGAGCGCCATCTGGACGTATTTTGGCACCGGTGCCCTTCTCGGCGTTCTCATGTGGCTGGTGCTGGCCCGCCGCGCCGAAAAGCGCAACCTGTATCTGTTTGCCATGGCGGCCACCGCCGCGGTGTTGCTTGGAGCATACGTATTCGTCGGTGAAGGGCGCTTGTTCGGCACCGGCCACGCCCTGCCCCTGATGATGGGACACGTGCTGGCCGGCATTTTCGCCAGCGCCTATTGGGTGCTCCCGCCATCCATGGTGGCCGACGTAACCGATACCGATGAGCTCTCGACCGGCCTGCGCCGCGAAGGCATCTACTACGGCATTATGAATTTTGGCGAAAAAATCGCCGCCGGCGGCGCGCTCTTCCTGGCAGGCATTCTGCTGACGGTTTTCCGCAAGTTGTCGCACGGTGTGGTCGTCAGCGCGCACGGCGGAGGCCTCGGAACGCACGTCATTCCCCTCGGCGCGCAAGCCCCACCCGTTGACGTACCTTATGTCGGCCTCCTGTATGGCCCCGTGCCGGCCGTACTCATCCTCACTTCGTTGATCTCCATTTTGTCTTACCGGCTCGACCGCCGCACCGCGCACGGAGTCCAACAGCAGCTGGCGGCGCGCGCCAATGGAACTGAGCATGACTGACGATCGGCCCGTAGTATTGATCACCGGCGCTGGCTCCGGCTTGGGGCTGGCATCCGCCCTGCTCCTGGCCGCCCGCAATTTCCGCGTTTACGGCACCGCACTTACCGAGGCCGAGCAGCAGGACCTGCGCGAGCAGGCGGCACACCGCAACCTCGAAGTCTCCTCCCTGCGCATGGACGTGACCCGCCGGCCCGATATCGATCGCGTGGTGGAAACGCTGATTCGCGAAGCCGGCCGCATCGACGCCGTCGTGCACTTCGCCGGCATGGGTCTGCGCGGCTTTTTCGAAGACCTCAGCATGCAGGAGATCCGCCAGCTCTACGACGTCAACGTCTTTGGCATCATGGAGCTGACCCAGGCCGTGCTGCCGCATATGCGCGCGCGACGTTCCGGCCGCATCGTCATTACCGCTTCGGCCGCCGGCCGCATGGGTGAGATGAGCATCGCCGGCTATTCTTCCGGCAAGTTCGCCGTGGTGGGCCTCGGCGAATGCCTGCGCCAGGAAATGGCGCTGCTGAACATTCATGTTTCGGTGCTCGAGCCTGGCCTGATTTATACCCCGCACTTCGGCATCAACCGCAACCGCGCGCGCCGCGCACAGGATCCCGCGAGTCCCTACTACTTTTGGTTCTGCCAGCATGAAGCCCTCGTGGACAAACTGCTGGCCACCAATAAATTCACGGCCGAAGATATCGCCGGAGTGGTTTACAAGATACTGACCGCGCGCAAACCCCGCCTGCACTACATGGTGGGATTCAAGCTGAAGCTGATGGTTGCGTTGCGCAATATCATCCCGTTCGAATGGTTCGAGCGGATCCACGAGAAAATTATTGTCCGCATGGTGGCGAGACCCCGCCATCCGGTCACCGGACTCAGCGGCTTGGACGCCGGTATCGGGGAGCGCGCTAAATCGCACCACGCGGCGGAGGCTCTGTCAAAAGCTCATGATTGACCTACATACACACACTGACCGTTCCGACGGCACGGCGTCTCCCGCGCAACTGGTGCATGACGCGAAGGCGCTGGGCCTCGATGCTCTGGGCATCACCGACCACGATACGCTGGAGGGCTACGATATCGCCGTGCCGCTGGCTGCCGAGGCGGACCTGGAGTTGATCTGCGGCATCGAATTGAGCACGCGCCCCGATCCTCCTCCGGATGGCTCCCGGCCACCCTCGGTGCACCTGCTCGGTTACTTTTTGCAAGGACCCGCGTCGCCGGAATTCCGGCAATGGATCAAAGGCCACCAGGAGAGCCGCCGGGAGCGCAACCGGAAGCTAATCGCCAAGCTGAATTCACTCGGCGTCGACATCAAGCTGGAAGAAGTGCAGGTACTGGGCAAGCACCTCACCGGCCGGCCGCACTTCGCCAAGATCCTGCTGAAGAAAGGCTACGTGAAGACCAACCAGGAAGCTTTCGACCGCTACTTGGCGGACAACGCCTCGGCCTCGGTCGAGCGCGAGGAGCCGGAACTGGTGGAAGGCGTGCGGCGCATCCGCGATGGCGGCGGCATGCCCTCGCTGGCGCACCCCGTGCGTCTGCCGGAACGCGACCGGGCTTCGCTAGAAAAGCTCCTGCGAGTGCTCATCGACAACGGCCTGCAAGGCCTGGAGGTTTACCACAGCGAACACTCGCCGGAAGACACGGCGCTGTATAAGGAACTCGCCGCGCAGTTCCAATTGATTGAAACCGGCGGCACGGACTACCACGGCGACAATAAGCCTGCCATTCACCTGGGCACGGGCAAAGGTAACAACATGCACGTCAATTACGATCTGCTGGAGAACATGCGGCGTGGCGTGACAGTGGGGGCGGCGGGCTAGCCACAATAAACCGCACGAGATCGTGACAGTTTATCTAATCTCGTCGGCCTGTCCGCTCTATATTTCGCCCTGCTTCTCCGCCTGCAAAGCATCGACGGAATCATCGCAAGACGTGATTGCGCAGTGCCGGATTACTACCCGCTATCCGGAAGGTTCCGCAGCGCAGCTTCATAGACAGCCAGCAGCGGAGTGAACCTGTTTCCGAGCGCCCGTATGTCGCGCCAGGGTAGTCCGGGCATCAGAACCGGGGCCAGTTCGCCAAGTTTGGCCGCCGCTTCGCTGATTCGTTCAAGGCAGCACTCCACCGCATCGTAGACTAAGCGGTTTTGCCCTAACGCGGGTGACGTCCATGCCAGCCGTATATCGCAAAATCGCTTGTGCGTCCTCGACGATGTCCAGCAGTCGGCGAGCAGGCCTTTCAGAAGGCAAGGGCGCGGTCCCGGTCGATCTTTTTGAAGACGCTCTTTGCGTGCCGGCTCCTCAACCACATCCACCTTGCAGCCGAGCAGCTGCGATAGATGCTGCTCAAGGTCTTCCAGGCGGCCGAAGTAGTCAAAGCCACCATGTGAAAAGTCCTCAGGCCGCCGAACCGCTAGATCGACGTCGGCCGGAGTGGATTCTCTCCGCGCCGTGGAACCAAACACGGAAACGCTGACAACGCCAGCGGCGCGGAGTTCCGGTTCATGCGCCTTCCAAACGCATAGGACCTCATCGCAGTTCACGGCTTTATTCTTCCCATACGTATTCGCCCAGTCAAGTCCTGCCGCGCAGTCCCAGTTGAGCGAGACCGGAGGCATGGACCATCACAACGACAGCAAGCCGGCTGTTCACCTGAGGGAGGGCAAAGGCAACAACATGAACACGGCCTACGAAGTGCTAGCTAGGATAGCAGCGGGATGGCTATCCGCTTTCTTTTCAGGCTACTACTGCCGACGCGCGCGCCTTCCCGCCGGTTGGCGGATTACAGTCACAGGCCGCAGGAACATTCTTTGCCAGATCATCTACCCCTGTTTTCAAGCGTCTACGGCCTCTGCCCCGCTGCCCAGGGGCCTGAACCGCAGCCCTCTGCTTTATCCTGAGTACGGGAGAGAAGGCGGCACAACCCCACAGCCAAGACCGCTAAACATTAGCGGTTCAGATCCGCTAACCCTTTTAGTTACAGCAACAGTTTCCGGAAAACCGCTACCATCTTAGCGGTTTTGGACTACCGTTATGAACGATCGACCCCCGGGGCCCAGTCAATCCGTTGAAACCGGCACTTGGATCGGTCGCATCCAGGCGTTTAGCCTGATCGGCAGCCGCTGCTCGGCAGCGCAAGCCGAATGCTTGCGGCACATGCGCCAGGAGGGTGTGCATAAGCTCCTCGGTCTTACTTGGGAGGAGTTCCGCCCCCAGCACCTCCAGATGAGCCGGGCCAGTGCCGATGGACTTATCCGCCAACTGGAAGAGTTTGGCACGGAATACTTCCGCCTCTCCGAAATCATGCGCCTCTCACCGGAGGGCTACCGCGAAATCGCGGGCGCCGTGCACGACAATGCCATAGAAATAGATGGCGAGCTCGTGGCCATCACCGTCGAGAACGCACCCAGAATCCGCGCCGCGGTGCAGGCTATGCGAGCACAGCTTAACAAATCGTCCCGCCCGCAATCCGACATCACCGCCTTAAAAACCCGCATGGATGCCTGGGTTGAAGAAGTCTCTGTGATCCCCCGCCGCCCGGCCGACATCGGCGCGCAGAGCGCTGCGCGCGGCTTGGTGGCGTACGCCATGAACAAGCTTACGCGCCTTGCCAGCGCCTTCCAGGATTGATCTCCTCTCCAGACGCCCGAATGGTACTAGACCGTACTGGGCCCCCATCCCGCCCACTCTTCCCTTTGGATAGGGCGGTACCATGACTGGTGCAACAAGGCACCGGCTGGCTATAATTGTTAAACCCCTATCCGAAAGGAAATCTGGTTTCAAATGAACGAGCAATATGACGTAGCCATCCTGGGCGCCGGTTTTGAAGGCGGGATGCTGGGAACCATCATGGCGCACAGCGGTGCCAAGGTGGTGATCATCGACGCTGGTACCCATCCCCGTTTCGCCCTGGGAGAATCCACCGTACGGCACACCTTCCGCATGATCAAGATCATGGCGGAGCGCTTTGGAGTTCCCGAGTTCAAGACCGAGTTCAATTCCGGCGAACTCCTCCACACGCACGTATCCAACCATTTCGGCGTGAAGAAGAATTTCGGCTTCGTGTATCACCGTGAGGGACAGCACCAAAAGCCGGAAGAAGCCACCCAATTGGTGATCCCGCCATATCGCGAAGGCTACGAAGCCCACCTGTTCCGCCAGGATACGGATCAATATTTGACCTACCTGGCCATTCACCACGGCGCCTCGGTCAAGTACAACACGCGCGTGAAGAACGTCGAGACGGACGCGCAGGGCGTGACCCTCTCCACCGAAAAAGGCGACACCATCCGGGCCAAGTTCGTCGCGGATGCCTCCGGCGGCGGGCACGTACTCGCGCGTCTGTGGAACCTGCGCGACAATCCGCCGCGCGTGCGGCTGCAGAGCCGTTGCCTGTTCACCCACATGATTGACGTGAAGCCATATGACGACCTGAATCTTCCTTACGGCGTTCCCAAATCCCCACGCCGCTGGTATCAGGGCACCTGCCACCATCTTTTCGACGGCGGCTGGCTGTGGGTGATCCCCTTCGATAACCGGGAGGGCTCCGCCAACAAGTGTGTCAGCGTGGGTTTGAGCTTCGAAATGCGGAAGTACCCCAAACCCACCGACATGACACCGGACCAGGAGTGGCATTGGTTTCTGGACAAGTTCCCCAGTATCAAGGAGCAGTTCAAGGACGCCAAACTGGTGCGCGACTGGGTATCGTCGGACCGGCTGCAGGGTTCCTGTAAGCAGACCGTGGGCGACCGCTGGGCCATTATGGCCGGCGGCGCCGGCAGCGGCTTCCTGGATGCGCTGTTCTCCCGCGGGCTGGCCTCTTCCGTCGAGGTAATTAACGCGTTGTCCGCGCGCCTGATCAAGGCCCTCAAAGAGGACGATTTCCGGGTCGAGCGCTTCGAATACATCTCCCGGATTCACGAAATCAACCTGCGCAACAACGACCGGCTGGTGTACGGCGCTTACGTTTCCTTCCGCGACTTCGATTTGTGGAATGCCTGGTTCCGGGTCTGGGCGCTGGGAGTCGGGTTGGGCGATCTGAAGCTGGCCAGCATTTACCGGCGCTACAAGGCGTCCCATGACGACTCCATTCTGCCGGACGCCGAAGAGCCTCTGGGCTTGTTCTACAGCCAGCACAAGGGCTTCGGCGAGCTTCTCGACGCCGCAGTGGCGAAGATGGACGAAGTGGAAGCCGGAATCGTCGATCCCAAAGAGGCTTCGCGTTACATTTTCAGTCTGATACGCAACGCCAAATTCAATGCCACGCCCACTCACTTGGGCGACCCCGAGCACCATTTTATTAATGCCGGAGCGCCCATCACAACGCTAAAGACGTTGGTTTGGCTGTTCACCTCGGCGCCGCCGGAAATCCGCAACATGACGCTGGGTCTTTTGGGAGATATAGGCCCACGCAAGGCGCCAGCGCAGCCGTCAGCCCGCGCCGCAGGGGCATGAACCACGTCGATGCCGCGCGGAGCTACAGGTGCTTGCACGTTTGGCGTATGCCCAACCCCAGACTGCAAGGCCTGTGCTGAGTGCGAACGCGGATATCGGCCGCAAGCCCGCGCCTTTCGACTTACAGAACCGCAGTTCTGTGACGCAGCAATGTGAACGCGGGACCGCGCGTTGAACAGCAGGGGGTTGAGCCGGTCGTTTGGCGGGAATAGTAAAAGCCCCTCGCGACGCTAACCGATCAAGTCAGCAAAAGCAAAACAGTGTGGTTGGCGCGAGCGGCTAGCTCCTGATCGAGCGTGATCACCGAGCCACCAGCACATTCAGCGAACGCCAAAAGCCAAGCGTCCGCCCAGAGCTTAGGGGAGGCGTGGTTTTTGCGCGCATATTTCCGAAAAGCCGCCTCGACTCCGTTGGGTTCTTCGACGAACGCCACCCGGTCGTCGTCGAACAGTCGGTCGTAGGCGGCCCAAGCCTCCGGCATATGTAACGGCCTGCCGTTCATAGCAGCCTGTGTAGTGAGCAGGCGCAAGACGCTCATCTGGGTTACCCGCAGAAAACCGATCATCTCGGACTCGGTCGACTCCCACCATCGCCTGGCAGCGGCGCGGTGCACGTGATCTTCGAGCAATAGCGCCAGCCACACGTTTACGTCAGGGAAACTCGATGAGATCATGAATCTGCTCGTTGGTCAGATCGAATGGCTTTCTCCTGGAAGACACGATCGGCCGCTCCAGGCTGAGACGCCGCCGGGGGCGCTTCGGCGTCGACTCCTCGACGGCACGTTCGATGCTGCGCAGGATCAATTGGCGCGCTGAGCAGCCTTTCCGGGCGGCAGCCTCGTGTAAGCGGCGGTGTAAATCGCGGGGCAGGTCGATGCTGGTGCGGATCGAATCCGGGCTCACAAACATGAACATAGCGTTGTGACTTAAATAAGTCAACTGCCGAACCAACCAAGCGGGACCGGCACCGGCCATGGAACCGCTAAGCAGCCGTCGAATTGGTTCTCGGCTAATATTAGAACAGGAGCGTCTATGAGCAGCCTGGCGCAGTCGCTGGTCACCTGGGAAGAGTTCCTACGGCTGCCGGAACGCCCCGAAGACAGCAAGCATTGTGAACTGCAAGACGGCGAGGTGATCGTAGTGCCTCCTGCGCGGCCGCTCCATATCAAGCTGCAGAAGCGAATCGAACGCCTGCTTGAGTCCATCGCCGGCGACTGGGGAGTGGTAACGATTGAGTTTCCCTACCGCCCGGCTCCCAATCTGCAATATTGGTTCGCGGATGTCGCCTATATTCCCAAGGCCGATTGGGAGGCGCTGCCCCCGGATGAGTACCCAATTTATGCCCCGCCGCTGATTGTGGAAGTGCTTTCGCCATCCAGCACCCCTGGCAAGGCCAACCGGCAGCGAATCGTGGCCCTATCGGCGGGCACGGAAGAATTCTGGGTGGTCGATGCCGAGAAGCGAACTGTCCAGATAACGGATCTCGGCGGATCGAAAGTATTCTCTTGCGGGGACACCATCATTCTGCGGCTGTTCGGGGACGCCACCGTCCTCGTGGATCAGATCTTCGGCGCGTGAGTTCGCCGGCGGATCGTTCTCAGGCCGCCCGCGCGGCCAGATCGATCCCAGCTAGATCCGCTGCATCCAGCGCCGCCACCGCCCCGGCAATGCCTGAATTCGCCAGCGCCACCACCGGATTCACATCCAGCCGCTGTTTCCAGGCGCCTTCCACCACGAGCCGGCCGGACGCATCCATGATCTCCACATCGGCGGCGCATAATTGTTCGCCGAAGCGTTCCTGGATCAACATGCGCACGGCGTCTTTGGCGGCGCAGCGGCCGAGCAGCCAGTCATGGCGCTCCTTGGCCGATGCCTGCATGTTGCCCCACGCGGCGCGTTCGCGGCGGCTCAGCACCAAGTACGCCAGAGTCTTCAGCCAGACACTATGCGAGGATTCCAGAAATTCCTGTGGTAGATCCTCCACTCGGCAGCAGGCCACGCCCGGCTTACCTGCGACGGCGGCCAGCGGCTCTTTCCACGGCGTCGCGATATAGGAGCCGCGCGGGTCGATCCGCAGGCGCAGAAAGCGCGGCGGTTGCGGGAAACGGCGCGTCTCCCAGTTTTCCAGCCGGTAATAAACCTTGCCCGCGCGGTCGAGCACCTCGATGTCGGAATGAATCACCTTGTCGCTCTCGAAGCGCCGCGCCACACGGCACTCCAGGCGCGTGCCGGTGGGCGGCGCCGGCGCATAACAATGGAAACCAGCTACGCGGTACGGGAACAGATCCGTGCCTTTCTCGATGGCTTCCCAGAACCAGTAGGCCACCACTTGTCCGGCCGCATCCAGCAGCACAGGATCGAATAGAAAGCTGGGTTGCGGATCGCCCACGAACAGACCCGCATGCGGCAGGACTTCGAGAGTAGCGCTGCAACCGTTGCGTCCGGCGCGTTCCACACTTTTCGTACCCTGCATCAGAGAGCCATGGAACATGCCTGTGCGATAGAGTTGCTCCGGAACCCACGTAGAGCGCTTCTCGTTTTCGAGCACGAAAGGCCGCGGCGGGCCCGCGTCCGGATAGCGCTCGGCGAACACGGCGACGGCTTCCGCCAGAATCGGGCGCAGCGTGCCAGGTGCAGAGGACGCTCCTCCGGCTTCCCGCAAGGCGACATGCACTTCTCCGGGCCCAGTCTGCTTGGCGGTGGCTTCGATGGTGTAGTCCGGCTTCTCGAGCGTGATCCAGCGCGTGGCGCGTATATCGCGCATCCCTGCCAGCAGCTTGTTTGGCTCCAGCAGGGCACCGCCTTCGGCCAGCATCTCCATGGTTACGGTCAGCGGCACCAGAGTCAGTCCGAGCAAGGATGCGTCTTCGGTGGAGACGTCGCGCCCCAAGGCGTGGTCATGGAAAATGATCTCCCGCTCCGCGGAGAAACGATGCCGCGCAACGCTCCGCACGCCGGGCACGATCTCGACCACATCGTGGAAGAACGGAAAGCGGAGCCGTGGCGCA
>Ga0181526_10004727_pt1 | contig 10472 bp, 10 predicted proteins | sample PEATcosm2014_Bin_35_FD_119750 | JGI IMG/M metagenome (GOLD analysis project Ga0181526, IMG submission 119750) | Peatland microbial communities from MTU Mesocosm Facility, Houghton, MI, USA - PEATcosm2014_Bin06_30_metaG | ecosystem: Environmental > Terrestrial > Soil > Wetlands > Peat | place...
GTTGCCGATAGTAAGTCGGGATGCGATTAGCGAACTGTTATTCAGCAATGCCAACTCGCGACGCCCCATCAAAGCTCAAGGGTTCTCCGGACTTCGGCTGCGGCAAGCCATATTCACTAGCGTTTAGAGGCCGGATTAAATTTGCGACGATCGATGATGAGTCAGCCGTAAAAAGTTTTTTGGCCGCATACGCTGATACGGCCCGCAAACTCACCGAATACTTTCGCCGTCTGTATTCCGGTGGGCCAAAGGAAAGGCTCGTTGCATTCCTTCTGATTGGTCCATCGCGGGTTCCCGAATCTGTACGGACGGAGGCCGCATGGCTTGCCCTAAAGGGCTCACCAAAGCCCACCGTGATTGGAATGAGGGGCGACCGTGCAATTGAGAATGTTCTTATGCAGAATCTGCGCGCCTTGGCCGGATCACCGCGCTGGACGAAGTCCGGCAGGGCGATGAACACGATTTTTTCCAAGTTTGATTTACCGAAAATAACGCCTTTGGAATTTGATACCATATTTTCTTCATTTTCAGAGGACTTTTGGCGAACGGAGTGTGCAAATGCGGTCCAAGGCTTTCTTCGGTCCCGATTTAGTGCGATGACATCGGCAGAGGAGGAGGCAGATATTAGGACGGCTCGGACCGTCGAATTGGAGAGAAAGCTGCCGCTATTTTATGACAGGCTACGCGATTGGCTGGATGATCAAAGAGCCCGTGCTTCAGCACGCTTTTTCTTGAAAACAGTGCGCAAGTCTATGAGGAATTCCGGTGTACCGAATGACGTCATTGAGGCCGCAACGGACATTGCCGTTTTCTCCCGCCCGGATTGCTTTGCATGGCAGCGTAGGGGCAATCCGACACAACTTATTCAGGATCTGGTCCTGCGCTTTCCGGATGCAGTCACGACAATCACGTCGTCGATTCCAACCCCTCCGCCCGAGTCCGCTCTCGATAGAAGCAGGCCTGTTCTCTACCGCCGCTTTGCGTCGAAGGAGCGGCCGCTGGAAGAGCTAGCTAAAGATTATCATTTGGCGCGGGCCCTGATCGGCTTCTACCAGGAGGCGACTGCGGCATTTTCCCCGGAAGAGGCAGGCGACCTCATCCCAGCGACAAATGCGGTCGGACCCGCCAGGGTTCATCTGGGATGGTTGCGTCTCATAAAGAGCAGGGCACCGGAGCACGTCAAAGCAGTCGGGTTCCTGTCGACTGAGGTGCGTGAGTGGTTTAGGGCAAGGCAACCCCCTCGTGAAGGGGGAAAGGAACTTGAGAGGTTGGTTTTTAACCCCCTGTTTCCATTTGGCCAGAGGGGGGGATGGAGATGGAGGACGGATATCGACACGGCGAACAATGACGAAATCGCTGCGGAGTTTCCAGTCCCCGGACATTCGATTCAGGTCGCCGGCAACTTAGTCGCGGCCGACAAGCGAACTGTTGTTGTCCGCGTACGCGGACAACAGTTCATCAATAGGGCTGATGTAATTGTGGATCCGCTCGAGGTCAAAGATGGACTGCGTCAATTCCGACCGGACCGTGTACAAGCCGCATTCGGTTCCGACCGAAGGACCTTCTCCAAGGCTCAGGCGCTCCGCCTTAGCATGGTCAATGGAGTATGCTGTGCCAGCATATCAACAAGAAGCATGACCGAGCAGAGGAGGGCTCTTAAAGAGGGAGAAAAGTTTCCCGATGCTCTTAAGAGCGGTGACAGAGTGGCCGTTCTTCATCTCCTATGCCGTGGAAGCGTCTTGGGGGATCTCTCGCTATTTGAAAAGGGCATCGATGGTTGGCGCCAAATCAATCTCTCGGAGAATGTATTGAGATCAGACGAGGGCGCATACTCAGATGAGCTAAACCTGAGGAACACGATACGGAAGGTTCGACCATTTGTGCGTTTCGACGTCAGCTCACTGGACTTGCAGCTTTCCCTTCTGGAAAAGCAGGAGACGGATGAAGTACGAGGAACCCCCGTCGACACAAATAGGCAGCTTTTGAATCGCTTTGGGCGCATCCGAGCGGACTCCGGTGCCACAGAGTACAAGAGGCTTTCATCTAGAATCGGTCGAATACTTGTCGAGAATTGCGCAAATGTCCTGCTGGTTGCCGGCGGAACATTCGGGCTGACCGGCCGTTCCGGCATTCGGCATCCGATCGCCAAATTCTTCACACTTGCCGCCGTTGACGGATACAAGCGGCCAAAGGGATTCCTGGTGAATTCGCTGAACAGGGCGGGCGTTCCGATTTGTATTTCTTCGGCCCGTGCAGTCGTATACTTTTCAAAGGATTTCCTCGAGAATCGCCGCATCAATAAACTTCGCAGAGGCCGCCCATGGCGTGAGCGCTGCAACCGCGAATTAATAATTGCGCGTTCCAGGGGTTACGCGGATTCGGACACACGCATAAGCGAATATGGCGCACCGACTCACTATACGGTTGAAGGGAAAACCTGCCCTTACGCGATCAATTCCGCCTGGTCACTGCTGCTTTATTGGACCGACGAGCGATATCGAGCGTTGGTCGAAAAAGCATCCAGCGGTAACGAAAACTGTTGATTCTCGTGGCTGCGGTCTCGCAGCATGCAGGACCGCCGTGGTTCTTTTTAAATTTCTTTAAGCTCTGGCATCAAGAATGACAGAGCCCGCTGACGTCGCTCGAAGTTCGTCAGCGCACACCGCTTTTCGATTGTCGTTGGCAAGTGGACGGCAATCTTTGCAGGAATTTGATCCAAATCCGACGCACGGTTTACAACGGCGTCTTCGGGATGGTTGGTACCTATTTTTGTGTGCGAGCAATTTCGGATGTTTTCTTTCTTTGAGGGCGTTTGCCAATAGCGACGCAATCAGTCGGGAAACCGCGACGCTGGTATCCTGTTGCGATGTAGCTCAGCCAAAGGGCGGCGGGTCTGTTGCCATGAATCGGCATTTGGATGGCCTGCCTGAGTTTATAATTAGTGCAAATGGGCGATGGGCATGTTGCCGAAATCCAGGCCCTGAATAGGCAGTTGCAGGGCCTTGTCGGTTTTGCTCGTGTCTTCCCGTGGAGAAAGCATCTGCTGAGGCGAGAAGCCCCTCATCGACGATCCCAGGTGCAATCGGTCTTGGGGCGCTGGTTTTTTGTTCGACGCTCATTGCATATTTTCCGTCTGTGCGCGGCGGATTCCTATGGGATGACGATGCGCACGTAACGAATAAGGTTCTACAGTCAGTCGACGGTCTCAGGCGCATATGGTTCGATCTGGGCGCCACGCAACAGTATTACCCATTTCTTCACACGGCATTCTGGATTGAGCACCGATTGTGGGGCGACTCAGTAGTGGCCTACCACTTGGTGAACATCCTGCTTCACGCCGCCTCTGCTTGCTTTGTGGTCGCGATCATGAGGCGCCTCATGCTGCCCGGTGCATGGTTGGCAGGCTTCATCTTTGCCCTGCATCCTGTGAACGTGGAGTCGGTTGCTTGGATATCGGAGCAGAAGAACACGCTTTCCACCGTCTTGTGCCTAGCTTCGGCATACGTCTATCTGGGTTTTGATAGGGAGCGACGATCGGGTCAGTATGCGCTGGCACTCGGCCTCTTCGCGCTGGCGCTCTTGACAAAGACGGTGACTTCAACGCTGCCGGCGGCGCTGCTCATCATCGTCTTTTGGCGGCGTGGCGAGCTCGGTTGGCGGCGAGACATCGTACCGCTTTCCCCGTGGCTGGCGCTTGGCCTGACGGCGGGGCTGTTCACGGCATGGATGGAACGCACGTACGTCGGCGCGCAGGGGGCCGACTTTGCGCTTAGCTTGACAGAGCGTTTCCAAGTGGCCGGCAGGGCCATTTGGTTTTATTTGGCGAAGCTCGTGTGGCCAGTGAACCTAGTGTTCATTTACCCGCGCTGGAAGGTGGACGCGACAGAGACTTGGCAATATTTGTTCCCGTTTGCGGTGCTGACCGTCGTGCTCGTGCTCTCATTGGCGGCCATGAGCGCCCGGGGCTCGCACAGGCCCGTCGCGACTGGGGCTTTCGCCGGCTTTCTCATATTTACCGGGACTCTGTTCCCCGCCCTGGGATTCTTCAATGTCTTCCCGTTCATCTATTCTTATGTGGCGGATCACTTCCAGTATCTTGCCAGTCTGGGCATCATCGTTCCCGTTGCCGCCGGACTGGCGCTTGGCTCGGGTCCACTCCTTGCCAGAGCTGCGACTCGGCTGGTGCCCCTTATTGGTGCTGCCGTGCTCGTATCAATCTTGGGCCTTCTGACTTGGTTCCAGAGCGGCATCTACCGCGACCTCCAAACACTTTACCTCGCCACACTTAAGGGTAACCCTGGTTGTTGGATGGCGCATGTGAACCTGGGACTAGTTTGGTCACAGACACCCGGGCGTATTGATGACGCAATTGCCCAATATGAGGAGGCTCTCCTCCTGAAGCCAAATTATGCCGAGGCTCATAACGACCTTGGCAACGCCTGGTCCCAGATGCCCAGTAAGCGGAATGACGCGGTCGCCCAGTTTGAAGAGGCTCTCCGGCTCATGCCGGTTTTCCCCGAGGCGCATTACAATCTAGGAATCGCCCTGTCGACGATGCCCGGTAGGTTGAATGAAGCTGCCGACCAATTTCAAATGGCATTGCAGCAAAAGCCGGATTTCACTGAAGCACATTACAATTTGGGAAACGTCCTTTCGAGAATTCCAGGGAGGATGAACGACGCAATTTTCCAGTTTAAGGAGGCTTTGCGGTTGGAGCCAGATTCCGTTCAGGGATGGCACAATCTTGGAACGTGTTGGTTCATTTTGGGTAATTTCCCTGCGGCCACATCAGCATTCCGAGAGGAGCTGCGCCTGGCACCGAGTAGTCCAACAGCCCAGCAAGCCCTGTCCGCGACGCTACAACAAACCGAAGGCACCCTCCGCGGCAATTAGACCTCGCCACGACGACAATTAAAACCCGCCGGTCTTCGATGGGTTCTTAATAGGGCCGTTGATCCTCTCGATTGGTGGGATCGGGCTTTCTCGCAGGCTCATGATTTACGAGCACTGGCATCGACGTCTAATGAGGCACTATAGATCGAGCGGAGTGGTTGACCGCGCTGCCATGAAGACAGGGATGCACCGTGAGATGGCTCGGAGGTACATTGCCGCGCAATCTAGGCCTTGAGCCCCAAAGCATCCGCGCCACCGCCACCAAGATGTGATAAGCCTAATCTAGATATGCAGGGCAGCGGAGCGAGTCGGGTTTGGTGACTGCGCGTTGCGCCATATCACACCACTGCGTTGATGCCCCCGGATTTCGCGGCCTGTTTCACGAGGCCCATCGCGGCGTCGAGCTTCAGGTCCTCGAGCTTCCTGAAGTTGATGCAACTGCGGCCCGTCTTCACCTTACCGAGCTTTGCTGCGTTCCGCTCGACAAGGTAGCCGTCCTTGTCGCCGACACAGATGTGGAGGCTGTAATAGCTTTTCCCTGCGGAGAGTCCGATCAGGAACCAATCGCCTTCGCGGCCGCTGGCAGACTTATAGTGATACTTTCCGTAGCCTATGACGGGCGACGGCCCCATGCCGGACATTATGGCCGGTGGGAGCTTCGGTACTGCCTTACGGATTGCCTTGTGCAAGGTCGTCATCGTGTCGCGGTGATCGGCGGGGAGGGCGGCGAGGAATTCGTCGACGGCTGGAAGTTTATTGGGCATGCGGCGAGGCTGTGTGCCCGATGCTCAGTGATCAAACATGAATAGGCGGCGAGCGAGTACGGCGTCGGGGCGACGCAGGCTGAGCTCACAGATGGGTCGCATCGCTTTGTCACTCCGCTAGCAAATCCGCGATTCGCCCTCGGCATCTAGAAGGGCTCTGCGACTTTCCTAGAGAGTGACACCTCCATCGCCGCGATCCTCGAAAATCATCGCCGCCAGGTTCAGGTCGGTTCGCACGGGCTGGACTGCGAACCATGCGTCGAAGCCGGCCCAAAGCCGATTCTTGGCCGCCTTGCGCCGGGGGAAGCCTCCCAGGGAGCCGCCCGGCCGCTGGGCGGGCCGATTCGGAACGGAAGAGGAGTCCGCCGCCCCCATGATTAGGCTAAACCCCCTCCCATTATGCCCCTCACCACCACAAAGTCCCAGACAGCCACTCTCCTCGGTGTGAGCGACGACACGGTCGACAACCTCCTAACCCAGGGGCGCCTCAGGCGCACCCTCGGCAACAGGTTCGTGCATGTCACCCTTGAGAGCATCGCGGAGTACACGTCTCTCCTCATCGAGATTGTTGTCCAGGAATACCGCCTGGTCCCCTGCAGGCCCGCGAAACCAGGCAAGGGCCCCAACCGGCCGCCGGCACTGGCCGACGACCACGACACACCCGGCCGCGAGGCAGCCTAGAACCTGACCTTCGCCGCCGCCTCGGTGCTTTGGCCGGGCCTGAACTCCCCGTACGTCTTCATGCGCAGCGCGCCTCCGTCCTTATGGCCGAGCCACCTGGACAGGGCAATCCATTGACATTTACATTGACAGATTCAGCCGAGAAACGCTGCACCTTCTTGCGCAACGCCGAGGTATGCTTCAGAGGTAAACTTAAGTCCTATAGGAGGTTATATCGTTTTCAGAAACCCGATCTTGGCGAAATCCGGGTGGGTGGGATTGACCAGGAAGTTGAACTCCCCCAGGACGACGGCGCTTGGCACCCGCAATGCGACGCTGCGCCTCCTTTCCACCCATGCGCTGCCGAAACGCTGCGTCGTCAGGGAATGGGGATAGGTTTTCCATGAAGCCGGATAACGGATGGGACGCTCGATGCCGTCGCCGGGGAGCAAAATGGCGGTAGCCTGCCACTCGACCGCTCCAAGGTCCCCCAGGTCCTCGACATGAACCAGCGCCTCGAGGGCCGCCAGCGCCCGGGACCCCGAGCAATAGACGACCCGGGTTCCCGGCAGGTTCCAGCGCCCACCGTACCGGGATGCGCCGCCACCGGACAGGGCGGCCCCGGCAAAGCGCCGGGCGTTGAGGCGCCAGACCGTGACGGGGTCCGTCACGAATAGACACCCTCTTCAAATCTGCCCAGGACGGCCTCAACCTCTCTCGCGCCGGGCTCGGTCCTCGCGAAGTCGAGCGGCGTGCGCCCCCCAAGGACGCGAAGGGGACGGTTCAGCCAGCGCCGGGCCCGCTCGCCCGTGCCGAGCGCCCGCTGGGCGCGGTCGTAGAGGCGCATGATCCGCACCGCGCGCTCGCCCTCGTCGAACTTCAGCCGCGACTTGCCGGCCACGCGCCGCGCGTAGGTGCGCGAGGGGATCTGGATGAGCCGGGCCATCTCCTCGGCCGTGAATCCCACCTCGCGGCCAAACGCGACGACGTCGAGGACCGGGACGCCCTCCTCGACCCGTGCCACGAGGGCGGGATTGTCGGCCGAGTAGTCCATCCTTCCGGTGTTCGCCATATGGCCGGTATATTACTGCCAAATGGCTGCCGTCAAGCCTCCCGGGAGGCCGCCGCAACAGGCGGGGGCTCCGGATCCCGGCGCCACCCCCCGGAAGGTTCCCATTCCATTGACAAAGCAGGGTGTCCCGACACGTTCGAAAGACCCCAAAATGGTTCTGCCCACCACCCAAACCCCGGGTGCGGACCCGGCCGCCTCGAGCGGCAGACGCACCCTGCATGACGCCGTCATCCGGCTCGCCGGGAATTCCCAGGACGGGATCCAGACGATAGGCAGCTTCCTGGCGCGGCTGGCCGGCCGTTCCGACCAGGAGGTCATGACGTATATGACCATCCCGTCAACGATTTCGGGGGGTCCGTCCATCTTCCAGGTGCACATGGGTTCCGGGGAGATCCTATCCTCGGGCGACCAGGCCGACTTCCTCGTGGCCTTCTACCAGCACAGCTACGAGAGCCACATCGAGTCGCTGCGGCCGGGCGGGGTCCTCATCTACGACTCCGACCACGTGACGCCGAACCCGGAGGACCGCCGATTCAAGTCGCTCGGGATCTCGATCACGGGGGCGACGGTCGAGGCGGTCGGCGGCTCGTCCAAGGAGAAGGGGAAGAACCTCTTCGTACTCGGGCTCATCACGCGGATCTTCAACCTGGACTCCGCAAAGGTCGTGGCCCTCATCAACGAGCGGTTCGGGGGAAGGAGCGAGGACATCGCGCGCAACGCGCTCCTGGCCTATGACGCGGGTTTCGCGACGCCGGCGGACAACCTGCGCGACTGCCTCTACAACTTCGAGACGCCCCCCGTCCACACCTCCGGGCGCCCCCAGGTGACGGTGGACGGGAACACGGCGCTCACCTACGGGCTGATTGCGGCCGGGGTACGGCACGGCGCGGGCTACCCCATCACCCCGTGGTCCACGGTGATGGAGACCCTTCGCACCGAGCTTTCCAAGTACGGCGGCATCTTTGTCCAGGCCGAGGACGAGCTCGGCGCCATCGGCTACGCGCTCGGCTTTGCCTACTCGGGCCACCTCGCGGTCACCGGCAGCTCCGGCCCCGGCCTCTCGCTCAAGATGGAGGCGCTGGGTTGGGCGGTCATGTCCGAGATGCCGCTCATCGTCATCAACGTGCAGCGCGGCGGGCCGAGCACCGGCATGCCGACGAACGTCGAGCAGAGCGACATGATGCAGGCCATCTACGGGAGCCACGGCGATGCGCCGCGGGTCGTCCTCGCGCCGAAGGACGTCGAGGACTGCTTCTACATCGCCCTCGAGGCGGGCCGGATCGCATGCGAGTACAGCACCCCCGTCATCATCCTCACCGACCAGGCCCTGGCGACGCGGATCGAGGCGTTTGACGAGCCCGACCTGCCGAAGCTCATGGTGGCGCCGAGGCTGGACGTCTCGCCGCGCGGGGCGGACTTCGAGCCCTACCCCCTTGACCGGGTGACCAGGCACGCCCCGCCGGGGGCCCCGATCGCAACGGGCAAGTATCCGACCGTCAGCGGCCTCGAGCACGACAACCTGGGGCACCCGACCGGCAACCCCGTCCTCCACACCAGGATGACGGCCAAGCGGCGCGAGAAGATCAAGGCGCTCGCCTCGACGCTCCCCGTGCCCGAGGTCTACGGCGACCCCGACGGCGAGACGCTCGTCGTCGGCTGGGGCTCGACCTGGGGGCCGATCCGCGAGGCCGTGAACCAGCTCCGGGCGGGCGGCAGGCGCGTGGGCCAGGTCCACCTGCGCCACGTCCACCCGCTGCCGCCGGGCCTCGACGCGATATTTGCGCGCTACAAGAGGGTGCTCGTCGTCGAGATGAACGACGAGGGCCTGTACGGCTTCGGCCAGATGGCCATGATGCTGCGCGCCCGCTACGCCCTGCCCTCCATAGGAAGCATCACGAAGACCGACGGGCTCACCTTCAGGATCGCCGAGATCATCAAGGGGGTGGAGCGCAGCCGCGGCCAAAACGGCGCCCACGCCTGAACCCAACCGGAACCCGACCGCCATGCCCTCAACCGCAGCCGCCAACGAGATTCCCATGCCGGTCCAGCCGGCCAAGCTCACCAAGAAGATCCTCACGGCCGACCACCCGACGTGGTGCCCGGGGTGCGGCGACTTCGCCGTCCTGGCGTCCTACTACCGGGTGCTCGAGAAGCTGCAGTATCCGCACCAGAACATCGTCACGATGGCGGGGATCGGCTGCTCGTCGCGGTTCCCTTATTTCGTCAACACCCACGGGGTCCACTACATCCACGGGCGCGCGCTCCCCTTCGCGGCGGGCGTGAGCCTCGGCCGGGATGACGTCCACGTGTTCGTCTTCGGGGGCGACGGCGACGGGTTCTCGATCGGGGGCAACCACCTGGTCCACACGGGCCGAAAGAACGTCCGCATGACCTACGTCATCATGGACAACTTTGTCTACGGGCTGACCAAGAAGCAGACATCCCCCACCTCGCCCATCGGCTTCAAGTCGAAGACGGACCCGACCGGAGCCCTCGACCAGCCGATCAACCCCATGCGCACGCTCGTCAACAGCGGCGCCAGCTTCGTCGCCCGCAGCCACGCGACCCAGGTGAACCACATGATCGAGATGATGGAGCGCGCCGCGCGCCACGACGGCTTCTCCGTGGTCGAGATCCTCTCCGAGTGCGTGGAGTTCTACGAGGGCGCCTTCGACGCGGCGATTCCCAGGAAGGGCGGGACCTTCCAGGTGATCGAGGAGAGGAAGAACGACGGGACGCCCGAGGACGCGCTTCGCCACGACCCCTCCGACGAGGTGGCGGCGTACCGCCTCGCGTCTCTTCCCTGGCCCGGCGTCTTCGGCGTCTTCTACGAGTCCAAGCGGCCGACGAAGAACAAGCTCGAGGCCGATCTGGTCGCCAAGGCCCGGGAGAAGACGAAGTCCGCCTCCGACCTCGAGCTGCTCCAGTCCTCGTTCCGGCGCCTGCGCTAGGCGCCGGTGCGCGGGGCCGCAGGGGTCCGGGGGAATCCCGTGCTGTAGAGATGAAAATCCCGCATTGACTGCGGGTTTTTCATGGTATCCCTGCCATGACCGATAGCTCCCCGGACCGCCCCGCAATGGACA
>Ga0181526_10004728_pt1 | contig 10470 bp, 7 predicted proteins | sample PEATcosm2014_Bin_35_FD_119750 | JGI IMG/M metagenome (GOLD analysis project Ga0181526, IMG submission 119750) | Peatland microbial communities from MTU Mesocosm Facility, Houghton, MI, USA - PEATcosm2014_Bin06_30_metaG | ecosystem: Environmental > Terrestrial > Soil > Wetlands > Peat | place...
GGTCCAGCACTTCGCCGCGAAACAGGTTCATGAAGATTCCCAGGCAACCGAAAAAGACGGCGAGGCGAATAAAGAAAAATTGGAACACGCCGGCAAACATGATGGCGTCTTCACCAATGTTTGAGCCTTCGCGAATATTGACGCTCTCAACTTTGCCATCGGTCAATTCGAGGTATAGATCGTTGCTTCCGTCGGAGTAGTGATAGCTCTCGCGGGCGACCTTAACCGACCCACCTCCCTCCAGCGCTCTTTCCTCCTTCCAATGAAAACGAATCGGCGGTTTGCCGATCAGGGCAACAACTTCTTCGCTCGTCATGCCCGACTTAATTGAATGCAGATCCTGGTAGGTCAGCGGCTTCTCGTTCTGCCGGGCGAGATGGGCGCTGCGCTCTCGCTGGTGTGAATTGGCGACGGTATAGCCGACGAAGAGTAGGACGGGCAGCAGCGCCAGCACATAGACCCAGAGACCACGCTTGGCGAAGAAGGTCTTCTTCATCTCCAGCCGGATCACCGACCGGATCTGCTCCCACCAGAGTCTCATCGCTGGTGTTCTCATCGGACTACCTCATCATTCCCGATCAGATACTCGTAAACGGAATTCACATCGTCGTCGGCGGGAGCGACCGATTCGATTTCAATGCCGTTCAACGCGATCTGGTTGAGCATGAGATACAGACCGTCGGCATCGCGCGTCTTCACCAGCACGCCGCGGTCGTCTTGATGAATCGTTACTGCGATGGTCTGGTTGCACTCCATCGTCTTGGCGGCGAGTTCGCGCGGGCGGTTGCAGCGGATGAGAATCTGCGCCGGATGCTCCTGGATTTCGCCGCGCACGCTCTGAATCTGGCCCTCGGCTACGACGTAGCCGTTGCTCAACAAGATGACCTGATCGGAAATCACATCGACTTCGTGCAAAATGTGGCTGGAGATGATCACATAACATCCTTGCGCCGCCGCGGCTCGGAAGAGCGCGATCATCTCCGAGCGCGCCAGCGGGTCCAGTCCGTTCAGAGGTTCGTCGAGCACCAGCACTCGCGGATCGTGCGCCAATGCCTGCGCCAGGCGGATTCGCTGGCGCATCCCTTTGCTGTAGCCGGCGACATTGCGCTCGGCGGCATCGACCAGGTTGACGCGCTCAATCGCCCGCCAGGCAAGCTGCGCGGCGCTTTCCGAATCCCTGCCTCCCAGCCGGAGATAGGAATACACAAACTGATATCCCGTGAGACCTTTGGGGAAGGCGTCAAACTGCGTGCAATAGCCGAGGATACTGAAGAGCGCTTCCGGTTGATTGGTGCGGTATCCGAGCACATGGATGTGCCCCCGCGAGGGGCGCACCAAGCCGGTCAGCAAGTTCATCAGCGTGGTTTTGCCCGAACCATTCGGCCCCACCAAACTTGTGATTCCAGCGGGAATCGAAAGATTCACACGGTTCACGCCCAGAATCTCGCCATAAAACTTCGACACGTTTTCGAGGACGATGCGGTCGTTCAATGCTCTCATTCCTGCGGCCGCTCCCGTGCGATTCATTTGATCACCTCGTAGGCGCGCACCTTGCGCACGAGCAGGACGAGGCAGAGGGCACAGTAGGCAAGAAGCGCAATCCAAGCCTGGAGGACGGGCATCGCACGCTCCGCTGCGATACCGAACAGGGAACTCCAAACCGTCGCCATCAAATACACAATGTTGATGAAGTCTCCCAATTGCGTGCGCATCACGTTGTTGATGGCTTGCGCGAAACCGGCGCCAAAGAACAAGGCTGCGAGCAGCAGGGCGCCGGCCACGATTTTCCATTTCACCCAGGCCGAGAGCGCCATCGCGAGCAGCGACAAAAACGCGATCCATATCAAGAAAGAGACGATCAGGCTGCCGGCGATCCAAAGGTGATCCCACGTCCAAGCGCGACCCGCCAGGACCGCCTGCACGGCGAAGAGAACGAGGCCGGGAATCCATGTCACCTGAGAAAGGAGAATCGCCAGCACCGACGACTTGCCCAGCACATATTCCACGCGCGAGAAAGGACGGCAAAAGTACAATGGCAGCGCGCCATTTGCAATATCGGGCGAAATCAGGCCAGGCCCCGTAAACGCGGTCAGCAGAAACGCCAGCACACCCTGCACGTGTACGAAGTAGAAGAAGAACTTACTGTCGATGATCAAAAACCGGCCGCGGGCTCCGCCGAATGTCTCAAAAAAACTCAAGTTGTGGGCCAGATAGATCGCGAACAGACAAGCCACCGGATAAAAGAAGCAGAGCGCAAATAATCCGGTTTGGAACTTTGAGCGAAACAGGTCTCTCCGCGAATAACGAAACAGAACGAAGCAGCGCGACCATGCCGGAGTCAGCGCTCCCGAGTACGACGCGTAGCTCCGCCTATAGACTGCCATCAACGCTCCCTGTTCTCAGTTCTCAACTGTCAACTCTCAACTTCCATCGCCTTCATGAAAATGTCCTCCAGCGTGTCGCGCCGGAAATTAAGACGGCGGATGCGAACCTCGCGCTCCGCCGCCAAGCGATAGATGTCGCGAACTTCAATTCCATCGGCAAGAATCATCTTCATGTGGTTCGCCGTAACCGCGCACTCGCAGCCTAGTTTCTCGATCGCTTCGGTGAAGTCGCCATTCGCCCCATAAGTTTCCAGTTCCAGAAATCGCTTGTTCGCGCGCCGCTCGTCTTGCAGGTTCGAGTAATGCGCGATTCGCCCTTGCTTCAGAATCAGCACCTCGTCGCACGTGTCTTCCACGTCGCGCAGCAGGTGCGAGCACAGCACGATGCGCAGTTCGTTGCCGTCGCGGATTTCGCGGATCATGCGGATCATGCGCTGCCGCGCCAGAGGATCGAGGCCGTTTGTGGGCTCGTCGAGAATCAGCAGCTTGGGTCCGTGAACGATCGCTTGCGCCAGCTTGGCCAGTTGCTTCATGCCCAGCGAATACGTTCCCAGCTTGCGATAGCGCGCTTCCGCGAGTCCCACGTAGAACAACGCCTCGTGCGCCCGCTCGAGCGCCGTGGAAGAGGGCAGGCCAGAAAGCTCCGCCATCATGCAGACAAATGAGACCGCAGTCATTTGCGAGATGAACGCGTCATTTTCCGGCATGTAACCAACCAGGCTGCGGATTTTTCTGGTCTCGGTACGGATGTCGTATCCAAACACCTGCGCCGAGCCCGAGGAGGGCTTATAGAAGCCGAGCAGAGTATTGATCAGAGTGGACTTGCCCGCGCCATTCGGACCCAGCAGGCCGATCGCGCGCCCGCGCAGAGAGCCGGTGAGATTCCGCAAAATTTCGCGCTGGCCAAACTGAACCGATAGATCCTGGAGTTCGACGAGCGGCGTTTGCGGAGCAGCAGCCGGAGTTTGTTCATTCCTGTCGTCTGCTGCTCCGCGTTGTATCGCCATGTTCACTGAACTACGTTCACCGACATTCGTTTCAAGGTACCGGATTGCTCTGATTGTTTGGATTGCTAAGCGCTCTGCCCAAAAGCATCTGCGGCAAGAAAGGCCCATTATCGCCCATCGTCAGCAGAGTACCCAGGTCGAATCCCATAAAGCCGGTGTTGCTTGCGACCACAATCCGGTCGGGCTCGCCATAGGCGTAAATCAGGCCCGGCGCGGAGTTCGCTGTGAGCGCATCGATCGAATGCTGCTGCTGTGCCGTCAGCGCTCCGCTGGATTTCAGTTGCTCCGCGATGGGGCCGACCACCGGACCGATGTTGTGATAGAAGATCGCGGAGAAGTTCGTATATCCGTCGCTCGGCAGGAGCGCTTGAAATGCCGGCGCATGCGTCAGGGTATATCCAGCCTGGCGACTTTGAATGGCCCGCGACAGTGTGCCTCGGTCGGGCGCGGCAATCAGGTAGCTGTCGACGAACGTGTAGTCAACCTCTGAATTCGTGGGCTGCGAGTTGGTGATCGCAAAGTAAGTTTGCGAGCCCACTTGCCGCTTCATAAGCTGGAGCGAGTGGCCTTCCGCGGAGCCCTCCCGATTATAGTTGTCCACCAGTTTCGCAATGGTCGCCTGCAAAGTTGCTGGATCATACACTTCGAATATCAGCTTCCAACGGGGTGTCGGCAACATCGGGCCGTCGAACGCCATGGTCACTTCGCCGCCGAGTGGAGCCGCAAGGTCATCCAGCACGTTCACCCCTGTCTTCGCCTCGAATTCCGCTAGACGCTGGCTGAAGTTCGCATCGCTGCTCCCCAGCGTCTGGAAGAGTCCTTCCAAGATGCTCCTCGGATTCCGAATGACCGCCGACGTCACCATACTGGCCTCGGGCGAAACGAATTCCAATGAGCCCATGGAAGCCGGCGCTGCCAGCCACGATGCCACTCCCTGCCGTTCGGAAGCGAATGTCAGGTCGGCACGATTGTCGGTTTTGCCGCCAACCTCGCGGTGTTCTATCGTCAGGTATCCGACGTCTCCGATCCCCGGGGGCAAGTCGCGGTTGCTACCATTTTGTACGTTGCCGGCGACGATTTGTTCCATGTCAGCGCACAAGAGCCATCCCGCCCCCTGCTGGTAGGAGCGAGCAATCTGCTGGTAGAGCGGCGTTTCGGCAAACTGATTGGCGCTGAAATGACTGGCGCTGGACTGACTGCCGCTGGATTGACCAGCATTGGATTGTTGCACCCGCCCCGCCGCGCGTTGCAGTTCAGCGGCATCCGGGCTCGCCATCAACAGATCATCTTTCACATAGACCAGCAGTGACCGTCCGCTCGGAGAAGACACGGCCCACGGATTGCGAACCATCTGCAGCGCGGACTGCGACCCTTTTGCACTGAGCTGCCGGTTTTCCTTTTCCACAAATGATTCCAGCCCCGGTTGGCGAACCCTGGCGAGCACGACTGGCGCTCCGTAGGTAGAACCGTTCTTCCCCACGGCGAATACGATCTCGTCCCCCAAATAGCTGCTGAAAGTCTTCAATTGATCCACCACGTCCTCGATCTTTAGTCCGCTACCCTTTTGCTGCTGGCGCCACCAGTGGCGCAGCGCTGGGCTCTGCTGCAAGCGCTCCTGGAAGATCTGGCTGGCCTCTCCCAAAGTGGTCGCGAGATTCGGAATCGCCACATAGACCACAGTGTCATCCGGAACATATTGCACCAAGTCGGAACTGTAGCGCAGTCCCGGCTCTGGAATCGCCGCCAATTGCTTCTGCAGCACTGCAAAGTCTCCCAGCAAGGCAAGGTATTTCGCGGCGTTCCTGCTCCAGGCGATTTCATCCTGGATCGGATTTGTCGAAACATTGGCGCTCGAAGTCGACTCGTCCCCGGCGTGGAGTTCGCTTGTCCGCTCGCCGTAGTCCACTCGCACCACGCCCTCGATCACAGCCACACGCGAGCCTTTGATGCCGCGATTGACTGAGAAAATCGTCCCTTTCACCGAGACCAGGCAATCGCTGGTGGCGACATAGAGCCGCCCCGTGCGCTGCTTGGCCGCTTGCACAATTACCTGGCCGCCATCCAGATGAATCGTCGTGCCCTTCCATTCGCGCGACAACGAAATGTCGGCCCGCTCCCCCATCTCAACCAGCGAACCATCGAGCAGCCGCACCACCGCACTCGCCCCTTTCGCGGTGCGGATCTCATCTCCGCTCCGGACCTCATACCCCGCTGGAACGATATGCACGGTTTCACCCGTTACGGCATAGAGCGAGCCATCCACATTCTGAACGGTGCCGCGAACGACGTGTTGGCCAGGGAAGATGCCCAGTGATAACGTGAGTGCGGCGAACGCAACTGCGGCCACGGCAGTTGCAGCCATCGCCCATCGCCATGCCGGAAAACCGCGGCGATCTATTTTGGGTAGCCAAACGGCTTGCTCGCCGCCGCGAGCGCGCTCCACCGCGTGCCGGCACGCGACACATGCGTGCAGGTGGTCCTCGAACAACAGAGCGCGAGCTCCCGCCAGTTGTTTCCCCAGGTATTCCGGAATGAGCGCCTGAAAATCTTCACAGTTACGCAGCTTGTGGGTGCTGACGCCGACAACCGGCGTTCCGGCAATCGAGTTCCAGACGCGCCCGCTCGCCTCGGCAACCACCTTGTCATCCAGCTGCTCGTTGCGAATCGCCGACAGCAAACGGTCGAACTTCTCGTTCTTCATGACTTGTCTCCTGACTATCGCCATATTTCCAAGCGCCACCTATAAGCGAGATCGCTATGTAGGCGGCAATTCCGCCGGCGGCCCAGACGTACATATGGCCGGTGATGGCACCCATGGCCGCGCCCATGACGGCCCCAAGTGCCACGGACAGGCTGAGCGATCGGGCATGCTGAAGTTCTTCTTGCACCGGACACCTCCTTAAATCAGTCCTTCCTTGAACCAAAGTATGGACGAAGTTCCTTGCGGAGTTGTTGCCGGGTACGATGGACAATGACTGCCACCAGTACCTGGGAAATGCCCAGCATCTGCGCAATCTGCGGATTACTGAATCCTTCCAGGAAGCGCAGCGCGAAGATCTCCGCCGGCCTCGGCTTAAGTTCAGCCAGCGCCCGGCCCAACGCCTGCCGCAGCTCTGGCATACGATCGCCTGCCTCGCTCTGTGCCATCTCATCGGGCAGATCGGGGAGTTCGACGGTTGGATTGGCCTGTCGCCATCGCATCACATCCAGCGCTGCGTTGATAGCCGCCCGCCGCAGGTAACTTTCCTGATTCTCGACGACGTCTTCTACCGCATCGGCGCCCGTTCCCCGGCGGGCGAGCCGCAGAAAAACTGTCTGCAACACGTCCTCCGCATCCGCGGCGTTGCCCGTAATCCGGTAGGCCGTGCGGAACACCAGACCGTGGTGAGCCCGAAAAGCTCGTTCGAGTTCGTCAGGGATCGCGATCTCCGGCTCCTCCGCCAGTACGCTTTGCAGGGTACGCCTCCTGTCACTCTCTTTCATAACTAAAGACGGCAGGAAACCTGAATTATTACAGCGGTCTTCCGATTCCCGCGGCGCCTCGATTTCACTTATTGAGATTGGTTTTGAGTGTCGAGCGCCCGATTAAGCGCACTTCAAGAAAGAGCATGGCCATTCGCGCCGCGGGCTGCAGAAAAATGCAATCCACCAAGGAAAACGAGCACCGGTGCCAAAGCCCGCATTGAGTTTTCGGGATTTACGCGGCCCTGAAGGGCCGCTCTTCCAAGGTGATTCAAATTTCGGGAGTTTTTCCGCAGCCTTTTAGAGCGTACATCACTTGTCGCCTGTCTCCTTAAAACGCCGGTTCGCGCGGAGTTCGGGAGTCGGCTTCAATTCACCGGTTACCCCGATGGAAAAGCTCTGCTCATAGGGCGCGTCGTCTGGCCCCTCTACGGTGAGCTGCACTTTGAAGTCGGCCGCTCTTGTATAGCAATGATGAACGTTGGACCCTTCCGAGACTGTCCCGTCGCCGAAGTCCCAGCGAAAGCCGACTGCCGGTACGCCGTCAGGGTCGGCCTGAGCCGAAAAGGCTATCGTCTCCCCAACCTTCGACTGAGACGGGACTCGGGCCGTGACCGTTGGGGCGGCCTTGGCGACGGCAGTGTCCACCAACTTGATTACCACCGCCGATTGCGGCGACTGATTTTCAAGCTGGATCGCGCCGCCTTCAAGCACAAAGGCGGCGTTTGAATCCAAGATCGCGGTCGCCACCATCGTGGAGCTGACTGGAAGGCCGAGTTCTTTCAGGCTCAACAACCGCGAGCGTGGCCGGTCGGTCCAGTTGAAAACGGTCAAGATGCTTTGGCGCGGGCTTTGCCGGAGCAAGAAAAGACTCGGTTGTCCATCCTCCGGCTCATAGGTCATCAGATCCACGGGCGTAGAGGCTCGGCCAGCTTTGGCCATGTTTAGCAAGTCTCGGTTTTCCACCAACGCCAATCGATCCTTCTCACTGTTGAGCACCAGCAGGTCATCGCCGATTTCATACATGCCACCGGCGACCGCAGAGAGTGCGATCGAAGTCTGCGCTGTCGACAGCGAATGTGAGGAACGCTCGTCCCGGCGCTCCACCAGGTATGTATCGGTGACGTTGAAAGCGTCCGGGTCATTGATGAAGAAGTTGCCGTTCATGTAGAACCGTGCCGCGATGCCGGGCGCGGCAGTTTTCGACCTCAGAAAACTGTGCCCCGTGTCCGCGGAGATACGGCCCGTGTCCACTAACCCAACCGGATTGAGCATGGGACTTCCGTCTTTGTCCAGGATCACATCGTTGCCGACGGTGTCGCGGATCACCTGCAAGCCGATACGCTGGGCTTCGAGTGCGGTGGTATTGGGGCGGTGGTAGTAACCCTCAATTGCCGTCGTATCCATGAAGTCCAACTTAATGAAACGCACTCCCCATTCCCGAACCAACGTCTTGTAGGTCTGGCGCAAGTATTCCTGCGCGCCAGGATGCGTCGTATCCAGCGCGTAAAGCGTGTCGACGTGTTGCCCCCACACGTCCCCTATGGGAATCGGCTCGCCTTTGGCATTGTGGACCAACCAATCCTTGTGATGTTCGTAAACCCAGGCGCGGCTGCTTACCTCGAACGGCGCCGTCCAGAGTCCGACGGTCAGGCCATCTCCCGAAATGCGATGAGCGACAAACTGCATGCCGTCGGGGAATTGCGTTGCGTTCGCGGTGACGTACTCTCCGCGCGCGTACTGATAGCCTTCATCGATCTGGAAGTATTTGTAACCGAGCGACTTCAAATGCTGCGACAGCCAATCGGCGTTCGCCAGCGTCTCGCCTTCGTTGATCGCGGCATAGTAAGCGGTCCAACTCCACCAGCCGATTGGAATCTCACTCGAAGCGTGTGGGCGATGCAGACGTCGAATTGCGGAACCATAGGCGAGAAGCTGCGCGTGGTAGTCCGGCCCGGCCGCGAACATCAATCGTTCAGAGCTCAGCTCTTCCCCAGGATTCAGTGGAAGACTCAGTTCGATCCGGTCGTCCTCAGGAGATTTCGCCAGATCGAAGTCCTTCTGAATCTCCGTGGTTCCGGTAGATTCGACGGTATAAGATGCAATCTTAGCTCCGGCGCCTTTGCCCTGGGTCTTCAGTCGCAGAAGAGTCAAGAAACGGTCCGATGTGAGTGCGCCAAGAAACAAGCTCTGCCCGGTCTGCCGGTTGTGGATAAGCTGGCTTCCGACTCCGCGATGCATTCCGCCTGGAGCATCCCCGAGATCGTAGATCACCAAGTCAGGCCAATCTTCGCTGAAGCTATCGGAGAGAATTCGCTCATCCGATGGACGCCCGCCCAAGTTAACGACCGCGTCTCCCATTGCTTCAACACTGCGGATTGCCTGCACCGACGCCGCTTCGCGCGTTTCGTTCCTGACCCGCACTTGAACGGTGCCGTATGGATTTTGGCTGTAAAGCTGCAGGACATAGATAAGATCGGGACTGCCGCGTAGTCCGCTGCATGTGACCGTCAACTGTCGACCGGAGCCGAGCGGATCGCTGAAAGGCGACTCGGAAACCGAATGCGATGGATAGCTGCTGGAACGCAGCCACTGGTGATCGACCAATGCACCTATGCCCGCCTGCAGTACGGGTTGGCCGCCAAGCGGCCCAAATTCATACGAGCCATCCTGACGATTGACGGTCACGGACAGAGTGCCGTTAGTCAGTTGCTGGGCCGGACACCGCACCGCGCCGAGCAGCAAGAAGGCAAGCGCAATGGTCGTTATTCTGGACAGCAGCATAACAAGCGAGTTCGGCGCAGCTTCCATCGCACGCCGTGCAATTACTAGCTTTCGGGTCAGACATTGCGCGTCGCTCATGAGTGGCGTAACTCCATCTGACAAAGGCTTTCCCCGAAGAGACGCGCTGATCACATACCCTTCCGACAACTGGACGCCATCTTCGTCAGAAAGCGGTTAGAGGCGGCACTGGCGATCTCTTAGAAATAAAACTTCACAGCGAACTGGATCTGTCGAGGCGCCCGCGACGCCTGCGGGTATCCAAATACGCCCGAGTTCATGGTCACCGACGTGGTTGGAGCGTTAATCGTGCCAAACGTTCCAAACAAATAATTGACATGGTTGAGTACGTTGAAGAATTCCGCGCGGAGTTCGAGATGCTTTTGTTCGCTAATCGGAAACTGCTTGACCAGAGAAGTGTCCCATTCTTTGGTTCCGGGTCCAAGGATGTCGTTGCGGGGAGCGTTGCCGAGTGTTCCGATGGGAATGATACCTGGAGTGGTATTGTCGTCCGCAAACGCGCAAGTGTTGAAGATCGTCCCCGGGATGCAGGGTTTGGCGTTGGGATTGCCGACCAGGTTGGGGCGTGTGCAACCTCCGACGGTGCCGCCGCAATCGCCATTGGCGACGGAAACGTCGTCAGTAGCGGTGTAGTAATTGCCGGTGGCCAGGGTAACGACGCCGCTCAACTGCCAGTTGCCAAGAACCTGGTTCACCACACCGGATGTGTCTTTGCCCAGCGCTTGTCCGCGGCCCATGGGTAAATCGTAGACATAACTGAAAACAAAGCGGTGGCGTACGTCGAAGTCGGAGTTGCCGTAGTTGGCGTTGGGGAA
>Ga0181526_10004729_pt1 | contig 10469 bp, 4 predicted proteins | sample PEATcosm2014_Bin_35_FD_119750 | JGI IMG/M metagenome (GOLD analysis project Ga0181526, IMG submission 119750) | Peatland microbial communities from MTU Mesocosm Facility, Houghton, MI, USA - PEATcosm2014_Bin06_30_metaG | ecosystem: Environmental > Terrestrial > Soil > Wetlands > Peat | place...
TCAAGAAGATTTGCGCCGCCATCAGCGGCCTGGCAGCGAAAGTCGGCAAGCCTAAGCGCGCCGTCGAGCCGGTCACGACTGATGAGGACTACCTCAGCGAAGCTCGCTCCAAGGTTGGCGAGCGCCTGATGGATGCTGTCAACACCGAAAAGCATCCGAAAAACGAGAGCTATACGCTCATTAAGCAGCTCAAGGAAGAGTTCAAGGAAGCGATACCTGAAGAGGACGAAGAAGGCCGTACGAAGGCCGGCAAGTATTTCGACATCTTGCGCGAACAGCTCTTCCGCGAGCAGGTCATCAAGCAACGCCGTCGTCCGGATGGGCGCAAGTTCGATCAGGTTCGTGACATCTGGATCGAAGTTGGCGTGCTGCCGCGTACCCACGGGTCGGCGATTTTTACGCGCGGCGAGACGCAAGCGCTAGTGACGACGACCCTCGGCACCGGAGAAGATATGCAGCGGCTGGAAGCCTTCGAAGGCGAAGCCAAAAAGCGCTTCATGTTGCACTACAACTTCCCGCCGTTTTCGGTCGGCGAAGTGGCGTTCCTCCGCGGAGCAGGCCGTCGTGAGATCGGGCATGGCGCGCTGGCTGAGCGCGCGCTCTCGTGGGTGCTGCCTTCAGAAACCGACTGGCCATACGCGATGCGGGTGGTCTCTGACATTTTGGAATCAAATGGGTCATCCTCGATGGCGACAGTTTGTGGTGCTTCGCTCAGCATGATGGATGCAGGCGTTCCGCTGGCCGCTGCGGTTGCGGGCGTGGCCATGGGGCTGGTGAAGGAAGGCGACGACTACGCCATCCTCACCGATATCGCTGGCGCCGAAGACCACTACGGCGACATGGACTTCAAAGTGGCTGGCACCCGCGATGGTATTACCGCGCTGCAGATGGACATCAAGGTGATGGGCATCACGGCGCAGATCATGCGCGAGGCTCTGGAGCAGGCGCGTCACGGACGGTTACACATCCTCGACAAGATGTCCGAGGTAATTGCCGAGCCACGCACCAAGATCAGCGAATTTGCTCCTCGCTTCTATACCCTGCAGATTCCCACAGACAAAATCCGCGACCTCATCGGGCCGGGTGGCAAGGTGATCCGCGGGATCATCGAAGCGACGGGCGTTAAGATCGACGTGGAAGACAGCGGCAAGGTGAATGTCTCGTCGAGCGATCAGGTGGCCGCCGCCAAGGCACTGCAGATGATCGGCGACATTACAGCTACGGCTGAGGTGGGGAAGACTTATCTCGGCAAGGTCACGAGGCTGGCCGATTTCGGCGCCTTTGTCGAGATCCTACCGGGGACGGACGGACTACTGCACATCAGCGAAGTCGCGGAGCATCGGATTAACGATGTTCGCGACGAACTGAAGGAAGGCGATCAAGTCCTAGTGAAAGTGCTGGCGGTGGAGGGCAATCGCATTAAGCTCTCGCGCAAGGCCATCCTACGCGAGCAGCGCGCGAAGATGGGCGGCGGGGAAGTTCCTCCTGACGCGTCGGGGGCGGTCACGTTCGAAGGCGGGCATGAGAAGGCCGACGAACGGAGTCCTGAGACTAACTTTAATCGCGATGGCGAACGGCGCGAACACGCAGGTAGCCGACGGGAAGGTGGCCATTACGGCGGCCGGGGCGGTCGTGGCGGCCCAGGCAGCGGACGCGGCGGGGATCGTGGACCGAGGCGGGGCCCACGCCGGTAAGCAGTTTCCGAAGCTGGAAGAATTACCCAAGGGAGAGCTCAATGTTCTCCCTTTTCTTGTTTTCACAGAAGCCGAATGCCTATCTTGCTCTATTGCGTCACTCAGGCTAATGAAGGTGTAAGTATTGCCGCAGGAGCTTGTGATTCCGTGGTGCAATCGCGGGAGTCGGAAGGCTTGCAGTTTTACTGGAGTGAGATCGCCGATCCTGACGCATTTTTGAGCGATGGCCAGAGCTTGAGGAAAGCCACGTCCCAGTTTCAGCAAGTATTACGTCAAATCTTAGCTGCAACAACTCCACTTCCGTTTCCTTTTCCAACGTTGCTGGAGAGTGCAGATGCAATAGACGAGCGCCTGGCGTGCGAACGGGAGTCGTATCGGGAAGCGCTGGACAGAATCGGGGACGCCGTTCAGTATGAAATCGTCGCAAGCTGGTCAGCGGACGAGCACGCCGACCTTGCCAAGCCTGTCAGTGGGCGAGAATACCTGAAGCGGCGGAAGGAGGCGACGGGACGCGTCGCGGCCGTTAACAGCAAGTTGAGAAGCGTGACGGGTGATGCCGTGAGCGAGTGGCGAGCGCGCCAAGAACGCAAGGCGTATCGCTGGTTTGCCTTGGTGCATCGTAAGGACCGAGAGCGCTTCGTGACTTCCTTGCGAAGCGCCGGTCCTTCTGAAGGAGTTCGACTACGGCTGAGCGGGCCGTGGCCGCCGAGCGAATTCATGGCCGTTAAAGATAATTACTAGCCCGCAAGATTGTTATGGTCCCGCCTGAACTTTACCCTACATTGTGCTGACCTTAATGTAGCGCTTGATGTCGGGCGCCGCTGACCAGATAGCTCCTGCCACGGCAATGATAACTGCGGTCCAAGCCAATGTCTTTTTCACGAGACCTCCTATAAACGTTTAGAAGTCATTCAAGGACTGCGGGTTGCCATAAGCATGCCGGCAAGTTGGCAGACCTGCCGTAGGGTTCGAATCGATTTTAATCTTGACAATATCGGCTCAATGGTGGAGTTCCGTTGTTCCCTCGCGTAGGATAAGTTAAGACTCCACCCACATATGAACCGAGTTCTCACGGGACTTCTATTCTCTTTCCTAGCGTTGACAGTGCTCACGGGGCAACAGCCCCCGGCGAAACGGGCGGCGGCACAACTTACATCGCCTAATAGCGCACAGCAGCCAGGAACCACGCCGCAGACGCGAACGGGGCTGGGGCAAGTGCCGACCCCGCAGGATTTCTCGCAGGAAGCGTATGTCGTCGAACATTACCTTACGTCCATGCGGTACGAGAATGACGGAACGGGCCGCGAGCAGGTCGATGCAAAGATCAGAATCGTTAGTGAGAGCGGCGTGCAAGGCCTGGGCCAGCTCAAAATTGGCTACAGCGCGGCCAGCGATAAGCTGGGTGTCGTCTATGTGCGAGTCCGCAAGCCTGACGGCACCGTCGTAACCGCGCAGGAGTCTGCTATACAAGACCTGACCGCCACTCCCAACGCTCCGGTTTACACCGACTTCCACGAAAAGGTTATCAGCGTGCCATCGCTGCGCCCGGGAGATGTGCTGGAGTACCAAATCGTGCGTACCATCGTCAGTCCTTTGGCGCCCAATCAATTCTGGGCCAGCTATAACTTCAACGAGATGGCCGCGGTCCTGGATGAGCAGTTGGAGGTCAACGTTCCCAAGGCCCGCCACGTCAAGATAAAGACCAAGCCAGGCTACACCCCCCAGGTAATAGACGAGGGTGACCGGCGCATTTACCGCTGGACCCACAGTCATCAGCCGGACGGCAAGCAGCAGAGACCTCCCGACCCGAACCAGCCGCCTTCGGTACAGCTAACCACCTTTGAGAGCTGGGAGGACGTTGGCTCCTGGTATGCGTTTCTCGAGCGAGAGCGGCGCCAGCCTGACGATGCAATCAAGGCGAAGGCCGCCGAGCTCGTTCAAGGCAAGAGTGATGACATGGAGAAAGTGAAGGCACTTTACGACTATGTCTCACGCAACATCCGCTATGTCAGTCTGTCCTTCGGACTGGGCCGCATCCAGCCGCATGCGGCCAGCGAGATCCTGGCGAATGGCTACGGTGATTGCAAAGACAAGAACACGTTACTGGCTGCCTTGCTCAAGACACAGGGAATCGAATCCTCTTCGGTGCTGATTGGTGTGCAGCGCAAGCTCGACCCCGATGTGCCGTCTCCGTCGCAGTTCGATCACATGATTACCCGTGTGCCTGTGGGAGGCACGGACATCTGGCTGGACAGCACAACCGGGGTGCTGCCCTTCCGCATGCTGATGTACCAGACACGCGACAAGCAGGCGTTACTCATCTCGCCTGACGGAAAGTCAGGCCTGGTAAGGACGCCGGCTGACCTTCCCTTCCAGGCTTTCGATCAAACCAAAATCAACGCCAGCCTCAGCGAAACCGGGAGAATGACGATGCAAATTTCGGCCACCACGCGTGGTGACCGCGAAGTCGGTCTCCGGTTCGCCTTGCGCCAGATACCCGGCAACCACTGGAAAGACCTTTTCGAGAATATATTGCAACGCATGGGAATGAAGGGGGCGGAGATCAGCAACTTGCAGGTCAGCGATCCCAGCGATGCCGACAATCCTCTGCGCATCAGCATGGATGCTTCGGTTAGTAATTTCTTTGATTGGTCAGCACGCGAGTCAAAGATCAAGTTGCCATTCATGCAAATGAACCTGGGCGGGGAGCCGGGATTCGATGACGACGAGGGGGCGCCGGAAAAGGTGATCAGGCTGGGCGCGCCGTCGGACACCCACATTGAAGTGCAGTTGAAGGTGCCAGAGAAGTTCCTGATGCAGACGCCTATCGGAGTGGATGTTCGTCGCGATTATGCCGAATACCACTCTAACTACAAACTCGACGGGCAGCAGCTTACTTCAGTTCGCGAGCTGAAGCAGTTGGTCCGGGAGCTGCCTTATGAACGGTTGCAGGACTACGAAGCGTTTCAGCGGGCCCTTAACGCAGACCAGGCGCAGGACATTGTTTTGGAGAACCAATCGCCCGGGACAGCGGCAGGGGCTGGCGGCGACCAATCAGCTGCCGGTCTGAACGAGTCCGGACTCCAGGCGCTCAAGAACAACAACTTCCAGTTGGCGGTTGAATTGTTTCAGCGTGTCGTGCATCAGGAGCCCAAACATAAATCGGCGTGGAACAACCTCGGGCGCGCGTATCTCGGGCTCAACCAGAACGAGCAGGCGATCGCAGCCTTCAAGAAACAGATCGACATCAACCCCTACGACCAGTACGCGTACAACAATTTGGGGGTGGCTTACGAAGCCGAACTGAAATACGACGATGCTATCGGGCAGTTCCATAAGCAGATTGAAATCAACCCGCTCGATCCGTTTGCTCACGGCGCTCTCGGCGAGGTGTACATAAAGCAGAAGAAATTCGCCGAGGCTTTGCCCGAATTGGAGAAAGCGGTCGCGCTCCAGCCGCAGAACCCATTGCTGCTAATTTCACTTGGGCAGAGCTACATTGCGACGAACCAGACCGAGAAGGGAATGGCGGCCTTCGAGAAGGCCATCAGTCTTGCTCCCGTGCCCGTTACCTGGAACAACATAGCCTATTCGCTTGCGGAACAGAATGTGCAACTGGAGCGCGCGGACAAGTACGCGGATGCGGCCATTAACGCCGTAGAGACGCAATTGCGCGACGTCAGCCTCGACAATTTACGTTTCCAGGACCTCGGAACGGCGAGCTTTTTGTACAACGTGTGGGACACCAAAGGATGGGTTGAGTTCAAGCGCGGCAACCTGGATCTGGCGGAGCAGTACGTTGCTGTAGCGTGGCAGGCCAGCGGAAGCGGGAACATCTGCGAGCATTTGGGTGAGATCTACGAAAAACGGGGCAATCGCGACAAGGCGATCCACTACTACGTTCTCGCGCTGGCGGACACCACCCCCAGTGATACAGCACGGGCGCGACTGACGGCACTCGGCGCCAGCAAAAGCCTCGATCCGATGGTCGAGCAAGGTCGCCGTGAGTTGAAACAGCAGCGCACGATCTCCCTCAACAAATCAGGGCAGGGCACGGCCGAGTTTAACCTGCTCATTTCGCCATCCAGGATCGAGGACGTCAAGTTTCTCAAGGGTGACGACTCACTGAAGGGATTGGCACAAATTCTCCAGAACGTGCCGGTGGGGATGAAGTTTCCACCGGACGCATCGGCGCACGTTCCAAGGCGCGCAATTGTCACCTGTGGGACAACCCAGGCCTCCACGAAGAATGTAGGGACAGCCAAAATGAACGCTACCGTGACAATGAAGAACAAGCCGCAGACGACCCTCGGCCCATGCACGCTGGAGTTGCGCCCCGCGGACTCAGTCCGAACCCTGGATTAGAATAGAGCCGCGAGGCACTGACATCATGGCCGATTTACGTTATCCCATTGGTAAGTTCGAGTGGATTCCTCCGAAGAATGAAGAGCAAATGGCCGAGCGCCGCGTGCACTATATTGAGGTGCTCGCCAAGCTGCCTTCCAACATGGCCTCCGCAGTGAAGGGTCTCAATCAAGAGCAGCTTGACACACCGTACCGTCCCGAAGGCTGGACGGTGCGCCAGGTCGTCCACCACGTGCCTGACAGCCACCTGAACGCCTATGTGCGCTTCAAGCTGGCGTTGACCGAAGACAACCCGACCATAAGGTCCTATGATGAAGCCAAGTGGGCCAAACTTCCTGACAGTGCCGTGACGCCTATAGAAGTATCGCTGCAATTGCTGGCCGCCCTTCAGTCACGCTGGGTTGAGGTCGTGCGGTTCATGCAGCAGTCGGACTTCGCCCGCACTCTCGTGCACCCCGAACGCGGAAACCTGACCCTCGACCAGATGCTCGCCATGTATGCATGGCACTCGGCTCATCACATTGCGCACGTCACGTCATTACGCGAGCGGATGGGATGGCACTAGTGCGGTTCACCACATTACATAATAGTTAAAAGAAAATCTGCTGGGATGAACGCACGCGCTGCTTAGATGTGCGCATGCTCTTTCGATGCGAGTTGCAACTGCGCTCCAAAGGCGTACCTGCGCTTCCTTCGCATCGCGCAACTCGTCCAATTCGTGACGCGATGAAAGAACTTTTCTGTCGCCTCCGACGTATATGGGCAAAGGATCGGAGGATGAGTTCCCGCTAGATCAAGGGGACACTTGAGGGTATCGGGGCCAAACAGAATGTTTCGCCAGCGGTTTGGCGGCCCAGGCGAGACAATTGTAAGGGAGGCTTTGGAAGGTTCCCTGTTGCTGTTTGACCCCGGAGCGACATTCTATGCAATCCGGCGAGAAACGCAAGTTATTTTTGCCGGGTGGGCCGCCGAAATGATTAAAGGAGATTGCCAATGACTCGTATGCTGGCCCGTGTTGCTTTGCTGGTCTTCGCCGTAACCATTTCCATCAGCGCCTTTGCCGGCTCCAGGTCGGAAACCCTGACTCTGATACATGACGTACAGCTCAACGGCACAACCATTCCCGCCGGTGAGTACACCGTGAAGTACGACGCCAATGGATCAACCTGCTTGGTGAAGGTGATGAAGGGCGGCAAGACCGTAGCGACGGCCAACGGTGACCTGAAGCAGCTTGCCAACAAGCCACAGCATGATCAGATCCTGCTCGGCGGAAACGGTGGCGTTCCGGTTGTCAACGAGATGGACTTCAGTGACAGCAAGACCGCGATCACGTTTAGTCCAAATGCAGAGACCGCTTCGGGCAAATAAGCAGCATTGGAAGAACGTTGAGGGAGCCTTGCGGCTCCCTTTTTTACTCAGGAATAACGAGCGGCTGATCTATGCCGAGGCGGCCAGCCGCGCCGGCTCTTCGTGGAAGCGGACTGAAACCAGCTTCGACACACCCGGCTCTTGCATGGTCACGCCATAGAGAACCGGCGCCATGCCCATTGTCTTCTTGCTGTGCGTAATGATGATGAATTGCGTCTGCGAGCTCATCTCACGCACCAGTTCGGTAAAGCGACCAATGTTGGCTTCATCGAGCGGCGCGTCCACCTCGTCGAGAATGCAGAACGGACTTGGCTGGTATTGGAAAATACCAACCAGTAACGCCAGCGCGGTCAAGGCCTTTTCGCCGCCGGAGAGCAGCAGTACATTCTGCAGCTTCTTGCCCGGAGGCGATGCCACCACGTCGATGCCGCTCTCTGCCGAGTTCTCCTGGTCGGTAAGGCGCATAAATGCCTGCCCACCGCCGAACAGCTTGCTGAACGTCTGGCCAAAGTTCTCGTTGATAATGGCGAACGCTTCCTCGAATTTCTGCCGCGAGATGGTGTCAATTTCTTTGATGGTGTCCTGGGTGTTCTCGATGGATTGCTGCAGGTCCAGCCGCTGCGTCTCCAGGAACTCATGGCGTTGGGCTGTCTCTTTGTACTCCTCCAGCGCCATCATGTTCACTGGGCCCATGTTGTCGAGCCTCGTCCGCATGTCGCGGTAGGCGGTTTCTTCGTTGCCCAACTCATCGGCGGCAACGCGGGGCAGGGAAGTGTCGGCCATTAACTCCTCGCGCTGCTGGGCAAGTTCCTGGACGCAGTTTTCGGACAGGTGCTGCCCATCCGACTGCACGCGGGCCTGCGCGGCCAAGAGTTCACCACGACGATCGCGGGCACAGTCGAGCGCTTCGCGGGCAGACTTGAGCGCTTCCTCCAGTTCTGTGATGCGCACCCGGACTGCTTGTAATTCCACCTGCAACTCGCAGTCGCGAGCCCGTGCCAGCTCGCGCTCAGAAGTCCACGCGATCACCTGCTCGGCAAGGCGAAGGTTCTCGGTTCCGCGCTGCCGCCTCTCAGCGGCCGCAGAATCCAGTTGCGCTTTCAGCTTAGTGAGGTGGGCTTCGAGTTCGGAAACCATCGCCTCGACGCGCTGAACCGTAAGCACCGCGCCGCGGTGCCGCTCTTCGAGCGTCGCTACTGTGGCGCGAACCTCGCTGGCAAGTTGTGCCGCTTCGTCGCGACGCAGGCGGAGCGATTCCAAGTTACTTTGTGCCGCCTGCATCTCTGCTTCGATCTGATGCTGTGTCTCTTCTTGGGACCGGAGCTCGGCAGCATTATCGGCCAGAAGCGTATTGCTCTCGGCACGTTCTCCGGTGACGCGGCTCAGTTCGCGTTCATACGTGGAGAGCCGCTCCCGTACCCGCACCATCTCCGCTTCGAGTTGCTGCAGGGTGTGGCCCGACGTCATCGCCTGCCGTTCCGCTTCACGTTTCTCATCTTCCAGACGCTGTAGCAGGCCTGTCAGCGCCGCAATCTCGCGGCCCAGACCGGCGACGCGCATCTCCTGCGCGGCCATGGCACGCTCCAACTCGCCCATCGTATGCAGCAGTTCGCGCAGCTCGCGCTTCATCGAAAGCGGCCCCTGGCTACGCTGTTTGCCACCGGTCACAGTCACATTGTGGAAGCACTCGCCCGATTGCGACAGAAAGAACGCGTCGGGATTCTCCAGCGCCAGATCGCGGCCGGCGTTCTGGTCGGGGACAATGTAGCCGTTTCCGAGCTTGGGCAGGATCACTTCCAGCGACTTGCCGAATCCGTTGAGCACGCGAATGCAATGCTTAAGAGGGACGACGCTGTCGCCGTGCGAGACCCGGTGCGAGGCCTCGTCAAACAGGAACGAAAATTTCGCCTGTGAATCTTCCGGGTGGACCAGGAACGTGGCGCGGCCATCCACATCGCTACGCAACAGGCGCAAGCCTTCATCGGCGGCGTCCCACGACTTCACCACGATGTAGTTTAGTTCCTCACGCAGGAAGTCATCCACCACGTGCTCGTATTGGTCCTCGACTTCGAGGAAGTCGGCCAGCACACCCACCGGCGCTAGCCCATCTTTCATCGCGCCTGACGTGAACAGCTTGCGGACCGATTCCGTGGCATAGCCGTGTTCCGTGATGACTGCTTCCAGTGAACCTTTCTTCCCCATCATGCCGGCGTACTCAGCGCGCAGGGAATCCAGATGCCGCTTGCCTTCGCTCTCAGCGGCGCGCTGCTCATCAACTTTCTGGCGTACCTCGGCGATTTGCAGGGTGAGCGCATGCACGCGCTGCGATGCTGATTCGAATTCCAGCCCGAGCTGACCTCGTTGTCCGCCGAAGCTTTCGATCTGTTGATTGGCAGCTGAAGTCTCTTCGCACAAACGCTGCGCTTCGCGATCCAGTGCCGCCATTCGTTCCTCGGCCCGCATAATGCGGTTGCGCACGGCAGAGGCGGCAGAGACAGCCTGCAGAATCGCATCACGCCGCTGTTCCTGCTGGCGCTCCACGTCGGTCAGGGAAGCGGCTGCGGTCGTGGCCTCCTGATGCCGCTGCTGAAGCTCCTGCTGCGCAATGGTAAGGTCTGAACTGGCTGACTCCAGCGTGGCGCGGTTCGCTTCCAGTTCCTGCCGCAAGCGCAAGAACCTTTCCTCGGTGTTAGCGATCTCGGCTTGGGCGCCGGCGGAACGGGCATCTAATTCCGCGCAGCGCTCTTCGTTGATACGGCGGCGCTCAGCCGCGCGGTCGATCTCCAGAGTCAGCGTGTTCAGCTTTTCGCGGTTCCCCTGCGACTCGCGCTCTATGGCGTAACCGCGCTGGGTACGTTCGCCGTGCTCGGTTTCCATCTGCTGCACTGCATCTCCCTTGGCGCTGAGCTCCTCACCCACTTCGGCGAGTTGCTGGTCGAGAAATGATGCCTCGGCGTCGAGCAGCGCGAACTTACTGGCGAGCAGCACGCGAAGTTTGGCACGCATCTCGTCGCGCAGCCTGGCATAGCGCTCGGCCTTCGA